>SDBT01008137.1_pt1 | contig 17179 bp, 17 predicted proteins | sample 2277101 | NCBI WGS metagenome assembly SDBT01 (sample SAMN10404973, study PRJNA504765) | marine sediment metagenome | isolation source: marine sediment core GS10_PC15, 103 cmbsf | place: Arctic Ocean: Southern Knipovich Ridge | collected 2010
GCTGAAGACGCCAGCTGGCGGATCGCCGAGTATCACGAGCGTCAGGGCGAGTACGAAGAGGCGATCGGCGCTTACGACGCGTTCCTGCGCAACTATCGCCGAAGCCCCAAGGCCTCCGACGCCCAGTTCGCGATAGCCGAAAGCTACGAGCAGCTCGGACAGTGGGTCCAGGCAATGGACGCCTACACCAACTACATCAACAACTTCCCCGACGGGCCCATGATCACCAAGGCTAGAGAGCAGATCAATTGGATTCGGACTTACCGCCTGTAAGGCCGACGCCCGCGGAGCCAAGAATGACTCAACGACCTTTGGGAGAACTTATCATGCGAAAACACGGTATCTTCATGATTACGTTGGCCCTGCTGGCGGCAGTGGGCTGGGTTGGACCGGCTGCGGCCGACCCGCCGGATGAGGAAAGCAGCAGCGCCGAGACGCTGGTTGAGGAAAGCAGCAGCGCCGAGACGCCGGACGAGGAAGGCACCAGCGCCGAGACGCTCTACCAGGAAGGACGCGAGCTGCTGCTCACCGGCCAGTACGACCAGGCCATTGATCTCCTGAAAGAAGCGGTCGCCGCCGACGACACGAAGACCAGCTACCGCCTCGCCCTTGCCCGCGCGCTCAATTACGCCGGCAGAGACGACGAGGCCGAGGTTGAGCTCAAGGCGATTCTGGAGGTCACGGCCAGTCACATTGAGGCTGGGCAACTGCTGGCTGAAATATACGCGGCCCGGGACGACCACCAAGCCGTCGTCGACGTGCTCGAACCGCTGCTGAGGTTTCGTCACGACTACACGACCTATCATCTGCTGGCCAGGGCGAGCTACGCCCTCGACGACCACGATCAGGCCCGCACCTACTTCGAGGAGTCGATCAGGCTGAACCCCCAAGGCGCCACCGACCACTACGACCTGGGCAACATATACCTTGCGGCCAACCTTTACGCCCTGGCGGCTGAATCGTACCGCAACGCCCTGGACCTCGGGCTGGACAGCCCAGTGCTGCGGTACAAGCTGGGGTCGGCGCAGTTCAATCTGCGGAACTACTTCGGGCAGATAGCCGTCGTCACGGTGAGAGCGGGCGAGGTCGATACGATCAACGGGCAGTGGTACCTCATCGAGCGCGTGCCGGGCCAGAGCGACACATTCCGCGCCGCCCCGGAGAACACCGCCATCTACCAGGTCGCCAGGGCCATGGCGGACGGCATCGAGGACCTGCCGGACATCCATTTCCTCAAGGCCAACATATACCTCAACGCCCGGCGGTTCGAGCGGGCCTACGAGATGTTCGGCGAAATCGAGGAGCGAATTCCGGATGAGGACAAGGCTTTGTTCTTCTACTACTACGCGCAGGCGGCCTTCGGCGTGGAGCGTTACGACGAGTACCTGGAGCTTCTCGGCAGGGCCATCGAGCTGGACGCCGAGGCCTACGAGCCCACCCTCATCGAGGCATACGTGAAGGTCGCTGAGCAGTACAACCAGGTGGGGCAGTTCGAAAAGTACATCTACTATCTCAACCAGGCCGTCGCCGCCAGCCCGCAGACCGCCTCGCTGCACCTGGAGTTGGCCAACGCGTATGAAGAGAACCGCCAGTATGCAATGGCCATCTCGCACTGGCGGATAGTGCTGGACCTCGAACCCGACCATCCCGACCGCATGACAATGCTGAACCAGATCGACAAATACCGTCAGCAGGTCTCGGCGGACCAGGAGTCCGACTGACCGCTAACAGCCACAGCCGGGGAGATACGCCTGGCCGTCCTTGCTCGCCGAAATGCCTGCATATCCTGTCGGCGAGCGAGGGCGGCCTATTATATTTCATGTTTGCCTGCGGGGCCGTCGTCGAGAATGAGCGGGAAGTGAAGGTCTGCTATAGGCTGCGGATGAGGCGACCTGTGTGGATGTGGTTTACCCGGACGGCATCAACGGCTCGCGCCTGCGCCGCCGGTGCATCAGCGTGGTTGCGGCCCGACTTCGTTGCCGCCGGGCAAACGCCGCGTCTGCGTTCCTCTGGGTGCTGCGCTTGGGCCGGCCGCTACGATGATGCGCCGTCCAGCGTGCGCGCCAGGTCGTTGAGGATCTGGTTTTCCAACGGCTGGTCGCTGCTGAAGGTCTCCCAGGCGTCGTTCTGATCGGGCGTGGTGGCGGCGTCGATCTCGGCGGGGGTGTGGTGGGGGACGGAGTCGTACGTCTCATCCATGATGGACTGCTGCCGCAGGATGGTCGAGCTCTGCCGCTGCACCTGCACCCAGCAGGTGGCGGTTATTCGGCCACTGCCGTGGCGCCGGATCTTCATCGTAGCCACTTGCCGGGCGGGCGACCTGCCGACCACGCGGTCGCTGCCGGTGCTTTCCAGCCTGGCGGGCAGGCATTCGATCAGCCCCGTATCCTGGTCGGCCGAGGTAACCGTGAAGTACTGCGACATGACAGCTCGTGCCTGACCGAAGGCGGCGGCGTAGCTTTCCGTATGCAACTCACGTTGCGTTCCGCCGGATGGGACCATCAGGGCGCCAAACAGCCCGGAAGCCCCCTGCGTTTCGCCCGCCCGATCGACGCACCCGGCCAGCAGGACCGTCGTTATAGTGATTGCAATCGTGATTATCTGTCGAGCCATGGCTGTTACTCCCTGATGATGTTCCGCGGCGCGTCGGGCAGTGGTCGCCCGAATTGGCTGAAGCCTGTTTTCTTTTATCGGCGCTTCTTGGCGTTATTCCTGATCCTTCCGCCAGGTGGTGTAGTTCGGGGCCTCGTGCGTAATGGCTATGTCGTGCGGGTGGCTCTCGGCGAGCGTGGCGGCCGAGGCCCGCAGGAACCTGGCGTCGGTCCGTAGATGATCAATTGTAGGCGTCCCGCAGTGATCCATGCCGCTTCTTATTCCCCCGATCAGCTGGAACACAAAGTCGGCCAGCGGGCCGCGGTAGGGCACCCGGCCTTCAACGCCCTCGGGAACGAGGCGGTTGCGCTCGGCGCCCTCTTGGCAGTAGCGATCGGCTGAGCCGGCCGTCATGGCGTCCATCGAGCCCATGCCGCGGTAGGTCTTGAACCGCCGGCCCTGGTAAATGATGAGCCGGCCCGGGGATTCGTCGAGCCCGGCAAAGAGACTCCCCAGCATCACGCAATGCGCACCGGCTGCAAGGGCCTTGACGATGTCGCCGCTGTGGCGGATTCCGCCGTCAGCCATTACCGGCACGTCGTGAGTGGCGGCTACGCGGGCGCAGTCCGATACGGCCGTCACCTGCGGCACACCCACGCCGGTTATGACGCGAGTCGTGCAGATGGACCCCGGCCCGATGCCGACCCGCAGGCCGTCGGCGCCGGCGGCGATCAGGTCCTCGGCCGCCTCGGCGGTGGCGATATTGCCGGCCACCACTTCGATGTCGCAGTCGGCCTTGATCTGCCGGATCGTCTCCAGAACGATGTCCTTGTGCCCGTGGGAAGTGTCGACGACTATCACGTCAACGTCCCAGTCGACGAGCTTCTTGACGCGGTCGTAGTCCAGCACGCCGACGGCCGCGCCGACGCGGAACCGCCCGCGATCGTCCTTGCAGCTGTGGGGATGCTGCTGGAGCTTCTCGATGTCGCGCATCGTGATAAGCCCTGTCAGCTTCCCCTTGTCGTCCATGAGCAAGAGCTTTTCGACCTTCTGCGCGCTGAGAATGCGGTGAGCGTCCTCCAGCGACGTGTCGGGCGGAGCTGTGACGAGGTGCTCCCTGGTCATCACGCTGTCGATGGTGGCGTCTTCGGTGAGGAACTTCAGGTCCCGTCGCGTCATGATGCCCATCAGCTTGTTGTTGTCGCCCACGATGGGAATGCCCGATATGTTGTGGTCGGCCATCACGCGACGTGCGGTCTGGGTGGACTCGTTCGGCTGCAGCGTGATCGGATCGGTGATAATGCCGTTCTCCGACCGCTTGACCTTCGCGACTTCCCGCGCCTGGGTGTCGATGTCCATGTTGCGATGGATGACGCCGAGTCCGCCTTCCTCAGCCAGCGCGATTGCCAGGGCAGAGGTGGTCACTGTGTCCATCGGCGCGGAAACAAGCGGAATCTGCAGCCGGATGTTCCGCGTCAGCTGCGTGGACAAGTCAAGGGCAGCCGGGCTCACGTCCGAACGAGCCGGAACGAGCAGCACGTCGTCGAACGTGATTCCTTCGCCGATGAACTTGTCCTGCATGATGTCTCCTGAGGATTCTTCTTCGCGGCAAACCCTGAATTGTCCTAGGATATTGACCTGGACCAGGCGTTTCAAGAAAAATGAGCAAATGGATATCTGGCAGCAGATGCAGGCGACGCTGGACGAGCTGGCTGAGGCGGATCTGATCCGCAGGCCGGTCACCCTCCGCTCGCCGGTGGGCCCGCGCGTGACGGTCGATGGCCGACAGGTAGTGTGCTTGTGCAGCAATGACTACCTGTCGCTGGCGTTCGACCCGGCGATGAAGGCGGCAGCGGTGGAGGCCGTGGGCCGGTGGGGCGTCGGGGCGGGCGCGTCGCGGCAGGTTTGCGGCTCGATGAGCCCGCACGAGCAGCTCGAGCGGCGCCTGGCGAGCTTCAAGGGCGCCGTCGCTGCCATCGTCACGCCGACCGGCTGGATGGCCAACCACGCGGCGATCGCGGCCTTGGCCGGGCCGGGCGACCTGATACTGTGTGACAAGCTCAACCACGCCAGCATCATCGACGCCGCTCGGGCGTGCGGCGCCCGCCTGCGGACCTACGCACATGCGGACATGGGGCGGCTGGAGAGTCTGCTCGACCGGCATCGCGGCGGCTACCGGCGGTGCCTGCTCGTTACCGACACGCTGTTCTCGATGGACGGCGACCTGGCCCCGCTGGCGGAGCTGGTCGAGCTGAGGTCCCGCTACGACGCCCAGCTCCTCGTCGATGAGGCCCACGCCACGGGCGTGCTCGGCGAGGACGGCAGGGGGGCTGCGGAACTGGCAGGCGTCGAGGCCCGCATCGACGCGACGGTCGGCACGTTGTCCAAGGCACTGGGCGGGCTGGGCGGCTTTGTGACCGGGCCTGACGCGCTGATCGATACGATCCGAAACACCTCCCGAGCCTTCATCTACACGACGGCTCTGCCGCCTGCGCTATGTGCGACGGCGAACGCCGCGCTCGATATCATTCGCGACGAGCCCGACCGGCGGCGGGGGGTGCTGGCTGCTGCTGACAGGCTCCGCCGACAGTTACAGCGCAGCGGCGTGTCCACCGCCGGGTCGGTGGCCCAAATCGTTCCCGTCATCGTCGGCGGGCCGGCTGCGACGCTGTCGCTGAGCGCCAGGCTGCTGGCTGAGGGCTTCCTGGTTCCGGCGATTCGCCCGCCGACCGTGCCGGCCGGAACGTGCAGGCTGCGGATAAGCGTATGTGCCGGCCATTGCCGCCAGGACCTCGACCGCCTGGCCGAGATCGTCGCCGCCTGCCTTGTGGCCTAACAAACGGCCGATCCGCCGGCTGTGACAGGCCTTGACTTGTCGCCGGCTGTAGCGACAATGCGCGGGGAGAATGGCCCACACCAACCACAACAAGCCCGTCATCGGCATCGTTGGCGGAATCGGCTCGGGCAAGAGCTTCGCGGCGGGTAAGTTCGCCGAACTCGGCTGCGCGCTGGTCAGCGGCGATGCGATCGCGCACGAGCTGCTGAAAGAACCGGACGTGATAGCGGCGGTGCGGGAGCGTTGGGGCGACGGTGTGCTGGATTCTGCGGGCCGAGTGGACCGGGCGGCGCTGGGGCGGATCGTCTTCGACGATTCCGCCGAAATGGCGGAATTGACGAGCCTGCTGCATCCGCGGATCAGCGAGCGCATGGCCCGGCAGGTCGCCGATGCACAGACGAACCCCGCCGTTGTGGCTGTCGTAATAGATGCAGCCGTGCTGTTTGAGGCCGGGTGGGAGGGCGTGTGCGACTGCGTCGTGTTCGTCGACGCCCCACTGGCGCTGCGGCTTCAGCGCGTGGCTGCGGCGCGGGATTGGGACGAGGCGGCTCTGGCAAGGCGAGAAAGACTGCAAATTGAACTGGACAAGAAGCGTCAAATGTGCGATTATATATTGGATAACCACGCGAGTGATTCCCACCTAAGCGAAACAGTTCAGCAGTTGCTTCACAGGATTGTTTCAACCAAAGACCACGGCAGTACCCCGTGACAGGCCGTGAGCCGTCGACGAAGTATGGTGGCCCGGCGAATGCGACCTGTCGGACGGGCGCGAGTTGAATACATACCACAGGATCCCCAATGAGTGGAAGCCCTCCGATGTAGCAGCAGGAGGCACAGACCTAGTGATTGCCGCAACGGCGGACGAGCATTTCGCCGCAAGAAAAGGCCGGCCCACGCGCTTGCTTGGCCGGCATCGTCAGGAGAGTGACAACAACAATGGCAGACTCAACCAAGAAGACAACCCGTAAATCCAAGAAGAAAGCTGAGGAGCCCGCCGAACAGACGCCTGATGAGCAGGACGCACAACAGGCCGCCGAAGACTCCCCCGAGCCCCGCGACAGCGACACCGATGCTGTCGGCCAGGCCGACGCCGCCGAAGAAAAGAGCGACGTCGTGTCGGACTTCGACAAGGAAATGCAGGCCAAGTACGAGAAGGTCAAGAGAGGCGACCTTCACATCAAGGACCTGCAGCAGATGGAAACCGTCGATTTGCACCAGATGGCCAAGGACGAGGGCCTGACGGACTTCGCCGGGCTCACCAAGCAGGAGCTCATCTTCCAGCTCATCAAGTCGCGAGTTCAAAAGGACGGCCTGATGTACGGTGAAGGCGTCCTGGAGATCCTGCCCGACGGGTTTGGCTTCCTCCGCACGCCGGACTACAACTACCTGCCCAGCCCGGACGACATCTACGTTTCGCCCAGTCAGATTCGGCGCTTCAACTTGCTGCAGGGCAGCATTGTCTCCGGACAGATTCGCCCGCCGAAAGAGTCGGAAAAGTACTTCGCGCTGCTGCGGGTCGAGGCGATAAACTTCGAGGAGCCCGACAAGATCCAGCAAACGGTGGATTTCGAGTCCCTCACACCGACGCACCCTGACAGGCGCATTGTCCTGGAGTCAACCCAAGACGAAATCTCCATGCGAGTGATGGACATGGTGACGCCGGTCGGTTTTGGCCAGCGAATGCTCATCGTCGCGCCGCCGCGAACCGGTAAGACGATTCTGCTTCAGAAAATCGCCAACTCCATCGGGGCCAACAGCCCCGACGCCTACGTCATTATCCTGCTGATCGACGAACGGCCGGAGGAAGTCACCGCCTTCACGCGAACGTGCGCGGCCGCCGAGGTGATCTCCTCTACTTTCGACGAGCCTGCTACCCGTCACGTTCAGATCGCCGAGATGGTCACCGCCAAGGCCAAGCGCATGGTCGAGTACGGTAAGGACGTCGTGATCTTGCTGGACAGCATCACGCGATTGGCTAGGGCGTTCAACGCGATCGCTCCTTCCAGCGGCAAGATACTCACCGGCGGTGTGGAAGCCAACGCGCTTCAAGGCCCCCGAAGGTTCTTCGGCGCCGCACGCTGCGTGGAGGAAGGCGGCTCGCTGACAGTCATCGCCACTGCGCTGATCGACACCGGCAGCAGGATGGACCAGGTCATCTTTGAGGAGTTCAAGGGCACCGGCAACAGTGAGCTGTACCTGGACCGGCGCCTGGTCGACAGCCGCGTTTGGCCGGCCATAGACATCGCCCGATCCGGCAGCCGAAAGGAAGAGCTGCTCATGGACGCCACAGAGCTGAAGCTCACCACGGCCCTGCGGAAAGTCCTCAGCGATATGCAGCCGGTGGAGGCCATGGAACTGCTGATCGGCCGACTGGAAAAGACGGCCAGCAATGCCGAGTTCCTGATGTCACTGAACGTCGATTAGGGCAGGAGAAGTCGATGCCATCAGAATACAGGGCCGTCTGCTTCGACCTGGACGGAACGCTGTTGGATACGCTTGAGGACCTGGCCGACTCGGCCAATCGCGCCCTTGGCGAGCACAATCTGCCCGTCCATCCGGTGGAGGCCTACAAGTATTTCGTCGGCGACGGCATGAGAACACTGGTCCGGCGGATCGTGCCGGAAGACCTGCGGGCGGACGACGAGTTGGCCGAGGCATTGTTCCACGGCGCGCGGGCGCAATACGCCAAGCGATGGGCGGAAAAGACCAGGCCCTACCCCGGCGTTCCCGAAATGCTGGACGCACTGACCGACAGGGGCCTGGCCATGACCGTGCTGAGTAACAAGCCGCACGACTTCACCGAGCTGTGCGTGGCTGAGCTGCTGCCGCACTGGAAGTTTCAGCTCGTTCAGGGAGTCAGCGACGACGTGCCGGCCAAGCCCGACCCCACCGGCGTGCGGCTTATGGCCGAGACGCTCGACATCCCCCCGGCGGAGTTCCTGTACGTTGGCGACACGGCGACCGACATGAAGACCGCCAACGCCGGCGGCATGTTCGCAGTGGGTGTGCTGTGGGGATTTCGGCAGGCTGACGAGCTCCGCGAGCACGGCGCGAAGGTGCTGATCGAGCGGCCGGCAGAGCTGCTGGGACTGCTGTAGCGGCTGCGGGGTCGCCTACAACGCATCGACCGCCGCGCGGACGGCGCGGATGTGGTCGGGGCCTGTCCCGCAGCACCCGCCGATAAAGTTGGCCCCCGCAGCGACCAGCTTGGGCGCGACGGCTGCAAACTCAGCGGGGCCCATGGGGAACGTTGTCTCGCCATCCACCACGACCGGCAGGCCGGCGTTGGCTTTGATCCAGATAGGCAGCTCCGTCACGCGACGATACAGCTCGACCACACTGACGTAATTGTCGGGCCCGACGCCGCAGTTGGCGCCGACGGCAGCGGCGCCGCCGGCCGTCGCCATCGCCGCCAGGTCGGCTGGCGTGTTGCCCATGATCGTCGCTGTGCCGTCCGGGCCGGATGCGTAGGTCATCGAACACACCACCGGCAGTTCGCAGGCGGATGTCACCGCCCGCAGCGCCAGGGCGATCTCCTCCAACTCGTTGAAGGTCTCCAGCACAATCGCGTCGGCGCCGCCCCGGGCGACCGCGACGGCACTTTCGGCGAATGCCTTCGCCAACTCCTCGGGCGGCGTTTCGCCCATCATCACGATCTTGCCCGACGGGCCGATCGACGCGAATACCTTGAGTGCATCGCCGGCAACGGCCCGGCTGATGGCTGCGCCCGCTTCGGCCAGCTCCGCCGCCCGGCCGCCGGCATCGTGCGCCGCCAGGATGAACCGGTTGGCGCCGAACGTGTTGCTGAGGATCACGTCGCTGCCCGCTTCGACATATGCCGCCGCCACGGCCCGGACAGCGTCGGGGTTGGTTACGTTCCATAGCTCCGGGCACGCCCCAGCCGGCAGGCCGCGCCGCTGAAGCTGCGTTCCCCATGCGCCGTCAATAACGCGAGGCCGCGAAGCATACTCAGCCAGGTCGAATGTCATGGGGCACTCCTTGTGTTCACTTTGGCTGGGGAGGCTAATCGCTGTCCGGCGCCGCTCCGTGGTAAGTCGCCAGGTAATCCCGCAACGCCGGCTGGTCGGGATCGATCGCAAGCGACCGCTCCCAGGCGGCGATGGCCTCGGAGAGGAACTCCGCGTCGCCCGTGTCCCGGTGAATCACCAGCAGCACCTCGCCCAGGTCCGCCCATATTTCCGCATCGTCGGGGGCCAGGGCGGCCGCCTTTTCCAGGGCCATGGCGGCCCGTCCGTAGCTGCCGGTGAGCTTGGCCGCTGCAGCCAGGTTCAACTGCGTCGTCAGGTCGTCGGGGGCCAGAACCGACGCCCTGCGAAGATGGACCAATGCTTCTTCCGGCTGCCGCAACTGTAGAAGCAACTCCCCGAGCAACATGTGAGCGGCGGCGTTGTTGTCGTCCTGCCTGATGTATGCCCGCCACGTCCGGCAGGCGTTGTCGAGCTTGCCCTGGACCTGGTAGACCACCGCCAGATTGTATCGCCCCCTCAGGTGATGCTCGTCGATTTCAAGCAACTCGCGGTAGGCTTGCTCAGCCCGATAGTATTCCTTCAGGCGAGTGTAGGCCACCGCCACGTTGTACAGCGTGACAAGGTCCTCACCGTCCAGAGCGAGGATCTGCTCGTAGGTCGCTGTCACGCGGCGGTACTGCTGGGCGGCGGTCATGGCTTCGGCCAGTGCGCGCAGTAGCTCGACGTCGTCCGGGTGCAGTTGAGCTGCCTGCACGAAGGCATCGACAGCCGTTTCGTAACGGCCTTCAGCCAAAGCCCGGTCGCCGGCCAGAAAGGCGTGTCGTGCTTCCTCGCTCAGCTCGGACAGGAATTGCTCACGAGCCGACATCGCCCGACCGTCGTCAAGCGTGTCCGTGTCGGCTTGGCGTGCAAGGGCAGTGTCGTGGCCGTCAGCGGCACGGGCCGCGGCCCTGGCGTCATCAGGCGAAGCGGGGGATCTGCTCTGCGAAGGGCCTTTCCGACACCCCGCCGGAAGGGAGGCCGTCAGCCCAATCGCAACTATTATCAAGAACGATTTCCTTGTGAGCATGTCGCCATTGTAGATGCGGCAACAAGTTGCACGCAAGCCTGACGGCTTGGAAGCGCCCGCGCCGCCGCACTCTCGCCAGGCCCGCAGCAGGGCGGGCTTGGCAGACACTGAGGGGCTAGTAGCAGGGGTCCCAGTGAGGTCAGATCGTCGTGCCGCGGTCGTATATGGCGGCGCCGACGGGGACGGGCGAGAAAAAAATTCAGCTTTTGCCTTTTTTTATTTGACCCAGGGCTTCGATAGTCATATATATCTTTTGTAAAAGGTAAAAGGTAAAAGGTAAAAGGTAAAAGTAGATTTCGATATGAATGACATTTCCGGCAAGTCTTCTCCGAGTCAACGTCCGATCAGCGAATTCGCCGCCGCCCCTCATGGCGCCTTTGGCCATGGCAGCCTTTCTCGTCCCGGCCAGGCCCCGCTGAGTGTCGTGCCCCCCAAGCTGTATCGCATCGGCGAAATCGTCGAGCACGTCGGCATCAGTCGCCAGACGGTTCACAACTATGCCATTATGGGCCTGCTGCACGAGGCCCGATGGACAGCCGGCGGACACAGACTCTTTGACGAAGGTGTTTTTAAACGGCTGCGGGTCATCGCCGAGATGAAGGCCCGCAATAAATCGCTCCAGGATATACGCGAATACTTTGAACGTCTCGACGCCGACACACAGGCGTAGACAGCCTGAACAGGCTTCGATCACGGAGGATCGAGCTTGGCAAACGAACAGACAACAAAGACCGACGGCCACTCCGGCCGAGGCCTCATGGCATGTCTGCTGGCAGTCGTTGTGGCAGAGCTGGCCTTTAATGCAGCCATGCTGGCCGCCGGGGCGCAGCGGCAGGGGATAGGACCGGCTGCCGGCATACCCGCATGGGGTGCAGCGATAGGTGCTGACGGCTTGCTGGCCATCGGGGGCGTTGTGCTCTTGCTGACTTGCCTCCGCGCGTGGGCCGTGCAGCGAAGAGCGCTGGCAAATCTGGCTGGGCTGGCAACCGGCAGCGAGGCTTCGCGGGAGGCCGCGACTGCCGGAGAAGCTGGCGTCGCAGCCGAGCACTCACCGCCGAGCGCCCTGGACAGATACGAGGCTGACGGCAATGCCAAGACACGTCGGACGCGAGGGGGCAATGACGCCTCCGACGACGCCGCTTGGCGGGGGAAACTGGATCACACCCATTCTCGCCGCTTCGGCATCGAAGGCCTGAAAGGGCCGGAATATGTTTCGTCGCAGGCTAACGATCGTAATGGCCAACATATAAGTGAAGCGACGATGCCTGATGTGTAAAAAAAAATATAGCCAAGTTAGATAAAACAAGTTGACTAAATAGAATAAATCGAATATAAAGAATACGGGAATTGCGCAGTTAGCGTAATATATATTGAGATGTTGCATGGACGATGGCAAATTAAGCTGTTCTCAGACCAAGCCAGACGGCTGGGACAGACGCTTGAAGCGAATATGCGCTATTTGCGCTCTCATTGCTCCGATAGGTATGCTGGGCGTGAATGGCCGATACAGGCCAACAAGGAAGGAGTTGTAAGATGAAGGCGACGACGACTGGAGCAGACGAACAGGTTGCCAAGTGTTGGAAGACGTTTTTGAAGACCAAGTCTGACGAGTCCAGGAACGGCCTGCTCGAGCATTATCTGCCGATCGTCAAGTACACCGCTGAACGACTCCACACAAAGCTGCCCGACGAAGTGGACGTCAACGACCTGATTTCGGCTGGTGTGTTTGGTCTGATGGACGCTGTCAACGCTTATGATCCTGGCCGCGGGGTAAAGTTCGAAACATATTGCGCGCCGCGAATCCGCGGAGCGATACTCGATGAGCTTCGCAGTCTGGACTGGGTGCCTCGGCTCGTCCGCAACCGTGCGCACAAGCTCGGCAAGGCCATGCAGAGCCTGGAGGCCACTCTCGGCCGGCCACCCAACGAGAAGGAGTTGGCCAAGGAAATGCGACTGTCGATGCGGGAGTTCCGCAAGCTCCGCAAGGATGCTCGCGCGGTCGGTGTGGTCTCGCTCAACCGCAAGTGGTTCGAAACGGACTCCAGCAAGGACGTTCGAGAGATCGACGTGGTGGAAGACGTACGCAGCGTGAACCCTTTCCGCAACGTTCAGCAGCGAGACATCAAGGACCTGGTCACTCGCGGACTCAGTCGAGCCGAGCGGCTCATCATCATCCTGTATTACTTTGAGGAGATGACAATGAAGGAGATCGGCGAGACATTGGACCTGTCAGAAAGCCGCGTCTCTCAGATGCACTCGTCCATACTCGTCCGCCTGCGAAACCAGTTGGACAGACGACAAAAGGAATTGCAGGTCGGCTAAGCGGCAGCCTTCCGGCAGGACCAGGGAAGTTGCACGGCATGCGCCGGCCGGTGAGTCGCTTTCGGCGATGTCCCCGTGGGCTTGGGCTGATGGCGGCTACATGGGTTCAAATGGACGTGGGGGTTTCACAGGTCGGCTATTGGGGCAAGAGCGAGTGTGCTATAATCCTCGCCGAAGGAGCGGAACCATGCGATTCACCAAGATGCACGGCATCGGTAACGACTATGTATACGTGGACTGTTTCGACGGGGCGCCGGCCGACCCGCAGGCGATCGCCATTGCGGTCAGTAATCGTCACTTCGGAATCGGGGCCGACGGCCTGATCCTGATCCTGCCGAGCGATTCAGCTGATGTCCGCATGCGGATGTTCAACGCCGACGGATCGGAGGCGCAGATGTGCGGCAACGGCATCCGCTGCGTGGCGAAGTACGCTTACGACCACGGCAGGGCGCCCGTGAACCCAATGCGCATAGAGACACCCGCCGGGGTGAAGACGATCGAGCTTGACATCGATTGCGATGGCTTGGCCGGCAGCGCTACGGTCGACATGGGCGAGCCCATTCTCGTGCCGGCAGACATTCCCGTCGCGCTGGGCGGCGACCGCGTGATCGACGCGCCGATCTCCGTATGCGGGCAATCGTTTGCCGTGACCTGCGTGTCCATGGGGAACCCACACGCGGTGATCTACGTGGACGACGCGGCGGTCGTGCCTCTTGAGCAGGTCGGCCCGGCCATTGAACGCCACGAGCTGTTCCCTGAGCGGGTGAACGTGCACTTCGTGCAGATTCACTCGCCCGAGGAAGTCACCATGCGCACGTGGGAGCGAGGCAGCGGGCCCACGCTGGCGTGCGGCACGGGCGCGTCGGCCGTGTGCGTGGCCGGCGTGCTGACCGAACGAACGACGCGGGAGTTGCTGGTGCATCTGCCGGGCGGGGACCTGTGGCTGCACTGGCGCGAAGAAGACGGCCACGTGTTGATGACAGGCCCGGCGGCGGAAGTATTCAGCGGAGAATGGTTCCCGCCGGAAGACGACTGAGCTGTTTATGGTCGCCGCCAAGCGCGACGGGCAGTCGCGCGGCGATGACGAAGGAGCGTACTATGGACATGATACCGTTGTTGGGGTTGGCAGCATCGCTGGTGAGCCGATACGCCGATAGGGGATTGAACGGGGGCGGCGTTTTCCCTGTGGGCGGAGCCGGCGGCACGATCGCCAGGAGAGCTCGGACGCCAAGCAGCAAGACACGTGAACTTGAAGGGCGAGTGAACCAACTCACGCTTGTATGCATGGCGATGTGGTCGATCCTGAAGGAGAAAGCGGGTGTGACTGAAAAGGAACTGCTCGCCCGTGTGGAGCAGATAGACCTGGCCGACGGCAAGGCCGACGGCAAAATGACAGTGAGGATCGTCAAATGCACTGCATGCGGGCGGACGCTGGGCAGACGTCATCGCAAATGCCTGTATTGCGGGGCGCCGCGTGTTGGCAGCACGGCATTCGACGGGACCGTCAGCTAGACGGCGTGCGAGTCGATCAAGTCGGCGAGGTGCTGGGGACTTAGTTCGCGCAGGGAGTCCACGACAACGTGGGCATTTACTGCCAGTGCGTCTCGATCGGCAGTGCCGGTGATGGCAATGGCTGCCATGTTGGCACGGCGGGCAGCCTGTACGCCGGCGGGGGCGTCTTCGATGACGGCGCACCGCACCGGCGGCACGCCGAGCTTCTCTGCCGCTATCAGGAACACCTGCGGGTCGGGCTTGCCGCGGGTTACGTCCATGCCGGTGACCTGTGCGGATACCAGTTCCGCTCCTGGCAGGCACTCTATGACGGCGGCCACGTTCTCCGGCGGGCCCGACGAGCCGATCGCCATCGCAAAGCCAGCCGCATCGAGTTTACGCAGCAATTCGGTTGCCCCATCCATGGCTGGAAAATCTCGCCGGATGATCTCCCGGTACAGGGCCTCCTTCTGGGCGTCCCAGGCGGGGATGTCTTCGTCGGCTATCGCATCCCCCCAAAGGTTACGGATGATGTCTCGGCTCGTGCGGCCGAACGTTGCCGAAAACTGCTCAGGCGTCATAGTTAGCCCGTGCTCGCGGCCGAGCTGCTCAAATGAGTGCAGGTGCGCCTGGTAGCTGTCGACCAGCACGCCGTCCATGTCGAATATCACTGCGCGGTCTGCCATTGCGGACTCCTTGCTCGTTGGCGGGGGGACACTACCACGGCTGGTCGCAGCCGACAAGGGCTCTTGCCGGCGGCAAGTCAGCTACTATAATGTCGGCTCGCGCATTACCGACACGCCATACAAGCCAAGGAGCATCCTATGGAAGAATGCAAGAAACAAGAGAACCTGGAAGGCTGCGGCTGCACTTACACCAGCTGTGAGCGGCAGGGGGTTTGCTGCGATTGCATTGCGTACCATCTCAAGAGCAAGCAGCTGCCGGGCTGCTGCTTCCCGCCGGACGCGGAGAAGACCTACGACCGCAGCTTCGAGGCGTTCGCCAAGGCGTGGGGCCTGTAGAGTGTGGGTGAGACGTGGCATGGGCATCTTGCCCATGCGTCGCATGGCCGTCTCGGCCGTGCAAGGATCCCACATCATGGCCTAGCCCCTTGGACCCCTGCGAGGATGGCTCAAAGGCACATGGCCAGGATGGCCATGCCACGAGCCAAGGCGTGGGGCCTGTAGTGCTTGCTACTGCTGATCGAACAGCGTAGCGTCGTCGGCCGGCGGGGTCCCGGGGACGCCGAGGTGTTCGTATGCCTTGCTCGTCGCCTGACGGCCCTTGCGCGTGCGGGCGAGCAGGCCGATCTGCAGCAGGAACGGCTCGACGACGTCCACCAGCGTGTCGGTCTCATCGCCGAGCGTGGCGGCGACGGCCTCGATGCCGACGGGCCCGCCCTTGTAGATGTCGATGATCACCTTCAGGAAGCGGCGGTCCAGCTCGTCGAGGCCCAGTTCGTCGATGCCCTCCAGCGTCAGGGCTGCATCTACGCTCTCGACGGTGAGCGTGCCGTCGCCCTTGACCTCAGCGTAGTCGCGACAGCGCCGCAGCAGGCGGTTGACGATTCGCGGCGTGCCGCGCGCCCGCCCGGCGAGCGTCGCCAGGGCGGTCTCGTCGGCGGCGAGTGAGAGCATCTCGGCGCTCATCTTCGCCCGGGCCAGCAGATCGTCGTCCGGCCAGAAGTCGAGGTGATGGCTTATGCCGAACCGCGTCCGAAGCGGCGGGCTGAGCATGCCCGCCCGCGTGGTCGCGCCGATGAGCGTGAAGGGCTTCAGCGGCAGGTTGATCGTTCGGCTGTGCATGCCCGAGTCGACCACGAAGTCCACCTTGTAGTCCTCCATCGCCGGGTAGATGTATTCCTCAACGGTCGGCGAAAGGCGGTGGATTTCGTCGATGAACAGCACGTCACAGTGCTCGAGGTTTGTCAGGATGCCGATCAGGTCGCTGGGGCGCGTGAGCGACGGGCCTGAGCTGACCTTGATAACGGTGTCCATCTCGTGGGCGATGACGTAGGCCAACGTCGTCTTGCCGAGCCCCGGCGGGCCGTGCAGGAGCACGTGCTCCATGGGCTCGTTGCGACGGCGAGCGGCTGTGATGGCGATCCGCAGCTTCTCCATCAGGTCGCCGCCGCCGATGCAATCGTCCAGCCGCTCGGGGCGGAGCGACGTGTTGAAATGTTCGTCTTCGGGGCCTGTCGATTCGCCGCTGATTATCTTGTCGCGTGCCATTGTCTAACGGGCCCCCGCTTTAAGCCTGTAGGCGTGTTGGATGATAGCCTCGGGCGAATCCGTCTCGGGCGCGACGGCGAGCACTCGCTCGACAAGCGCCATCGCGTCGCCCCGCCGCTCGCCGAGCTGGACGAGCACGGCGACGGCCTCGGTGGCGGCTTCGGGCAGTTGGGCTTCGGCGGCGGGGGCGGCCGGCCCTGCGAACGCCTCCACCTTGCCGTGCAATTCGGCGATGATCCGCTCAGCCGTCCTGGTGCCGATTCCGGGCAAGATGGTGAGCAGCTTGGCGTCCTTGGCCTGGATGGCTGCGGCTATCTCGGCGACCGGTCTGACCAGCGCCGCCAGGGCTGACCGCACGCCGATGCCCTTGACCTTCGTGAACGTCCGGAAGAAGTCGCGATCCGTTTCGCTGCTGAAGCCGATCAGCCTGGGCGACATTTGCCCGCGCGACGGGTCGCCCTCGACGTAGTGGATCGTGTGCAGCACCACATCCTGCCCGACCCGGCGGGCAAGGCGCTCCACGTCGCAGGCCGGCACGAGAAGCTCGTACCACAGCCCCGCGCCGAGGTCGACCAGGGCTGCGCCGTCAGCCAGGTGCTCCAATCGTCCGGATATCCTTGCGATCATAGTCCACGAATTACACTAACAG
>SDBT01008138.1_pt1 | contig 17177 bp, 20 predicted proteins | sample 2277101 | NCBI WGS metagenome assembly SDBT01 (sample SAMN10404973, study PRJNA504765) | marine sediment metagenome | isolation source: marine sediment core GS10_PC15, 103 cmbsf | place: Arctic Ocean: Southern Knipovich Ridge | collected 2010
TTAATTATTGTCTCTACTCTCCAAATGAACCAAGCCATGAACGGTACTATGAATATAATCTCAGCGTGCCAGTAGTTTGTAAGCTTGGCTCCAAAAACTGCCTTAAGAAAGTTTTTCATATTAAAGTTTACTTGAGTCAAAGACTTATGCTACTCCATTAACTTTCTTAACACTTGCTATTGCTACCCCGTTTATTGATTTTATAGAAGCTATTGCTAGTCCGTTCCATGATTTCATGTTTGCTGGTCCTGCTGCTGCTGCCTCTAATAATGCAAGAATCCAAACGACACCCTCCCAAGATGAACCTCCTGTCCAATCTAATGTTGCTGCTGCTGCTGTTGTTTGTAAATCTTCACCCGCTACAACATTTCTTTCAAATGCTTGACCAGAAAATCCTGTAAAGTTATATCGTTCATTGTCTCCTGTGTTGAAAGTTAAAGACTGTACATCAACTTGTCCCCAAGCACCACCAACAACCATTGAATTATCTGAACCTGGAGTAATTGACGGAGTTACAATCGTACTCTGAGCTGTTCGAGTTTCGGTTGAATCTGTTCCTGTAAATATCGTTGATTGGTCAACTCCTGAATATACTAAGGCAGCTACGTTGGCTCGTGTGTCTGTACTTGTTGAGGTAACAACAACATCTCCAGTGGCAACATCTGGATTTACTCTATACCAAACAGAGTAATCAGTGCTCGCACCAGAGTCTAAGCGTTTTGTGAGTGAGTCACCATTAAAAGTAACAGCACTCGTTGTAATTCCATCATTATCACCTGTCATTACGGTAATGATAAGTATTAAATCAGTACCAGAAGCTACTGTGAGTCCGTTTGTATATGTGTGCGGATTCTCTTTTGTTGCTCCGTTATCTAATTGTGTGAATGCTACAAATGCGATTGCCATAAATTAAATGTTAACTATATTAAAAATCTGTCCTTTAAACATGTACAACATAGTCATTACTTGGGTCAAACCTAAGAACTGTTGCTGTGTGACCGTATCCAACGACCCTAATGGCAAAGTTAGTAGTTGAGGGTTGAGCTACGACTAAGTTTCCTGCTGTGTCATCAAGGTATACAGGTGCTCCAACTGTGAGTGTCGGGAAAGCTGCTGATGCAATAAGTCCATCAACTAGCATTTCTGTAGCTGCACCATCAGATGTTGCAAGTACACAAATACCAAGCTCTAGCTTAAATCCAACATCTGTACCATCAAGAATCCCATCGACCAATTCCCATCGAGAATCTGATGTTTGAAGATAACAAACGTCACCGACTGCTATGGTTGCTCCACCAGTACCCTTAACTGTTGTTCCCGACCATGACTCATCTGCTAGAGCTGAATCATTAAGTATGATACTTGCCTTATCACCTGTTCCTGTTCCTAGAAGGATGTCGTTAGCTGCAAAAGTGATATTCTTATCAAAGGTGTATCCAGCACTTTGCGTTGAGGTAAAGTCCCATGTAGCTAGAGTAGGTGTGGCATTAGCCGTTAGTTTCAAGGTTAGAGTATCGTCAGTATCGCCACCTGCGTCTGAGTCAGCATCTCCAATAATCTTAAGAGCTGGTTGTACATCGTTTGCTGATGTTGCTCCAATGGTGAAGTCTCCTAAGAGTATCTTAGAGTCTCCTGTTGCTGTTAACGCTCCAGTTGCTACTGCTCCAGTTGTGGTGATAGTTCCAGATCCAGTATCTATGTTTCCAAAGTTAGCGGTGATTGAACCAGCATCAAGAGCTCCAACTGTCACAATACTTGAGCTACCTGCGATCAGTGACTTCTTGTCTAGTTCTACTTTTGCGTTTGCTGGGGTGATAGCAAGAACGGTTGATGTACCAGTAGTCATTTCAGCATCTGTTGCTAGTTCCACCACACCCTTTGCAGAATCAGTAGAGTCTCCAATGACTGCTAGCACCTCTGCTTGAGTTAGGTTCTCGTATGCACTTGCTGTATCATCCCATCCAAGGATTGCGTCAGCTCCAGCGTCTGCTAGGGTGACTGTAAGTGATTGAATAGATACTAGGTTTGCAAGAGTGTCAATAGCGGCTTCGATAGTTGACTCTGTTGCTGAGTCTAGTGCGTCTATGTTCTCAAGGGTTGTTGTTCCGCTTGAGTCAGATAAGATTCTGACCGCTCCAAAATTAAGGGCACCACTTGCCTTAATTTCAATTCCGTCATCATCTATCGTTAGTACTAAGGTACCGTCAGGCTTGAATCTAAATTCTCCCTTATCGGCACCAGCAGCAGCAGTAACACCCGTAAATTCTACAAAATCTAGTGTTTGAGCACCTGAGTCATATGTAGGAATAATAACAAGTCTGTTTGTAGAAGATGATCCATATGAGAATGCAGGATTACCGTCATTTATAGCATCATAGAGTGTAAGGTCTACACCATCTGATAGTGTTGCTGTTACGTTAGAGTTGTCAGCATTAGGAGATTCTATAATCTTTCCCGTTGTACTATTGAATCGTACAAGCTCCTTATCAACTGAAGCTGAGTCACCTGTAACGTCACCACTGCCAGCAAGTGTAGTCCACTCTGGTGCTGTTGCCCCAGCATTAACAGTAAGAACCTGACCATTAGTTCCTATTGCTAGGTTTGTTAGGTCTGATGAGTTTTGGAATAAAACATCTCCTTCTGTATAGGAAAGACCCGCAAGGTTCTGTATAAACAGTTCTTCTGCGTTTGTTAGTTCATCTAATCCTCCTAATCCTGGGTTTTGTGGTAATCTTATTGACATATTCTTATTATAACATATTTTTTAACTCTTGGCAACCATCATACTATGTTGGTTCTACTTCTAAGTTGGCTTGTGCACCTGCCTTAAATCTTACAAAACTAGTAAAATCATCATTTACAACCTGTTCGATAGTATCACCTGTTGAAGAGTTTAAGACTAGTCCTCTTGGTATTTGTACTTCTGCTCTGATAAGAGCATTCGTACCATTAGTTGAGAAATGAGTAAACTTAAAATTTGATTGTGCAATTAGGTCAAAATTATCGGTAAAGACAGTTCCAGTGAACTGAATATTATTAAGCTTAGCCCTTGAAACAAGTCCATTTGCTAGCTTTGCTAACGCAAAGAATTGTGTTGGACTAAGTTGTTCAATGCTGGTAAGTGATGCATCAGCAACTTCTACCGTATAGTTTATCGCACCAACATTGAACCGAAATCCTACAGGTGGTGTTATTTGAAATGCAGATGGTGATCCTGTTTGTTCAATCTGAACTTTATCAATGAAATAATCAGGAGGTGTAGTTGTTGCCTCTGTTTTGATAACAAATTCATCTACAGTCTGTGTGGTTATACCAAACTCTGATTTATCCAAAACGACTGAATGCCATTCATTAAAAACCTGTTCATCAAAGAACTCCCTGAGATTTATATCATTACCAACATTGGTTCCATTATTTCTAAATCTCGCTGTCACCTCTTGTGTTCCTGCCACCTTCCACACTGTTGTCAACATGAATAGTGTTATCGCTGTAAAGTTATTGAAATCAATTTCACCCGAAGCGCTATCCGTAAAGAGTGCCTCATCTCCGTTTACTGTATTAACCCCACTAATGCTTTGTGCGGATACAGGAAGATTAGTACCATCGGTACTCGTGAACGTAGTGATGTCTGCTTTCGTAATAGCGTTATCTGCAACGACAGTGACTACAGCACCTGTTGCTGTGGCTGATATTCCTGCTACTCCATCATATGCTGATGCAAGAGATGTAGCTGTAGCATTATTAGACGTAGCAGCTGTCCATTCAACACCCTCTGTTAATGTGCCAATTGTGATATTAGTACCATCAACGACTACGACAACACCAGATAATTGTGTGTAGTCCACAACGGTTGCCGCCGCACATTTTGCATGGGTCGTGCTAGTGAATACAAAATTAGAGCCAGTGAGATTTGAAGCTGTCCATTCTGTTGTGTCTTCACCGTTGTGTATTTTCTCTGGTGTCCCCGAAAAGGTAGCGTTTGCTAGATGCATATTATCACCTAGGGTTTCGTTGGTGAAAAAAAGTAAACCATCAGCATGAGTATTAATTAAATCAATTCCAGCCTCAATACCAGATGTTTCATTTTCAAATCCTGGATTATTTGCCATATTTGTTTAAAACTTAATTCCTTGACCTGGAAAATTCTCTTCAAAAAATATTCTCCATCTTGTTGTAAGAATAGCATAATCTTTTTCTTTCTGAGTCATTATCCTTTGTCTTTCTACCAACATTTTAAATGGCATCTTTGTTCGCTCTACAGCCGCAGCCTCTTCCTTATAGAGATCTTCTATTTTTCCAGAAATATTAACTAATTCTTTTACTTTAGAATCTTTGAGTATTTGTAGATCTTTTATTTGCTGAGTCAAGACAATGTCTTGTTCGTTTCTCTCTTTCTTCTGATTCTCAACATCTGTAACAATATTTTTTCTAGCTTCCTTGAAAGAATCTATTTCTTTTACGTTCCTTTCTATTTTATCGTTTTGCTTTTCAATCCCATCCTTTAGTTTCTTTGCCTCTACTTGTAGATTAGCAATATATGCATCTTCCTCTTTCTCTCTTTGAGTTTTCTTTCCAGCAATAATCTGCCGATCTAAATCTAACTGTACTTCTTGCTTAGACAGGTCAACTTGTTTTTCATTTAACTTTTGATCTACCCTTTTTTGTTTTTCTTCAATTTGACCAGACTGTAACCGTAGACTTTCTAGTCTTTGAGTTTCTTTTCTAATCTCAGATGTTATAAAATTTAAACTTGTTCTAGATCTTAGAGTTTCTTCTAAGATAGCTTCTAAGTTTTTATTCTTCTGATCAATACTAGATAGAATCTTATTATACTGAGCCTTGTAATTATTTATTTTTACTGTTTGAGTGTGATCCATGTTTATTTACCTGAAAGTGTAAGTTCTGCGTAGATAGTTCCTTTATTTGTCACAACTCCTGTTTCCTTGACTGATACCTTTACAAATTTATAAAAGATATCAATACCAACACCTATGGTAGCAGCAGCAGCGTTTATACCAACAAAGGTAAACTCTCGTGCTGTTAGTGTTGAAGTTCCGCCTGATGTAGAATCAGCAGGAATACGATAGAAGTTTGTTCCATCTGGACTTGCCTCGATTTTTACCTCAATAGAGTTACTGGTCTCAGTAGCTCCCATTGTGTATAAGAAATCTAGGTTCATCTTAGAAAAACTACCTACGGCAAAAGTTTTGGTCGGTTTTGTTTGCCCAGATTCGGTTTGATAAGTACTCTCAAGAGTTATTGAGGTTCTGGTTGTTCCAGATTTAGTACCAATGACCCTCCTGGGTATTTGATTTCCGTAATATAATCCCATAATAATTTATTTATTTATTCTTCTTTGTACTTTTCTTCTTTTTCTTAGGCTTCTCTTCCTCTGCTACCTCTTCTTCTTTAGCCTCTTCTAGAGTTTCCTCTATAGGAGCTTCTTCTTTTGTCTCCTCTGGTGCCTCTGGAGCCTCCTCAGGAATCTCTTTAACCTCTTCTTCGACTTCTATTGGTGTCTCTTCTACTTTCTCTTCTACACTTACTTTAGGTGTGTCTGATCCTGATACTCGAAGAAATCCATGAGTCTTAACCCATCTGTTAGCTACTTCAGAATTTTCTTCTGTCGTGCCGAGAGCGTCAACTGTGTATTCTGTACCTTTTATTATAATCGATACAGTTTTTTCTGTTGGATTGTGAATAATCATATATTTAATTTTAATTTATAATGTATCCCACCCATATCCCAATCCCCATAAGGGACTGAGTATGAGTAGGAGGTCAGCTTAGGCAGCTGCTACTACTCTACTATTTGGAGAGAGAGGTACGAATCTTAGGTACCATGCAATAACTCCTGTTTGTGCTGCGGAACTTCTAAAGTGAATAGTTCCCGCTGGGCAAAGGTATTCAGTTTCTTTAGTAGCAAAGCTGTTTGCTTCTAAAACAAATCCTGCAGTCACTGGGGTGAATACTCCAGTTGTGTTAATTGACTGGTAAGATGTACCTGCTGCATCACTGTTGATTGCCACTGGTGCGGCATTAAAGTCAACAGTTGCTGCTGGTGAAGTTGTAACTAGTTGCAAATCACCGTTAGATGAACCACCGATAACGGTAGTAACAATACCAACAATTGATAGAACCTTAATTGGTCCTCCAGTAATGACAAACAAATCGTCATTACCTGTTAGTACGGCTCCGTCTGTCTTTTCAACACATATAGGTTGTGACAGTACGTTTGCATTGATAGCGGATAGGTCTCCTGCTGCGATAGCATTACCTGATCCTCCACTAAATGCTGATCCTGCAGCACTGTCGAATCCTGCTACACTCCATGTTGAGCCAGTAGCTGTATCAACAACGTTCTTTGAAAGATCGGTTGTTCCTGAAACGTAGAAGTTTCCGCTAACTACTGTGTCAACTGTTGCTGTAGTCTCAAACTCAACGATAGCTGTGCTTGCAATACCATAGAAATCAACGTGAACACGTGCTCCTGTACCACCAACTAGGCGTACGGCGTTAACAACGGCGTTACCTGCTGTAAGTCCTTGGTATCGTAGGTTTATTTTTAGTCTATCTGCTGCTGCGGTTGTAAGAATACCTCGAACACATTCTACTGTGCTAGATGCGTCTTGAACCTCAACGTCAAGTTCACAGTCTGGTCCTGATACAACCCATGGGCTAACCACTGAGTCAATACTAGGTACTGCGATAATATTGTAAATAGATGAACTTGCTGCTGAAAGTACCCATGTAGATGCGGTAGCTGAGAACGTAATAGTAGGTCGTTCTGCACCTTCTCCCAATCCAACGATAGCAACTCCAACTACATCTGATGTAATTCCACTTGCTGTCGAGATTGTCTCTGTGTGCTTAGGGAATACGATAATAAGGTCTCCCTTACTTGCTCGTGTCTTGTTTATTGCAGCATCGATTGTTGCCATTGGTAGTGTAGGCTCTGTTCCTAGGTTTCCATCTGATCCTGTTACGGAGTCAACGAATATAACCTTACCTGGTGTAAATGTCCTTCCTGCGCCCATAAGCGTAGAGAGAGCTTGGTTTACCAAACCATTTTTAAGATTTAATCTTGTAAGTGACATATGTTTGTAATAATTTAATAATATTGTCTCTATTAATTTCTGAATTATGTAAGTGGATAGGGATGTATCCAAGCTTAACTAAGTCGTTATTCTTTTCTACATCCTGTTCGTGTCCATCGATCTCTAGGCATAATTGTCCTATAACGAAATCTATCTCACGACCACCTATCATCCATCTGTGCTTGAAAGGAATCTTGAGTTCTTTTAACACTTCATATACTATCCTTTCTGTTTTAGTAGAGTGTTTTTTTGTTATTCTTCTCATTACTCTAAATGATTAGCCTGGAGAATAAAGGTATAATCTGTCGAGGTGGGATTTGATTTATAAAGTATCCCACAAACTTCGTGTATTATGAACTGTAAGCTGCGAGATCTCCCTCTGAAGCCCAAGTACCTTTCCATTCTTTAGAGTAGTTAGCCCAACGTCCGTCAACTGTGAATGTAACAACTTTGTTCAGAATGTTTACATCTGATTCAAGTCGTTTGTCCTGTCGAGTTTCGTAATAAAGCTTGTGTACTCCTCGGTTGATCAAGAACCATCGTGTGTCTGATCCACTGTTTCCAGCGTCAAGGAACTTAGTAGTAACAATATCAGTACTCCCCTTGAATACGTTAATTGCGTTGTTAGCACTTTCTGGAGTTAGAATTGAATCAATTGTCTCCATCGCTACCTTTTCAAGTGCGAGTGGTAGAACAAGTGTGTTCTTTCCAGCTAGTGTCAAAGCGAGTCCGTTATCTTCCTGTTGGAGCTCAAGTGCTAGCCTTGCTGTCTCATAATTGTCGTGACTCAATATGATTCCATTTGCGTCAGCATTGGATTGAGTACTACCTCCTACTGTTGTAGTTGGGTGAATTGTTGAGAACTGTGGCTTACCATCCCCATAAAACGTCATATCAAAACCATTAACCCTCTTGTTACCTCCTGTGTCAAAACCTCCGTTGAACAACTGCATAGCAGCTTTATCAACTGAATAGTTGTAAGATCGTGAAAGATCCTTCATCTCTCCTAGTTCTGCACCGAAGTCTCGGTCTTCAATTTGTAGCTTAGTAACTGCAACAGATCCACCATATGAGTTATAAATAACTTTAGTAGTGAAACTCTTGTCGCGAACAACGGTAGGAACTGCGTCCCCATCGTTAAATTGCTTTAGTTGACCAAACCCTGTTTTAGCGGTATAGTTCTTTTGTGCTCCGTCTCCTGTAGTAACGTTAAGAACGTTATTTACACCTGGTGTATAAAGATCATCTCCTTGGTCAAAAACCTCAGAAATCTTTAAACCTGTGTCAGGAATTAAGTCTGTCCATTTACCTCTTGATTCAAATGCCATATATTATTATGAAGCGTTAAATACTTGAGACTCGAAGATGTTCACGATTGCTCGTGTACTATCTTCAGGATCTAGACCCCACGTTTGATACTGTGCGGCAGTTGTTGCTGCTGTGTTTTCATCGAGTGTGTCCTCATCAACGAGGTCAATTCGGAAACCAGCTAGGTCAGAACCAGTTGTGGTTCCAATCGTTGCATCAACTTCTGCTGTATACATAGTTTGCTGAGAAATATCAATCTCTGCTCGAACCTTAGCAACTGTCTGATTATCAGAAGCTGTTAAGAATGTTCCAACGTAAGATCCTAATTCTGCACCAGCAACACCTGTTGTACTGAGTCCTACACCTAGGTCTGTACCTATTTGCATAACGTGACCCAAGACAGCAGCACCAGCAGTACCTAAGGCAACAAATCCAGATGCAAACTTAACTGAGTCACTAACAGTAGTGGTAATTGAGTTTGTAAGGATTTCTCGTCTTAGAACGGGAGCTCCAAAAGGTGTCAATGTAGTATTTTTTAAAATTGCCATTTTTTACCTTTTAAGTCTAATTAATAATTATCGAGCATAGCGTAGAAGTTCATCTACGTAATCTGGCCGTTTCGCTTTTATCTTCAAGTACCTCTCTTTGTCTCCATCAAATGAATCCTTAATGATTTTTTCCTCCTTAGAGGTCAAAGTAGTTTGTGCTACTTCAGGTGTTGAGACTGGAGTTTCAGAAGAAGTGGGTTGGGGGACTGTAGTCTCCTCAGGTACCCTATCTTCCTTTGGCATTAAAGTGTAAGCATCCTCAAAGGCTGCGAGAAAGTCTCTTGTAGTTTGAAGTCCAGACACATTGATTCTCTCAAGTTTCCTGTTGAAAGCTGACATTTTAAGTCCAGCCTCATCATTATCCTCATGAAATTCTTTGTGTGTAGCTTTAAACTGTGAAAGTGCAGATTGTCTATTAGTCTTGGCGTCTGATTCATCCTTGTTCCTAAGAGCCTCAGCAACAGTTTTGGCTGCTAACTCAGCAACGTTCTCTGGTGTAAGTTCTGTGGAGCTTGGTGTTTCAGTAGCTCTAGCCTCTTCTTGAAGTCTTAGCCTTTCAGCTTCGTCTTCAGCGGCAACCTTCTTTTCTCGAAGTTCTTTGATTTCGTCAGTCAAATTCTTCTTATCTTGCGTTCTATTTGCAAGATTTTCTACTAGCTCTGCGTGTTCCTTTTTAGAGAGGGTAACATCCTCTTCTGTTGTGTCCCCTGCAGGAGTGACAACAATGTTCTCTTGTTCAGTCATAGTATTTTGTCTTAAACTTCCCTTTTTAATAAATCCCTTTTTTACTTGGTTGAGGCCAAGAGAGGTTGAGTCCTCTAAAGTTCACGTGACTATGTTTAGACTATATCAAATAGTCTGTCCAGGGAGGAACATTACATTACTCCCTAGACAAAACATTCGATATTACTTTTATTATACCATATAATTTTTAATATTGCAAGTTATTCAGATCTTATACCGTCTAGCTTAGCACTAACAGGGTCATCTTTTTGTAGTATCTTTCCCTTAAAATAGTTAGCTCGCACAAAAGCTCCTCGGGCAATCAACTGCTCTTGGGGTGTCTGTGCGTCAAAATAACGCCTTATATCTCTATCAGACATAATCCTTAGGTAGTCAACAAATCCTTCTACTGTCCTTAGTTGATCAAAGATCTTCTTATCAAATTCCTTATCTACATTAAGATCTTCAACATAAATAAGATTAGAGAGCATCCTAGATACTTCTGCTTCTGTAAAAGGATTCTCAGATAAGTCTCTGTAACTGCCCTTGACATATCCTAATTTCTGTAGTAACTTTTCAATCATCTTATTTTTTCTTTTTAGCTTTTGGTTTTAAAGATTTCCTAGCTTTTGCTTTTACAGCATTTCTTTTGTTCCTGGCTTCCACTAGTGTTGTTAGAGCCTTCTTACGTGCCGCCTTTGTCCTTGCGCTCATAACATTACCTCGTGATAGTCTAGCACCAGCAGCATGAACATTTACCTTACTACTTTTCAATTCCTTTAGTAGTTGAGTTGCTGTCTTTGCTCTCTTCTTACTTTTACGAGTACTAATGATAGCTTTAACGATATTCTTTTTTTTCTTTTTTCTTGCCATATATATTAATTATCTATATTATTTATCCTAACATTCCTCCTTGAAGTGCTGCTAAACTTGCCATGCCTTGTTCACCGCCTCTAGCACTTCTTGTTAAATTATTTGCATTGTTCTCTGTTGGATTAGTACTTACACCATTATCCTGCTCACTCCCTGGTTCTACAGGTGGTTGAAATACTTCATCGTTCAAAACCTTTGTTGGGTCATCTCCCATCTTCTCAGCTGTTTGAGCTGCTAGTTCCTTTGTATTTACTAGGTTAGGGAAGAAACTCATGTAGACTCGTACCTTCTCTAGTTGTAGTGCCTTCTCTAGATCCTTGTTGGTTTCACTCTTAGCGTTAGCTACAAGCTTAACATCAAAAGATAGATTCCTTAGGTACTCTCCAGGAAGAGCATCAATCTCTATAGACTTCTCTGCAGATGCTGAGGCTACCATAGCCCTAGCTGTTAGTTCCTTCTTGGTAGGAATATCCTTCTTATCTCCATAGAGTTCAATTATCTTAACACCTCTCTTACCTCTTGTCAAGGCAGCTCCATCAATCTCAAAAGTATTAAATACCTTATTAAACTCTTCTACTGCTCCATCACCTCCAATCCTTTGTATCATTGGGGTTTCTTTATTTGTCCAATACTGTAGGATATTAGCTCCTCGTAGGGTTGCCTTTCGCTTGATACCCATATTGATTTGCCTTCCAAAAATACTTAGCGTTGATGCTACACCCTCTGCGGCTGTTCTAATCTCCTCTGCTGTAGTCCTACCACCTACTCCAGGTTGTCCAGAGCTAACTTGGTCAATAGAAGCTTCCTGCATTATCTTCTCAGTGTATCCTAGGATAAATTGGTGCCATCCAGAAGGAGTTCCTAGATCAAGCTTCATAAACGCTTGGTTGAGAGGAAGACCCTGTGTATCTACAGGAGTCCTACGTCCAGGCCTTAGATAGTCATCTTCGATAGAATCGTAACCGTTTGTCAACAGTGGTGGGAAAATAGTTAAGAATGACTGGTCTAACATCATATTAGTCAATACATTCAAAACATCCTGCATAGCCTTGAGCTTATCAGGTAGAGACTTTCCATAGAAGAAGTCTCCAAAGAAATCAAACTTAATCTGCCAGAATGGTAGTTCCTTATGGTTAAATGGCATTGGAGAGATAATCTCTATCGTATCGCCACTCTTAATTGGATTCAACCAAAGACCATTAGCTATGATAACAAATTGATCTGTCTCTTTGTCATAAGATCTAATTAGTTCAACATTACCTTCGGATACATCATCACTAATGAAATCCATGTAAAATGGCTCTTCTTCGTCTTGTACGTGGCTTTGCTTAGGTTGAACAAGTTCATGCCTCTCATATTGGCTCCATCCTGCCTTAAACTCTGATAGAGTAATAACTCTCCTCCAGAAACAGTAAGGCATGTCATCTATATTTCTAATACCCACAGATGAAGGATAAAACTCCTCTAATGGTATAAGTTTGCCAAATAGTTTAGTCTTAATCTCTTTCTGTGAAGTTTCTTTGATATTATCACCAGAACCAGTAACATTCCTAATTATCTTTTCTTTTCGCTCCATCCCCTCGTATCCTATTGCTGTTCCTTTAACAATAGCCTCTAAGAGAATCTGGGTCATTTTTTCTTCGTAATTGTCTATATCTTCTGAGTACTCGTATAGATTATTTAAAAGAATTCCTTTCCTAACGTCTTCTGAACCCCTACCCGTGAAGTTAGCAATAGGCAATACAGCAGAAACCTTACCCAATATGGTAATAACCTTATTGCGGGTAAATTGGTTATTTATCCTGGCTTGCCAGTCTTCAAGATTATCTCTCTCATCAATGTTTGTAGTAAACCTACTTACTGAGTCATTGATATAGTCGATAATATTAATACCGTCAAAATATAGAAAGTTTCTATTGCGATCATCTCTTGACCTTCTAAACTTTTCTATTACATCACGAACAACCTGTTGCTCTTTATCTGATGGTCTAAAATCGACTTGTTCATCAGTAACAGCAGGTGTAACTTGAATATCTTCTTTAGGGTTGAATTCTTCTTCCATTTATTTATTACATTATAGCACACTATGCAGATAATTGCAAGCTATTTAATAACCGTATTGCCATACATTTGTTTTGCTTGTTCGCTATATGTCTTATTATTCTTAATCATGTAGATACGAGTTTTAACTCTATCAAGAGAATCCCAGTAACCTTCAACGTAATTCTTGATCTTTCTAGTCAGTTCAGCCCTATCTTCATAATCTTCATAGTACTTCTGACTTATTAGCCTGATATCATTATCTTCTATGTCATAGCCCTTTTGTGGCATTTCTTTGTAGATCTCATGAACATACAAAGTCTTCCAGTAGATTCTATAAAATCCGTATTTAATTCTCTTTACTCGTATATGTGAACTTATCTTAGCACAATCCTTGACAAGTCTACGAAACCATAGTGATCCTTCAGTCATATTTAATATCCAGTTACTCTACGTCTGTTAATCTCTCCACCCTCTTTCTTCTTGAATTTATCATATGGTTTCTTTCTAACTACGTTAAACTCTTTTATACCTTGGGCCAAGTACTCGAATGATGATCTATAGTGAGATGTCCAGTCATGCTTAGGCATATGAGATCTGACCTCCTTCTCACCCTCAGTCGTTACCTTTGGGTATGAAGCCTGGGTCATACACATATCAAAGTAACTTGATGAGGATGTCTTGTTAATTCTTATATTATCTCTGATTAACAACTTCGCGGCAGTCTTTCTCCTAGACCATTCCTTCCACTCATCTCTAAAGTTTACTATAATACCAGCACCCTTTAACATAGAGACAACTGTCTCATTAGTCACTTGATTGTGGAATCTTCCAGCAGGATCACCGAAGTGGGTTGCTGGCTTCCAATACTTGTGCCTATTTATCATCTCAAGTTCTATTGGGTTATATACGTATCCTCCAGATGGCATTATACCATTTATGAGAGGAATAAAGAAATCTATTAACTTACCCGTCTTACAATAAGTATCTATAATATTAAATCCATCTCTGTCTGGCTGTAACCAAATAATCGCTGTATCATCGTCCTTTCCGAAGTCCCATCCAACATATAGAGGTAAATCTTCGTTATACTCAAATACTCCTCTCTCTACATTGACCTCATTCCACTCTGGATAAACTCTACCCTCCTGAGATTTGGTATATGATATATCTAGCTCTTGAGCGACTTCCTCCTCTGTTCTACGAGCACATTCAAACTCATACCACTTATCATCCTTTAGTGGGTGCTTCTTCCAGTGTATTGTTAGCACACCACCCATTGGGAACAACATCTCCCTTAACTTAGCGTAGAAGTTGAATCCCTTAGGTGTAGAGTTAGCTATACGACAAGCTGTAACGTCACCACAAGATTCCCAAGCATCCTTGGCATAATCCCAGGTTCCTAACTCATCGAAGAGCACAGCAGTCTTACGCATACCACGACCGAAGTCTCCACTCATGGATTCTCCAGCAATTAGGTTAAAGTTTACTGGGTTAGTTAGCTTTAACTGGTTACGGTGCTTATCCTTGCTATATCCCTTAGGTAGGAGCCAGATAGGTAGACTATCAATAGCATAGTCAATCATACCGAATAGGGAGTCCTTTGTTCTGTCATCTACTAGCTTTTCCTTATAAGATCCTAATAGTATGTTAGTACCGTCCTTAAAGATCCAATACCATAGAGGAACCATGACAAACATAATCCAACTCATCCCCATATCTCGTGACTTCTCCAATAAACCATCAGTTCCGTTATCGATATGATCGATTAACCACTTGATAGTCTCTTTCTGATATTCAAACAATATGAATGGTAGATGCTTCTGTTCTGTGTGGGGTCGTGGATCAAAGGTATATCCAAAATTTTCAATAAAGAAGATACATCCCTCCGCAGGATTATCTGGTCTAGCACACAAGTTCCATGTTATAGCTCTAGCCTCAGCCTTCTTATTACAAGCATCGTTTATCTTAAGCCTTTGCTTAATCTTGTCCTGATACTCATCAGAGTGCATGTAAGCCTTAAAAAGCTCAGTCCTTCGTGCTGTCTCTAATTTCTCTTTATTTTGACCATCCATTTAATCTATAGATCTGTTCTTATTTCTTCTTAAGCTGTTTGAATGTAAACCAAGCCATCGGTGCTGCTATAACTAGCATAGATACAGAATTAGCTATATCTCTCTTGATTCCATTGATATCCTTAGAACACTCCTGTGCTATTGCCTCTCTTGCGTAGTAACAGTTCTCTACTCCCAATACCCAATCCAATCCCAGGTTAAGCAACTGCCCACCTGCGATCATCGTCATAATTACTACAATTACCAATAGGATACCCATTGCTAATGTAAATACACTCATTTTCTTTAATGTCTCCATATTCTATTTCTTTGCATGTCGATCGAGTTGTTCTACTCGTATCTTACAAGCTTTTAATGTCTTATATATTTTAGGTAAGATTCTACCTGATTCAAGTCTAATCCTCCAGCCTCCTTTAATCTTTCTACATGCCATATTATTTCTTCTTTCTCTTCTTAGGTTTGGGGTGTTTACTCATATTGTTTACTGCGTTATCAAAGGTTGTGGATATTATATACGGGTCCATATCCCTTAAGCCCTCCGCAAGGCTATCTAGTATGTTCATAGTCTTACGATCATACTCATTCATAAAAAACATTCTAATTCGTCTTAACATATTACTTTTCTCTATCTGCTTGTATTTGCTCTCTCATCTGGAGTACTAGGTCGATAGCATCGTCTGGTGAGAGGTTAGTATCGATATTACCCATAACAGCTACGTGTTCCGTTGCCTGACCCTGGATAATCTGTCCTTTGTCAAATAAAGTACCAAAGGCCTTAGTCAAGCTAACTAGGGACTCTGCTTTCAAAGCACCTGGGTGTTTGTCAATATAATCGAGTTTCTTGTTAATAAGCTTAGCTATCTTATCTCTACCAGTTAAAGTAAGCTCCTTAACGTCTAATAGAGATAACTCACTCTTTTCCTTCAATGTAGGCTTAGGTTGCTCCAAAGAACGTTTAGCTACAGCTGCCACTACTAAATCAATAGTTTCTTGCTGTAAAAAGAATTTTTCTGGATTTGCCCTTACTTGGTTATAAATACCATATATACGGGTTCTTATCCCAGCAGCGGTCTTATAATGCTTATCTAGGCCAAACTCCACCCCTACTTCATATAATGTCTTAGAAGCTAGTTGTTTAAAGATATAAGCCCTTTCCTTGTCTGTGATCGTCTTTGCCATTTATACTATCTATTATACCATATATGCATTACAAATGCAAGGCATTGGTGTAGCACTACTACAAATGCAAGCCTTAGCCATATATAGCCCAATAGTTACCCCCCCGTATGGTACGAGGTTACCCCCTCGTAAAATCGGAACTACCGCCGCGAGAGGGCTTAGCATAGCCAATTATTATTTTCAATAATCGATTTATTTTGAGTTTTGGGGGAAAAGTGTCGAGTTTAGGGGAAAAAGAAGGAAACAGTTTAGTTACAGGGGGAATTAAAGTAGCTCTTGTTCTGTAATACGTTGATATAAAATATTCATAACTTCTGATAGGGGTAGGTAATAACTACACCATCGGGTGGGCAACGTACCCCTCCCCATTGGTCAATGGTTATAGCCCTATATAGAGCCACGCCTGTGAGAGGGTGCTAACCTTAGGCCTGTGCTAGTGACTGTGTGGGGGGGGACATGGGTATATACTCTAAGCCACATCACAGCCTTATCACTACACACTACACTACACACCACATCATACACTCACTCACACCCTTATAGTTAGGGGTATGGTAAGGTACATACTCATACATACGCTTGTCTTATGTATACTCTTACATAGTGGGTATGGCTCTGGCGGGCTCGTATCCGTGTGTTTATGGGGGGGGTTGTCTTAGATTATCCATAGTTTCTATCGTCTAGGTGTTTTACCCCTTGATATGGGGCTTGTAGAGCCTTGTATAAGGGCTATGGTGTGTTAAGGGGGGCATTTATCCACCTTTCTTTGGATTATCCATACTTATCCACATGTCAAGGTTGCATTGTTGGTTGGTTGTTGTATACTCTTTGTATTAGTTACTTAACAACTTAATAGCTTATGTTTGAGAAACAGATGAAAAAGGGGGGCGTTTACGCTCAAGACAAACAACAAGACGCTATGATTTCAGTGTTCTACTTATTAGTACCACTGGCATTGGGTCTTGCTGTTGTGTTTCTGCTCTATCTTGGCAGTAGTGCCATTGAAAGTGCAGAACTCTTATAATTAGCGTCCTGTGATGGGTTGGGAGTACTTCCTAACTCATACACAGCACACTAGACCATTGTGGGGGGCGCGGACTTAGAAGTTCTATAACCCCCATAATCCTAGAATGGTGCATATAAGCAACTACAGAAGACCGCCCTTAACGAATGGGCGGTTTTTTGTTGCGTGGATACTCCAAAATGACGGGGACAAAATAGATACATATTATCATACTTACGGGATAAGGGATCTATGCAAGCCCCCTTTTTTGTGTTGTAGTGTTGTACCCTAAATAGTGATTAGAGGGCTAACTAGAGCCGTATCCCCGATA
>SDBT01008139.1_pt1 | contig 17174 bp, 25 predicted proteins | sample 2277101 | NCBI WGS metagenome assembly SDBT01 (sample SAMN10404973, study PRJNA504765) | marine sediment metagenome | isolation source: marine sediment core GS10_PC15, 103 cmbsf | place: Arctic Ocean: Southern Knipovich Ridge | collected 2010
TCGTAAGAAGCCAAACTTGCATTATATGTTCTTCCAATATAGACACTATTGCTGTCGTCATACATACGGAAGAGAATCTTTTTCGGTGTACCGGTAAAGAATAGCCATTCTTCGTTTGACCCAACTTGCCATTTACCTGCCGGGATAAAATATGTAAAACTACGCATATTAACCCACATACTAATGCTAAACGGAGTCAATACAGGTGTGAAATCTACGTGGTCGGCAACTTCAATATAATCACTATTGCCATCCAAATCAACGCCAGGATATTTGTAAGCTGCCGTTGCCTGCAATGTTCCAGGATGATTATTCAAACTATAATCAAAAGCAGTTCCTTCCCATAATTTCAGATGTAGAACTTCCGATGCGTCAGAAATCTCTGGCGGTAAGTATTTAAGTTTCATTTTAGATACCTCGTAATGTTACAGTGGCAGTTACGGAACTGGCTGGGTTAGTGAATCCCAATATTATGTTTACTTCAGAAGTGATTGGTTCATTGACACTATATAAATATGTTGTACTTTCCGCCAAGTTAGTTACGGACCAGATAACATTGTCGCCATTATCAGTCAATGATACATCTGTCGTACCTTCCGCGCTTGCCATATCGCTTAGTTTAACGATTATTTTTTGCAATAATCCATTTATTGGAATCGTCGCGGATCCAGTAGTGTCGCCACTTATAATAGAGAAAACAGTAACCTTTTCCCATATTTCTCTATTTCCACCATGCCCTGTCTTTCTATTATCTCTATCGGTAATTACACCAGCACTATCAGTCATAATAAACTCCTATTCTAAAGTCTCTGTTATGTTTCCAGCATCCTGCCAGGATGAGGATTCTTCTTTAACGTATTTTTCTCGCTCATCTACTGCCGTTGCTTTATCTAAAGCCAGTTCAAACTTTTCCTCAGCCATCTGAGCAGCCTTTTTGTCTTGTGTCAGATTCAGAGTCAGGTCAACGGCCAACTTCCACGCTAACGCATTTACGAAATGGTCTGGAAATAAAGTTACGTCAGTAATTCCCTGAACGAAAGTTATATCAACCTCCTCGTCCTCCATATTGGTCTGGATATAGATTCCCTCTCTATTCCAGTCTGTTATTTCAATCCCCCCAACCTTAACCGATATGACCTTTTTACTTCCACTGGGTATCGGGTAGCGATATGCGTATTCATTATCCAACCATCGCGCCGTGCCCGTTCCGGTAGTTACGAAAGTAGCCGCTATCACAAAAGATACAGTCGTACTTACACTGATAACATCGTAAGTCCCGTCGTAACCTGTACTCCCTGTCAGTTCGACCATATCACCCGCTGCGAGAGTATGCGTAGCTGTTACTGTGATAGTTTCACCTGCTACCAAATCGGCGATAGACGTAATCGTATAATCGTCCACGTCAATTCCTGAATTGGTTTTACGCGCAAAGTCCCAGCCCAATTCCGGCCCTTGACCCAGAAGTTCATCCCGTGCCTGGTCGTAGAACGTGTTTACTTTTACAGATAGAACGTCTGTTCCGTCTATGGAACTGATAGAAGCCTGTCCCATCCTAAGCAAAGCCAAATTAGCTATTACGGTTTCTGTACTGGCCATTTACAACTCCTCATACCATAAGTCAAAACCGGCCGATATTTCAGCAGCGCCGGAAGCATTAGACGTAACCTTTATATCTGACTTTCCTTCGACCGGTAATGCAAAATCATATTTTAATTGAAAGGTGTTTCCTGAGTTTATCGAGAATATTTTTTTTACTTGGAACACACCACCAAAAGGTCTTACCCATAAACCAATCTCAGCCGTTTTTGAAGTTGCCGCTGACATTGAAGCATAGAAGTTAGTAATAAAAGCTCTGTTTGTTTTATTTGGCACAGACCATATTGCCATCAATGTTTGGTTCATGCCTACTGAAATCTGGGCTTTTATATCAGATTGGGTATCCGGCACACCATCTCCACCTGCATCATTGTCTGTCGAAACATAAATAATACCGGCATTATCGGTTGTACCAAGATTCCTGACTCTGAAAACCCTAATCCACGTACTTGATAAAACAACAGAAACAAAACCATTAGCCGTTACCTGAACCATTTGCTCTTCCCAGTCAGCATCAAGCCCGAAAACTTCATATACTTGGTCGTCGTTTGTATCTGACGATGACAAATACAAAGTAGTTGCAGAAGATAAATAAGAATAAGCAAACGAACCGTCCCATACCTCTATTGTAGCGTTCTCCGCAGCAGAATCATGCCCAAATTTGGATATGAATTTATGATGGGGGTATTTGCCTTCTGCTATTGCTTCCGCTTTAGGGAATGATACTACAATTTGCATATCTTCTATGAAATCGAGACCATGAATCGCTCCGTCTTTGTCAACTAATCTTGCGGCTACCGGTATCATTAGCTACCTACTATTTCAAAATAGAAATAAAGTGTCCCATCAATATCCGCCGTTGGGTCTGCTCCGGCATTAACAAGAATCATTGCCGTATCAGGCGGCAGGATTATAGGTGCTTCAAAATGCCACACTTGCTCGCCGACAAAATCCTTGTCCAAAAACAATTTAGTAACAGTATTGCCTCCTGTAAGATTCATGTCATCGTCCCTGCCTTCACAAGTAACATCTGCCGCCTTGCCGCCTGTAAAAAGATTAACAGGAATAATCGCAGTTCCGCTTGTTGGCGAACCTGTTACGCCGGTTTTTACATCAATCTCGGTATCAACAGACGGGGTGTAGAGTTTCAACCTGTAAATCATTAAATTCTTACTGGAGGTATTCTTTAGATAGAAAAAATCTGCTGGCACAGTTGTGCCCGAGTCTTGTTCAAAAGGAATCGAGAACGCATCTTGCCTTTCTGCTGCTATTGCTGCGGGATTATGAGAAGACGCAGACACCTTTAGCCTGTCATCACTCGTTACTTCCGCCGTGTAAGTATTACCATTTATTCTCATAATATATCTCCATCATTAACTTTTTCTTCAAAGGCTTCTTCCTGCCTGAGATTTATTTTCTTCAATTCTATCAAAATGCCCTCAAGTAAATCACGAGAAGACATGTCAGCTATTAAAAGCGTACTCTGCCCACCTACTGAAGTCCCACCCTCGACAATCGAAGGATTGTCAGTAGTCACACCCGGTATCGGGTCTCTGTATATTATATTGTCTATACCCATTTACTCTGCCGATTTAGGGTCTTTTACTGGAACTGGATTAGGCGGTTTTGGCGCAAAAGGATTCACAAGTGGCTTTGGCTTTTTTGCTGCTAACTGTTGTCTGTAACCCGCCAACTTAGACGAGTTTTCAATTATCGCAATTTCAAGAGCCTGTCTCTGGACAAAATCAATCATAACCTTGATTTCTGCCTTAACTTTACGTTGTGGTTCAGTAGCGACATACCACCAGACACCCAGACCTATCACTAAGGCCAGTCCAACAACAATTACTTCGTACTTCCATTTACTTAACTTCATAACTTTCTCCTTAAAGAGATTAAAAGAGGTGGCCACACAATGCGACCACCTCCTAAATTAACTATTACGCACCTGTCATCGTTGGTGTCGTATCAGAGACAACAACGCCTGTGATATACCATTTTACGCCGTCGCAAGTGATTTTTACGCGGGTTCCAGCAGACATATTAACCATAGTGAATATGTAGTTAGCAGAACCATCACTAAAAACAGTTGCTACAGTATTGGCGGGGTCAATCCAAGCAACTCCACCTATGAAATAATTAGTAACGTCTGCAGAAGTTATGTTGTGGTCATGCGCTTCAGCAGCAGCGCCAACATACCAAAACTCGTAGTTAAGACCATCGGCCTCGACAGGCAATGTTAGTGTTGTATTTCCAGCTAAGTCAGGAATAACAAGTATTTTTCCAGACATTGCCACAGTAACAGAAAAAGCGCCAGTTGTAACAACTGTGTCAGTCTGCGTAACGCTTGTTACCGAAAGAGCACCAGAAATCGTCATAGGTTCAGAGTTGTTAGTGATAGTTAACTTACCAGCAGTCGTCAGGACAATGTCATCAGCGGAGTTGAGTTCAATATCACCGTTATCACCACCATTAGCATCCAGTAAAATACGGCCATCGGTACTTTCAAGTTCTATTACATCGCCTGCATTTGTTCCGCCAGCAACAACCTTAAACTGGCCTGGTTGTGCTTCGCTTGGCTGAAAATCAATAGACGTTGCTGTAACAATACTAAAATCTTCACCAGCAGCACCACCGGCCATATCAATATCAATACCACCAGCGGTGACATCAATATCAATAGCATCGGTACTTGTACCAGCAGATGTCATAGTTAGCTTGCCGGTTCCGGCCTGAACCGTTACCGCCGACGCAGCACTCGTACTTCCAATAGTAACTAATTGTGCGGCTGTTCCACCGTCTCCAATATGGATAGTATGAGCGCCTACACCTGTACCTAAGCTCAAATCGGTCATCGTAGCCGTAGAAGCTCCAATGGTAATTGCTCCGGTCTGGGCGGCATTACCGATTGTATAAGTCGAAGCCGCAACGCCGTCTAAAGTAAAGTTACCAGTACCAACTAACATATCAATAGAGGACGCGACCGAATTACTGCCTATCGTAAGAATCTGTGCAGCAGTTCCGCCGTCTCCTATATGAATGGTATGAGCACCAACGCCAGTTCCTAAACTAAGGTCTGTCATTGTTGCAGTGGAAGCTCCAATAGTAATCGCTGCGGTCTGTGCGGCATCGCCAATGGTAATCGTAGAAGCAGCAACACCTTGTATATCAATATCGCCGGTTCCAGCTAACAAATGCAGAGCACTCACGCCAGTCTCATTACCAACTGTAACAAGTTGTGCGGCAGCATTAGCAGCGATGCCAAACACTCCACCAGTAGCACCTGAAATCGTGTAATCATCGCCAACGGTATAGAGCACGTCATCAGTTGTAACAACAGTAAGGTCATCGGCAGAAGTCAAGGTTATTCCGGCAACAGATGAAATCAATTCAACAGCATTGGCAGCATTGCCGGATGATTGAACGATAACCTGTTCATCAGAAACACCCGTCTGTTGCAATATAACATTGAATGTTCCGGTGTTCTCCGCACCAATAACAAAATTTTCGCCAGCGTCGCCAGTAAGTGAAGCAAGACCTGTGTGGGCATCTAAAGCTCCCCAACCAACAGTAACCACGCCCGTACTTGAGGCGAACGAAACTACATCAGCGGCATGAAGATTGATGTCGAGGTCTTCTTTCGACGTTGCTAAAATGGTAAGTACGGAATCGGCATCTGCTGTAAGCGTAATATCATTACTTGAAGGTTCTGTGAATACGACGTTGGTGGCTCCAACATTAATACCAGCCACCGTTGCAACGCCAACCTTTGTAATAGACCACGAAGCATCAGAACCCTCAATATCACCGCCAGAACCATCTTGGTCGAGTAAAATCAACGCCTCTGAAGCATCGCCTGTAAGCGTGAGTGCGTTATAAGCACCCGTCTCCTTTTGGTCAATAGCAAGTACCGCCGCATTTAAGGCATCAGTAGATGTAAATGCAATCACGGCAGAATCAACGGTTATTGTGCTTCCAACATTATAAGCACTATCTAAACTGTTTCCAGATGTTCCGGCCTCAATGGCAATCCAATTACTGCCATTGTAATACTTAGGTTTGCTCTCGGATTCATCGAAATAGAACATACCCTTGCTCGTTCCGGGTTCTGTATCTGTCGGGTCAAAAAATAACCCTTCAATAGCCGAAGTACCTAACATCCTGCCTTCAACTTCCTGTGCCCAATCCAAAATAAAGTCCCTTGGCTTACCTGTCCATCGGTACGCGTTCTTGTAAGTCTTTCTATTGTCAACAGAACGTGTAAACGCACCGAAACAGGGAGCCACAAGGACAATGAATAGTAAAATTAAAAGTAATTTTTTCATTGTTTTTTTCCTTTCATGTTATTCATAATACTCAAAAGATTCGATATTCTAATATGGTTACATTTCACCTTTGGGTCGCACCATATATCAAAACCTGCTTCTCTGACCTTATCGCAGAAGTATATATCTTCGCCTTTTTTAATTACACCAGGCTCAAATTCATTCTTCCAGTATGGCCATTCTAACTTTTCAAAAACATTTATTTTAATAAGCACTATTCCGAAACCACAAGATTTAACCTTAAATGGATTGTCAGGCAAATCATCTACGCCAAGAGGATTAAACGGTTCTTCACGAGAGACACTCCAAAACAATCCGTTTCTTGTAGTCATCGGGTAAACACCTGTAACTATGTCTTTGTCAAGATTAAGCAGTTTTTCTAATGTGTTTGTTCGAGGCAAAACGTCTGAATCAACAAATAGTATATGGGTCGGCTGTGGGATTCTGTACTGTGCATACGATACTATCCTGTCGCGTCCAAGTTCAGGAAACGCAGATGTAACATAGTATGTTTCTACAAGGTCAGTTCTATCCCACTGTTCTATCGTAGTTGTTATTCGTGTATCCATCTTGTTGTCTACCGGAAGTGGTACGCCAACAAGAATCGGACTGCCCAAATATCTATCCATATCATCTCCTTAGATATTAGAAGTTGAAACCTGAGTATCATAACTTGATTGTGGCCCGTAGTCTAACCAGGCATTAATTTTGCCGGTAACAGTACCGGTTGCTACCATTTTAACGACAAGAAACTTTTCAGCATCAACATCAACCGGTATTGCCATACGGGCAAGCCAGGTTCCCGGTGCTAAAGAGGCGCCAATGGTAATTGCGCCGCTGTCCAATACAACAAGACCAGTTCCTGCCGCGTCTATTGTGGGATGAGCAACAAGTTGCATTTTAATAGTAGTACCGGTTATTTCCGTCGTACCCACGCGGGCATTAAAGTACATAGGAGTACCGGAGCCCATCTCCAGGTCTGAATTTATGAAATTTAGCGTTTTAACCGCCGAAGCAGTAGGGGTTGTCGTTCCATTAGTTGTCGTTACAGTTAAATCGTCCCAAAAATCAAACAAAGCATCAATAATAGCCATTTTAGGCTCCTTTCTAAGAAATTACAGACTCGGTATCCGTGATAGCGTCGCTTCGACGTATCGGCATATCGAGAAAGAATAGTTGAGGTTTACCGAATGGGTTGTTCTCACTCCAATGGACGTTGGTTTTGTCCTTAGCGAGAATCTGTAATTGGGTAAACACGGTTTCATTACAATACATATAAATCGTCTCATTACCCTTGAAATTATTTCTTATCTGGATGATAAAATCTTCATTCAGGGTATCAGTCGCAGTGTGGTCAGGGTCGATGTTGCAGAGACGCTTTACAGAACGGGTGTCTTCGATTGCCAGTCCGACATCCCAACTGAACTCAGTGATGAATGCCCACAACTGGTTGTTCCGCTGCGAAGCTGTCCCGGAAGCATTATCACCAAGCGTATAGACAAGACCCTTGTCCATTTTCTTTAACCCGCCACCTTCGGTATTACGGGGATGAGTAAGATAAACCTTGTCCCCTGCCCACTGAACAAACCAAATCGAGGTGTTGGTATTATCATCGGTAGTATGGCCGTTGCTAAGAACGTAAGCGGTCCTTGCCGTGCTGAGGGCATTGTACCTATACTGAAATCCCGCAAACTCTTCAGGCGGCGTAACTGTGGGAAGCAAAGTTCCAGGAGTAGAAGTAAAGCCACCAAACAAAGTATTGGCAAGTTCCTGACTCATGCTCTCAATGTAAGCACGTTCCTGATTAGAACGATACTTGTCAGGATTCGGTTGGATTCTCATTACGTCTTCAGGACACAGGTATCTTGCTTTCAGCATACCCATTTCCTCACGAACCTGATTCAACAGACCCGTTGTTGCGTTCCATCCATTACCGGCCTTAATCCATTGAGAACCAGGCAATCTGGTACGTCTGGAAATAACATGAGATGTAATATCGTTGGCGCGCTGAACGATAGCGTCCTGTATGATATGTTCATCTTCATTCAAAACTTCTGCGACGCGTATAATCTCGTTATTATGCGTCATTCTTGCCGCGAGCATTAGATTTTCGCGGTCATCTAAATTTACATTTGTTACTGCCATAGTTAGACTCCTTAAGTTAATTAAAATTGTCAAATGTAGGAGTTGTCCTGTTCTTGTCAGGCTTCTACTACTCTATACACCGAGTAGGCGGCGTAACTTATACGCTTGCAACCATGGCTCTTTCGAGTTCCCCAGGATTTGAAACGGTATCTTTACCCATTTGGAGATAACCGTATGATTCTGCTTTATCTTTAATTCTTTGAGCGATTTCTTTGTTCTCGTTGAATAAATCCACCCAAGTTATTTTTTTGAAACGGTCTCTTTCCAGTACTCCTTTTTCTTTACTTGTATTAGTATTAATAGATATTTTCGGCAATGGTTCGTATTCGTGTCCGATTCTTTCAAGAAATTCCGGCCATATATCCGGCAATGACTCAATCCGGTATCGCCATACGGCAAATTTCTCTATCATTTCGTTCCAGTGCAACCAATACTCCATGCATCCCCGCAATCCTATTCCGTGAATATCAATCACTTGTTGCATAAAGCCCCATGACTGATGTGCGTGCATAGAAGCAATCTGTTGCAATGGATAACGAACCTGATGAAAACAATTTTCAGGTTTTATCACAGCAAGATGATAACCCACAGAACCATCAACGCCATCAGTTTCATGGCCTATATCATAACCTAATGCCTGTAAAACTTCAGATATATAAACAGTACCAGCGCGAGCCGTAGCCGCTACGAAGATACCCTTGCCCGTTACCTTGCTCTTTTGAAAAGACCATTTCGTTTCACCGTTGCGGTCTTTCGTAAAAGCACCGTCTTCAGTTAAATGAACACGGGGTCCGGTTCTAATACATACTGGTATTTCTATTCTCAATCTGACCTCTCGTAAACGAATCCTTTTGCCCTGAAGTACGCTCTCGCTTTAGTACCATCTTCGCCTTCGGCGCTGGCGTACATCTCAGGACTGTTTAGACTGCTTGGTTTATAATCATCCCTGGCCGGTTCGCCGCCACCGTCGCCCTGTACTAAAGTATCCGACATTGTTTTCTTTCCCAGACTAATAAATTCCTTAATAAATACAGGGTTATTTCCAAGACCGCTCTGAACAAGCAAGTCCTGAAACTCGTCGGAGCAGTTACTGCAAAATCTCTGAGCAATAGCAACCTCCTCGTCATACTTGTCTTTAAGGTCTGTCTTCAAAGCAGTTTCGCCAGCCTCACGACTGGCCCTCATGTCAGCGCCCATTTTTTCGTAAAAAGCGTTCACAACGGCCTCGAATCCTTGCTTGGACAGTCCTTGTTCGTAAGCGACTTGTTTTAAAGCGTCTTCTACTTCTACCTGACGAGGCACGCCCTCGACCTCGGCAATCTCGTAACCCTCGGAGTTCTCAGGGCAACCTGTTTTCTGGTAGAATGCGCGTATTTCCTCTGCGCTCGATTCTGGCGTAGGCATCTTCGCCATACCGCTGGACATCTTCTCGATATTGCGATAACCCTTGATTACATCGTTTGGTTCCTTCCAACCACATCTTTCGACAACTTCCTTGTTAGCCTCGTCTCCGTACCACGGTGAAGTTGTCTCAGCCTCTACTGCCGGTGTCAGTAAGGTTTCCTGAGCTTCTGTTTCTGCCATAATCATAATCCTTTCAAACTTTTACATTTAGTATGCGCAATGACAATTTTGTCTATGCGCTGGTTTAATTTGATAATTTCTATTTCACGTACACCGGCTTCTTCTGTTAACTGAAGTATCAGTTCAGCCTGTGCCTTAACTTCACAAGTAAGTTTTAATACTTGAGTTTCTATTGATGTCGTTACATCTTTGGTAACTTTCTTTTCTACTTGTTTCTTAGCCATCTGCTTTCATCTCCATAAATTTATTTGTTAGTTCCATTATACTCTCAGGAGTCTTGCATATTCCCATTTGTCTAAGAATCCAAGAGCCAAAATTACGCTTGCCCATGTCTTCAGGTGTTTTAAGGTCATCATCAAAAACACCTACCTCGGCGAGGATAAGGGCCAATACACGTCGTCCGGCGTCCGTGCCGAAACAGGTTCTAAAATCCGTTACCTGACTATCCATTATTTCTTTGCCTTCTTTTTAGCCTTAGTGGTTTTCTTTCTGCGTCTTTGCGCAGGTGTGTGATGATGTAACGCCATTATTTTTCCTTTCTATTCCAATAAAAAACAAAAATGAAAACAAAATAAATGTATTTGAACTACACGACTCCATCCACTGTTCCAACTTGCAAAACCTAACGTCCAAGTATAGGGACTAAATATTTTGGATTTCCTGTTTAGTTTTATTCGCATTATGCTGCTCCAACTAATTGTTCTGCGATTGAACCCTCTTCAGGGGCTTTTGTAGTCTTACTATAACCTTCAGCAGCACCACCAAGTAATTCCTGGGCCTGCTGTCTTTGTAAATCCAATTCCCTCTGTTCCTGTATCGCAGTTACCTCTTCTGGTGTATTAGTTATGTCCTGCGGAAAATCTGTACTGTCAAGAATCCGGTCGGCTAACTTATTGGGATTAACCTTATCTAAGACTTTCGGAAAAAGAACAGACGCCTGAGCCAATTCGTTCAAACCATTTTTAATCGGGGTCATCTGAAACAACCTCCGCTGGGCCTGAGCAAGCGGGCCTATAAACCGTATATCTATACGCCCACCTAAATCCTGTAGGATAGCAGGCGGCTCAGGCAGTCTCCCTGCTTTGTCAGCAATATCAGAGACTATATCGAAGACCTTGGTCAGTCCTTCTTTTTCGAGTCTGTCAACTTGCGGACCGAGGAGAACAGCTTTTTCAGATTGTAATTCCATAATCTCGGTAGCAGTTTTTTCTCTTTCAGACCTTGTAAGAATAAGGAAGAAATCAGTCCTGTATTTGTCGTTGATAATCTGTTCAATCTTATCTTCTCTGTCTATGGCTATGGGATAATTCATACCCGTTTGTACGGCTGTAATCTTATTACCATCGGCCTTTGTATAATTAAAACCGTCCGGCCCAATTCTTACATTACCTCTCATGTGTTCTGGGACATTAAGGGCTGGTTCAACCGCCCTGTGTGCAGCTTTTAAGAGAGTCTTGGACATTTGATTTAACTTTATAATATCAACCATAGCGTCAGCAGCAGGTGAGTAACCATAAATCTCATCACTGTTCTTTCTTAGTCTCCAGACCGCATAAGGATTAAGGTCGAAGCCAGACCTTCTCGCTACACCGTCAACTTCTACCTTTTTGTCTTTGCTGGTTTCCAGATAGACAGAGGCCCACGGCTTGTGTATGGAAAGAAGACTTCCAAACATTACATCGTCATTCGGAAAGACCGCGTGGATAAATTCATGCCTTTTCTCAGGGTGGTCTTTGGCGTTGTCTATAATATTCTGACTTACTTTGCCTTCGCCGAACTTATCAAGAGCTTGCTTGGCTGTAAGGAAGAACTTTCTGAAAACAGTATCGACCTCACCATGTTTGTTCTCGGCTATAAATATTTCTCTCGGATGGATTGGGATATGAACGGAAACCTCTCTCTTCATGTCCTCCTCTGTGAACAAAGTCGCCGTCCCAATACTTCCTGCGTCCCTAAACCATTCACCTAAGATAGTATAAAAATTAGAATTATTAAACTCGGCATACATGGCTTCGTCGTATTCCTGTAACCACTTTTGAACCTCGTCAATCTTATTCATCTGAGGGTCGCCCATGACAGACCTGAACCACCTTAGAGACTGTGAGACCATGTGTCCCTGCATACCATCGGCCCATGTACTGAGAGCCGCGTTAGGTTCGCCGGTGTATGCCTGTTTGCCCCTTGCCTTGCCCTTGTCATCGAATCTCTGGCTGTCCCTGATTAACTCTCTCCGTGGATTGACGTATCGGGCGATGTCATAATCCCTGCCCTCGTATCGGTTCTTGACTTCTTCGAGTTGACTCATTCTAAGAAGTATTTGTTGCCCTAAGTCTTTTTCGTCAGCCATTATATCATTCTCGCTATATCATTCTCGCTATATCATTCTCGCTATATCATTCTCGCTATATCATTCTCGCTAATTCCATTTCCGGCTCACTTGGTTCATTACCACTTACAATGCCAAAAACTTCCTCACATTTATTACATTTATAAAACCAGAGAGGAAGATATGTATTAAGAGACAATCTGGTTAATTCCGCCTCTTTCCAAGATACACCAAGTCTTAATTTGTGTTGACAAACAGAAAGGCTTTTAGGCTTGTTATAACCATAAAAACTAATCATTATAACTAAAAGAATTAATCTTATCATTATACGCTCCTGCCTAACAAGGTTGCTGTCCCCGACCCTGAACCAGTACCTTCTGTTAATGGTCTACCACTCGTTAATATCGTACCGCCGCGACCTGACGCCGCTATCCTCTGTCTTCGTTTATCCCTGTCCCTCTGCCTTACATCTTCATCTAACTCAGTTGGAGTAGGCGCAGGTGATATTGGGGCAGGGGCTTTAATCTTTTTACCGCCGCCGAATATTTCCTTGAACCGCCAGAAGGGATGGTTCGGGTCGTATTGGAAGTTACCCCAGTATTTCATAAGATTATTCCTTAACAAGTTTTAACTTCTGATGGTTGGTGTATTTGCCAGTTTTCCCACGGATGTTTTCTATAAACAGGATTCCCACATTTTATGCATTTATATACAATATACTTCACCGGACCATCTTTATATAATATAACCGTCGAATCATCATCTAAATACATATTGCTTTCATGTTGGCATTCCATAGATTTCTCCTTAAAGTCCTATTATCCATTGAATACAATATATAATCATCAATGTTGGAAACAAACATAGAAAGAATATATCAATTACATCATCTATCATAAGCCCCACTCCAAAGGATTATAAGAATCACCAACACTCATTTTGCCGCCAACAGCAGAAAGTCCCTGCCAATGAGTTAGGCAAGTAAGGGCAATCTGGAAATAATTTAAAGCACTACGGTAATGGTCTTCACCACTTCCAACTTTGATATATCTGTAAATCCTATCACCTGTTCTTTCGTCTTCTTCCAATACTTTGGCACTGTTACAAAGTTGTTCAACCAAAACATCCACCTCTTCACATCTTCTTGGGAATTCCACCTGTTGGTTTTTTACCCAAGAATGACTTCTATCAAAAGCCTGTGTTCTGTGAAGCGTGTAAATTCCGGCCTTTTCATCAGTTTTCATATAAGACTTTTGTTTATGACTTGGGTTGTATTCCGAACCGTAAACTTGTATATCTTTCAAGGAACACTTTGCCTGAAACTTTCCAAATTCCTCTTCGTAAGGTCTAAGACAAACAACTCCACTCTTTACATTGTATTTAATAAACAAATCATAAACCTTATCATAGCCCTTTACGCGACAGGCATAAATAACCTTGCCGCGTTTGTCGTCGACCTTATTTCCTATCAGGACAGTATGATAAGCCTTGCCTATGTCTACCCCTGCCGCAGTCTCGCCAATGCTTAGCTCAGTCCGCATTACATCGCCGCCACAGCACGCATAAACGTCGCTGTGAGTCAACCTGTCCTCGGCGGGGATATACGGAAGACCCAGTATAGAGTTGTAGAAAGTTCCCAACTTACTACCGTCAGCCTGAGCCTCGGCCCAGCGGTCCATTACCATCTGGACTTCACAGTAAGGAGTGATAAGATGGGGAACATGATAACCTGAATGCTCCCTGCCGGGATACTTGGCTACGAAGTCGCCTGAAAATGGGTCAATCTGCTTATCACACTTAACACAAGCAAAGAACGGAGCATATTCTTCGTGGGTAGTTGCCCTTTTGTACTTAACTGAGTTAGGAAACTCTAATGCAAGATTTGTCCAGCCCCCGCAACCCTCGCATTTAATAAGAGAAAATTTCTGGTCGGATTCGTCGAAGCATTTACTTATCCCAAAATCAGGGATAGTGGGAGAACCGAGATTAACTATTCTCTTGAATTTGGAATTTAACAGTCTGTCAGGTATCATATCTACTATGGCCTGGTCAAATAAATCCCTCTCGTCGAGAATAGCCTCGTCAGCAGGAGTTGACCTTACTGCCATTGAGTCCTTCTTCCTACCCTTGATGTTTTTAGTAGCAGTAGCACCCTTCAGTGTAAGAAAAGCCTTATTCACTTTTTTAACAAATACACTGTCAGTTGATTTCAAATGTTTCTTAATACAGGGGTTGTCGTTAATCAAAGGTGTAAAGCGGGTCTTGCTAAAGTCCTCAACAGCGTCCCTCGATGGGAAATAGTATATCACACCCTGCGGATAAAGGCCGTATTTAAGACAATGGATACTCCTTAACATGAAAGCAGTTGTAATACGAGCCTGAGTGCCCTTCATAACTACAACAAAGCGAGAATCATCGTCCATTATCTTGCCCATATACAGGCAGTTCTTAAGGGTGAATCTCGTATCGCCCAACAACTTAATACCCATAGCAGTAGCCCAGTACCATGAACTCGCCCGCATCATGGCCTCTCTGCCTTCAGTAGTGTCGTTAAAGTCAATCATTTTGTCTCTTGTAAGTAATTCCTCTATATTCCCATGTCTCCGGCAAATCTTTCTTGTCGCAAGTTTCCCAATCAGTATCCATTGGCAACTTAACCTCTTTAACAGGTTCATCCTCAATCGACTGCATTATCAGATTAGTAGCATTGACTATACCTATGCCATCAGACTTCAAGGCAAGGTCACAAACCTGCTCTATCCAGATACGCTCAGTCTTGTTCTTGACTATAATCTTCATCTTGTTCCTAACTTTGAAATATTATACATACACTCACGAAGAGAATGACGAAGTTGTTCGTAAACATCTTTAGTCATAATCCTGTCCCTAACAGAAATAACCATATCTCGCCATATTTTATCATCACGAGCCTTTCTTTCAGATTGACTTTCTGCAATCATCTTCATTCTGTCCATGCCTCCATGTCAAAACTCCAGTACCAGTATTCAATGGTCATGCCGCGTGCTCCTTCCAGACTAATATCATTCAATCTCCATTTTCTCTTTTGTATGGTTGCTTAAACTCTTACTATCCACTACCACATAATTAACACCATTGGGGGCACATCCACAATTAGGACAAATCAAGACAGCGTCGTTATGAGGAACACCACGGTCAACCTCATAATCGTTCCGGCTGTAGCAATTTCCACATTCTAACCTGATTCTATAACTCATACCGCCACCCCCACATAATCCCGCCCTATTCTTCTGGCAAAACTTCGCAAATAATGGGTTAATTAATAATATTTCTTTTTCGTCATCATCCGACTATGTAATAATCTCAAGATGTCAAAGTCGCGATTCTCGGCGTGAGCCATAAATTCATCCATAGCTAACCACGCTAATTTCTTTCTGTTTATAAATATCTTAGGCACTTACAGCCTCCTTAAAATCCCAATCGCCGGGAATGGAGACACGATTAGCAGTAAATGGACTCGCCTGTAATTCGTGGAAAGTCAGGGGCTTGCCCCAGTTTAACTTGGCAGGGTTCTCGCGCTGGGCATAAGCACGGCCATCAGGCTCATTATAGTCTTTGAGAGAGGCGGGAACACCAACAACCTCAGTGCCGGAACGAATATCACATATCTTGCCGACAGAATCTATCTGGTACTCAGTGCCATCTAACCGTCTGTATCTGCCGCGATTACCACTAACAGGCTTATCGTCCGGCTGTTCGGGCTCAGGGCGACTACTAAACTCAGAACAAGAAATAGCAGGTCTGCCATAAACTGTCTGGTCAGGCAAATGTTCCGGCTTCTTAATTTCTACTGTTCCGCCTTCATTTCGCTTGTTCCGGTTGTAAATAGCCCTACAAGACTCAGAGCAATACTTGCCATGACCCTTAGACTTATTATTACATCCTTGTCTTAAACATTGCATTTGTCTACTCCTTTAGTCCAGTATGTCGGATTTCATATTAACAAAAACTGGTTTAATGGTAAACAGCTTGGTTCTTTAATTCTGTCTTCCAGCACAAACTCGCTCTGAAAGTACCATTTGCCGTCAATCAAAAGCTTGCCCCAATCTAAATGTTCAACTACTACTTCCTTTTTAGGGTTGATATGTTTTTCCGTCACAGCTTCTGCAAGTTTGCGTAAATCCCATCGGCGACGTTCTTCTGCGGGGTAAAAAGCCTTGCACGCCTTCTGTGCTGGATAATTTATTTTAATTGATTTCATCCTACTCCTTTAGTTAAAATGCCTTTCAACCGACGCAATCCGCTATCTACAGCAATCTCACCACCAACAGCAAGCCAAATAGCTATAAGATGTCCCAGCTCGCCAGCATCCATACCTGAAGCCAGAGCCATATTAGAAATAGGTCTAAACTTCTTCTATAGTCTTGGCCTTAATAGCACCAGTCATTATATCCTCAGCATGAATAACCCTGTGGCAATTAGCACAGAGCAAGATACATTTCCGAATCTCTGATGCAATAGACTCTATCGAACGAGATTCAGCATCACTTAAACTAAACTGTTTATATTCTGGGTCTCTATGGTGAAAATCCAAACAAATAGCTCTCGCCTCACCACATGTTTCGCAAGAATGGGATTTCTTGTAAAGCCTTATATATTCACGGCCTAACTGTTTATATCTCCGCCTTGTTTCTGGTCTTTCCGACATCTTTAGTCCACAATTAAGTAAAGTAGATTACACGTTTCTCTGCTATATATATAGGACTCGACCGGGGCCATTGTCTCCACCCCACCCCCTCTTCCTGCCTGAGAGGCTCGTCCTTGCTCTGTGCTGGTATAGGGGCATGTTAGGCACTGTCCACCTCTTTAAGTGGCTTAGATTCAGTCGTGGACAGCTTGAGCGTGGCTTGAGCCATGGCCCTTGCTTGAGCCCTTGCCTGCTCGGCAGCCTCTTGTCTGACCTTCTCGGCAGCGATCGTCGCGGCCTGTGCTTCAACCTTCAATCTTTCTCTCGCGTCCTGCTTGAACTTTGCCAGTGATTCTGTTACCTCTTTAGTCTTTGCCTTTGCTTCTGCTTTTATCCCTGCCTGAGCCCTGGCTTTGGCCTGCTCTATCGCATCTACTATTTCTTTGGCGCGTTCGTCTATTACTGTCCGCTCAGGGTTCTCTTTGGGTGCATTTTTGACAGCCGGCTGAACAACCCCGACGCTTTCCTGCTT
>SDBT01008140.1_pt1 | contig 17172 bp, 14 predicted proteins | sample 2277101 | NCBI WGS metagenome assembly SDBT01 (sample SAMN10404973, study PRJNA504765) | marine sediment metagenome | isolation source: marine sediment core GS10_PC15, 103 cmbsf | place: Arctic Ocean: Southern Knipovich Ridge | collected 2010
CTTCTCAACGTGGCCATCCAAGTGGAAGAAACCGAAGACCGGGATGGAATCCTGGTAAGGGGACGCGGAGAGTTTCAGCTTGCAATCCTCATTGAAACCATGCGGCGGGAAGGTTATGAATTCAGCGTAGGGCGGCCCGAGGTCATCTGCCGCTATGAAAATGGCAGAAAGCTCGAACCCATAGAGCGTCTGCTTGTCGACTGCGAAGAACGTTTTCTCGGTGTAGTAACGGAAAAACTCTCCCTGCGCAAAGGAAAGATGACCAACCTGGTCAACAACGGCAAGGGGCGAGTGCGAATCGAATTTACTGTGCCCACCCGAACGCTGATCGGATACCGGGATGAGTTTCTCACGGACACACGCGGCACAGGCATTATGTATTCCCTGTTCGACGGCTACGAGGAATTCAGAGGGGATTGCCCCAGCCGTTTTACCGGCTCCATTGTGGCCGACCGCACCGGAAATGCCGTACCCTATGCCCTGTTCAACCTGGAACCACGAGGACGGCTCTTTGTTGTGCCGGGCGATCCGTTTTACGAAGGTATGATTATAGGCGAACACAACCGGTCCCAGGATATCGCCGTAAATCCCTGCAAGGAAAAAAAACTGAGCAATATGCGAGCCTCCGGGAAAGACGATAACGTCATTCTCTCTCCTATCAAACCTATAACCCTGGAGCAGGCCATCAGTTTCATCCGCGAAGATGAGCTGTTGGAGATCACACCCCTGTCCGTACGCATGCGAAAGGCTGTGCTGTCCGGCCAAAAACGCCACACCCTTCGCGCCGTCAGGATAAAAAAGAAAACAGCAGTTTAAAGTAAATACCGCCCTGGCGGGATTCACTATAGTCACTTTGTGTCACCATCCTTAAGGATGTCTAAACTCAGGAGAACTGAAAAAAAACCTATCCTTTATTGCTCCTATAGTATTAAAATGATAATTTAGAAAATAATCCGCTTGGGATGGATCCTTTTGCTTTTCGGCCTCCTTGCCTTGCCATAGCTTTTGCGACGGCAGGTCAGCGGAAAACAAAAATAGGTGTAAGAATAATGGAAAGAATGAAAAAAGATCCTTTAGATAATGGGACCAGAATTATTAGAACTACCACTGCTTTCAACTGTGGTGGAAGATGCCTGCTCAAGATACACATTAAAAACAATCGAATCTTGCGGATTGAAAGTGATGATGCGCAAGGAACCGAACAATTGAGAGCATGCCTTAGGTGCCGTGCCTATCGAAAACATGTCCATCACCCGGATCGTCTGAAATATCCACAAAAGAGAGTGGGAGCTAAGGGAGAAGGAAAATTTGAGAGGATTTCCTGGGACGAGGCTCTGGACGCAATAATCGCTGCTCTGGAGTCTGTCAGGGAAGAATACGGAAATAAGAGTATATTCCTTGCCAGCAGCGGCGGGTATGCCGGAAGTCTGCATTCCGGCGCAAGGGCTATGCCCCTGCTGAACCACTCCTCGTCCCGTAGCTGAAGGACCTCATCCAGTGTGTGTCGTCTTGAATCCCCGCGATAGGTAAAAGAAATCTCCTGTGGTGCAACGTTCACAGCGGTTATCTGCTTTATGTATCCCCGTACCATGGCCGTGCGGAACGGATAGGCGTAGACCACCTCGCCCGCGATCTCGCGTCCGTCGCCTCGGAACGGCGTAGCGGTCAGGCTCACAACCTTGGCGTTTGGGAACCGTTCAAACACGCGCTCCCAGCTCCTGGCCACGTTGTGGTGACCCTCGTCGACCATGATCAGGTCGAAGAAATCCTCCGAGAAAGCAGGGAGCCATCGATCTGCACGGCTCGCGAGCTGCTGGATATTGGTGACGACGATGTGCGAATTCTCACAGTCATGGATATTCGCATCCTGACCGTCCAGGACGGCCGTGTACGGACCATGGCTCACATCGGTAAGTACGCGCGTTGAAGCCCAGAAACAATCTCGCCCGGCAATGTCGAACGCCGTGGAGATGCCCCGACGAATTTCAAGGTTCGGCGCAATCACCAGGACACGGCCTTGGGCTATCCCGAAGGGCAGTAGGGCCATGAGACCCGTTTTGCCGCAGCCCACCGGGATCTGAAGAATGGCGTGCTCGGAACTGTTGCGGAAATGCTGGCGCGTGCGAAACCACCCCTCGACCTGGGGATCACGCAAGTCGGAGTTACCGTGGATGAACGCCTGGGTATTGTTGAAAAACCGTGCTATTTCGTCATTTGTCATTTGTTACTTCGGCCTCCTCCCGAATCTGCTCGTACACCTCTTTAAGAAGGTGTTTGCTCACGGCCTCACGGAAACGGTCCTCGTTCATGAATTTTGCGGTAATCTCCTCGTTCTGGTCCATCCGGTCGATGAACAGACCTTCGAGAGCCTTGCTGAATACGTAGCCGAAGTTTTCCATCGTGTTCGCCATCGCTGCCTGGCGTAGCTCACCGTCCGCGATGGCATCTTCCCGGATGGATTCGAAGAAAAGTTGGTCGCCAGGCTTGAATGCCGTCCCAAAGCGTTCGTTCAAAATGTCGATTAGCTTTGATAGCTCAATTTCGTCACCCCGAGCCGCACCCGTCCCGACGGCGGTCGGCCCGGATACCGGCTCTTGTTTGCCCGCCTCCAGCGTAATCGATCCTTCGCTGATTTTTTGGAGTCGGTAATACTTCAATGCGATGTCGTCATCAAAGTTGTAAACCGGGCCCCGGTCACCCCTGGGTAATTTTGTCAGGAGTAGCCGTATATAGGAGTACAACTTCTCCAGATCCGAATCCTGAAATGGAATAACTTGGGCCATGAAGGCGTACAAGTTGCGGAAGGCGACCAGCTCCTTGCGGAACTCTTCCTGCACATCCTCCTCCAGCTGCGTAAACCTGCCGACTGCAGGGTCGATACAAGCGTTCATGCGGGCGTGGTCTGCGGCTGTTTGGTTGCGCTTCGGCTTGTAGAATACTTTGCAGAATTCCTCAATTTCAGCCTTGTGGTAAACCTGATGCGCGTCGAGTTTCGCCTGTAGTTCGTAGAGCTGTTGAGCTTCGGCCTGCTCGCCTATGGACGTTTGTTCGTAAAAGGGCTGGAATGCTTCCCGGATATCGGCGGCCTCATTCACAAAGTCGAGGACAAATGTCTCTTCCTTGCCAGGGGCGGTACGGTTCAGGCGAGACAGCGTTTGGACTGCCTGGATACCCGCGAGTCGTTTATCCACGTACATCGTGTGCAAGAGCGGCTGATCAAAACCGGTCTGGTACTTTTCGGCGACAAGAAGCACCTGGTATTCATCCGCTCCAAAACGCTCCGGTAGTTCCTTCTCTTTAATTCGCCTGCCCTTGCTGTCCACGTTCATGCCGGTTTCGGTGTATTCCACGCCCGGCACGTCAGGGTCCACCACGGTTCCGGAAAATGCCACCAGCGTTCTAATGCCTTGGTAACCCTTCTCGGCGATGTACTTGTCGAATGCCTGCTTGTATTTCACTGCGTGAAGCCGACTTGAAGTGACCACCATAGCTTTAGCCTTACCGCCGATACGGTGCATCGTGAAATGCCGGAAATGTTCGACCGTGACTTCGGTCTTCTGTGCGATATTGTGCGGATGCAGAGTCATGAATCTTGCGAGTGCCCGAGCCGCTTTTCGCTTGTCCACCTTGGGATCGTCCTCGATGGACTTGATTAGCCGGTAGTAACTCTTATAGGTTGTGTAGTTTTTAAGTACATCGAGGATGAAGCCTTCGTCGATGGCCTGCCGCATGCTGTACAGATGGAAGGGCTGCGGTTTGCCATCACCTCCCGGCTGACCAAAAACTTCCAGCGTTTTGTATTTGGGCGTAGCGGTGAAGGCAAAGAAGCTGATGTTGGGCTGCCTCCCCCGCTTGAGCATCGTCTTGACGATTTCTTCCTCATGATCCGGTAGCCCGTGTTCCTCGCCGTACTTGGCGGCTTCATCCCGGACATAGGCTTCTGAAAGGACACCTTTCATCTCGGTGGCCGTCTCGCCACTTTGGGAGCTATGGGCTTCGTCGATAATGACGGCGTATTTTCGTTTTTCGAGGCTGCCCATCTTCTCAGTGGCGTATGGGAACTTCTGCAAGGTGGTAATAATGATGGGAACGGTTGTCGATAGTGCGTCGGCAAGTTGTGTTGAGTCAGCGTCGATCTTCTGCACCACTCCCTGCTTGTGTTCAAACTGATAGATGGTGTTTTGCAGCTGTTGATCCAGTACTACCCTGTCAGTTACTACGACGACCGAATCGTAGACCTTTTCGTCCTTGTCGTTGTAAAGCGTGGCCAGGCGGTGAGCGAGCCACGCAATAGAATTGGACTTACCACTTCCGGCGGAGTGCTGGACGAGATAATTGTTTCCCGTTCCGTTCGGTCGCGCATGGTCCACTACTTTCCGCACGCAGTCGAGCTGGTGGTAGCGAGGGAAGATCATCGTTTCCCTTTTCACGCGCTTACCGCCGAGTTTTTTCTCTTCAACCTGAAGGTGGATAAAACGTGCCAGGATGTCGAGGAAGCTGTGGCGCTCTAGAACCTGCTCCCAAAGATAAGCGGTTTTGTGGCCGCCGGGATTGTCTGGATTACCTGCGCCTCCGCCGTACCCTCGATTGAATGGAAGGAAGTAGGTATTCTTCCCGGAAAGGCGCGTTGTCATGTAGACCTCGTCCGTATCAACCGCGAAATGGACGAGGGTGCGTTTTTTGAATTGAAATATCAGGTCGGACGGATCTCGGTCATTTTTATATTGGTGGATGGCGTTGCACCAGGTTTGGCCAGTCATCGCATTCTTAAGTTCCACCGTGACGACAGGGATTCCGTTCAAGGCCAGTGTTACATCGAGCGTATTTCCGTGTTTCGAGGAATAGCGCAACTGCCGGATCACGATCAGTTGGTTGGCCGCATAAAGCGCCTGGGTGTCGGGATTCATGCCGCTGGCCGGAGCGAAGTAGGCAGCACGGAACAGTTTCCCGAAACACTTGAAGCCATGCCGCAAAACCGCAAGACAGCCTTCGTGCTCTGAATCCAGAGCACGGCATAGATCGTCAAGAAGCGTCGCTTCGGCCTTGTCTTTTTGGATGCCCTCCAGGTATTCCCATTCCTTGGGCTGGGTCTCCTTGATGAAGGCCAAAACGTCTTGAGTAAAGAGGCCACGATCCGGATCGAAGGAGTCGCGGTCGGTCTTCTGATAGCCGCCTGCCGTGGTCAGATGGTGCTCGATAGCCACCTCAAAGGCTTGTTCGGTGTGCTGTTTTGGCATTAAGTCACCTCCTTGCGAACGTCGATCTTGCCGGTGACGGCGGCGGAAATTAGGGCTGTTCGGTATTCGCCGAGCCTTTCGATGCTGTTAGCGATCTTCCTTTCCAGTTTCTCCGTCCTTGCTCCGTCTTGATCCAGCACGGCCATGATGTGATCCTGCTCGTCGCGAGGAGGAAGCGGCACTTCGAGACCCTTGATCTTGTCCTGGTCAATGGTTGCCATCGTCACCAAGTTAGCAAGGGAGATGAAGCGGTTGATAGCAGGGATCGAATTCAGGAAGTGAATCAGGAAGGTAGGGCTTATTGTCTCTTGCGCCGGTCGTGCGCGAACAACATGGCATTCGAAGACTGTGGTTTCTGGAACCTTCATGGCGCACACAGAGCGGCCGACGCCTTCAAGCTTTAGCGATGAGCGAACGAAGAATATATCTCCTGACTCCACACCGTATTTCAGTCGTTCGACCTCGTTGGCTTCTACTCGTTCCAGACTTTTGTGATCCACGAGGAAGTCTTCCCGGTATACGTCGAACACGTTTACAAGTTTGGTTCCCGATCCGAAGAAATCTTTTTTCTTGAAAAGGCCATTTACCAAACTTCCTTCAATCAAATGTCTGAGCTTTCTTGCTTCCCAATGATCCGGAATCTCCCCCAACCATTCGACGGCGGAGTCCTTCATTTTGACGTTGGGATCGAGGCCCTTGGTGACGGCGTGGCTAATGAGCGCGGCGCGCTTCTCCTGGAGGAGTTCGATTTGCCGTTGTTTCTTCTCGATCAGCGTATCGATCCGCACAGTCTCACGGTCGAGGAATGCGGCGATGGCACGTTGTTCGTCCTTTGGTGGAACGGTAAACAGACCATTGTCTAAGGCATACTTCCCAAGTCCAAATCGCGTTACACCAGTGGACGCCACGCGAAACTGATCGTTGATGCCGCGTGAGCAAAAAGCGCGAAACAGATATTCGCCATCCGTTCGTTGAGGGTATGGGGCAATCTGCGCGAGGTGGTATCCACAAAGAACGCCTGGTAGATCGTCGCGCACATATGCAGGGACGGCAATGTCATCCCATGCTTCTGAATCCTTTGTGATAATTACGTCGTCTGAATTGACTGTAAACTTGTCAATCTCAGCCTGCGTGGCCGTTGCTTGCATGAAATCGAGGCCATAGCGAATGTAATCGTTGTAGTAAACATCTACGTAATTGCAGAGGTGGACGGGTTCTTCGCCATCGACCGTGTGCTTGTCAACATTGCTGAATTTCACTTGGGAGATGTATTTCAGCTTGAGGGTTTCCCAATGTGCTGGGATGTCCCCGATCCATTCGAGAGCGCAGTTTTTGTATTCGGGGTATCGCGGCCTTTTCATTCCGTAACCTCCGCAAGCAAGTCGGCGATTTCGGATTCGATCTTCTTTAGATCTGTTTCGATGTTCTCAAGCGGGCGCGGTGGAGTGTACTGGTAGAATTCACGAGTAACATTGATCTCATATCCGATCCTGGTTTTCGATTCATCCACCCAGGCGTCGGGTACGTGCGGCAGGACTTCGCGCCTCATGTATTCATCTGCATCCTCTTTGAGTGGTACTTGCTCAAAGTCGCGAAGATCAGGATCGGGTTCAGGGTTGCCTTTGGTGTCGGTGCAGACTGCGGCCGTTTCGTCCCGTTCGGCCAGAGCCATAAGTATTGCCTTGAATAGCGCGGCGGGAAGCTTGATCCTGGTTTTTTTAAATGCGGCCTTCATCTGTTTAGAGAACTCGTCACGGTCTTTGACGATGCCGAGCGATGCAAGCGCTTCCAGAGCAGTCAGGATTTCCGCTTGCTGCTTGCGGCCCGCTTCGATCTCAGCCTTGGAAGCCTTTGTGTCCTTGCGTTTCTTGCTGGTGGCCAGTCTGACGAAGGCTTTAGTCGCTTGAAGTCGCGCGAATCGTTCATTGTCTACGGCGAAGTTGAGCCGAAGAGGACGTTCGACGGTGATACGTCTGTGACCGAAATCCTCGTTGTCGAAAATGCGGATATGCTCGCCTTCCTTAAGAGTACCGTAACGCCGCGTGATATCGTCGCGTTGGTCGTCGCAGACTTCGTGGCGCTTATTGCCGAGGGACTTGCGCATTTTCTTAAAGAACGTGGTCCCATCCACAAGTTGAATCTTACCCTTGCGGCTCGGTTCTTTTCGATTGGTGACGATCCAAAGATATGTGTAGATGCCCGTGTTATAGAAAAGCTGGTCCGGCAGCGCGACGATGGCTTCGAGCCTGTCATTCTCAATTATCCAGCGTCGAATTTCGCTTTCACCTGAACCAGCCGCTCCGGTGAAGAGTGGCGACCCGTTAAATACGATGGCCAGACGCGTGCCGCCTTCCTTGGGGTCTTTCATCTTGCTGATCATGTGTAGAAGAAAGAGAAGCGATCCGTCGTTGATCCGCGGCAGTCCGGCACCGAAACGTCCGCCAAAACCCTGCTCTTCATGTTCGCGTTTAATGAAATCGGCTTCCGGTTTCCACTCCACGCCGAAGGGTGGGTTTGCCAGCATGTAGTCGAACTTTTTTCCGGCGAAGTGGTCTTCGGTGAAGCTGTCGCCGAAGGCGATGTGGTCAATGTTCTGGCCCTTAATCATCATGTCCGAACCACAGACGGCAAAGGACTGGTCGTTGTAGTCCTGCCCGAAGGCTTCAAGCCGCGCATCCGGATTCAGCTCGCGGAGGTATTCCTCGGCAACCGACAACATGCCGCCGGTGCCACAAGCGGGATCGAAGAGGGTCTTCACTATTCCCTTCGTGGTCAGCACGTCTTCGTCCGGCATGAAAATCAGGTTCACCATGAGCCGGATCACTTCGCGCGGCGTGAAGTGGTCCCCGGCCTCTTCATTTGATGCCTCGTTGAACTTCCGGATCAACTCTTCGAATATGTAACCCATCTCTATATTGGATACGGAGTCAGGGTGCAGGTCGATCTCACAGAACTTCGAGACGATCAGGAAGAGCCTGTCGGCCTTGTCGAGTTTGGCAATCTGCTCTTCAAAACCAAAGTGCTCGATGATTTTCATCGCGCGAGTGGAAAAACCCTTGATGTAATTGGTCAGGTTGGCCGCCATATTATTCGGGTCGCCCTTGAGCTTCTCGAAGGTGTAACGGCTGGTGTTGTAGAAGGGAACGCCCGAGGCTCGAATCAATTTTGCGTCGAGAACACCTTTGCCCTTAGCGCTCCATTTCTTATTCGCCGCCAATACCTTGTCCTTGGTCGGTTCAAGCACGCAGTCGAGCCGCCGCAAGACTGTCAAAGGAAGCATGACATCCTTGTATTGATTCGGACGGTAGGGACCACGCAGCAGATCGGCGACCGACCAGATAAAGTTGACTTTCTCGCTGAAATTATTCATATCCACTCCCAATCTTGGCCGATTCCCTGTCCGACAAATGCGCACAACCGCTGGGAAGGGTTCCTATATCCAGAGCGACTGGCTTGTTGTTTTCGTTCTTTCTACTCATTCAGACTTATCCTGTCTCGCTTTGTCCGACGCGCCACCGGCCTTCACCCACTCGTCCACCTCGTCTTTCTTGAACTTCCAAAGACGACCCATACGATGAGCAGGCATGTTGTGCTTGTCGATCCAGCGGTACACGGTGTCGCTGCTGACCCCGAGGTACTTGCCTATTTCATCTACTGATAACCAACGGTCTTCCATCTCGGCCATTTCTTTTGCTCCTCATGGGCGATTTGGTTAATAGTCACCTTCGCCGGAGGCGAAACAGGAAAACTGAGCACAGCTTTCCCAATTTAAACCTCCGCCTAATATACATGGGTAAATGCCCGCTGTGAATTGTTTTTGTCTGGATAAGGCAGCACAAGCAGGTTCAAGTACGCCCCCATCGACCATTGGCGACTCTTTATTGGTGAGGCAGGCATTCCATCCGGTAGAAACAGGCAGGTGTGATGCGTGGCTTCACGCTATTCCCTGGTAATGGAAACCTGGAAAAAAAGAACAGCGATCAGGTCCTTTCCCATGCCGTTCCGGTGTGTTTCTCCCACTTACCACCGCCGGAGAGGTCGGTGTTGAACCACTCGTCTCCCAGGGCCGGGTTGGGGATGGCCGCGTCCCGCTCGGCCTCGGAGCCTTGGCCGCGACGAACCGATCCGCGGGGATTAAGCCCTTGTCCCAGATGATCGGACCCGAGCAGGTCCTGCCAGCCGAGCGAAGGTGCCCTGAGACGCGAAACAAAGGTCCGGTAGGAATCTTCATCGCGCGCGGAGCGGTAAAGGAGAATGGAGCCGTCAGCGTCAATGGCGAGGCTGGGCGTGTAGCATCGTTCAAGGAACGGCCCGTCGCCCGCCTGGAACACGGGATTGAATGAAGCCTTTGTCCAGTGGATACGGTCCCAGGACCAGGCGTAACCGATGCCGGTGTTTCCCGCCACGCCACCGGAATAGAGTATCCACCAGCGTCCGTCGGCCAGGCGTTCAACGTGACAGGCGGAAATATAACCGTTTGCACCTTCCCAATCTTGAGGATCGATCAGGCCAGATATGACGGGCGTGTCCCCATAAAGTTGCCAGTCCAACTCGTCGTCCGAATAGCCGAGGCCGAGACTGTCGTTGCCGCCGGTCGAAGCAATAAAGAACATGGTGTAGCGCCGGGTGAAAGGCTTGCCGGGGACGGAAGTCGGCTCCGGGTTGTACCAGAGGAATGACGGCCCGTAGTGACCGCGGTTCCAAACCGCTTCGGTTCCCTCGGTAACCAGGTTGCCTGTGCAGGCCGCATCCTCGGTGAACACAGAGGCATCCGTCTGCGGATTGCAGACAGCGGTGCGCAGACCGGCCATGGCATAGGGCTGGTTCGGAACATCCGGGTCCAAGTAGAGAATCCGTAAGCGATCCGGTGCTGCCAGGGCGCAGACGACATGATAGCTGTTGGCCGCGATACCGGTGACCTCTTTTTCGTTGTCCCAACTGATCCCGTCATCAGAAAAGGAACAGCTCATGCCGTCACCGTCACAGTAGTAGGCGACAAAATCCCGAAGCCCGGTCCCGTCGTGAAATCCACTGGGAGAACGAAGGACACGGACGTAATAGGCCCTGTCCGCCGAAATGGGCAGCACATGGGGATACTGATGGCCGAAAATAACAGGTGGCAGGCCCTCGGGCACTTCCGCACCTGAAGGAACGAGCAGGAGTGCGAGATCGATACCTCGGACCAGGTCCTCGGTCATGTTGGGAAGGATTGTCGTTTTTCCCGGTCCGAGCGTTCCCGGCAGACCGGGCAACTCCAATATGGTGTCGGTGTTGCTTTGAATCGTAATGGTCATGGTCATATCCTCTCAGTGTGGCTGACGCCGGAGTCCAACAGCTTCCGGTTGATCCGCCTGGTTTCGGTTTCTTGCCGCTGGATGCGCTTCATGATCTCGGTAAAGGCCGCAGCCTCTTCGCGGGGAAGGTCGAGTTCCGTTTCTATCCGCTGAAGCCGTATGTTCAGGTTTTCCATCAATTCCAGCGCGTAATCACGAATGACGCCCTCGCGTTTTTCACGCGGGGAAGGAATGAACTCGGTCAATCCGCCTTGCTGTCTTACAATCATGGACATTCCTCCATCAGCTCAACGTGGCCCCGAGGGTGTGAATCCGCGGGAAGACCAGGTTGTTGCCTGTCATTTCCGCTTTGTAGCGAACCTCGGTCCCGCTCGGATCGGAGAAGGTCCGGGTGAGCGTGTACTCGGTCCACTCCTGATCGATCTCCCGTGTAGACGCGATGGACATGGGCTCCCAGGTCGCGCCGTCGTCATTCGAGGTGAACCAGTTGAGGCTGGTACCGCTGGGAATGTTCATCTGTGTGTAGACCTTGGTGGATTCCACTCCCTGGGTCAGTTCGTTCTCGCGGGAGATGTAAGCTCCGGTCGTGTTGTTCAGATGCCCGATCAGGTTCACGTCCTTGTAGTTCAATGCCGGCGAATCATTGACCGCGGAGCTTTCAAAAACCGCCCGCAGCAACACATCGCTTGCGATGTTCGGCAGGTTTTCCTCCTCCGCGGGCACGATAGCGTCCCAGGTGGTTCCGCCGTCCGTGGAATATTCCCAGACGATGCCGGTGCCTTCCGGGATGGCCGAGTATTCATCGAGATTGAGTTCGCTGAACTGCGCGCCGGTGATGGGCTGGAATCGAACCTCGCCGGACGGCTGAAAATCATATCCGTATATTTTCACTGTGAGATCGGAACCGTTGAGCGGGGTCCAGGTCTCGGCGTTGGAGCTTTCCAGGAGCACACCCTGGGCATAGGTCTGCCGGGTGATGACACCGTTTTGCCCCATCTGTCCCAGCGTGGCGATGCGCACCCGATAGTTGGTGCTGTTGGTGAGCAGCACGACGGCGTAGCTGGTGTTCGCGTCGGCGTAGAAGGGATCGTCGAAGGTGATCTTGGTTTCTCCACTCAGGCTGATTTCATCGGAAGAAACCACCTTCTCAGCCAGGACCACTTCGTTGGGCAGGCCGGTGGTCACACCGCGTACTTGAACCGTCACCGGGATGGACGCGTCCTTTTGAGTGAAACGAACGCCGATTGCCGAGACGACACGGTTTTGGGTAAAGCTGAAGGTCTGAGCCAGTGGATCGCGCCGCCGGGTCCGCCAGCGCCAACGCCAGACGGTCCGAACGACCGGCACCCGGATGATACGCGGCGGAATCCGCTGCACGATGGTTTGCCTGCGCACGATGGTGCGGTTGACCACAATGCGCTGGATTCTGGTGATGACCAGCGGATCGTTGACCTGCAGGTTGGTCTGGGCTGAATAGGTGCCGTCGGTGACCTCGACAATCCGGTCGCCATTGCGGACATTGGACGGAATCACAAAGGATGCGCTCACCCGTCCGGCATTGTCAGCGGTGAGGTTGGAAGCGACCACCTGACCGTCACAGCGCACGGTGACCCCGGTGGCGCTGGGCGTGAAGTTGGAACCGACTACGGCGATACCGGTCTGTCCCCGGCGACCGATATTCGGTGTGATCTCCACCGCGGCATCGGGCTTCTCGAACACAGCGTAAGGGTTGATATTTTTCTCCTCGGACCAGTCGGCCTGTTCAATCAGGACCTCCTCCGTGCCGGGAAGCAGCACCAGGCTTCCTTTGAACAGCGCGTCACTTGCGCCCTGGTCGACTTCGAGCAGGTTGGGTGTGGATGCCGCGATCCGGCCCCACAAATTGACTCACACCGTCAATCCTGGCGCTCCATTCGCTGTGATAAATGTCCGACTGGGCGTCATTGGAGAAATCGTCCGAGTAGACGCCTTTCTTGGTCTGCGCGTCCCGGTTTTGCAGATCGTTGTTCATCTGGAACTGGGCGTCGTTGTATTTGAGGTCTTCCACATCGTCGATGATCTCGTGGATCTGGTCCATGGTGATACGGGTCAAGCCGAAGTTGATGATGTTCATCTCAACCGAGTTGGGCGGGCAATCCACGCTGTAGAGTCCCAGGGTGCCCTCGGGCACGACCGGCAATTTTGGAAAATCAGCCGGCGCACCTTCCAGTCGTTTGATCTCCCCGGTCATGGCGTAGATGATGTCCTTGCGGCCCAGGTAATAGTCGTAGTCGACGCTGCAGTTGGAACCGTCCACCGGCTCATCACCCAGGGACGCGCGACCGAAATTTACAAGACTCAGGTTTCCCAAGGCGATCTGCACCGGGGACATGGTCAGGCCGCTGGTATTGGATGCGGGCGGATTGCCGCCGACGATCTCGTCCACGCCGTCATCGACGTAGGCGGTGACCCCGGAAGCGACCTCTTTGAGAAGCTCAAAATCGGCCCGGTCGGTGTTTTGCGAACCACGATAAACGCGATACCCGTGCTGTTGAGTGCATAACGCCGGGTGCCGACGTTGTAAGTCTTCTGCTCGCCGCGCACCGATTTGGTGGCGATGGATTTAGGAACCAGAGTGGTTGTCGGCAAGTCCTTCTGCAGGCGGTAACCCTGGATATAGGCACGCCCAGCGTTAGTGATCACTTCGACGTTGTCCCCGTCGCTGTCGCCGATGAAACTATCCAGTCCCTTAACCAGGTAGCTGCCGGCCTGGTCGAAGGTCCGTTCGGCCAGGTTCTGAAGGAGCGAATTCAATCCCTCCGCCGCGGCGAAGGAAAGCTGGTCCTCGGTGATGAAAGAGACCGTGATACGGCTGCTGGGAAGCGTCCCCAGGAGATCCCGGAGGTACATATTGGACTTTTCCTGGACCGTGGCGGTGACGTCACCGGTTTCCCGGTCGAACATGTAAATGGGGACGACCTTGCGCTCGAGAACGTTGTTGGGCAGTGTCTCTGCGCTCGTGTCATGGTCTTTCAGTGTCAGAACCCATTTTTCACGCTCGGCGGTGGGCTCGCCCGTGGCCGGATTGATGAGCGCCGCATCCTGGTTATAACCGTAGTTGTATTTGAGCAACTCGACGTAAACGTAGTCCACGCCTGATGTCTTGGCGGGATCGTAGGTCAGAACCGCGCCCGGAACCTGCTCGAGATAACCGTCGAAATAGACAATCCCTTCGGCCACGGTCGGCACGTTGTCGGTGACCGATACCCCCAGCCCGCTGATCACCGCGCCCTCCTTGAAGAGCATGTCGGCGATCTTTTTGCGCTCGAGGTTGATGATCTCCTGCTGCTCGTTCAGTTCCGAGTCGAGCAGGTCGCGGTCCTGGTGGTAACGGATCTGCTTATAGTTTTTTGTCGGGTCGAATGTATCGCGCGAGATGGACATGGTTGTTCCTCCTAAATTTTGATGACCCCGACCAGTTCCACCCGCGTATCGGAGGTCTTGTTGAAGTCGGGAATGTTTTTCACTTCGTACAGGTACCCGGACGTAAGCACTTCGCCGCTCGGGTTGGTGTCCGGGTGGTAAACACCATTCGCCGCGTAATCCGATTGAAGACCGTTGATATAAGCCACATCACCACCGAAGAATCCGTATTCCCGGATGGTGATGCCGTTGGCCTCGCTTTCCTCGAAGCGGAAAAACACGCCGATGGTCTGGGTCTCCTCGGTGGTCTCGATGTAATGGATACCGTTGACGACGAGCGTCCCTTCCGGGTCTTCTTTGAGAAAGGTGCGCTTGTAGTATTTCTTTCTCGCTCGTTCGGTTTTAAGCGTCGTCTGGTCGATGTCCGGCGCGGGCGGGTTGAGTGGGTCGATAAATGTGGCGTCACCGTCGCAGATGGCGCAATGAGTGATTCCGTCGATGGTTTCTCCCATCAGCAACCTGGCGGTGAGGATGCGGCCGGTTTTGACAATAAGTCCCAGTGACATATGTATTCCTCCTTCAGGTCTGGATCGCGTGGCTTTCGTTGATCAGCACAGCGAAGATTGCTTGTCCGATGTCAAAGTCGCTTTCCAGCAGATGAACCATGCGTTGTTCGGTGTCCGTGTGACGTTCGAGAGCAGCCGAAACCGCCTGCCGGGTGTCGCCGTTGATTGAAAATGGGCGTATCACCAGCACGGAGATGTCCGCCTCGTTTTGCGGGAAACGGACAACCCACATGCGGGCATCGAATTGCCGCAGCAGTGAATGCACGATCCTGGCTTGCGAGTCGGCTTCGACAGAAAATGGCGTCCATATCCGCATGGCGGTGTTCGCATCGCGTCTCACCGTTCGTATCGAACTGGTCGCACCGACGGCCTCGAAAACGGCCGCCGTAAAGACCGGTCCCTGGGCTCGGTTCATCGGGACCACACGTCCGGCGTGCGATTGGAGTGTGAAACGATTGCCGTTATGGGTTGCCGCGTCTCAGCCTCCCACGAATTCGATACGCCACGCCGATCATCCGGGACGTCCGGAATTGTGGTACGACCCGTGCGGCCTTCTTGGTTATCGCCTTCTTGTTTCCTTGTCTTACAGCCATCTCTTACTCCTTCACCGCACACCAACCCGGCCCGGAGATATTGAAAATCCGGTAGGTCGCTCCGCTCATGTCGAGCACATCCTCTGAATCAGCGGCTCCGCATCTTTTATAGCGTAGACTTCGATCAACTCGCCGCGCAGCTCTTTGTAGGTGCTTGATGTATGGGCTACGAGCCACGGAAACATGGTGAGCAGGCCGTAACGCTTGTCCGGGTTTGACGCGGTGTGGAAATTGCCGTGCGCAGCCGCCGATGATCCGGTTTGACCGGTGGTGCTGGACCAGCCGTCGAATTTGTTCAGGGCGTAAAAACTTCCCGGCGATTGGTAGCGCCCGATGATGACCGGCTGCGGGTCTTCACCGATCTTCGCGCCCACCGCATAGGCGTTTGCCAGATTCGCCACTGTTACCGTGTTGGGCGTAACGCCTGTATCCACGGCGGTGATCTGAACCCGTTCGATTCCGGCGTCGTCTCTGATCAGGTAATATCTGTCCACGGTGAATATCGATGCGTCGTTTACCTGCAGGACGACGTCGCTTCCGGGGCCGGCCGCGGTCTGGGTCACGGCCACCGCGCCGGACCAGAATCTGTTGATCAATCCGCTGTAGTGGCCGTAGTAGGTAGCCGCCACCTTCGTAACCACGAATACATGGTCGCGGTCGGCGAAGAACCAGTTCAGAAACTGCGAAGCGTCCACGGTTCGGATATAGGTGTAGCTGTTGTGGTAGGCCTCTTTCACGCCTGCGTGAGCTGTGGCGTCCCAGAAAAGGCTCCCGCGCACGACGATCCGGTCGGTATTCGTATCGTTGATGAATTGCAGGTAAATGTCCTCGATGCCGGACTCGCCGACTGATTTCAGGACGTGGTAGGGATCGGGTTCCGCAGATCCGTCATCGTGAAGCGTCCACCCGACAACGGTCGTCAGAAAGTCTTTCAGCTTCACCAGGAAGTCGGCGGTGTTGTTTGCGGTGCCGGATGTGCTGTGATAGGCCATTTATTCCTCCTACAGGATCGGGTTCTCTGTGCCGGTGACACGGAGCCTGAGATCCGTCTTGTTCTGTACAGATGTTCCCGCGGGCACGATGCAGCGCCTCCATAGCGAGACGGTGACGTTGTGCGGCTTGTCGCCCAGGTTGAGCGATACGCCGGGAGTGGCTGTATCCAGTTCCGCTTGGGTCAGCGCCAGCGCATACCAGTCCGATTCGTCTCCGCCCACGGTATCGACCGGTTCAATTACCAGTCCCGTGTAGTCGTATCCGGAATAGACCGCGGCCCCGGCGTCATGCGCCGCGGGAGTTGTTCCCCCGTAACCACGCTCCACACCGAGCGTGGTGGTTCCAGCCCCGCTCAAGACACGCATCTGTTCGCTGCCGATGATGATGACTTCACCGTCGGCGAAGCGGGGCTCATTCAGCTGCAGCGAGGTTTCTCCCGAAGCCAAAGCGACAGCCAACGTTGTCTGCTCGTTGGCGAGGAAAAGTTCTTTGTCTTTTGATTCGCCGTCGGTCCCGTTGTAGGTGTCGTCATCGGGGTTCGAGAGGTCGCGCTCGGATACCTGCTGGACCAGGGTTATGTCTTCATATAAGTGAATCGCCATTAAATACTCCTATGCCGCCGGCCATTGCGTGACGGTGTACTGATTGGCCGCCGCGTCGATCCCGGCCTGGACTTCCGCGTGTTGGTCCTTTTGCCGGAAGCGCCAGCGCAGGCACGGCTCGGACAAGCGGAAACCGGAGCCGTTCAACGGCATGAGGCCCAATCGCATCGGGCGGGTACGATCCACCGAAAGGCGGAGCCCCGTGTGGTTGAGCCTGCGGTTATTGAGAAGCAGTGTCTCCACGCGGCGGCGGCGGGGAACGCCTGTGTCCACGGTCAGCTCGAACGATGCCCGAGCCTCGGTGACGTATGCGTCGGTGATTTCAGTTGAGTTCAGAGTTCGGCTGTTTAGTGAAAAACCGGGGGGCGACGAGCACGCCAGCGATCCACCACGTCCCAGGCTCCGGAGACTTCCGACCAGTCCGCATGGGCGTAGGCTGTGATGAACAGATGCTTGCCGGCAGCCGCGCCTCTGCATCCGCCGGC
>SDBT01008141.1_pt1 | contig 17172 bp, 11 predicted proteins | sample 2277101 | NCBI WGS metagenome assembly SDBT01 (sample SAMN10404973, study PRJNA504765) | marine sediment metagenome | isolation source: marine sediment core GS10_PC15, 103 cmbsf | place: Arctic Ocean: Southern Knipovich Ridge | collected 2010
AAGTCGCCGTCCCCCCGACCCGCAAAGCTCAGTTCCATCACGCGCTGCTGTGGGGGAATTGCCAGCAGTTCCCGCCCATAATACCTGGCCGGCCCACCCTCCAGCAGGCCCTCGACTAGATCGGAAGCGACCACGGCCACGCTCGGGCTCTCAGCCGACTTGACAAAGGTCATCTCACCGGACGGGCTCCGGCCGCCAATGAAAAGCTCCTTAGGCTGGGCCTGGCCAGCCAAGCGCAAGACGATGTGTCCTGCAGGTTCCGCCAGACCATACACGTTTGGCGAAAGGGCCTTATCCTCGAATTCGGCGGCTTGGAGTTCCTTGACGGCCTCGAGCAAGTCCTGGACCGCCTCCCTATCGGCTTGGCCCGGATACGGCGCATCCATCCACCACGTCTCTTGGCGCCTGCTCAAGCGGAGTTCGTCCGCTTGCCCTGACAGGACGATCTTATCGACGGCTTTGGTGTCAAACGTCAGGATTCGCCGCTCCCGCAGTTGATCCAGGTCTGGTTGAAGGTCCGCCATCAGCGAGGCCTCGACAAGAAAGACGGCTGTCTCGTCATCGGCCCGAGCGAAAACCTTCTCTTCCGAAAGGCTTCCAAGAGCCAGCTTATACGTCTTGGTCGGTTGGGTCTCGTCGCTGCTGGGGCTCGTCTCGGCCGGGGGGTGCTCGTCCTTGACCTCCAGCCAGACTGTCAGCCTTGGAGAATCCAACCCGAACGGCGCGAACGATCGAGGATTGTCAGCCACGAAGTCGCTCGCTCGGAGATAGCTGATCTTGCCCATCAGATCGCGGACCCGGTCGGCGTCGGCCTGGACAGACAGGCCTTTCCACCGCAGCGTCCACCCATCGGCGCTCCGCGAGAGCTCGTAGCCTTGGCGGCCTTGGACCCTGACGCTGACGATATCAGAGCCGGAAATATCAAGAACGACCTTGTCGCGATACTCCCATGCCGGTCGATTCAACTTCGCGATCAGATCCACGTCGACCAGAAGGACTTCCTCGTAATCTCGCCGGCGAATATAGGTCTGGGTGGGGCCCATGGGCGGGGAGCTGCCGACGAAAAACTCGCGACTCCCGCCGGTCTTGGGTTTGACTTTGACGGTCCACCATGGCCCGTCAAGCCCGGATGTTCCAATATCCACGTCTTCGACTGGACGGGCTTTGAGGTGGATGAGCATGTTAACGAGACTCTCGACTTTCCCGGTATCGGCCTTGGCCCGGAAGGGCTTGTCGATGTACCAGCCATCCTTCCTCTTGGTGAGGGTCGGATGCATGCCGTCGGCGCGTGTGGCGACCAGGTACCGCACCCCATCAGGAACCGGATCGAACAGGTTGAAGTATTCCGAAGGCGCCGGGGCGGTCGCCGGGGCGGCCAAGCCCCACCGCAACACCACGTACCCGACGCAGCCCAGCAGCAGCAACAGCAGGATGACGGTTGTCCTGAGCTTCATCTTCCCTTCTCTCCGAGGCGCATCGGCCGGCGCCGGCATTTTCAGACAAAACCTAGCGTCTGCGCACCAGCAGCACCAGTCCGCCCAGGGCGACTACCGCGGCGGGCAACACCCCGAGCACCAGAAGCTTGAGAATCGTGAGCGTTCGGCGGTCCAGCAACTTCACGGGTCGGACCTGCGCCGGGCCGGAGGCGATCAATTGTTCTCGCCCGGTCAGCCAATAGAGGCTGTTGATCACCAGGTCCGCGTTGGCCTTGGGCGGGTCAGTCAGGCTCAGCGTGCCGTCGGCGTCAAGCCGGCCCACCGGCTCGTCGAGGTACCCATCCGTGAGCGATCGGCCCACGCCCAGCGCGACGATGCGCACCGGTAGGCCCTGCTCGTCGCCGGCGCGGGCAGCGGCCACAGCCACGTCAAAAGGCGGGGCCAGGTCGCCGGCCTCGAAATCCGGCGCGATCATGCTGCCCTCAGTTGTCTGAAACTGGGCCAGCATTTCCTCGATTCGGCTAGTCGCCCAGGTAGACCGCCAGTTGCCCGGGACCGTCAGGATCGGCTGGGCGGCAACGCCCTCGGGCCGCTCCCGAGCGATGGAGACGGGGCACAGACCCATCCACAGGACGCGCTGGGCCTGGAGAGGCCGGCCTACCGGATGATCGCTGAACGTGCTGAGCGGCAGGTAGGAGAATCGCTCGGCATCGATCTTGAACTGCCCCGGCACGTTCTGATCGGCGACCGCCGGGATCACAAGATAATCCGTCTGCACGTCGATTCCCCATTGCTCGCGCAGGTAGTCGCCAAAGCCGTAAGCGGGCCGAACGGGCGGGGAGAAAAACGATAGCTGGCGCGGCGGCATGAATGAGGCCAGGAAAACGGCTGGGATGCCCGCGTCGATCGCCTCGCGGACCTTCCGGACATGCTCGGCGGAGAAGCCTCCTTCGTCTCCCGCCGCCGGGCCAATCGGAATCGACGGAGGCGGAGGCAGAACCAGCATCGCCAAGGCGCCTGTCTCCTGGCCGGAAGGCATCTCGTCCCGCAGATTCCATTCCTCGACCTTGAAATTGGCCGATTCCAGGCGACGGCGAAGCACGGATAGGTCGGCCACGGCGATGTCGGCCGGCGGGCTCATGCGCGCCAGTTCCGGCGGAGGCGCGTAGTAGGTCAGGAGCACGGTGGCGAACGGATCCCGCGTCATGGACAAAATGCGGGAGCTGATCGCCGCGTCCCCGTTGAACGCCCGCTTGGCGGGCTGTGCCGATGCGACGCCTGGATCGGCTGACCTCACCTTCAAGGGCCAAACGTCATCGAAGCTGACCACCTCGGTCTTATCGCCCGCTTCGATGATGACGATGTTCTCCTGGGCAAAATCCCGGACAGCCTGGTTTGGCTCCAGCTCGGGCAAAGACTCAGCCGCGGCCAGCAGTTCCCCGACAGGCCCAAGGACGCCGCTGAAGGCCTGGCCGTCCTTCGCCCGCTCAAGGATTTGCTCAGAGGCCTTATCGACAACGGTGAGCTTCTCCAAGGCCGTAACCGCGCGGCGCCGGGTTTGCTTGGCCATCTCCGCCAACTGGATCACGGAGCGGCGCAATTCCCCGGCCGTTTCGGCGTGGAACTCAGCCTTGGCTACTGTCCTGATGCTCTTGACCTCCTCAGCCAGCGTCAAGAGCTCCCGGGCGATAAAACTCTCGAAGACATCCGGAAGGTCGGTGCGTATGTCAAAAGCCCCGCTGGGGATGCTCACCTGGCAGTATCGGCTTTGCACCACCCATTCGGCATTGTCCTGGCCGGCGACGTTCTTGAGTTGCTCACCGGCCTGGCGTGCGGCGGCGGCGGCCTCAACGGCTGAGACGACGAACGCGTCAAGGAGGCCTGTCGCCTCCTCAGGCGCCGCCGACTTCTCGCCGCCTAGGTTCTCCACCAGTTCCTCGACAGCCCTCACAGCGGCATCGATGGCCTCGATCGCTTCCGGCCGATTCGCCAGAACCGCTTCCGGGAGTCGGGCGAGTTTCTCCAAGGCCTTGGCTCGCACATCCAGCTCCGCCGATAGCGATTGGAGCTTATCCTTCGCCTCCTTAACCAAGCCCGCATAGTCGGGCAAAGTCGAGTCGGACAACTCGTAGTTCAGTTTGGGGGCAAGCTGCTTGATCTCCTGCTGGCTGCGATCCAGCACCTGGGGCACCTGGGCCATCGCCCCCCACATTGCCAGGTACGACTCCTCGGTGATCCGCTCCCAACGCCGCTGCTCGATTTCGATCTGATCCTGAATCGCTTCGGCACGGGCTGAAACCTGACGGAGGAGATCCTCGTGGGGCTTGGCCTGACCGCCAAACTTCTCACGCAGGCGATCGACAACTTCGGCCATGGCCCGGGGATTGGAGGCGTCGAACGCCTTGGTCTGACTGGAATATTCAGCCATTTCCGCCAGCAGTTCCCACACGCGAGGCCGATAGTCCGCTGCCGGTTTGCCCGGCTCGCGCGAGGCATATGCGCAGGTCAACTGCACCGGCGTTTCCAGGCCGGCTAGGATCTTTCTGGACCTGTCGCTGAGACCATATCTCCCCAGCGACTCCACATCCCGGCGATAGTAATCCTTCTGAGCGATCATATTCACCAGGATCACCAGCACCACCGCCACCGCCACAGAGACGCTCACCACCGAAGCGTACCGCAGCCTCGAGCCCGCCGCCGATGCGCCCACCAGCGAGACGATGGCCAGGATGCAAAGGACGCCCGCGAGGCCGCCCGTTAGGGCCAACCCCGGTTGTGCGGCAGCCTGTTCCGCCCTGTCCCCTATCACCAGGTAGGCGCCGGCGACGACAAGCCCCGAGGCCAGCAACAGAAAGACCACCAGAAGAAGCCCCTGCGCGCCGGGCCCGCCCCGCAGCAGTCGAACGCCCGCGGCGACGACAATCGTCAGCAGGAGGATCCAGGCCAGGAAGTGCGCCACCTCCAGTAGGGACTGCTCCTGGCCTATCAGCAGCCGGGAGACGACCCAGGCCAGGCCAAGCAGCCCAAGGATGATCGAGTAAAGCCCGGCCCAAAGGGCGTGGTGACGGCTTAGCTGGCCACTTGCCTGACTGTCCGCCTTGCTCATCGCCATCGTCGTGACTCCAGTGCCTTAACGCCAAGGAACAGGAACAGCGCTGTGGCCGAGACAAAAAACACCAGCCCGCGAGTATCAAATACGCCACGTGAGAAATCGCGGAAGTAGTTCATCACACTCAGCCGGGCCGCCAGATAGTTCAGCGGAGGCCGCCCGTGCGCGACCAGCAGCCCAACGAGGATCGAAAACGTCGCCAGGATGGCAATGGCAACCATCGCCGCGACGAGCTGATAACGGCTCAGCGCCGAGGCGAAAAGACCCACCGCCATGAAGCTGCCCCCCAGAAGGATAATGCCCAGGTACCCCATAACCGCGACCCCGGGGTCCGGCTGACCGAATAGAATCATCAGGGCCATGAACACAGCCGTCCCAGCCAGAAGCAGCAGGAAGAAGGCCATCACGGCAAGGAACTTCCCGAGGATGATCTGCGCATCGGTCACCGGGGAGGTTATCAGCGTTTCGATCGTCCCGCTGCGAAACTCATCGCTCAGCAGCCGCATCGTCAGCAACGGTGCGGCAAAAACCAATATATAGGCCATGGCCTCGAAGAGCGGCCGAAGCGACGCCTCATTGCCGGGAATGAATATCCGGTAGAAGAACCACAGCCCGCTGGCCAGCAGGAACAGCGCCCCGATGACATAGGCCATCGGCGAGAAGAAGTAACCCGCCAACTCGCGCCGCGCTATGATGATCGCCTTCCGCATCGGACCGCTCCTTCCCCGTCAGGCCGATTCCACCAGCCGACGCCCCGCGCCGACGTTCTGCTCGTAAGTGATCTGAACGAAGAAATCCTCAAGCGAGCCTACTTCTCGCCGAAGCTCCCGCAGCCGCCAGCCCTGTCGGGCAGCCAACTGGGAAACATCCGCTCTAAGGTCCACATCCGGTTCGCCGCTGATGATCAGCCTGGTCCAGTCATCCGCCGCTTGGGTCTCCACGTTCCGCACACCTGCAAGGGCCTCGACGGCCTCGCCCATGGCTTTGGCGTCGGCGCCGCCCAGCTCGGCGATAACGCGGGAAGGTCCCACGACCCGCCGGCGCAGCTCCTGGGGGCTTCCGGTGGCCGCGATGCGCCCCCCGGCGATGATGATAATGTCGTCGCAGGTCTGCTCGACCTCGGCGAGGATGTGACTGGAGAGGATAACCGTGTGCTCGCGCCCCAGATCGCGTATGAGCCCGCGCATCGCCCGAATCTGTGCCGGATCGAGCCCGATCGTCGGCTCATCGAGAATCAGAACCGGCGGATTGTGCAGAAGGGCCTCGGCCAGGCCCACGCGCTGGCGGTAGCCTCGGGAAAGCTCCCCCACCCGCCGGCGCATGACGTCCTCCGGCTGAGACAGCCAGCACCGCTCGGCGGCTCGCCCGACGGCCTGGCGCCGCTGCTTTCTGGGAATGTCCCGCAGGGCGGCGCGAAACGTCAGGAACTCCTGAACCCGCATCTCCGGGTAGAGTGGGACGGCCTCGGGCATGTAGCCGACCTTTCGCCGCACCGCCAGCGAATCGCTCAGGACGTCGTACCCGGCGATGGTGGCCCGCCCGCTGGTGGCCGGCAGGTAACACGTCAGGATTCTGAGGGTCGTGCTCTTACCCGCCCCGTTGGGGCCGAGAAACCCGACGATCCTCCCGGCGTCGACAGAGAACGAGACATCATCGACGGCCAAGACACGGCCATACCACTTGGTCAGATGGTTTACCTCGATCATTCGTACATCCTCACGCCGATGGCTCGAAATCACCTTTCCTGCCCGCAAGGCAAATGGCCACGAATTCCCGTGTGCCTGCCAGGACGCCCCCGTGGATCATGGGGATACTATCTCTAGGGCCCCGCCGACGGATTGTCAAGCCTGTCAGCCCTTCCGATATGCAGGACGGACTCGTTTGGAGGCGCCTTCTCCTGGGCCGGCGCGACCTCGCCACCTGAAGCCCGGTGGTCGATCCCGACATCTCCCCCGGCCATCAAGAGCGACAATTAACGATTGACATGACGGCCGATTCTGCTAGTTTGTTATCCACAAACGGGCTATGTAAGAGCCGGTGCACGAGTCATGCCAGAAGCCACGACGACCACGACGACTTCGTGATGGCCTGCCGAGGATCAACGTCGGCGGGGCGTTTGTCGTGAGCCTTTGGCCTATAGCGCACCGGTTTTTGGTTCTCGAGAGACGCTCCCGGCTGAGCTGATCTCTCCCGGCCCGGAGGTTTGGGATCATGGGCATAAGAGTCACGCTTCCTGACGGCAACAACCTGGATTTCGACGCATCGATCACCGCGTTGAAGGTCGCCGAGGAAATCTCCCCGGGCCTGGCCAGGGCCGCCCTCGGCGCGGTGGTGGACGGCCGGCTGTGCGACCTTTCCTGGGAGTTGCCCGAAGGCGAGCACCAGGTGAGGATCGTCACCGATCGGGACCCGCAAGGCCTGGAGATGCTGCGGCACACGGCTGCCCACGTGATGGCTCAGGCGGTCGTTCGGCTTTTCGGCAACGGTGTGCAGTACACGATCGGTCCGGCCCTGATGGACGATTTCCAATACGGGTTCTACTACGACTTCGATCTGCCCCGTTCCGTCGGCCAAGACGATCTGGAGAAGATCGAGGCGGAGATGCACCGCATCGTCGGGGAGAAGATTCCGCTGGAACGCATGGAGCTGCCGGTTGAACAGGCCAAGGCAAAGCTCGCCGATCTCGGGCAAGACTACAAGAACGAGATGATCGACGACCTGGTCCGTGACGAGCAGGTCAGCACGGTCAGTCTATATCGCCAGGGCGACTTCGTGGATATGTGTCGTGGCCCGCACTTGCCTCATACCGGCAAGCTCCGAAAGGCCTTTAAGCTTCTGACCACGGCCGGGGCCTACTGGCGCGGGGACGAGAACAACAAGATGCTCACCCGCGTGTACGGCATCGCCTTTTTCGACAAGAAACAGCTCCAGGAACACCTCGCCCGTGTGGAGGAGGCCAAAAAGCGCGATCACCGCGTCCTGGGCAGACAGTTGGGCTTATTCTGTTTCTCAGACGCCGTCGGGCCCGGCCTGCCGCTGTGGCTGCCCAAGGGAGCGATCATCCGCATGGAGTTGGAAGGCTGGCTGCGCGGGGAGCTGCTCAAGCGCGGCTATCAGGCCGTGATCACCCCGCACATCGGCAAGCTCGACCTGTGGCGAACCAGCGGGCATTACCCCTACTACGAGCATGGGCTGTTTCCCACCATGGTCCCGGCGAAAACCCAGAGCGGCAAGGACCTGCTCGACGCCCTGGTTGACCTGCTGGGCGAAAAGGGCGAGCAGTCCACCGAGTCGCCGGCGGAGGAGAAAAACTTGGTCGCCGCCGCCGGGGTCGACCCGGAGCGCTATCCCTGGGGAGAGCCCCTCTGGGAGCGGCTGGCCAAAGCGCGATACCTCTGCCAGACCCACGGTAAGCAGGGGCGGGAAGAGGGCATGCTGCTCAAGCCCATGAACTGCCCGTTCCATATCCAGATCTACAAGTCGGCCCAGCGGAGTTACCGCGACCTGCCGATCCGCCTTTCGGAATTCGGCACGGTCTACCGCTATGAGCAGTCCGGGGAGCTCAGCGGGCTGACCCGCGTGCGCGGCTTCACCCAGGACGACGCGCATATTCTCTGCACGCCTGAGCAGTTGGAGGCCGAGATCGAATCCTGCGTGGACCTGACCCAGTACTGTCTCCAAGCCCTGGGGCTGACGGACTATCGCGTGCGGCTGGGCCTGCGCGATCCGGACGACGCCAAGTACACCGGCCCAAGCGTGAACTGGGACCTGGCGGAGAGCAACATTCGCAGCGTCGTGAAAAAGCTGCAGATGGACTACACCGAGGAGCGGGGGGAGGCGGCTTTTTACGGCCCGAAGATCGACTTCGTCGTCAGCGATTGCATCGGGCGCCAGTGGCAGCTCGGCACCATCCAGGTGGACTACAATCTTCCGGAGCGATTCGAGATGGAGTACATCGGTTCGGACAACAAGCCCCATCGGCCGGTCATGATCCATCGCGCGCCGCTTGGCTCGCCGGAACGGTTCATCGGCATCCTGATCGAACATTTCGCCGGGGCCTTCCCCCTGTGGCTGTCCCCGGTGCAGGTGGGCGTGTTGTCGGTCAGCGAGAAGTTCACCGAGCATGCCGGAAAGATCGCCGAGCGGCTGAAAGAAGCTGGCATTCGCGTCGAGACGGACGATTCGGCCGACAAGATCGGGGCCAAGATTCGCCGTGCGACCCTCCAGAAAGTGCCCTATATGGCCATCGTGGGCGCCCGCGAGGTGGACAGCCAGACCGTCGCCGTGCGCCATCGCACCGAGGGCGATTGCGGGGCGATGAGCGAGGAGGCGTTCATCGCAGCCTTGCTGGAGGAGATCGGATCTAAGGCGCTGCGGAATCTGATCGGCGCCCATGACGAGTAATGTTGCTATGATAATCCTGTTGGAAGGTTGCCAAGGGTGCTGCTGCTTCGGTTATAATTCCATGGTTGTACAGTCGGGGCATTCCGCCGTGGAATGCCGGGTTCTGTTAACTTGATGGTTAGGAGAGGCCGCTATCGCCAAGAATCTACGTTGCAATGATCAGATCCGCATCTCGCCGGTCCGTCTGATCGACGACCAAGACAATCAAATCGGCATTGTGGAGCTCGACGATGCCCGCACCCGCTCCCAGGAGGCTGGGATGGACTTGGTCGAGGTCGCGCCGCAGGCGCGCCCGCCCGTCTGCCGCATCATGGACTATGGCAAGTGGAAGTACGCCCAGCGAAAAAAGGAACAGAAGTCCAAGTCCGCCCGGCACGATACGGAGCTCAAGCAGATTCGCATCCGCACCCCAAAGATCGGGGACCACGACCTGAGCATCAAGATCGCTCGGGCTCGGAAGTTCCTGGAGCGGGGCGACCGGGTGCACTTCAACCTCCGTTTCCGGGGCCGGGAGTTGGCCCACATCGACGAAGGCCAGAAAGTTTTTGCGCATATCAAAGAGGCCCTAGCCGACGTCGCGAAGGTCGACCAGGACTTTCGCCGCGAGGGGCGACGCATCACGATGTGGCTGAGACCTGTGGTCGCGCAAATCCCCGCCGCTAACGCCCAGCCGACCGCAGAGGCCCCCGAGCCTGGCCAATAGCGCCGCCTGGAGTCGGGGATAACGGCATGTCGCGTCGGGGCGCATGTTCCGGCAAGCGGACTTTTCGTAAGAATGCCCTTTACACGGCGCCGGCGATCGCTAGAATACGTCGTTTCCCCCAATATGGGTGGGCTGGTTAGAGGTGCGTAAATGCCTAAGTTGAAGACGAACAAGGCCCTTTCAAAGCGAGTGAAAGTCACCGCTACCGGAAAGGTCATGCGCTACCGTGCGGGCGGCGGGCATCTTAAGTCCCGCAAATCGCCTAAGCGGATTCGCCGGTTTCGCAAGGAAACCGAGCTGTCGCCGGCCTTTGCCAAGCACGCCAAGCGGATGTTGGGTCTATAGAAGCCCGATCAATTTGGCCAAGGTGGGAGCCCCTTGGGGCGGCCGCCGGGATAGGGCTTGGCCCGGCCCCCGGCGGAGTGAAACATGCCGATCGCGGCAGTCCACCGGCCTGAAGGAGAGTAACTCATGCCACGCGTCCGCAAGGGTGCCGCTCGGCACCAGAAACACAAGCGCGTTCTCAAGGCCGCCCGGGGCTATCGCGGCGCGGCATCCCGACAGTATCGGCTGGCCCTTCAGGCGACCTTTCGCGCGGGGGTCTTCGCCACCCGCGACCGGAAAACTCGAAAACGGGACTTCCGCCGACTCTGGATCACGCGCATCTCCGCCGCCTGCCAGCAGCGGGGCCTACTTTATAGCCGGTTCATCCACGCCCTGGGCGAGGCGAAGATTGCACTGAACCGCAAGATGCTCAGCGAAATCGCCATTGCCGACCCGGCTGCCTTCGACACCATCGTTACCATGGCCGAGGCCGAATAGCCCCCCGGGCCAAAAAGGCGAATGCGCGCATAGCCCTCCGCCATTGTGGGCCAAATCCGCTGGGAGTCCCCCCGGCAACGGGCTGTTCAGTCCGCCCGGACGATCTCGCTGACAAACCTTACAGTGCGCCGCGCCGTCGCCTCCCCGGCCCGGAGGTGCGTGGGCAGGTTGATCACCTCCCGGCATGCTTGTTCAGCCACGGGGCAAGAGCCTTGCCGATAATCGTATAACTCCATGGGCGTCTCGATCGGATGCAGCGGGCACTCGAACCAGGTGCCAATCTCGACCCCGCTGCCCGGCGCCCGGGCGACGGCCTCGGCCTTCTCGGCCACCCGGATGGGATAGCGAACCAGAACCGGGTCCATCGTCGCGGGAATCTCCGGCACGTTCCAACCGGCATCGCGAAGCAAATCATCGTAGACATGCGCCATGCGGCGTCGATGGGCGATGTTCCGCTCCAGCTTCTTAACCTGGCGCAGGCCGGCGCCAGCCTGGGACGGACTCATCCCCATGAAAAAGCCCTCGCCCATCCGCGGGGTGAACTCCGCGGTCGATGACGAGCCGATAACCAGCCCCTTGCGGGTCAGCCAGCGGAACAATGCCGTCGCCAGGGCCGTCGTGCGCGGGAAGATCACCATCCGGTGGACCAGCCTCTGGGCGGCCAGGACAAACGCAGCCTTTTTCGAGGGCTGCGCAAGCTCGGCCCGACACAGCGCCTCGATCTTACCGGCCAGTTCGGCGTCGTCCGTCGTGGCTAACCCGCCGATGCCCGTAGTGAAGGGCTTGTTCCACTGGAAGGACCAGTAGGCGGCCAGGCCGAACGTTCCGCAGAGCTTTCCCTTGTATCGCGAGCCCGTCGCCAGGCAGCAGTCCTCCACGACGGGCAGGCCGTGGCTGGCGGCAATGTCCATAATCGCGTCCATGTCACAGGGATAGCCGTAGGTGTGCTGGGCGATGATAACCTTGGTAGCCGGTGTGATCTTCCCGGCCAGCAGGCGGACATCCATATTGTAAGTAGCCGGTTCGATATCCACATACACGGGCCTGGCGCCGAGGTACTTGACGGGGTTAACGTCCATCACGCAGGTGTATCCGGGCAGGATGACCTCATCGCCCTCGCCAATCCCCATCGCCTTGAGGATCGCGTACATCGCCACCCGGCCCTTCCAGAACGCAAAGGCCGATCGCACGCCCAGCCAGTCGGCAAAGACCCGCTCAAATTTGCTTACCGTTTTGCCAAACATATAAAACCCTTCCCCTTGGCAAGGCGTCCGGACCGTGCACTTCTAACGGGATTCGGAGGAAGCATCTACACATTCTCTCCCCAAGGGCTATCGGTAGCTCTCGGCAGCCATGATGATCTCGACCAACGCCTGGCGCGTCCGGCGGAGGCCCTCTTGCCGCTCGTCCGTCGCCAGGTCAACGCGCTTCTCGTCCACCAGCAGCTTCGCGTGCGGCGCCAAGGCCACCAGGAAACGTTGCCGGAGTTTGCGGCCTCGCTTTCTGTCGGCCTCAGCCGGGGAGTTTAGCAACCTGGCGATATCCCGGTAGGCCTGCTGGGCATAGCGGAGGTCGTCGACGCCTTCCCGGATCGCCTCCAGGCTGTAGGTGCCGTAGAATCCCCCCTCGCTCGGGTAGACCAGCGTGGCTGCGGTTAGCGGCTCGGAGAGCGGATTGGTCTTTCCTGGATTATACAGCGTCCAGGCGAACGCGCCGTCCAGGTGCGAATTGAACAGGTAGAAGCCATAGAGCAGCCGTGCGAAGTAGGGGTCGCGGATCAGTCCCTGGGCCCAATAGTACGTCTCGGGCCAGGGGTGCTTGGAGGGCAAGTCGGCCCCTCCGGGCAGCCATCGCGCCTCGCGGAATTCCTTCTGGAGGCCGGCGACGTAGTCGTAGAAACGCCGGTTAAACCCGCGCCGCCAGCCGATCAACTGCACGCCCACGGCATAGTTGCACCAGTCCAGCGGCTCGTAGTAGCCCGGCAGCCCCGCCTGCTCGAGCTGCCGATAGGGCGCGCTGGTGCGACGGGTGAGATCCATCGCAAAGTCATAGGTGGTGGAGACGATCAACTTTCCACCTGAGGCATGGATGTTTCTGGACAGCTCAGCGTGCTGGATCAGCCGGCTGATATCGCCAGGCCCGCCGGGTTGAACGTGGGGTTCATCCACCCCGTAGAAATACAGATCGAGCCCCATAGGCACACCGCCGACGTTCACCTGAGTCTTGGGCCTGGTCCCCTGGATGACAACAGAGAAGCCATAGGCCCCCAACAGCGAGAATTGCTCCCTGCTCTTGCTTCCCAGCACGTCGCGCAGGCGGACGAAGTTCATTCCGATATCGCTGAGCAGCGCCAAGGCCGGCTCGAAAAGCGGATCCTCAGGCCCCCAGAAATCGTTGAAGACGCTCAGCCGCTTGCCGCGTTGGCGCTGAAGGACGAACGGATAAACCTCCAGCTTGATCGGCACATCCACCTTGGCCAAACCCCGCCCGAACTCAAGCCGACCGAGGTAGTCCCCCGGTGGGGCGTCCAAGGGCACGCGAATGGTCACCAGCAGATACTTGAAGACGCCCGGCCGCGTCGCCGAGAGCAACGCCCCCCGCGTGTATGACGGCCGGGGCAACGGCCCATTGAAACTCGTCGATCGGCTGTCGATTAGCGGCTCGTCCGCCGTGAGAATGTCCGGTACGAACGTGCCTTTTTGCCACTGATCGCCCAGGCCCAGCCGTTGGCAGATCACCCGCGTATAGGGACCGGCCCGATGGGTGAGTTTGATGACGCGGATCGAGATGTTCTCCGGGGCGATACTCTCCTGACCGTTCTCAAGCCCCGAGCAGCTTACCGGCATCTGCCCAAGGGGCTCAGCGGCGCGGAGAATCAGCAGGGCCGATTCCACCTCCCCGCGAGCGGCCTGGATCGTCAGCGGCTGGGACGGGCCGAGCGAGAACATCGACGCCGGCCCATGACGCAGACGCAGATCAACAGCAAACGGCTCGGCCGAATAGAACTCCACCGTTTCCAGGGCCAAACCCGCCTGGCAGCCAGCCAGGGTGATTAAGATGGTGATGACGGATATCCAATGCCGCAAAGGCGACCCTCCCGGTGCCGTTTCCAACAGTATATCCTCCCGCCGATCGTTTCACCCGGTCTTTGCCGCCGTGTGGACGGCGCGAAAAGGCGCCGGCTGCGGCCGTCAGGCGTAGAAGGACTTGATCCCCTCAGCCACAACGGCAATCTGCTCGTCGGCCATCTCCGGGTAGACCGGCAGGGCGAGTACCTCCCCGGCAGCCTGCTCGGCATGGGGGAACTGCCCCCGCCGATAGCCCAGCGAGGCAAAGCATTCCTGCTCGTGCAGGCACAGCTGGTAATAGATGCTCGTCCCGATGCCCCTGTCGGTCAGGAACGCTCGCAGCTCGTCGCGGCGTTGGGCGCGGATGACGTAGTAGTTGAAGCTCGATACGTTTGGCGGGTGGATGATCGGCGTGACAACCTCGGCGCAGTCGGCCAATAGCTCACCGTATCGCCGTCCGATGGCTTGGCGGCGATCCAGCCAGTCGGCCAGGTGCCTCATCTTCACGCCCAGCACCGCGGCCTGGAGGTTGTCCAGGCGAAAGTTGCCGCCGATAAACTCATGGACGTAGCTGCCGCCCTGGCCGTGGTTGCGGATCTTCTCCAACCGCTCGGCGAGTTCGGCGTCCTGGGTGACGACCATCCCGCCGTCGCCGAAGGCTCCCAACGTTTTGGTGGCGTAGAAGCTCAGGCACCCCATCGTGCCCATCGACCCGGCCATTCGACCGTTCCGGCTGGCGCCGATGGCCTGGGCCGCGTCCTCGATCACAGCCAGACCGTGCCGCTCGGCTATGGGCATGATCGCCTCCATCTCGGCCATCTGCCCGAAAAGGTGGACGGGCAGGAGCGCCTTGGTCTTCTCCGTGACGGCCGCCTCGATCCCCGCCGGGGCGATGTTGAACGTCTCCGGATCGATGTCGACGAACACTGGCCGCGCGCCGACGCGCCAGATACCGCCAGCCGTGGCGAAGAACGTAAACGGCGTGGTAATCACCTCGTCGCCCGGACCGATCCCCAAGGCCATCAGGCTCACCAGCAGCGCGTCGGTGCCGCTGGATACGCCCACCGCCGCCTTGCAGCCGCAGTAGTCGGCGATGGTCTTTTCCAGTTCCTTGACGGCCGGGCCGATGTTGAAGATCTGGCTTTCCAGGACCGCTTGGACGGCTGGGATGATCTCCTCGCGGATGATCGCGTACTGCGCCTTGAGGTCCAGCAGGGGCACCTGCATGTTCTCGCCTTCCTCTCTGAGCGACTGCCCTGATCGACCGGCCATTCCCGACCGGCCTGATGCAAAGGCGATACGTTATGCCCGCCCCGCCAGCCCGTCAACGGATTTGTCCGCCCGACCAGCCGCCGCGTCTGACGGGGAGCAATCGGGCTTCGCGTCAATGAGTAGCTGATTGGCTTGAGGAGACGCATTCTCATAAGCGTTCGTCATTGCATCAGAACGAGATTTGTTGGAGCCAGAGGGCGTCATGTCCGCCAGCGGCCAGCAGGCTAGTCGTGTTCGATCAAGTGTTCGCGCCACTGCAATTCCAAGCCCTTCAGGTCCATCCGGTAAATCCTGCGGCACGCTCGGTCCAACTCCTCAGCGCCAGATGCACGCGTTGTGCAAGAATAGAACTCCTTGAAAGTTGCCAAGTCTCGTTTGAGCAGATAGTCAATGAGGACAAACTGTTCAGCGTTGGCGCCGGACATGAAGATCACGTCCTCCAACGGCTTGAGGGATCCTTCTCTTGCCATTGCGCGAACTCGTTTTCTCTCGCTCTCGATCTCTACCTGCGCCTCAAAATACACGGCAAATGATTCACAGAGCCCATACCCACCGCCTGTCCCACCGAAGTGATATGAGAATATGTGAGCCAGCTCGTGACTCGGATCGGTTTTGGAAGCTTCATTACACACTTCAGCAATATGCGTCTTGGTGACGGTGTTGGCAGGTGTCCACTTTGTGCCACTGCCCAGGCCCTTGGCCGACATGTTCGGATACAAATCAACAGTCACCGTCTCAGTAAGGTCCATGTCCAAAGTGACACTAAGCTTCTTGTATGCTCTCTCCCGCTGCTCGATAATCCTATCTATGTTCTGCGCGGCATACGAATTCGGCCGGAATCTGAAAAGGAAGTGTTTTGAGCGTTTTTCAGCTATAAGCCTGGCTCGCCCTTCTACCGGCACATATCTGGGCAGAACCACTAGACCGGCCTCGGCCGCACTGTGGAGATCGAACGAACCCCAGTGCACCAGGCGGGTGTCTCTGTTACACAGACGAATATCCGACTCCGTGAGGTCTAACCGCTTCTGAATGCTAGGATCAATGGAGCTGCTGGGCTCAGATACCCGGTATGCCAGGAATGGGCTGATGGCCCCGCAGGGCGGAATCGAATACGGCAGAAGGATGACCGCGCGCTCCTGCGAGGGGACTATGGTTCGTGTTTCGGCGAAAGTGCCTGTATTAGGGGCTGAGCCATTCAAGGACCCTCTATCGATGAAGTCGAAGTCCCCAACCGAGAGCAGAACACCAAGCGGAACGGGTCCGTCCGTGAGATTTCGAACCGCGAGTTCTAGAGCATTGCCCAGCTCCTCTGTATGGAGTAGTTGAACTTTCTCGATACGAATCCGCTCGCTTCGTTGGTAAGGCAAGCACCGTTCACCGGCGTGAGGCTTCGACGCCGGAAGTGGCAAAGTGACTGCGTAAGAACGCGCCGGAGGTTGGAAGACACGATTGGGCAGTCTCGACTCCTGCCAACGAATGTTGAATGTCATGGGGGCCACCGCTGAGATGACAGGCGCGAAGTCGTCAATCTCTCGGTGCTCTCGGGGCAGCAGAACATACCCAACGTCGAGCCCGGTGCCACCTGTGTCTTCTGCTAGCCGTGACCCGTAGTTTACCCTCACATAGAGGGGTTCATCGCTGAGGTTCTTCAGAGACCAGCGGAACCGCACTTGGGGGAACAACGCCCAGTCGTTGCGCACGCCATAGAATCGCTTTCCGATCACCGAGAAGTCTTCCACGGAAAGGTACCGGTCCCACCCCTTCGGCAGACTGACTTTGAAGCGTTCCGCTGACTGAGCCTGCCCCCTACACACGGCACCGACAGCAAGCAGAATGAGCGCTGCGTACGCCAAGCATGCTGACCAGCTTTTCATTTCCTGCTCCTTGTTCTCAGTTTGTCGTGTCAGTTCGAGCGTGCGCTGCGCCAAGGCCTCATATCTGTCACATGACGCTAGCCTGAGAATTCCCAGACAAGGTTGCAACTGCGACTATCACGCGCCTCTCAAATAATTCTACCCCGTCATGCTTTGTTGAGAGCATGGTATCAGATATAGGATGATTATCAAGTTGACCGTCAGGACGCGCAGAACGATCTCGCGGCCGATGGCGTACCGCTGGCGACTGCGAAGGGCCGAACCAAGCAAGCGCTTGAGTATCGAGAAGACGGTTTCGATCTGCCAACGCTGGCCATAGGTTTTCTTCGGGAACTGACTCAGGATTCCCTCGCGGAATCGACCGGTAACGGTGTTGGGCTTCCCGTCAGGCCCCGGCCGACAAGTCGCCACTGGCGGGGGCGGGGGAATTGGTCGATAATCCTCCAGACTCGGCTGGCAACGAACGCACAGCGCCACGGTAAGG
>SDBT01008142.1_pt1 | contig 17170 bp, 12 predicted proteins | sample 2277101 | NCBI WGS metagenome assembly SDBT01 (sample SAMN10404973, study PRJNA504765) | marine sediment metagenome | isolation source: marine sediment core GS10_PC15, 103 cmbsf | place: Arctic Ocean: Southern Knipovich Ridge | collected 2010
GATGCGACGATGAGCTACCCGCGGACACCCGCCAACGTAAGCAGCTGGGTGATTCGGTTTGATCCGGAAATCTACGGCAAACGGGCTGTACCTTATCTCAAGAGGTTCCGCCGTCACATACTGTTCATCCGCGACAAGTATGTTCTCGTTTTCGACGACCTTGCAACAGAACCCGGCAAGCCCGCCAAGTTCAATTGGCTATGGCACGTTTTGCAAAAAGGCGAAGCTAAATACGATGCGAAACTTGGTCGCGTCGTCTACCCAGCCGGCGATGTGAAGGTGATTCTCCAGCACATATCCAGGCCGGGAGATATCGAATACCAGAATCTCCAGGATCTTGAAGGCCTGGTCAATCCGGTAACCGGCGAGGACTTCCGAAAGAACAAGCACACAGCCAAGCACCTCAAAGATCCGCGGTGGTCAAAATTCATCCCGCACCACAACATGTGGTTCACCAATAAGGCTCCGGCTGAGCAGTTCAATTTCTTCACCGTGATTTATCCGGTCAAGCCGGGCGATGCAGCTCCGATCATTACGCGCCTCGATGACCTGACGGTGAAAATCGAAGACTCCCAAGGGACAGACGTGATCAGCTTCGATCCCGAGACCAAACACCCAGCCACGATCGTCGTCGACTTACCGGCGATGCGCGGTCCGATAGGTCTTTAAGTACCAATTAAACGGCTTGTGATTAGTTACTGTGCTCGTGGCAACAGCGGTGCGGCCCGATGGGTTTGGTGTTGGGATTAACTCAGGCTGCGTCGGCTGTGGTCCAATAAACTCTCGGCCAACGGGATATCCTCAGCCTCCAGCCGAGGGCAGTGCCGTTCCCCCCAGAAGTTGCCACTGACTATTAGCGGACATGCGTATTATTAAAAAGGCGCTCTAACGGACTTGGAACGAAACTTCTCTGGGGAATTCTGATGGCTGGACCGCAGGCCGACGGTAAGGACACATCACAGCGAGAGACCTCGCGGCATGGGCGGTCTGTCCTGCCTCAGCGTGCCATCGGGATAGCACTTACCCTGACCAGTGCGATGTTTATTGCACTGGGATTCCTGATATGGCAGTGCTGTTACGTCCTGATGACGACGTTGAACCCGGATTTCCGCTTGCAGGAACTGCGCGGAATGATTTCCCACTATGACGAGGTCTTGACGATGTCAGCTCGAATGGGCGCAGCTACAGGCAAAGTGCAGTGGGAGTATCGCTATAACGAGTACGAACCCAAACTGGACGCAGCAATAAAACAAGCCAGCAAAATGGCGCCGGAAGTGTTCATCTCCAGGGCCGCCAAACAGACAGACCTGGCCAACATGGAGTTGGTAGCGATGGAAAAACGTGCATTCGAATCAATCCGCAACGGGGAAATGGAAGAAGCAACGGCCCTGCTATATTCCAGTGAATATACACAACAGAAACTCCTCTATGCCGAGGGGATGGATTTGGTTCTGGAAAGGCTCGAACTTCGCATCCAAGCCAACCTGGCACGCCATCGCAAGTATCTATATAGTGCGGCCGCTATGGTGAGTTTTTCCCTGCCAGTTGTGCTTTTCATCTGGCTGAACGTTGTCAGGATAACAAGAGCTGATATCGCCGAACGTGAACGATCCGCCGAGCGGCGTAGAGTTATGGAGGCCCAGATGCTTCACGTCCAGAAGCTGGAAAGCCTCGGCGTTCTGGCCGGCGGGATTGCTCACGATTTTAACAACCTGTTAATGGCCATCCTCGGCAACTCTGACTTGGCGTTAATGGATATCCAACCAGATTCACCCATCCGCGAAAGCGTAACCGAGATCAAGAAGGCTGCCCTTCAGGCGAGAGAACTCGCCGGGCAAATGCTGGCCTACTCGGGCAAAGGGCGGTTCGTCGTCAAGCCGATCGACGTTTCTCAAATGGTCGAGGAGATGTCCCATATCCTGAAAATGTCCATCTCGAAGAAGGCTATATTGAAATTAAACCTTGCCGATACCCTACCATCGGTCGAGGCCGACGCCAGCCAGATAAAACAGGTGGTCATGAACCTTATAACCAATGCCTCCGAAGCACTGGAAGATAAATCCGGTACGATCACCATCACAACCCGTGACCTACATGTCGATGAAGATGACCTGCAAACCCCCTACCCTGGCAAGAACCTCACTGGTGGCAAGTTTGTCTCCCTGGAAGTAGCCGACACTGGTTGCGGAATGACCCCCGAGACGCAGGCGAAAATATTCGATCCGTTCTTTTCCACCAAGTTCACCGGCCGGGGCCTGGGCCTGGCGGCAGTATTGGGGATCATCCGCGGCCACAACGGAACGATCAAAATAACCAGCGATCCCGGCAAGGGCACAACGATGCAGGTTCTCCTGCCGGCTGGGCAAGTCGAAGCTGTCCCGAAACCCCCTGCTGCACCCGCGACCGTCGAGGCCGAAGCTCCAGCTAACTGGCGCGGCTCGGGCACTGTGCTGCTTGTAGACGACGAGGAAACGGTCCGAGCCACCGGCAAGACCATGCTCGAGCGGCTGGGTATGGAGGTTATCCTGGCATGCAATGGCTGTGAGGCTATCGAAATCTTCACAGAACGATCCGACGAGATCGACTGCGTGATACTGGACCTGACCATGCCGTATATGAACGGCGAGGAAGCGTTCGGCGAGCTTCGCCGCATTCGCAATGACATCCCCATCATCATGTCCAGCGGCTACAACGAGCAGGACGTAACGCAGCGATTCGTCGGCCGGGACATCACCGGATTCATCCAGAAACCCTACGTACTGGCCACACTGGCGACAGAGCTTCAGCGCGCACTTGCAAAGTGATAGCCAACCGCAGCCAGCCCCAGCCGAGGGCAGTGCCGTTCCCCCAGAAGTTGCCACTGACTATTAGCGGACATGCGTATCATTAAAAAGACGCTCTACCGGCCTTGGAACGAAAACTTCTCTGGGGGATTCTAGTGACCGACCTACCACCTGAAGGTGAGAAAACTTCGCAGCGGGATATCTCGCAGAAGGTTCGCTCTGCGCTGCCTAAACGTGCCATCGGGATAGCACTTATCCTGACCAGTTTGCTGTTTGTCGCCTTCGGGGTGCAGACCTGGCTAAGCTACAGGGGTTTTGTGACGAGGCTCACTTTTGATTTTCGGCTGCAGGAACTTCGCGGGGTAATTGACCACTATGACGAGGTCTTGACGATGTCTGCCCACATGGGCGCCACTACAGGCGAGGACAAGTGGGAGGATCGCCATAACGAGTACGAACCCGAACTGTACGCGGCAATTAAAGAGGTCCACAAAATAGCCCCCGAGGCGTTCATCTCAAAGGCTGCCCAACAGACAGACCAGGCCAACGCCGAGTTGGTAGCGATGGAAAAACGTGCATTCGAATTGATCCGTAACGGGAACCAGGATGAAGCGTCCGCCCTGCTAAAAAGCGATGAATACCTGCAACAGAAGCGTCTTTATGCAGAGGGAACGGAGCTGGTTCTGGCCAGACTCGAACATCGCAGCCAGGTCGACCTGAAGCGCCACCGCAAGCGATTGTATCGTGCGGTTGTTATGGAATGTATAGCCCTGCCGCTTGTGCTTTTCATCTGGCTGAACGTTATGAGGATCACAAGAGATCGTATCGCAGAACGCAGACGAGCCGACCAGCAGCTCAAAGACAAAGATATTCAGATGCTTCACGTCCAGAAGCTGGAAAGCCTGGGCGTGCTGGCCGGTGGGATTGCTCATGACTTTAACAATCTGTTGCTGGCTATTCTCGGCAACTCCGATCTGGCGATGATGGATACGCTCCCCGAATCGCCAGCCCGCGAAAACATAACCGAGATAAAGAAGGCTGCCCTGCAGGCGAGTGAACTTACCGGGCAGATGCTGGCCTACTCTGGCAAAGGGCAGTTCGTCGTCAAGCCGATCAACTTGTCCCGGCTGGTCGAGGAGATGTTCCAGATCCTGAAAATGTCCATCTCGAAGAAGGCGGTATTGAAGTTCAACCTGGGCGAGGCCCTGCCATCGGTCGAGGCCGACGCCAGCCAGATAAAACAGGTGATCTTGAACTTGGTAATCAATGCCTCCGAAGCACTGGAAGATAAGTCCGGCACGATCTCCATCACAACTGAAACCATACAGGTCGATGACGGCCTGCAAACCCCCTACCCCGGTGAGAACCTCACTGCTGGCCAGTATGTGATGCTGGAGGTGGCCGACACTGGTTGCGGGATGACCCCGTGGACGCAGGCTAAAATATTCGATCCGTTCTTTTCCACAAAGTTCACCGGCCGGGGCCTGGGCCTGGCGGCAGTATTGGGGATTATCCGCGGCCACAACGGTACGATCAAAATAACCAGCGATACCGACAAGGGCACGACGATGCAGATTCTCCTTCCGGCTGTGGAAGTCGAAGCTGCTGCCCCTACGACCGTCGAAGCCGAAGCTCCAGCTAACTGGCAAGGCTCGGGCACTGTGCTACTTGCAGACGACGAGGAGACGGTCCGAGCCACCGCCAAGACAATGCTCGAGCGGCTGGGTATGAAGGTTATCCTGGCATGCAATGGCTGTGAGGCTATCGAAATCTTCACAGAACGATCCGACGAGATCGACTGCGTTCTGCTGGACCTGACCATGCCGGGCATGAACGGCGAACAAGCGTTCGGCGAGCTTCGCCGCATTCGCAATGACATCACTATTATCATGTCCAGCGGCTACAACGAGCAGGACGTAACGCAGCGATTCGTCGGCCGGGACATCGCAGGGTTCATCCAGAAACCATACGTACTGGCCACACTGGCGACAGAGCTTCAGCGCGCACTTGCAAAGTAGATGGTTAGCCGCACAAGCCCCGGCCGAGGGGCCTTCGACGGGCTCAGGACAGGCAGGTCGGCTATACACCCATATCTGATAAAAGCCTTGACAAAACCGAAATCCAGCTTATCATCCTAATTGCTGCGTTTCGCATGGCCTGCGGAGCTGCAGCGCCATACCATCCTGGAGGGGATGCGGCGGGAATCGCTTTCCCGCAATCTAGCCAAGGCCGCCCGGCCTGATGTCCGCAATTACTGTCTGTAAGCAACTACTGCTTCGACTGTGTTCAGCACAGGTGCTTCGCCGGCGTCACAATTGGTATCGCCATTGTCTAAAGGCCATTATCTCAAGCTCGGAGGGCTTGTGCTCTTTGCCCAGCTTTATTGGGCAAGCTCAGATGTTGTTGTAACAACTTAGCGAGCGCGCACATTAAAAGGAGCGGATCTGATGAAGACTATAAGTAAGATGGTATTCGTTGCGATGATTTTTGTGTTGGTTTTAGCCCCGGCTGCATCGGCGGCTGTGTTCATGTACGACGACTTCGAAGATGGCGACGTCTCGGATTGGACGTTCGACACGACGGCCACTTACGGCGTCCCTATTTCGGCCTCGGCTGACACACTCCGCCAGGGGACGGGCCACAGCATTGATGCCTATGACTTCGCACCCAACCCCGGCAAGCAGTTGCGTTTCTACGACGATTACGACTACGACGCCAGATGGGGCAGTTTCACCAAGCCGCTTGCCAACGACAGCCTGGCTGACACTGTGTACATGTCCGTCGATCTGACCCATGCGGGCGGCTATGTCGATGGTACCGGGGGAGGATTCAAGATGGGCATGCTGGACTTCATGAACTCCGAGACGGACATGGGCGTGCGAATTTTCTATGCCATGACCAAGTTGGACACTGCCGGCCCCGGCCAACTGGGGGTCGGCTATACACAAGATGGGGAACCCTATATTCAGGACAATCTCATCGAGGTTGAAATAGGCGTAGACGATGACTACGACCAGCACAATATCGAGTTGAAGTATGATCGTATTGCTGGGATCGTTACTTTCTGGTGGGAAGGCCAGCTGCAAGGCCAGATCACGTATGCGGCGGCAGAGAACAGTCAGATCAAGGATTTCGATTACGTCCGCTGGACACCGCACAAGGCATGGGTCATGGATAATCCTGATCCGAACTATGACGTGGAGATCCCGTTGACGATTTTGCTGGATAACGTCTACGTGGGTGACCAGCCGATTCCCGAACCTACCTCCGCAGCGTTGTTGGCAATTGGGTCGTTAGGCCTCATGCGCAGGCGGCGAAAGTAAGTCTCAAACAATTTCGAATGATTAATCACGGGCGGGCCAGCAGAAAAATGGCTCGCCCGTTTTTTGTGTACAAGCAAAACCCGCCCCTGCCCGCTTACAATAAATCCATAACTTATATTGACTGGCGCTGCATATAACCGATAATCTCTTACATAATGATCCGTCGAAGCGACATGTTGGCTGAGCTACTATTGCTAGCTCTACCCGCGCGCTGACGGATCGCTGGAAAACCTTGCAAATACAGGCCGGCGATTCTGGAGCAACTCAAGAAATTACATAGCCGTTTTGACTACTACATTGCCCTTGGCCGGCCTCCGGCTGCATCGGCAACCCAGTAGGGTTGCCTGTTTCGCCGTCCTTGGCCAAGATCAATTCGCTACGTCCCTTCGGCCACGTAATATCTTTCATTGCTCTAAAAAATCGTCGGTTTTTTGTTTATGGGCTTAGAGATAAGAGGCAGGAGTAAAAAATGGCTGGGTACGATTTTACCGCCATCGAGAAAAAGTGGCAGCAGTACTGGGATGAAACTGGCACCTTCTGTCAGCCGAACCCGGGCGACGCCGGCTTTGTCGATAAGCCCAAGTTTTACGTGCTGGATATGTTCCCCTACACTTCAGGGGCTGGGCTGCACGTGGGCCACCCCGAAGGCTATACCGCTACAGATATCGTCGCGCGGTACATGCGCATGCGCGGCCGAAACGTGCTGCACCCGATGGGTTACGATTCCTTCGGCCTGCCGGCTGAGCAGTACGCCGTAGAACACGGCGTGCACCCGCGCGAAACCACCGCCGCCAACATAGCCAACTTCGAACGGCAGATTCGCATGTTCGGCTTCAGCTACGACTGGTCGCGCCGCGTAGCTACGACTGACCCGGATTATTACCGCTGGACACAGTGGATTTTCCTGCAGCTTTTTAATAGCTGGTACGACAGCGACGCAGATGCCGCCCGGCCGATAAGCGAACTGATAAATAAACTCGAAGCCGGCGAACTGGTAGTGGACCTCGGCGGGCAGGTTACCGCCCCACCGGCGTCGGAACATATTGAAGCTCTGGCAGGCGTCCCGAGCGGCTTTTTCAAGTTCTACGAGCTGGACCACACGCGGCAGTTAGAGGTAATCGACGCACAGCGGCTGGCCTACATGGCTGAGGTGCCCGTGAACTGGTGCCCGAAGCTGGGGACCGTACTGGCCAACGAAGAAGTAACCAACGAAGGTCGATCCGAACGCGGTGACCACCCGGTATACCGGCGCGATCTGAAGCAGTGGATGCTGAAGATCACCAAATACGCCGACCGCCTCGCCGACGACCTGGACGGCCTCGACTGGCCCGAGCCGATCAAAATCATGCAGCGAAACTGGATCGGCCGATCAAGCGGCGCGGAAGTCGACTTCCCACTGGCTGCGACCGGGACAGACGAATGGTTCGCCGACCGGGCCGATAGCGGCTACCCCGCCGGGGCCGACGATGATGTAATACGAGTCTATACGACCCGGCCCGATACACTTTTCGGCGCGACGTACATGGTGCTGGCTCCGGAGCATCCGCTGGTTGGCGAAATAACCACGGACGAGAAGAAACAGGCGGTGGCGGAGTATATCGAAGCTGCCGGCCGAAAGTCCGAACTGGAACGAACCGCCGAGGCCAAGGAAAAGACCGGCGTATTTACCGGTAGCTATGCGATCAACCCGATCAACCGCCAGCAGGTTCCGATATGGGTTGCCGACTATGTAATGATGGGCTACGGCACGGGTGCGATTATGGCTGTGCCCGCACACGACAGCCGCGACCTTCAGTTCGCCGAGCAGTTCGACCTGCCTGTAATTCAGGTAGTAGCCCCCGCCGGCGACGCCGATTGGCGCGGGTATGTCGATGACGGCAAGGCGATAAACTCCGGCAGCTACGACGGGCTGACCACACCGGAATTTAAGGAAAAAATCACCGCCGACCTGGAAGCTACAGGCCTGGGCCGGGGCGCGATTAACTACAAACTGCGCGACTGGCTGTTCAGCCGGCAGCGATACTGGGGCGAGCCGTTCCCGATTATCCACTGCCAAAACTGCGGCACGGTGGGCCTGAGCGATGACCAACTGCCCCTGCTGCTGCCGGAGATGGAAGATTTTTCACCGGCTAGTTCGGACGACCCTGACGCCACGCCCTCTCCTCCGCTGGCCAAGGTAACCGACTGGGTTCAGACAACCTGCCCCAACTGCAGCGGGCCTGCAACGCGCGAACTTAACACCATGCCACAGTGGGCGGGCTCGTGCTGGTACTTCCTGCGCTACTGCGACCCGAAAAACTCGGAGCGATTCTGCGACCCCGAGATCGAGAAGTACTGGATGTCGGCTGAGGGTTCCGAAGGGATCGACCTCTACGTAGGCGGGGCAGAACACGCGGTACTGCATTTGCTTTATTCGCGATTCTGGCACAAGGTGCTTTACGACCTGGGCCATGTGACAACCTCAGAGCCTTTTGGAAAACTTTTCAACCAGGGCATGATCCGCTCGTTCGCCTATCGCGACAAGCGCGGCGTCTGCCTCGGCTACGATCAGGTAGATACCTCCGGCGATACTCCGCGTCACGTCGAAACCGGCGAGGAAGTTTCCGCCAGTGTCGAAAAGATGTCCAAGTCTCTCAAGAACGTCGTTAACCCGGATGAGGTTATCGCCCAATACGGGGCCGACACTTTCCGCCTGTATGAAATGTTCATGGGCCCGCTGGAAGCGTCCAAGCCATGGAACACTCGCGACGTCCCAGGTACACATCGTTTCCTCCAACGTGTCTGGCGGATGGTCGTCGGTGATGAAGAAATCGAGCCGCTGCTGTCCGATGCGACCGCACCACCAAGCGATGAAATCGAAAAATCGCTTCATAAGCTGATCAAAAAGGTCGGCTCTGACGTTGAGGCTATGAAGTTCAACACAGCCATCGCCGCGATGATGGATTTCGTCAATATCGTCTACCGGATCGGTAATATCGCACCGGATCAGGCAAAGCGTTTTGTGCTGGTATTGGCTCCATTTGCACCGCACCTGGGGGAGGAACTCTGGGCCCGGCTTGGTAATGACAAATCGCTTGCCTATGAACCCTGGCCAAGCTTCGACGAGAAGATGATAATCGAATCGACGGTCGAATTGGCCGTTCAGGTCAATGGTAAGATTAGAGGTAGGGTTTCCGTCCCGGCAGATACATCAAAGGAAGATTGCATCGCAGCGGCCAAGGCTGACCCGAACGTGGGATCAGCCCTTGAAGGCAAGTTGATCGTCAAGGAGATCTTCGTACCCGGCAGGTTAGTGAATCTTGTCGTCAAGTAGACTTGCCCCTAAGGCGTCAATAACCTAGGATTTCTTATCATGTCCAGACGAACCGAAAAGTCTCAGGCGGCTTTCGAGAGTGCAAACAAGGTCCTGGTCGGCGGGGTCAACTCACCCGTCAGGGCCTACTGTGCTGTTGGCGGGACGCCTCCAGTTATCGCAAAGGCGGCTGGAGCGTCTATTACTGATCTGGATGACAATACGTATCTGGATTATGTAGGCAGTTTCGGCCCTGCCATCCTCGGCCACGCTCCCGAACAAGTAGTTACCGCCATAAATAAAGTGGCCCGTCGCGGGACAAGCTTCGGCGCCCTTTGTGAACTTGAAACAGGCCTGGCCGGGGCAATCGTCGCCGCTATGGGCTCTATCGAGAAGGTCCGTTTTGTTACCAGTGGGACAGAGGCGGTGATGACGGCCTGTAGATTGGCCAGGGCAACGACCGGGCGCGATAAAATCATCAAGTGCATCGGCGGCTACCACGGCCATTCAGACGGGATGCTGGTCTCCGCCGGTAGCGGCGCTACCACACTGGGACAACCCAGCTCCCCAGGCGTGCCGGCTGGCGCCGCAGCCGATACGATTCTCGTCGGCTACAACGACCTACCCGCAGCGGCCGGAGCCTTTGTAGATTCGCCCGACAAAATCGCAGCGATACTTATCGAACCTGTTGCGGGCAATATGGGCGTTATCCTGCCTCAAGAGGGCTACCTCCAGGGCCTGCGCGATCTGTGCGATGCCAATGGAGCGCTACTTATATTCGATGAGGTCATCACCGGTTTCCGGTTAGCCTATGGCGGAGCCCAGGAAGTATTCGGCGTCCAGGCAGATCTTACGACACTGGGCAAAATCATCGGCGGTGGCCTGCCCATTGGGGCTGTCGGCGGGCGGTCGGAACTCATGAACAACCTCGCCCCGGCCGGCAAGGTATACCAGGCTGGGACGCTGGCGGGTAACCCGATAGCCATGGCTGCGGGGATCGCAGTCCTTAATGTACTACGGGGAGATGGGGTATACGACAGGCTCCAGGAAGTGGCGGATACTCTTGCAGCAGGCCTGGCCGAGGCGGCTGAAAGAGCAAAACTTACAGGCCATGTAACCCTCAACCATATCTCCAGTATGCTTTGCTGTTTCTTTAGCGCCGGCCCGGTGAGCAACTACGATCAGGCAACGGCCAGTAATACCGAGGCCTTCGCAGCCTACTTCCATAAAATGCTGGATGAGGGTATCTACCTGCCTCCAAGCCAGTTCGAGACTATGTTCGTATCTACCGCCCACACGACTTGCGACATCGAGCGTACAATTGATGCTGCCGCGAAGGGTTTTTTAACGGCAGCTAAGTTTATGCAAAACAGCTAAACGGGCTGTTAGCTTATCCGAGACTCGTGTCGAACGTAGAATTGAAGCTGCAGCCAGGTTCATGCGAAACAACGAAACCGGCCGATAGCATATCTGAGGCCCTGGTAACAGATTAAGTAACTGACCTGGAAAGGAAAGTAACTGATGGCTATAAGCAAGTCTCAACTCGCTGAATGGGCAAAGGCGCTGGATTCGGTCAAGGCAGCCAAGAATTTATTCTGGGTTCTTATAGGCCTATCCATCCTCATCCAGATCGGTGCGTTTGTAGCGGTCAATTCATTCGGGGTAATCGACCCGAGCGAATACAGCCAAGACGGTGCCCAGCCTACAACAGCAGAAGCTGCCGGGAAGACTGAATCAATCACATGGTGGAACCACACGCTGAAATGGGTTCTGCCGGCGACTAAATTCGTCGCACTTGTCGCAGCGGTGCTGCTGAGCCTGATGTTACTGCTGGCGGTGAAACTTTCGCTGGTTGGCAAGCTTTCGGGCATAGATGGATATATGAGCAGCTTTTTATGGTCGCTTGTCCTGGGGGTAATGCTGATCCCGTGGCAGCAGCTACTGAACTTTGAACTAGCCTCAGGAGCGCTGTTCAACCTGGGCCAACTCAAGGCAGCCCTTGCCCAGGTCAAACCTGCATTCGGAGCCCAAGACCCCAGCAGAATCGCCCGCTTACTTTTCTATCTGAGGTTTGCGATCTACCCGATCGCCGCGCTTTTTGTCATGCTTGCCGTTCAGGTGAAATTTGCTCGAGGCCTGCGGGCTACGCTGGAACTTTTCGCCCCAACCGATCAGGAAGATGAATAGCAGAGGCTAAATGGGCAGGACTGAAAGACGGAAAGAGGTAGCAAAAAAGGCAGCAAGAAGCGGTGGGAGAAGAAGGGTTAGTCGAACAGTCCCTGCTTATCCAGCTCAACCCAAGAGGCATTGTGTATTCTCTTGGTGCTTCTCGCCCCATCTAGTATTCTGGCAAGCACATCGCTAGAAACTGGATCCTTTTTCTTAGCCAAGCCCTTACTGATAGCAACATCTATCTCCTTGCCGCTCATAATCATGTCGTCTAGAAAGTCGTAACTCACGCATGTCTCATGCTGGCAAAACTCGTGTTCTCCCTCCTCCAAGACACACGAATCGTCCTTGTATGTGTCAAAGCTTGTAAACGCAGCCAGCACAACCCGAGCCGGATTGATACATGGGTCTGAGATAACCACGAAGAGATGATCGTCCAGTAGGAAAGCGTCCCCCCTGGGAGACCACTTTCTTAGCCCCCAATCCTTAGGCCCCTCGAAATCCGTGCTGCCGTGGTGGCCTCTTCAAAAATCTTGTCAGCCTTATCCGCCAACCCGACAGCCGTCAGGATATCTTCGAGAGGGATGATATTCCTTGACCCCTCAGGCGGTTTATTTTTCTTTACTTCTGGCAATTCGTGCGTTTTGTTGACCAGTGCCCAATCATCCGTATCTTTGTACCGCTCCACCACTTCACAAAGCTTCTCATCCTCGAATCGCGTCAGGCAATCGACGCCTGGGTCATCATGTAAAGAGATCACGTATCCGCTCTTTTGGATGTGCTTTTGCCACGCGGAAGAATCGGGATCGCTCCCCTTCACCATGTTGTAAACTCGGCTGTGGAGGGGGCCATTATCCATGACCACATGGCTTCCCCCAGTCAGAGGCTTTCCGGTCTCCTTCAAGCACTCCCTGTCAGCGATATAAAGAAGCTTGAGCATCCGAATATAGCTGCACTCCTTCCCAGGATGTTGTCTGAGTATCAAAGAGGCCGCAGCAATGGCCCGTTTGGCATTGAAAGGAAATCTGTGCATATCGTTCTCTCTTATCATTTTAACACACTCGCAAGTTTATCGACAAAAAAAAGCGATTACTTGGATGACCAATTCCAACTGGGTCTTGGCTATCGTCGATCTCATCGCGTCTGCATTTGTACTGGCCGCAACGATTATCGACGCTCTAGCCTAACGGCCAACCCCAGTGGGCCGCAATAGCCTGCTGGGGCCTTTTATTATTATCGGCCAAAAACGCCTCTCACTTTTCAAACCGCCCCACGACCCGCGATTGACACCTCCGGTATGATTGTCATAGCATGGATTCACCGGCGGCGTAAACATACGCCGGATGAGTCAGGCTGCGATATGAAAAGAATTTTCCTACCACTGGCGATCCTGTCTGTTTGTTTGGCGGGATGTCCGAAACAACCTTACCCGTCCGAGGCTACTCTGGCCGAACAGGCCAAGGCTGTGATGCCCCCCCCGGTAGCCAAGCCTACGGTCGAAGGTGGATACGACGTCAGGTTGCGGCTGGATGTTTCATCGGTTCAAGCTCCTATCGGCACGATAAGCGATTCCGAAGAACTGTGGAGCTATCTCGACGAGGAAAGCGTCAGGCCCCTCGGCAATGCCGGGCTCGGCAGGAACGGCATCAGGGTGGGTTTGGGCAAAGCTGCCAGCTGGCCCGACATGGTGGAAATCCTGCAGAATTTGACCGGCAGGCCGTTCAGCCAAAAGATCAAAGTTGCCGCACTGGGCAAGGCCCTGCCGCTGACGCTCAAATCGAACCAGCCACTGAAAACCATTTTCCTGTCCTATGATGACAATAGCCTCAGTGGAAGCGACTATCCTCCGGGCAACTACGTCCTGGCTATCAGTTTTAGTATCAACCCGGACGACAGGTCGCAAGTGATGATCACGGCCGTGCCGCAGGTCCACTCCACCCAGAGGAGCCTCAAATACAAAAAAGGGGCCGCCGAATACACCCTAGTGAAAGGGCCGACAATCTTCAGTTTCTTCCCGCTGGCGTTCCAGCTTCGTATGCAAAGGAAAGATTTTCTGCTGATTGGGCCCAACTCCGAGGCCCGCCGCGAAAATAGTCCTGGAAATAATCTCTTCATCTCAATAAGAGATGGCATCGAATACGAAACGATTTACATTTTGATTCCCGAACTTATCTACCAACCGACCAGGTGAAAACCAAGCCGGTTTAAGGTAAACTAAAAACCAGATCAGTTCACCTCGCCACGCATGCGACATTTGTGAATGAACCATATGAACGGCCAGGAAAATTCGCCGAATGACGTCGGGGCCATCAGCTTCTACCAGCGGCTGTGCGAATCTGCCGCCCTGCCGATGGTCGCCGCTGACGATGAGTACAGCATCATCTCAGCCAACCCAGCCGCGGCTGAACTGCTCGGCCGGGAACCCAGCAAACTTATAGGCCGGGAATTGGCCGAGATAGTACCCGCCGGGCGGCGACAGGGTTTTATCCGCCTGCTCAACCGGACAATCTGCCGTGGGCTTCAAACCCGGTTCGATATCCGCACCACCGGGCCGGATGCCAGGACACAGGATCTGCGGTTCATACTCTCGCCCGTACAGGATAGCTCCGGCCAAATGCTCGGGGTGGGCGTCTGGATCATCCTACAGACCAGCTCGCGAAATCTATCCGAGCGGTTACTGAAGGCAGAGAAGATGGCCTCGCTGGGCACACTCGCCGGCGGGATAGCCCACCACTTCAACAACATCATCGGCGGGGTTGCCACTTTCGTCGACTTTGCACTTACCAGCGGCGATGATCATTCGATGCGTCGCGCGTTGGAGATGACGGCTGAGGCTGCGGCGCGGGTTTCCGACATCACCGACTCGCTGCTGAGTTTCGCCGTCCATGGCCGCCAGCGTGCCGACCTGGCCGACCTGACCGAAGTCGTCCTTACATTCGTCCACCTGTCCGAAAGGCCGCTCGCTGACCGGAACATTCACGTCAAGCTCGACATGCAACCCGTGCCGATTATCGAAGTCGAATCCGCCAGGACCCACCAGGTGCTGGCCAATCTTCTGGCCAACGCCGAAGAAGCCATGCCAACCGGCGGAACGATAAGCATCTGCCTGTCGAGCACGAAGACGAAAGTCATCATGACATTCTCAGATAACGGTAAGGGCATCACGCCGGATCGCCTGGCCAAGATCTTCGAGCCGTTCTACACCACCAAGGGCCTCCACGCCGGCGGGAATCAGAAAAACCCAGGCCTGGGCCTATCGGTCGTCCACGGCATTATCGAGGAAATGGGCGGGACAATCTCAGTCGAATCCACCCCGGATCGGGGCAGCACATTCACGCTGGAATTTCCCATTCCCACATCCAGGCAGGCCGGCCAACCAAACCGCTAAAAAAACCACTCCAGCCTTTAAATAAAGGCTTTTATCGCTAGCCGGCCTTCGATTTTCTTCCGTATTCTTTGACGGCCTGTCCCTGGCCTTCGACCGAAGTCGATGCTTTTCGACGAAATTCTATATTCTTCGATGGTTTTCAATATTTTTTAATCTGCCGGGTGGCACTGCACGCCGTGAGCCAGTCGAAGGGGCAAGCAGTGTAAAGTGAAATGCGTCGCATATTCGGATGTGAAATATCTTTTCTGGGTGGCACTGCTTGCTGGCCAAGCAGTGTTGAGTAGGTACATAAAAAACAGCGCCTCTACTATTGGACCGATGGCCGCGGCTGCGCGCGCAAAACGGGTTCTGTGGTGTGGGTGGTCCGGCCTAACTCCCGGCCGGGCCGGCAAATACCCACCGTAAAAAAATTTGAAACTCTTCCGAGATGCCTAAGTTCAAGACCACATTTGCGCGGCCTTTCTGCTCAACAATGCACAGTAGTTGGCATCTGGTCCCATGTCCGTCCCTGAAGGATTCGGCCTGCTTTCTTCTTGTTTGTCCCACCCCATTGCTTGAAGAAGAATGGTACCCCCTGACCGATGCACTGGTCGCGAATGTCGAGAACCCACTCCTCTTCCATTGGACGGGCGTGCGGGCCTGACTCGCCGCCAACGATCACCCAGTCGATACCCGCCAGCTCGAGATCAGGCAAAGCACCAAGCAGGGGCTCTAGCGACAGGAACTTTAGGGCTGCACTGGTCTCCCGCAAATCACTGATGCGATGCTTGTATTGCTCCGTCTCGACGGATACTCCCATCCAGATGTTCTCAGCCCATGTCAGATTTGGGTCAAGCTGAAGCAACCGGCCCGAACGCTTGGTCAGTACCTGAAACTGATGCATGCTTGCCTGATTCATGACATCAAATACTCGATGGATGAACTTCAGGGGGACCTCCTTGTGAAAGAGGTCACTCATCGAATTCACGAAGATGACCTGTGGTGTCTTCCAGGTCAGTGGAGTCTCTACTACGTGAGGATGTACGCTAAGCGAAAACCCCTTCGCATAGTTCGGCTGACCCATTGCTTGCAGCCTCTTGGCCATCCGCTCCGCGTAGCAGTTCTTACAGCCGAGGCTTATCTTCGTACAACCGGTAACTGGATTCCAAGTGGATTCTGTCCACTCTATTCGTGATTTAGTTGCCATTGCTGGCTGCTCCATTCCTGTACTTCTTGAACACTGCCTGAGCAATCTTGTTACCAGCGCGATTGTGGGACGCGAAGAACAAGTAGTAGACTATCGCACCTGTCCCATTCTTCATCGGAAGCGGCTCAGGTACATACTTGAAACCAGCCACATCCTTGAGCCGTTGTCGGTAAGCAGCGATGACCGCTTCATTGGAGGCTTTCTCTTCCATAATGCCAAATAGTCCTGGACTCCTCTTGTAAGCAGCATCCCTCCAGCTATCATCACCCCAAAATGCATTCATGCGATCTATCTGGCTCTTGGCCACACGACTGGGGTCACTCCACAAGATATTCATATTCGCGTCCATGATCATGAAGTTGAGAAATATTTCAACACTCTTCATCTTCCCGATTTCCTCAACCACCTCCCATTTCGGGTTGAGGCCGTATGGATCGAGCAAACATAATGCTCGCCTGTAATCCTCGTATCGACATTGAGGAAGCACATTATTCAGAAGAACTTTATTGCAGTCACCTTCGTAAACCGTAACATCTGACCGGCCGCCAGCGAGCTCTCTCAGACGATTCACACGATGTCCATCAAGGTCAATGAAATGGTAGCTTGAGTAAGGTTGCGAAAGGGCGATTGCCGGGCTTCCGTCAATCTCCTTCCCGCTTGCCTTGGAGATATGAGTTCCAGCGCCGGCAAAACCATCGATGTAGGCATAATGCTTAATGATATCCTGCTGGCTTAGGATCTTTGAGTAGGCGGCAGAGTAGTCGCGCAATATCTGCAGCTTAATCTCGGTCCACTGCCCCACCTCGTCTAGTTTGACTTTTCCCACGGTGCATCCCTGTTTTTTTAATCTGGTCGACGTCCAATTCTTTCGCATGTAAAAAATAGCAGAAACCAGCGCGTGCAACAAGTTGAGGAATGCGCATGAAGGTTCATGTTTGTGCCTCTCGAAGTATTAGTCTTGCGTGGTAGAAGATGATTTTCGCGGCTACCCATCGGCGGACTCTTTCCAGCCGACGTACCCAGCTAGGC
>SDBT01008143.1_pt1 | contig 17169 bp, 14 predicted proteins | sample 2277101 | NCBI WGS metagenome assembly SDBT01 (sample SAMN10404973, study PRJNA504765) | marine sediment metagenome | isolation source: marine sediment core GS10_PC15, 103 cmbsf | place: Arctic Ocean: Southern Knipovich Ridge | collected 2010
CTTAACAATTTGAATTATAAGAACGTGATAGTTAAACAAGGTGATGGATATAAGGGATGGCCGTCTGCAGCGCCATTTGATGCAATCATTGTTACTGCAGCACCGAAAAAAGTACCGCAAACACTAATAGACCAACTAAATGTAGGTGGTCATATTGTGATACCGGTGGGAGATCGATGGCAGGAATTACAATTAATTACTAAAATAAGTGAAGATAAAATAAAAAGAAAGACGGTAATTCCGGTTAGATTTGTACCGATGGTTCGTTCAACCGAATAGCTATTCTATATAAATATTATTTTTTTACAGGTGAATAACCTGCTTTACGGATTGCTTCTTCTATTTTGTCGACGCTCAAATCGCCATTGACGCCAACTATTTTATCATCAAGATTTACCGAAACTTTTTTTACTCCCTCCAATGAATTCAGTTTATTTTCAATAGTCATTTTGCAATGTTTACAAGTCATATCTCCAACAATAAACTCATTTTTCATCGCAACCTTCGCTTGTTTGAATTTTATAAGTCCGATAAAAATAATGACAGCTAAAATAATTCCGCTGATTAATCGCAATGTATGCGATATATGTTCGCCATGCGGAGAAATTATACTTACCTCACCACCTAACATTGCAAAAACAAAATTAAATACTATCCCTGCAATTATAGAAATTGAGACGATTGAAATTATATAAAGGTAAAATGCTCTTTTACCAAGCTTTGATCGTACAAACGATAGTGTTACGGTATTTGTCGCAGGACCTGCGATTAGGAATACCAAAGCTGCCCCCGGAGAAAAACCCATTTGCAAAAATGCAGCAGCGATGGGTATTGAACCGGTAGCACATACATAAAGGGGCAATGCTATTCCTAACATAATTATAAAATGCATCCATTGATAGGGAAGAAATTTTTCGATGAATTCCTGTGGAATAGCAACTGTTAATACTCCACCAATTATTACTCCTATTATTAACCATTTACCGATATCCTCCGCCAATTCATAAAATCCGTATTTAAACACCTCTTTGATTTTGGCCTTGGTTTTAATATCTCTTTTTGAATGATCATGCTCAATGAATATTTTTTTCTGTGGTTCGCGATTAAAAATAAAATTCAATACTCCAATAGTAATTCCAGTAACAAATGCCGCCGCCGGGCGAAAGATTGCAAATAAGGGACCTAATAAAGAGTATGAAGCAAGAATTGAATCTACCCCGGTAGTTGGAGTCGAAACTAAAAAACTTAAGGTAGCACTCTTACTAGCGCCTTCTTTCTGTAATGATGCAGCTACAGGGATTACACCACAAGAACAAATAGGTAATGGTATTCCAAAGAGTGAGGCTTTTACTATGGTTCCAAGATTATTTTTACCAAAATGCATAGTAATAAAATCGGTACCGATAAAAACATGCAAAATACCGGCAATGAACATACCTAATAGCAGGTATGGTGCCATTGATGTCCACAATTCAACAGTTGCACTAATTATATTTATAATAAATTCAATCATATAGAATAATAAAATTTAAAGACAATATTTTAATGTAAATAATACAAATAACCTGTATTGTAATATTTATTCCAATAGAGTATTAAAATGAGTAAAAATATTGAATAAGCATCGAAATAATCAAAATAATCTATTTATATTCTATTCCACTTTTATCGAATTATAGGAAGTACAAAAATGAATAAATTCAAATTATTCTCAATAATTATAGGAATTTTTATTATGACTTGTTCTACTAAAAATAATAATCCGTTTTTTTCTGAATGGGATACTCTATTTCAAGTTCCTCCATTCGGTGAGATCAAAGAAACTCATTACATGCCCGCTTTGATGGAAGGAATAGACAGGAAAACCAAAGAAATTGATACGATTATCAATAGCTTAGATGACCCAAGCTTTGAAAACACAATAGAAGCTTTCGAAGCAACCGGATATTTCCTTGACAAAGTATCAAATGTTTTTAATAATGTACGTGGTACAAATGCTACTGATAAATTGGATAACATTGCTAAAGAATTTGCGCCAATTCGTACTAAGCACAATGATGATATAATATTAAACACGAATCTTTTTGAAAAAATAAAATATGTTTATGATAATACGGATAGAGCTGTTTTAACGACCGAACAAAATACTTTATTAGATAAAATTTATGGTGATTTTGTGCGCAACGGCGCTAATCTCACTGAGGAAGAAAAAGTAGAATTGCGTAAAATCAATGAAGAGTTATCAGTACTAACACTCACCTTTAGGCAAAACGTTAGAGATGATGGAAATGAATGGGAAATTGTTCTTGCGGAAAGCGATCTCGTCGGACTTACGGAATCCATCAAATCAGCCGCAGCAAACATCGCAGAAGAGCGCGGCCATAAAGATAAATGGGTTGTTACTTTAGATAAACCAAGCTGGATACCATTCTTAACATACTCTGAAAGACGCGATCTGCGAGAAAAAGTGTTTACTGCATACATTAACCGTGGTAATAATGATAATGAATATGATACTAAATTATTCATTCCAAAAATTGTTAATCTGCGAATAAAAAGAGCTAATTTATTAGGATATAAAAACCATGCTGACTATGTATTGGAACGCAGTATGGCAAAGACCTCTAAAAACGTTTATGATTTTTTATTTAAACTCTGGAAACCGGCTTTAAATCGAGCTAAAACTGAAGCATATGATTTGCAATCTATTATATATAATAACGGCGATAATTTCAAATTAGAGCCCTGGGATTGGTGGTATTATACTGAAAAAGTTCGTATGGAAAAATTCGATTTAGATGATAATGAACTGCGTCCATATTTTGAAGTAACAAATGTAATTAATGGAGTATTTTGGCTATCGAACCAATTATTTGGTATAACTTTTACAGAGCGAACTGATCTCCCTAAATATTTTGACGAAGTAAAAACATTCGAGGTAAAAGAAGCTGATGGATCGCATATCGGTATTTTATATACCGATTATCATCCTCGTATTGGTAAAGGGACGGGAGCGTGGGCTAGTGGTTTTAGATATCAGTCAAATAGAATTGGGAAATGGGTAAATCCGGTCATCATCAACGTTGGGAACTTTACAAGCCCAGTTGGTGATAAACCTGCCCTACTCGGATTTGATGAGGTTGAAACTTTATTCCACGAATTTGGACATGCATTGCATAGTTTACTTAGAAATCGTGTTTACACTAAACAAACAATGCCGCGCGATTTTGTGGAATTCCCAAGTCAAGTAATGGAGAATTGGGCAATCGAACTGGACGTGTTGAAACATTATGCATTTCATTATGAAACCGGCGAGCTCATACCCGACGAATTAATCAATAAAATTCAAAATGCTTCATTGCATAATCAAGGATTTATGAATGTAGAATATTTGGCAGCATCATTTTTGGACATGGATTGGCACACTTTGGAAGAAACTGAAGATTGGGATCCATTGGAGTTTGAAAAAGCATCGATGGAAAAAATCGGTCTTATTCCGGAAATTATTCCAAGATATAACAGTTATTACTTTAATCATATTTTCTCCGGTGTAATTGGATATTCTTCCGGATATTATAGTTATATAATGTCAGAAATCATGGCTTCTGATGCATTTCAATATTTCAAAGATTCAGGAAATATATTAAACAAAGATATCGCTGCAAAATATCGAAAATATATTTTAGGATTAAGTGGTACGGAAGACGCGGCAGAAATATATCGGAAATTCCGCGGGAAAGATCCCGATATTGAACCTTTATTAATTAAACGAGGTTTGAAATAATTCTTAAAAAGTAGAAATAGATGATTGTTAATCTTAATTCAACAGTTTATTACGATCTATCTTTTTGGAATAAGCTGATTAATATCATTGAGAAAATAACTAATTGACAGATGAAAAATATAAAAGAATTACATCCCACACCACTATGGACTAATTTTGCAAACTTGAGCGCAATCCCTAGACTATCTAAAAAAGAAACTAAAGCTATTAACTTCTTAAAGAATTTTGGTGAAAACCTACATTTTGAAACTATTGTTGATGAAGTTGGGAACGTCATAATTAAAAAACCGGCATTCAAAGGAATGGAAGACCGTACCACAATCGTACTGCAAGGACATATAGATATGGTACCGCAAAAAAATGCTGATGTTGATCATGACTTCGAAAAAGACGGAATAAAAATGTATATTGACGGCGATTGGGTAACAGCCAAAGGTACTACTTTGGGAGCTGATAATGGTATCGGCGTGGCCGCTGCAATGACGATTTTAGAATCAACTGATATTCCCCACCCGCCTGTTGAAGCATTATTTACCGTTGATGAAGAAACAGGAATGACCGGTGCACAGGGACTGAAAAGTGGATTATTATCCGGAAAAATATTATTCAATCTCGATTCTGAAGATGACAGTGAACTCACCATCGGTTGTGCCGGCGGAATCGATATTACTTCAAATGGAACATATGATCAGGAGACTGCTCAAGGTAACCTACAAGGATATAAAATTAGCCTTTCAGGACTTACCGGTGGGCATTCTGGTATCCAAATTCACTTAGGCCGGGCAAATGCTAATAAATTGATGAACCGGCTGCTATTTGGCGCAACTCACGATTACCGTGTAAGGATTGCATCCGTTGACGGTGGGAGTTTACGCAATGCGATTCCACGCGAATCATGTGCAACTATTGCGGTACCCGATGAACATACTAAGAAATTTGAAAAATATTTTTCCGACCTATCAGATGTATTTAAAAAAGAATACTCCACTACTGATCCTGAATTAAGTATGACTTCGGAAAAAATACAAAATCCAAGATATATAATTAGTATCGATTTCCAAGAGAGAATACTTAATGCAATATATGCATGTCCAAATGGTATTTATCGGTTAAGTCCCGATATGGAAGACTTGACTCAAACCTCCAATAATCTTGCATGCGTATTAATACAAAATGGCAAATACTCAATCCAATGCTTGGCAAGAAGTGCTGTGGAAACTGAAAAAATGGACATTGCCCAAACAATTCAAAGCACTTTTACATTGGCAAATATTGAAACAAAGTTATCAGGCGGATACCCGGGTTGGATTCCCAAGCCCGATGCTCCGATCGTAAAACTAATGAGTAATATATATTTCGAAATGTTTAACGAACATGCTAAAATAGCTGCCGGACACGGAGGATTGGAATGTGGTATTATCGGCAAAAATTACCCAGATATGGATATGATTTCTTTCGGACCGAATATCATAGGTCCACACTCACCCGACGAACAAGTTCAAATAAGTTCTGTTCATAAATTTTGGTCATTTTTATTAGAAATATTAAAACAAATATAAAAAATATGCTGAAACGTGCATTACCGCTGTTTTTCTTATTTCTAATCAGCTGTAGCACAAAATTAACCATTCAAGTAGTAATAATAGATGCGGCAACCTCTAGCCCTATTGAGGGTGCCTGGGTATATTTAAAAGATAAACAGATTGTATTGAGATCAGATATTTACGGTGCTGTTCAAATTCCGAATGAAACTCAGGTAGAGAATATTGAGATTACTGCTAAAAATTACAAACCGTTGTCTATTGAATTGGTGAAATTGAAAAATCAAACCGTTGCATTAAAAATTGATTCATCTCGTATAAATCCTATTGAATCTGAGTATATCTTTACTCAATCCGATACGTTGATCGGTTCTTACGGTAAATATCGTGCTAACAACGATTTATTATATTATGATTTAGATATAAAAATTGATATTGATAAAAAATTCATTATAGGTACGAATACAATTCAATTTAAGATGCTTAAAAATGATGATCGAATACAAATTGATCTTCACGAAAATTTGGAAGTTGATAGCATATTATTCAATAAAATCCCACTCAATTTCAATCGCACGTTTAATTCCATCTTCATAGATTTTCCTGAAATGCTAAAGAAAAATAATATCTATGAAATAGGATTTTATTATTCGGGATATCCAAGTGAGATAGGTCGGTTTGGTGGAATCGTGTTTAGCGAGGATTCTTTAGGTAATCCTTGGGTGTTTACTGCTTGCCAAGGTCCGGGGGCAAATGTGTGGTGGCCCAATAAAGATCAGCAATATGATGAACCGGATAGCATGAATATCAATGCTACGATTCCAAATAGTTTACATGATATTTCTAATGGTCATTTAGTTTCTAAGGAAGTTTTAGAAGACGATTGGATCAAATATAACTGGAAAATTTCGTACCCGATAAATAACTACTGTGTGGCTCTAAATATCGGCAATTACGTTCATTTTTCAGATACTTACAGGGACTTTCCAATTAATTATTATGTTCAACCATATCATTTAGAAGCTGCTAAAGAACAATTTAAGCAGGTTATCCCAATGCTTGAGTGTTTCGAAAAGCATTTTGGTGATTATCCTTTTCCAAAAGACGGTTACAAATTAATTGAAGTTCCTTACTCCGGGATGGAACATCAGACAGCAGTTGCCTATGGTAATTTATTTCAGAACGGGTATCTCGGCAGAGATTGGACAGGCGTGGGCATCAGTACCAAATTTGATTTTATTATAATTCATGAAAGCGGTCATGAATGGTTCGGTAACAGCATAACCGCTGCCGATGAATCCGATGCTTGGATTCACGAAGGTTGGACCACTTACGCAGAGGCAGTATATGTTGAATGTCAGTGGGGTTATGATGATGCTTTGAGATATCTAAATGGATACAAAGATTTAATTTACCATCGCGAACCGATACTTGGCCCAACAGCCGTAAATCATTGGCCCACGCGCGATATGTATTTCAAAGGAGCACTATTTTTAAATACATTAAGAAGTATTGTTGACAATGATGAACTATGGTGGAAAATGGTGTATGATTATTCGTATCATTTTAGAAGAAAAAATATTTATACGACCGACGTTCTAAATTATTTCAATAAATATTTCGAAAGGAATTTTAAGTATATTTTCGAACAATATTTATTTTTTGCCGATTTACCAATCTTACAATTAAAGTATGATTATGACAAAGTTTTTTACAGATGGCAGGCAAATGTTGACAATTTTGCTATGCCGATTAAAGCTGGTCTTGAGGGAGAATTCTATTTCATATATCCGAGCCGGGCATGGCAAAGTGATTTAATCAGTCCTGATGATTTAAGTAGTTGGAATGTAGATACCGATAGATTTTATATAGATGTAGAAGTACTTTCTGACTAAAATAGAAAAGCCCTACTAATCAGCAGGGCTTTTTTATTAATCAATTTCAGTACTATTCACTAACTAGTAGTGCCTTAGCATACTTACCGTGGATTTTACCAACAAATTTAGCTAAGTGCATAGTAATTGTAAGTACTAAAAATCCAGATAACATCAATAGTAGCAATAGCCAAAAAGAAAGGTGATATTCAACATTTCCAATATAAATAAGTGGAATATTCCAAAGTACCTCTATTATAGGTGCCAAGATACTTGCTATTGAAACTACAAATAGCGTAATCATAATTGTGAAATAAATAATACCAATTGGTAATTGAAGAATTAAATAAAGTATTGCACTCCACGTGCTGCGATCGGTAAATAATCTTTTTATTCTATCCAATAATTTAACTTGCTTATTGGTAAATTTAGATCGTCTTGGCATCCGCTCACCTAACAGTGCTTCCACGATACGTCCTTCAACAAAAGCAATACCTCGCACTGAATATAAGAATAGAATTATGATTGGTATTCCGATAATCAGAAATATCATTGAAGCTCCAATCGATATCCCGGTAACAGCCCATGTGAAATATATGATCCCTGTAACCAAGGCAAATATCATATATATTAATGAACCCCATGCTCCTGGATCCGTAAAAATGCCAAAAAATTTTGTTATCATGTATTTATTACTTGATGCTTGAGTTCTCGCAAATGCAGGCCTTATGCGATATTCTATATCTCGGTATGCATTTGCGATTTCGCTAGGTGTGCCATATTTTTTGATAACATTTGATAATATATCATCTTCGACAACTTTGTCGCTTTCCTCAAGTCCTTGATTGATAGCAGTTCTCAAATGTTCTTCAGCATCTGATAAGGCATCTTGAATTGTAGCACTATCACATCCTTTTAATTCCATTTTTAAAGAATCTAAATATCCATCTATACTATTGATCATTTTTTTCCTCCTTCTATTATTGAATCAACAAATGCTTTTGTTTGCTCCCAAATCTCATTCCAGCGTAAAAGTGTATTTTTACCTGCATCGGTTATTTGATAATATTTTCTTGGTGGACCTGAGACTGATGGTTCAACCAGACTTTGTAATAATCCGCTATTTTCTAAAGACCTCAATACAGGATATAACGCACCTTGCTTGATCATAGGGATTTCGTCCCTGCCTTCCTCCAAATGTTTTGCAATTTGATAGCCATACATTTGTTCAATGCTCTGGTTCAATGTGGCTAACAAAACTAAAGCAGCCGTACCTGAATTAATTTCCTTTTGAAATTTTTTATCAGCGATATTTTCATTTTCCATAATTATTTCTCTTTTGATCAATTATTATTAATTTACTATTATTGTTAATCTAACATTAGTATTAACTATATACTATTGTCAAGTATTATTTACTTTTTTAAATTATTCAAAGTTCATTAATAGGTGGAAAAGACGATACTATGTTAGGGATGAAATTGACACTGAATGAGACTGCCGGCTCATCAAATTATTGATGATGTAAATAGAAGATCTAGCAGAAAATTCCCTTATAGAGTAAAATAGAACTATTCAAAATCGAAATCACTCAATCCGTTTAATATGTCGCTTTTAGATCTTTTTCAGATGCTACAAAAGGAAATATTACATTGAAATGATTGGTTATAATCTATAGCATACTGCGTTCACGTTTAATATCTTTATATGCCTTGTTCACTGCAACAAATTTCTCTTCAGATAATTCTTGCAACTCTTTACCAATATGTAGCACTTTGTCCGGATGATATTTTTTAGCCATCTTCCTGAAAGCATTTTTCACAGCATCGTTTGATGCACTTGATTTGATTCCTAAAATCTGATAAGAAGATTTCGTATCTATAATAAACATCGCTTTTATTGAAGCGAAATCACTTTCGTTGACATTTAAATAACGGGCAATGCTTTGGATTACTTCAACTTCTTTATGGTGTATATCACCATCCGCAGATGAAAGACCGAACAATAAATGTATTAGTTCCAATCTGCTCGGATGATCCATTGATCTTTGGATTTGCTTACAAACTGGATATAATGAATATTCTTGTTTTAGAATCTCCTTGTATAAAATTAAATAATTATTTGCATCATCCTTATTGAACTGATTTAGTAAAAATCTTTTGACGTAGTCGAGCTCCGAACGAAGTAATCTATCGTCAGCTTTCATTACCGATGCTAATAAAACCAGTAATGAAGCCATAAAATCCCTACCTGTTCGTGGTATAGTTCTCCGTCGGCTTGTTGAACTGAATTTTTCGGGTGCTCGATCAGATAATGCAGCAAATGCATAGCCAAGGATTGCACCAATAGGTCCACCCATTGCCCAACCAAGACCACTCCACAATATTTTTTTTCCTAAAGTCATATGTTAGTTACATTTAATTTAATAAAAATAGTGTCGAAAATAAATATGATTAGCTATGATAAAAAGTAATTAATTCGATCAATAATATCATGGCAAGTGCGTCAAATTTCTATATCATTATTCTCAAATATATAATATTTTACAAATCAATTAGATATTGCCACATGAATAAACATAATAATTTTGTATTAAATTTGATAAATTTTAATGTGAAGTGTAAATTACGTGATTAATAAATAAGGTATTAATCGTTAATAGGTATTAAATGAGAAAAAAAATATTAGTCGTCGACGATGATGATCAAATATTAAAATTGCTTACAATGCGATTAAAAATTAATAATTACGAAGTGGTATCGGCGAAAGATGGATATCAATGTATACAAATGGCGAAGGAAGAAAAACCAGACTTAATATTGTTAGATATTAAAATGCCAAATGGGGGAGGAATCAATGCATTCGAAACTTTACGAAACAATATAGATACTGAGATTATTCCAGTAATTTTCATTACATCGTATCCAAGTCTGAAGGTAAAAAACCAGGTTACTGAAATGGGGGCTAGTGGTTTTATTGCAAAACCATTTGATATTGAAGAATTATTAATAAAAATAAGATCACTTATTGGAAAGTAAAACAAACAAATGATTAAATTATTAATTTTTAGAACAGATCTATATTTTAGAATCACTTCAATCAAACTTATCATCTGATTTATATAATAATTCAGAAAGACAAAAATTATAAACAAGAGAATATAATGAGGAAAAAAATATTAGTTGTCGATGATGAACCCCAAATTGTACGTTTGTTATGCCAGCGCTTAAAAACAAACGGATACGAAGCGTTTGCTGCAAATGACAGCTATCAATGTATTAAAATGGCGAGAGAGGTAAAACCCGACCTCATTTTATTGGATAACAAGATGCCTGCAGGAGGCGGAATTCATGCACTTAATATCCTCAAATCATCTACCTATACGTCAACCATCCCAATAATTTTAATCACTTCTTATCCCGGTGAAGAAATAAAAAAACAAGTTATGGACTTAGGTGCAGATGGGTTTTTTGCAAAACCTTTTAATAGCGTTGAGCTACTAAACAAGATAAAAGAATTAATTGGTGAATAATAAATATGAGTAAATATATTATAAAAAAACTAGTGAGCATTGTTTGTTTGGTAACCTTCATTTGGGGACAAAGTGCCGGTAATACAACAAAGGGGCCATCATGGTACGAATCCGGTGGAATGACAATTACAGCTTTTATTTTATTTTTTATTATAGCCATTTATGCAATTTATTTATACTACTTAAAACAAAAACTCTCAGTGGAAAGGAATCAACTTAATAAATTAAGTATTGATTTAAAATCGGAAGTAATAAAAAAAGAATCTCAAGTCAAAGAAACATCACTTGCGTTACAGATCATTAACGAAAATACATTTGATGCTATAATTATACTGAATAATATTGGGAGAATAATATTTTGGAATTCTGCCGCTGAACGACTTTTTGGATATAGTTCCGAAGAAGTTATCGATTCAGATCTAATTGATGTTATAATACCAAAAGAAAAAGTTGTTGAATTTGTTGAAAAATATAAACCAGATAGAACCAAACAGTTTGCTACTACTAAAAGAATACTTCACATCACCGCAATTAGGAAAGATGGTACTCAATTTCCGGCTGAGTTATCGATTTCAGATCTTCGCCATGATGACACATGGAATACCGTTGGAATAATCAGAAATATTTCAGACCGTAAAACTCTTGAGCAGGAGTTAAAGTTATCTGAAAACCGATTAAAACTTGCCTTGCAAGGTGAAGAGGAATATTTGTGGGACTGGAATATTCAAACAAACGAAATGTATTTCAGCCCGACCTTACAATCAATGCTTGGATTCGAAAAAAAGGAAAGCCGAAGAAATTATGAATCGTGGTTAAAATTAATCCAAGCTGATGATCGCGTTCGAGTTGAATATGAACTAGAAAAACATATTACCGGTAAAATCAATATGGTCAGAGTTGAGTACCGGATGAAATCGGCCTATGGAAATTGGAATTGGATATATACCCGAGGTAAAATTGTCGAATATGATGATGAAAAGAAACCATTAAAATTTATAGGCACAAATACTGATATTAATGAGCAAAAACAATATGAATTAGACGTTGAAAATTTGCAAAAACAATTAATTCAGGATAAAGAAAAATCAAAGTAAATACTTAAATAATCTTGAGCATTAATATCAATCTAAGTTTTGCTTAACAACATAAGAACCATTTTTATATAGTTGTTCTAAATTATTCGCTGCCATATAACTCATCGAACTCCGTAATCCGGCATCTATTTGATCAAGAATATTCTGTACACCTCCTTTATATTCTACGATTGTCTCGTCACCTTCTATATAATACGGATTCTTTCCCCTTTTCTGCTGCACGGCATATGATGCCGATCCTCGGTATGCTTTATAAAGTTTCCCATTATATTTAAGGATATTTCCTTCGGCCTCTTTTGTACCGGCTAACATTCTTCCAACCATTACCGCATCAGCACCTACTGTAATCGCTTTAGCGACATCTCCTACCACCCTTATTCCACCATCAGCGATAATTAGTGATTTACTGCCAATTTTTTCTTTAATTGTCCTACATTCTTGTATGGAGGATACAATACCCTGCCCTACTCCTGTCATAATTGAAGTTGTACACATGGATCCTGTTCCGATTCCTACCCTAATCGCTTCAACTCCTAAATCTGATAAATATTGAAATCCTTCTTCAGAATCCACATTTCCACATATTATATAGGTATTTTTTAAATCCCGTATTTGTCTAATTGTAGGCTCTATTGCAGTATTAAAACCATTTGCCACATCAACAATAAATGCCCGTGCTCCTAAACTGTAAAATTCATCAATTTTTTCTCTTTCGTCTAACCCAACTGCAATTACCGCATCTAATTCATCATTTTTTAGAGTTTTGAAATTATCTTTTCTAGTTTCAGCCGGTTGAAACCGATGTATCATTCCAAGCATTCCATTTTTTGATAATATTCGGCACATCTCTACACTGCAAATCGTATCCATCGGTGCCGGTAAAACCGGTAATCTTAATTTATAGTGCGTGCCATTTGCGTCTAAGTTTAGCGAGAGATCAATTTCTCGCCGACTAGTAACCCGTGATAAGTTCCTTGGAACTAGTGATATATCTTGATAGCTGAGAGATGGTTTCATGCGAATTCCGGTAAAATATTTTTAGGTAATTTCATCAAGTGTGTATACCCATAAACTTAATAAAATATTTTATGAAGACAGAGGACTATTTACAATATATGTTCTTGGGATTGTAAATTATTAATTTATTGGAATTCTATCTGCACAGCATTCTTTAAATCATTAATGCTAATATTATATTTTTCATTAGCTATTGATGTAACAAAATCTTTATGATTACGGTTTTTCCGATATTCCGGTTGTCGTTTAGGCTGTTTGAGATATTTTTCAATTAGTGCTGTTGATTCGCTAACATTTAAAACAGCATGATAAAACACAACAAGCTTATTTTGGTAAATTGCAGATCCTAATATTTTTAAATCATTAATTGCTATATCTGAAATACCTTTAAATCCCAAATTCTGAATACCTAGACTTTCAAGAGCGGAAATAATTTTATTATTATAATCTTTGAAAATCGATTTCCCATTTTTAAAATCCGTTTGATTTACTACAATAGAAATAACAATCATTTTATTGGACAATAATACTGTTTCACCACCGGATGGACGTTTATATACCGAAATATTATCATTTATAATATTATCCAAATATAATGAATCACGCGAGTTATTGCTTCTCCCTAAGACAATGCAAGTTTCATTAGGTTCCCAAACAATAATGGCGGATGTACCAATTTTATTCTCAAAGAGATAAGAATCAGGAAGATCGTACTTTCTTATATTGATTGCAGTCATTTATATTATTTATGAATCGGTTTTTCAAATGCATCAAATCCTGATTCCATATAAATTTCAGAGATAGTCGGGTGAGCATGAATTGTATTAGCTACATCAAATACTGTTCCTTCAAGCTGCATTAAAACACCCGCTTCTGCGATGAGATCAGTAGCATTATTTGCGATTATTTGTACACCTAAAACTTCACCATATTTCTTATCCGATAATAACCGGATCAAACCATCACGCTGACCCTCAATCATAGCTTTTCCATTTGCAGAAAGGGGAAATTCACTTACCTTATAATCATATCCTTCTCCCTTTATTTGCTTTTCGGTCATTCCAATTTGCGCCATTTCGGGAGAGGTATATATATTGATAGGAAATTTTGAATTATCGAATTTATTTTTTATTCCGCTAATTACATTTACAGCATGCAATCCTTGGGCAGATGCTGTATGTGCAAATTTAGAAGTGCCATTTACATCTCCTACAGCAAATACTGATTCATAATTAGTTTGCAATAAACCATTTACCTTTATAAAATTAGCATCAAGAGTTAAATCTATTTTATAATCAGGTAAAATGGCTTGTCTATCGTTCGCATTTATTATGCAGTCCGTCTTAAATTCACCTTTATCAGTTTTTAGTAAATCATTTTTGTAACTTTTTATTTTAACGTCAAATACAACTTCAATCTTGTCCTTCTTGAATGCTTTTAATAGAAAATCAGATAAATACTGATCTGCGTCAGGAATCAAAGTTGAACGTGAAGCTAACAATATAACTTTATGATCAATCAGATTAAAAAATTGTGCTAATTCAACCGCATGCGGATTGCATCCCACAATAACAGGATTATTAGGCAATTTATCCATTTTAAGAAAATCTGACATGGAAGTTATTGACTTTGTAGGAATTGTGTTATTTAACTGTTTAGGTTTGCTACCTGTTGCAATAATTATATTTTCAGTTTCTAATAATAGTTTTTCAACAATTACAGAATTTTCAGATTGAATTACGGCTGTACCTTTAATTATTTCAACTCCGTTCTTTTTAAGAAGATATTCCACACCTTTTGTTAATCTGCGTACAATTCTCTCCGACCGTTTTTTAACTTTTTGCCAATTTAATGTGATAGATTTGGCATCGATTCCTTCAATACCAAATTCAGATATCCTTTTTAAAGAATCATACGTTTTAGCACTTTCTATTATAGTTTTGGTTGGAATACAACCCCAATTCAAACACATACCACCAATATAATCTTTTTCTATAATTGCAGTTTTTAAGCCAATTTGTCCGGCTCTGATGGCAGCAACATAACCTGCCGGACCTGAACCAATTATGATTACATCATATTTCATCATTTACTCCAATAAATTTATGATAACAATAATGACACAGGATCGTGCAAATATGCCATTACTTGGTTTAAAAATCTTACCGCTTCACCACCATCTACAATACGATGATCAACAGACATGGACAGTGGGAGTATATTTCCAATTTCAATTGACTCATCTTTGACAATTGGTGTTTTTAAAAATCTTCCTATTCCTAAAATTGCCGCTTGCGGATAATTGATAACCGGAACGCCGTAAGTTCCGCCGATCGATCCGTAATTTGTTATAGTAAATGTACCATCTTTAAAATCATCAAACGTTAATTTGCGTTCCCGCGCACGTTGAATTATATCATCAATTTTCAAGGATAATTCTAAAAATGATATTTTATCGACATTTTTTATAACTGGTACAACTAAGCCTTCATTGGTATCAACCGCTATTCCAATATTATAGTATTTTTTTAGAACTAACCGATCATTCTCGGAATCAAGTTCAGAATTAAGCGCTGGATGTTTTTTAAGCGCATTAGCAGTCGCTTTCATAAAAAATGCAAGGAATGACAGTTTTGTACCATTTTCTTTAAACTGATCTTTATACTGATTTCGAATTTTAATTAATTCTGAAATTTCAACTTCATCGATAATAGTCATATGCGGTGCTGATTGCTTTGATATAACCATATTTTGTGCTATCGTTTTTCGGATTTGCGATAAATCCTCATACTCCACTTGATTTATGTCAGTAGCTTCTTTTTCTGCAACTGAGATGTGTACTTGTTTTTTATAATTATATATATCATCTTTCATAACGCGTCCGACCGGTCCTGTGCCTTTTACAGAATTAATATCAATTCCTAAATCTCGCGCAAGCGCGCGCGCAACTGGTGTGGCAAGAATCTTTTTAGGTATATCACGTTTTGATGTTTTAATATCTTTAAGTCCTTCATCGGTTGAAGGCAGGAGTGCAGAATCTCCCGCAACATCAATCGTGCCTACTACACCAAATCCTTTCTCATCAACAGGTTCCTCGGTGGCTATTTTAGGTTGTTCTTTGACAATTTCCTGTGCTTCAACACCGGATACACCTTCGATTTCAAGCTCTATTAAAGGATCATCAACATTTATTAATTCTCCCTCCTGTCCAAACAAAGTAATAATTGTTCCATTTTTAGGTGATGGAATATCAGTTACTACCTTATCTGTTTCCATGTTAACAATCGGTTCACCGGAATTTATTGACTGTCCTTTTTTTACATACCACTTAATGATTCTCCCCTCAGTAATGCCTTCGCCAATATCCGGAAATTTAAAAATGTATCTCATACATACACTCCTCTGGTACTAAAAATTGAATAGTTTTTGAATCTCATAAAAAATTCTATTTGGACTGTGAAAATAAAAATGTTCACCTTTTGGAAGCGGTGGTACTGTATCAAATCCACTTAATCTGGACGGTGGTGCTTCTAAATGTAAAAAGGCTTCTTCATTCGCAATTGCGATTAATTCAGCGCCTACTCCAAAACTTGTAGGCCCTTCGGTTACTATCAATATCTTGCCCGTTTTCTTTATTGAATTTGCTATTGTTTCCCTGTCAATTGGGAAAATTGTTCTCAAATCAATTAATTCAATATTAATATTTTCTTTTTTTGCCAATATGATGGCCCGTTGCACCTCTCGCACCATAGCACCATAGGTTACAACTGTTAAATCGTCTCCTTCCAGAAGAACACGTGCCTTACCGATTGGTAAATTATACTTTTCTTCCGGCACCTCTTGTTTTATCGCACGATATATTTTCTTCGGCTCCATAAAAATGACCGGATCATCATCTTCTATCGAGGAAATTAATAGACCTTTCGCATCGTATGGCGTTGATGGAATTACGACTTTAATTCCGGGGACATGCCCAAATATTGCTTCCATGCTCTCAGAATGCAATTCCAACGCTTTAATATTACCACCGTACGGCATTCGGATAACCATTGGTGCTGTATATTTTCCGCGGGAGCGATTTCGCATGCGTGCGACATGCGTTATAATTTGATTCATTGCGGGATAAACAAATCCCGAAAATTGCATTTCCACAATCGGGCGTAAACCGGCAGCGCACATTCCAACAGCCGTTCCTACTATGCCGGATTCAGCAAGTGGAGAATCAAATACTCTATTAGTACCATGTGTTTTCTGTAAATTTTGTGTTACTCTAAAAACTCCACCTTCAACTCCAATATCCTCACCATAAATTACAATATCTTGATCT
>SDBT01008144.1_pt1 | contig 17169 bp, 26 predicted proteins | sample 2277101 | NCBI WGS metagenome assembly SDBT01 (sample SAMN10404973, study PRJNA504765) | marine sediment metagenome | isolation source: marine sediment core GS10_PC15, 103 cmbsf | place: Arctic Ocean: Southern Knipovich Ridge | collected 2010
AAAGCGCCTGTCCTGCGCTCCGGAAGCCGTTATGATTCATCTTCAGGGATAATGATTTATATGTCTCCGTCTTTCCATAGGGAATTTTTGCAGCTTCTTTCCAAATGTTCTGCTGGTAAGGAGTGCCAAATATAAAATGAATAGGAAGCTTACTAAAATCAACTTTTTGGAGACAAGCTCTTTTTAGTAAGCTTAATATCCTTGTCCTCTTCTTGAGCTAAAAGCTCATGAATCTTGAGACTTCTTAGTGTTTGAAAAGGCTCGTTTAAGATAGGACTCCACGAATCCATATTCATCTTTCTTCCTTTACCTTTCTTCATACGATATTCGCCTCGCATGAGAGTTATCTTACTAAAACACAGCCAGAGGAGTTCCTGCTGTTCTTTCAAGTTTAATTTCAAATAATGTTCCCTAAGATTACAGCATAAAGTTAGAGTGTCAACCGTTTCATCCATATCTATATTTTTGGCCTCTTCTAAGATTTTTATCTCCTCTTTAATTTCATCTTGCCTGGCCTTCAAATCATTATAGGATTTTATCATATCTTTTTCTAACTGCTTATCGGTCATCATGACGAGTTTTCTCATAAAGGCTTTGATCACAGCCTCATTCTTTTTAATTTCAGCATTGAGACTTTTCATTTGGGCGTCAGCCAAATTGGCTCTTTCCTCATAGTCGTTTCTTAGAAGTTTTTTCAATTTCTTGAACACCGATTTATCGTAGTGAATCATGTCAAATTCTTCTAAAACAATCTCTTCAATTTCACTTTCTTTCCACCATTTCTGAGGACAGTTAATGATCGTTTGGCCTTTTCTTTTTCCAGATTTTGAAATGTAAACTCCTGAATGATCTGTCCCGAATTTTCTTTCATAAAAACCAGGACTCGCCAAACTCTTTCCGCTAGTACAATGATAGTAAATGGTGTTCATGTCCTCAGTATTCTTCTTATAGTTTCTGCTCATATCTTCACCAGTCATGGTTGATCCGCAAAACTGACACTTTAAAAGACTTCTAAATTTGAGCACCTTTTTCTCAAATCCGGCTATTCGTGAATTGTTATTTTTCATTACAATCTGAACTTGATCAAAAAGCTTTTTATCAATCAAAGCCGGATAAGTCCCTTTATTATCATACAATAATCTTTCATCTTTGTTGTCAGGATTACGCCACCGAAAATGACCATAGTAAAAAGGGTTTTTCAGGATTTTCTGAATGTCAGTTCTGTTCGCCATCCTGGCATCTCTTTTTTCTAACTTATCATCCTCATTTCTGAATCTCTTTTGTTTAATAGTAAATCCTGAATTTTCCATAATCTCAGCAAGCCCACTAAGAGAATATTTTCCTGTAGCATAAAGATGGAAAAGTCTCCTAATAAAAGGTGACCGTTCATCATCAAGCTCAATAGTCTTAACAAGAATATTATTTTCAATAATCGTGACGACATTTTTATATCCGGTCGGCACGTATCCCAAATATCGCCCAGTGGGTAATTTCTCTCTAATGCTTTGGGTGACATTCTCCTTCAAGCTTTCAATATAGTTAACCGCAGTCACCACACTGTTATGCCAAACTGAAAGATCAAAAGATCTGCTATTTCTGTGAATAATCAAATTTTGCCTGACGAAATGAATCTCTACTTTTCCCTTTTCTCTAAAGTCATCAAAATCTACAATATCTCTAAAATTACGCTGAAATCTGTCCACCCTATCAACCACCACGGCGATACATTCATCTGATTCTTCAACGAGTTTTTTCGCCTTCTCAAATCTTCGCCTTTTATTTTTTCCTGCGCTTTCACTGAAAGAAAATTCCTGTATAATTTCCAAACCCATATCTTCACAGTATTCCTTATTGTCTCTAATCTGCGCTGGAAGAGAATCCCTATAATCAGCCGCTTGTTCCAACGTTGAAACTCGACTGATCGTAATAGCCTTTTTTGCTTGTAATTTTACTTGTCTCCTCATCATTTTTTCCTTTAAAGATAGGTTCTAAATATTTGGCTGGCTTCTACATTTTGATTTTCAAATTCTGTTTGCTCAATGTAGATTAGAGTTGAATTTAAGCTCTTCTGTCTTAACCAATTTTTTATAGCAATGGGGTGGTCACCATGCAAAGCCTTAAGAACTCCACAGGAGTGTCTGAGACTATGAACTGAAAAATCTTTATCCAAACCGGCCTCTTTTGCAAACCTTTTGAATCCGTTCTTAACGGCTTGCTCCGTTATGTGATTAGTTTTCGCTAACCTTTTTACCGGTGAAGGAAAAACAAACGTGCTACAGCGCTGAGAGAGCCTTGCTGACCTTATTTCAAGCCATATCTCTAGCTTTTGCCACAGGACTGGGTCTATACCTTTATAAGTTTTGGTCAATCCGTTTTTACGGCCTTCAATTTCAAGACCTCTAATGTCTGGTTTGATATCTTCCATCTCCAATCCTGTCAACTCACAAACTCTTAATCCAAAATAGAGAATAAGATTATACCAAACTTCATACTGAAACTCCTCATCTTTCCTGACAGCGCTAAAGAATTTTTTAAGCTGAGATTCGTCAAGATATTTAAGGCCATTCTTTTTTGTCCCTTTTGGTCTAGCCATTCAGATCTTCTTTTCATCTTTCATGGACTGGCGGACTTGATAATAATGAGCATAAGCCAGCAAAATTTGCCTTCTCTCATACTGGGTTTTCCCTTTAAGTTCATACCCATTTTCTTTTAGCTTTTTATAGATATTGCGTATATGGATATTAAAAGTTTCGTGGTCTACATTCAAACACCCATTTTGGGCGTTTGGTTTCATCAATAAACGAATTTCTTCGTTAGTGAGACGTTCATTAAGCCCCTTTAAAATCTCCTTTTCCCTTGGTGTAAAATGAATCATTTTATTTCTCCTTATTCATCTTTAAATATCTCCCATCTACCATTATCGAACATGTAGACTTTGCCTGTCAGCTTATTAACTCTAAAAAATGTGCCTTGTGGCATAACTATCGAGCTATTCCACAAAAATAGGCAAAGCCAGATAAAAAAGAGAACCGCCATAATTTTCCAGAATAGATTTTTTTTCATTTTTTCTCCTTAATTTGTTTTTTCTAGTACTCATTAATAGACATCAAAGTTGTCCATGCAAGTCTTAAGTAAATGGTTATAATCACCGCTTTGACATTCTTTCATAAACTTATCAAATTTCTCTTTTGTCCATCCGGCTTTGTTGGCCGCTAGTTTGGCTCTACTTAGAATGGAAAAAGCGTTTCCATCTTCACCAGATAACTTTAGTCGTGGCTTGTCTTTTTTCTGCTTTTTTTCACCCATTTTTTATTCCTGGTCATTTCTAATTTTGACCTTTTGAATATCCACACGTCCAACCTTATTTCTGTGATGAATACTGACCACAAATTGACCTTCTATCCAACCTAATGAGCAGATCAATTTCCCATCACTTTTAAGTCCCAAATACTTTTTCGTGGGTGAGATCTCAATCGTGATTCCTTTAAAACTGACGTTGACCAAAATTTTTTCATTCTCCATTTTTATCTCCTTTTAATTAAAATTCTTTTTGCCAATCTCTTTGACGACTTCTTTTTTTACAAGTTCATCAATAATCTTTAAATGGTTTTGAAGTTGGATTGCATAACCATGTTTAAAGTTTAAAGAATCACTGGATGATTTTTCTGACCCATGAACGCTGACTGAGATTAAATACGATACTCCAAAGCCAGTTTTCTTACAAGCCTCCAACCACTCAAAAAGCAACGTCTCAAAAATTTCCTTCATCTTTTCAATTCTGAGTTCTTCCTCAGTTTTAGGCTTATCTTTTTCAGCCATTATGAATCCCTTTTCTTTTGCCTTCTCTTTTTGATGAGTGTAATTATCAGTGAAAAAACTGTCACAAAAATAACCATCCACAATAGAATTTTGAGAATTGTGATAAACCACATTTTCATTTACAACACTTTTTATGAATGATAGTACCTATTGGGACTGTTGAATTTTTAAACATATCTTTGCCGGTTCGGCATTGCTTAGAACTGCCAAAAGGTTTAAGACATATTGGGCAAATATCTTCCTCAGTTTTCCAGGTTTTTCTTTCTTCATCACTCATGTCGGTTGACCATATTTGCATGTTTAGATTTGCTAAATTTCCTGACATTTTATCTCCTCACTTTATGTAAGAAATGGAAGGCCGATCAAGACCTTCCATTCCAAACTGTTTTGCTCTCCGGCCATTAAGCAGTGGCGACCTCTTCAGTTTTCTCCTCTGTCTTGACTTCTTTCTTCGGCTCAACTTTTTTGCCTTTTGACGCTGTCAGGATGTCGTAATTTTTCTTTACCTGCTTGATAAGGCCGGTAACAACCACACCCACGTCTTTGGAAGTTGACTTGATTTCAAAATGCTCAATGTTGGTTCGGTTGCCGGACTTATTGTATTCATAAACCCACATGTCAAAGCTCAACTTTCTTGGTCCAACCGTAACGAGCAGTCTAGAGCCTAACTTCCAGCCGGTATATTTTTTTCGTGGACATGTTTCAATGTCCGTGGCGAGCGTTGAAAGTTTCTTTTTTGTATCATTCATCAACTTTTGAATCGCTGCCTTTTCACCATGTCCTTTTTCTTCCACAACCTTTTCCTTACCATTCTTTTTTTCGTCTTTCATTTTTTCTCCTTAAAAATGTTATTTGAAAAAAGGCCGTAACATCCACGCTCAGGAATCCCATAGCTGAATGAGAATAGAATGGAACGTTTCAGCCACGACCTTTTTTCTTTTAGTTTTTTGATTTGATTTCTCATTCAGCTAAACCTAATATAAGCTCTAAGTTGCAGAAAGTAAAGCAATTACGTGGTTTATTATTCATAAATTAGTGACACCTCTGGGGATTATTTTTATCTTTTTTTGGCTTTTTAGCCCTTTACAACCATGCATGTATTTTTTTTTATGGTATAGGCTTGCATACATTTCAAAATATGGGCTTTAATATAGAGATATTAGAGCCATATTGTTTGGCCTGCAAATCGGCTTACATCGTCTGCAGATACTGGTTCAAGTGTGAGTCTAACCTAGTTTTGGATCGAAGGAATTAAGCCTAAGCAGTTAATCTGATACTCATATTCTTTCAGTTCTTCCGGCTTCATATTGCGCCTGCAATCTGTTGTGTATCGGTCTAAATCCTTCAACAATTTTTCTTTTAATTCCGGTAGAATTGTCTCGTCATGCTGGACACGGTTTTGCTCTTTTTCTAAGATCAGCAATCTTCCAAGGAATGGGAAATTAAAGATGCTTTTGGCAAAGCGTTTATAAAAGACTTTTTTGGCCTCATCGTCTGTGACCATTTTCGTTCCTGGAATGGATAAATCTCCGAGCTTTTGATGACTCTCCACCACTTTTATGAGACTGCCATAATGAGCAAAATAGATCTTACCTAAGTCTTGCCCAATCCACTGAGGAATTTGATTATTCCATCTTTCGCCGGCATTATCGTCACGATTATGATCCACGATTTCTAGACGAACCCTATATGATCCCAGTGCCAGGTTTGAGTTTTCCTGATCACATCTTAATTCATCAACGACTGTGATGTTGCCAATGACCTGGCCGTGGTCGAGCTTGAATTCTTCTAAAGCCTTTCTCAATTTATCCAAAAGAGGTTTGGCCTTGTTTGGATTTATACCATTATTGCTAAAAATACAGAAAAAAACTGTCTCTGAAATTGAATATGATTTGACTCTACTCATAATAACCTTCCCTTAAAATTTCCCAATCTCTTTTCTCTCTTTTCTTTTCTACGATTTCCCCAATTTGGTAAGAATTTATGACGCCGGCACAAATGCTAACGGCTTCAGTAATCCCAGTTTTGATTTTTTTAAGGATTTCCTCATAATTCACATCACCTTCCAAAACGCCGTCTGTGGCTTTAATGATTTTTACATTGACTAAAAATGTTTTGACAATTTCACTTTCCATGGCTCCTCCTTTTCATTTTTCATTTAAAAAAATTTTGTCTTCTTTTAAAGACAGTCATGTCTAATGGCGGTGGTGATTTTTTACCTTCCATTTTCTTCAAAATAACCTGAATGAACATTTGAAACAAGCTAGGCTTTTTGTTCAATTTTTCCAATTTTTTATCACGATCCTGGGCAGATAATTTCGCCCATTCTTCAAAAGGAATTCTTATCATTTAGTAGTGACTGTTACTTTACCGTCAGCATGCGCTTCGTGAATCCCCATAGAAGCTTCAACTTGCTCCGTAATACCTTTTGTAATCTGCGCTAATAGTCGCAGATAAATGATGTCATCAGCGGCAAATTCTTCAACACTGCCCTTGGTAAATTTTACATCCACAGAAAAGTTTTTTGTTATTTCTGAAGCCATTATGTCCTCCTGATTTTCTAAAATAGTACCTGGAGATTTTCCTCCAGAATATATTGCCATTCAGATAGATTAAATCTCCTGTTCCGCCCACTCCATATTGACCGTTTTTGCACCAGAACTAGCGATAGCTGGAATGGTCAAATCTACGGAAAACAAAAAGGTTCCTGGATCGTAATTTCCAGCGTCAAGAATCACGCCAGCTTGGACAACTACACCGTCAAATTTAACATCCACCACAAAGGTGTCCGGCAAGAATCCACCTAAATCATCTTTGATAGTTGCTGAATAGACAACCACATCTCCTTCATAACCATCCGTTGGCAATAATGCCTCGGCGGTCACCACTACTGATCTCGTCTCACCAGCGTTTAACGGCGTGCCTGGCGATTCGTCGCTTAAATATTTTATAGCCATGTTAGGCCTCCTTTTCTATTTCATCCATTTCTGCCATCTTTTTGGCGATGGCACAATCAATTTGCTCTCGTTTGAAACCTGCTAATGCGCCGTCATGATGCATACCCTGGGCAATTGAGATACGTTTTTGTCTCTTTTTTTCAGCTTCAGATAAAACTTTTGGCACTGGCTTTTCAGTTCTTATATTCGCCGCCATGATCCGATCCACGGCTTCATTTACTTTCTCTTTTGTTGCGCTTTGACCAAAACTAACCCAGACCTGCCTATACAAAGCAATTCGTTTTTCCGTTGCTGCTGGTTTGGCTCTTTCTTCGTTGACTTCTTTTGCTCGTTTTACAGGATGGATTCCTGTGATTTTGCTTTCCTCGTAATAGTCTCGTGGCTCTGCTGGCCTGGTGGGAGTTCTGTCCATTTTCTTACCCTCAGCCCCAGCTTGATCACCGCCTATTATTTTCAACATAGCCATCTCATAGTCGGGATAATCTCCATTTTCTACAGCCAGGACAGCCTTAATTTTTAGGCCGTTCAGATCTGCGTACTCTTCCAGCGTTCCATCAAAATCTTTCTCTCCCTCAAAAAGCATTTTAACTATTCTGGCAAATGGCGTGTCTTCCTTTAGTTCTTCCAGCAATTTCTTTCTCACAATTCCCTCCTTCATGTATGCTCCAGATGATCCTGTATTGACTCTCTTTTTTTCAGACAGGTTTAAATCAATACTCTCAAAAACTGAATCTTGGCTAAAAACACCAGCTTTAAAACTGGGATTAGCAACGATGTCTAAACCAGCCAATTCGTAATCATCATTGACTTCTGAAGTCTCTTTGCTGAATGTTCCAAATCCTCTTGTGCTCACGCCTAATTTCCCGCCAGCTTTGACGATTGTCTTCAAATTCTTTCCGGCGGTCGTGTCTAAAATGGAGAGACTTGCCCAGCCTCTACCGTCCTTTTCTAGCCACATTTTCTTTACTAGGTGACTTACGGAATTCAGCTCAGTATTGCCAGATTTTGGATGATCAGCACTACCTAGAAATTTGCCGTCAGCTATATCTTTTGAGACTCTGTTGATCTCTCTCTCCATTATATCTTTTGTATAAATCCTGCCGTTGGCATTTTTTTCATCCACCTGGCAGAATGGTACCAGAATTTTCATAATGGAGCCGTCAGTTTTGGCTTCAGATAATATGGTTAAAAATGGTCTGTTATATAAATCGTTAAACAAAGTCATGATTTACCTCCTTTGAAAAGAAAGGGCTGGTGGGAAAAATTACAAAAACCACCAGCCCCAACAACGATAAAGAATGGAGAAAATATGAAAAAACAAAGACGCCAAAGGCTGTCATCTGGACTCTCTAGCGATCTCTTTTTCACGCTGCAAATAACATTTCCGGACAACATATCCATGAGCTTTTGCCAGGATCAGCGTCCCGCCATATGGCTTAAAATCTTTTCTGATTTTCTTCCATGATCTGCCCTTCAAAACCTGTTTCCACACAAAATGAAAGTAAACTTTCCTCGTACAGAATTGACTGGGCAGAATGATCCTGCGTTGCTTTCTGGGCATGTCTCTATATCTCACGATTAGTTCATCCATCTGAGCGTCTGAAAGATATTCAGAAATGATTTTCAGACCCAGACCTTTTGGGTAATTAAGTTGACTGAATTTGGCTTTGATCATGTCCTCTTTCCTTCACTAATATATTAGACTTCTGAGCACACAGATTATATTTAAGATGCAAAAAGAAAGAGAGAATTCCCCTTGACCTGGGTGTTGGTTTGCTATCTCTCTTTTAGAATACCCAAGAAAAAAATAGGGGTAAGACTATTAAGCTAATATCGTTTGGCCTGTACAGGCCATGACATAGGGCTGACTCTGGAGATAAACAAACATTTTAGACGTAATTGGGTAATTTAGGCTGTATAGCCTAGAGAATAGGCAGCACGAGAGACGCCGAGTATCTGTATCTCTCTGTTTCAAAATCGTAGAATCCAAAGACACGAATACTACATCGTTTTAAAAATCTCTGGGAGATTGATCCTTGAAGAACCTTTCTATCCACATTATAGTTTGTGCTAAATGAAAAGCCACCTTTATAGATATTCATATTCACCATTTCTGAACTGGAATTCTGAAACCAGTATCTAGAATATGCCAATCTCAGACCTTTTAGATTCACAGACACACCTGCTCTGTAGTTCAAAATACGATTATCAAAATACTCACTCATCTCCCTGTAATTTGTAGAGCCAAAAAAAGAAAGACCTTTTATCATCCTCCAGTTTCCTGAAAGACTGACAGATTTATAATCACTTCCATATGTCAGAATTGCGTTTATTCTAGGCAACCATGCTGGTCTTGTCTTTCTTTTACTAGCTATGCTAGAAAGAGACTCTCCTTCAATACGGTGGAGGGGGATGGCCGTGGGCGCCATCCCTTTTCTAAAAGAGACAAAGACAGGAATGATGAGCATCTTTCCATCGTCAAATATAAACCTCAAATCCTCATACATCCCATCAGCCAAGTTCTTTATATCCAGCACCACTATTTCTTCCATACTAGGATAAATCCTTGCGTGACGATCATGCTGGATTCCTGGGATTGGAGGCTTTATGCTAAACGTCAGGATTTGCTCACCAGAGTTCCTGATGGTTAAAAAAAGGCTATCATCTTTCACATCTACCTTCACGATTTCCAGCTTTTTTATAGCTCTTTCTGTGTCTATATTTACTACCACCTGAATTGCGTGGCGTTTTGAAATACCTATACCGGCAACGGCTCCATTTGCTTGTTCCGGAATGGTCTCAATGCCCAAAATACAGTGATAACTTCCAGGCGAAATATCTGGTGGAACTTTTATCGGAAACACCAGTTTAGTCTTTCTCTGTGCTGGCAATAATATTCTTTCATACTCCACCATAATCCATTCTGCATTGCTCCTTTCTAAGGTTCCTGGCGCTGGAAAAAGGTATTCTCCATCCTTAAATAAAAAGTCCGTCTTTCTAATACGGATTTCTATAGGACTTTCTGATGAGTTGGTCACTCTTACTTCAAAAAGGCTTTCTCCACCGGACACAATTTCTATCTCCTCATACAATTTATTTATGCTGACTTGGCTATAGCCATTTATGCTCGCTATGACTATAAAGAAAGACAGGAGAACGGCCATGGGCAACCGCCCTCCTGCGGAGAAAAATGAAGACAACAGAAGACCTAACGTTCCTAAATTACGATGTCCATGACCACAAGAGTAAAGGAACCTGTCCAAGCACCAGGCCATCTTGTGAGGGTATTGGCAAATTGGATATCCATCTCAGTATGTACAGCAAAGCTAGATGTGAGGCCATCCCAGAGAACTCTATTACTACCTGGCACAGCCGCCATCTCTTCAGCCACAATATCTCCCGTAAAGATGAATTTGACCAATTCGTTTGACTGCGTCATGGGATTTCCGTTCAAGAAAAAGTCAACAGTCTCCAGCAAAAGCCTCGGACGATGAGATGCGCCCTGTCCACTCTCATAACGACCATAGATGTCTAATGTGATAACGCCTTCATCTGCCGATATCCAGATAGTCTCAAAATTTGATTCTGGTACCGGAATATTTGCCCATGTTACGGCTCCTATATCCAAACTGAGCACGCAGCCGGATTCTAACGTGGCGGAAAGAGTGAGAGCCTCAGTGTTGCTGTCTTGGGAATAGGCAAAACTGCCTACTAACAGAAAAGCCGTAATTAACATTAAGATTTTTTTAAACATTGTTTTCTCCTTAGAACTTCAAGTTTCAGTTATGCCAGGAATGATCAGTTCCTGACGGCTATGGGATTTTTTATCTAGGTTCTCTTTGGGTTAGTTCCTCCTTAAAATAGTTTATTCACCAATTCTGATCTGGCTAGAGGATCGTCCTTGGCATTTTCCACCATCTGCTCTAATGCCTTAAATCTTTCATCATCAAGTTCTCTTTTTTCTACGCTAGGAAGGCCGTCTTTGGGAAACAGCCCATCCGTGATGAGCTTTCTAGTTTTCTCTCCACCACAATCTCTAGTATCTAGCCACTCACACCAGACACACTGGATTAGTCCAAAAATCTGAACTAAAAAGCACTCATCAGTAAGGTCAACAGTCCTGACAGATTTCTCTTTAAGGGTTCTCATTTCAGATCTCGTTTAGTTGACAGGAAAGAATCTGGTCTCTTCCACTTTTGGGACGACAGGTTCTTTTTCTGCTAACCTTTTTAGAATGACACGCAACGGATCATGAGCACACGTTCCGTAATCAAAGCATTCTTTACAGCAAAGGATGCCATGGATTACGGCACATTTGAATAGTTCTTCTTTTATCCAATCCAACAGCCATTCTTTGCTATATTCATTCAGAATGACAGCCTTTCCCTTTCCCTTTCTTCTGTTTTGATCTTTCATTTTTCTCCTTTTAAAAACCTTTTGATATAAAAAGAGCGTGGACAGAAGCATAAAAAGGGGTTGATAAGCAAAAGGGGGTTAATTGATGGGTCACCAGATTGGCGACTATCTGAGGCGTTCTCCCCACGCTCCTATTTCCAATAAAAAGGCTCATTTGGCTTTTCTGAATGGACATCTATGTAGTCGTAAAGCCACGTATAATAACGTAAAGCCTAACGTTGTAATGAGCCAGATTAGAAAGACCATGTTCCATTTTTCTCCTTATATCCTTATACACCATTTTGATCGTTTAACTAGGATATAAAGATAATATAAATTTTAAAAAAACAGAAGTAAAGGGTTAAATTAAGTTTTTTATGTAGTCAGAAAGGGTTACTGATTTTACACTTTCTGAGAATGCTTATAGATAAAGATTATTTAAGTTAGATAAACCTCTTATATCATTTTCCTGTGGGATTCTTATCGGGATGGTGTTAGGCTATTATGGCTGGTTTTTCTTTTCGTCTATGAATTTTTTAGCTAGGCGTTTTGATCCCTTCCACCACAAATCAAGCATCTGATCTCTATGTTTGTCATCTTTGAACTCTCCTCTTCCTATGCCCAGCAAATGGTCTCTCATTTCTCTATTTTCTTTAGCTGTAGGTTCCTCTCCTCTTGACAATTTCATTTGATAAGCACTCACTCTATCATTATTAATTTTTAAACTGAAAAGATCTGGAATTCCTTCAAACATTTTAAGCATGATTAACCTCTCTTTTGTTTTTTCTCTTTAAAAGGCTCTGTCTTGTCATGAACTAATTCCCATTCTCCATTTTTATTCAATTCCTCTACCGTATGAATTGTTATGCGCTGTTCACGGTCAATTTTCATAATCCACTTGAAAGGTCTTTTGCTCTCTCCACTGATTCCTGTTTTATATTTTTCTAATAATTTACCAAGTGCATTTTTATGTTTTGATTTAGTTTCAACTTGAGCAGTAATCTTTATTAAGGCAGTTGTTACATAACTAATATGTCTATGACCACACGACAACTTTACGGTTTCCCCGTTGGGATCTGTTTCAATTTCTATTATGTCCTTCTCTTTATCACACGTATTACAAAATCTTTTTAACTCGTCCATTCTAGCCTCCCTTTTACGACCTCTATTTTACGTCCCTGTTGAAAGATAATCAAGACTTATCAGACTGATCATGCATGATTTTTCAAAAATGGTGGTTTATCTAATCCTGAAAATGTTAACATTCAATCTGCCAACTCACCAATGGCTCGTCGTGTTTTAAATAAATCACGGCCTGGATCAGGCCTCGTTTTCTCTTCTCCTTTCTTTGGTCGCCCAGCAGTCTCTTTATGGATCCTTTCTCCTTCAGCCAGCAAACCAGTTTCTGCCACGAGTGCTGACAGTATTCTTGAATAAAGAGGTTGGCCTGAATCAGGCCGAACCTCTGAACCTATCAACTCATTATATGCACTATTTTTTCAAAAAGAGGTCATCTCCCATTCCTGAAAATGTTTAAATCTTTTTAAAATGCGCTCTATTTTGTGGCGTTTTTAAATCGGAGCTTGTACACGGTCATGACCTCAAGACAGGCCATAATTTGCAAATGGTCAGTAATGGTGGCATTTTGGCCTAAGTCGGCTTGGATCAAGCGGAGTTAGACCTATAAGACCTCATTTTGACTTATAAAACATCATTACTATTGTGCTTATTGAGCCTGTCTCTTGGGGTGCTTGGCTATTGACCTATTATGCATGATATTTACACGTACTGATACGCTATCAAAGAGAGGCCATGGTTACTAAATGTTTGAATGAATGCATATGCAAGTCTGGGGGTCTAATCTTATTTTTAAATAGCCGCAACAACCCCATGTAGTGGCCTGTATGGGGCAATATAAATACCTCTATTATCTCTACCTTAACAGGCATAATCACCACGTCAATCAGCCTTACATTTTAGACTGGTAGAAGATACGCAGGACTGACTTCAATATACCGGCCTTTATCTTGGGTAGACTTATTAAAATAGGGACATTAATAAGTCTCTTTCTTGGGGTAGAGAACCATCATTGACACATTAGACAAATGCCAGCCCTGATGGGCACGTCAGGCAAATGGTCATGATAGGACAGCCCTGTTAGGAAGAGTCAGGCCTGATTTGCACACCTACATCCCCATCTTCAAAACAACTTAAAATCAACCTATAATCAACCTAACTATCAACCTATGGACTCTATTATCACTGATAGGCTCAATAGACATTACCTTATAGGCTCTATAACCCTGATAGGACTACCACATTTAATAGGCTTTATATACCTTATACTGATAACATTTACCTTAAGAATTATATTAAATCCTCCCTCTGCGCTCATCTCTTCTCCTACTATCAATTTCAAATTGTAGAGGTCAGCCAATAATTTTTAACTCTCTTTCTTTTTCTAATCAGACTATTTATCCCCTCATTTCTATTTCAAATCAAGATCACAATTATAATCACAATAGGATTCTATTTGTGACAGGATTGATAATTCATTCTTTTCCTCTTTTCCTAAATGTAGTCAGATGCGCCTTGCGCTTGGCCGATGTCTTAAGAGGCCAGGATGTTCATAAGAATGAACATCTTTTTAAAAAATCCTTTATATAAATCTTTATTTAAATCATTATAAAGATTTATCTTTTTTCTCTACAGGGGGGATTCAGGAATTATCCTAGGCGATTCCGCTTATAATCTAGGGTAATCCCGCTTATAACATAGGGCGATCTAGCTTATAATCTAGGGTAATCCCGCTTTAACTTATCTGCTTATCTTTGAATAATCCATTGCGTTTTCAGACCTCTCGTTCCCTCTACTCTATTCCAATCTGAAATATATTTTTTCCCTTCAAAGATGTCAGTCTTTTTTAAAATATTTAGATACTTCTCAATTGATTTCTTTTGATCAGAAAAGTATTTGGTTGGTTTATAATTGAGAATATTTTGAAAATGGTGAAGATAGATGTAGCGATATTTCCACAGTGATAAATAACGGTATATCTTTTGGCATTGTTCAGGGAGACTGTAAAAGCTTTTTGGAAAAAGACAGTACTTATTTCTAATACTATCATTTGACCAAAGAAGACCAATAGCCATTCCTAAGCCTAAATGAAAAGTATGGATTGGGGTGCCAGTTCTAGGTGCTATTTTGGTCGTCTTAACTTCAGTCACGCTATTGAGGATTCCTACATAACAATTTATGACACTTTCAAATGATCCATTTTTCTCCACCCAAACTTTCTCTCCTCCAATATGGATTTCCTTTTCTCTCAGCTTTCTAAGATCATCCAGCATTTGCATTTCTTCATAACGACCAACGGCCTTTCTAACTTCACCACTCTCAAAAGAAATCCTCTTAAAATCTGTTGGAAGAGTCTCTTTACCAATAATAACCTCATTAAAATTTTCACGAATGATCATAGCCTTTTCTTCTGGACTCATTGTCGTCTTAATCATTTGGTGAAGTTTGTTGAAAATAAAATCAATTAAGGCTTCTTGCCTAGCGGTATAATATGGCATTTTTGCCAACGATATTAAATAATTAGTGCTTCTTGGTGAAAGTAGATTTTGTTCAGTTTTGACCATACTTTTCTTCATTCCTCTCCTCTTTCAAATTTTACTCCACTTTCATCAAGTGTCATATTCCCAATCCATGATTCGGCATGCCACCAAAACTCCGCAGAAGTATCACGAAAAAATAAATTCTCTATTCGTGTACTGACCCCATCCATCAATCCGCGGATATGATTGTAAAAATGTGCGCTCAAATCAAAACCATCACCATTATAGGAATTTGATCTCAGTTTAAGAAGTTTACATTTGTTTATCTCAGAGTGTTTTTTGACCAAAATTCTGAAAATTTCCTGAAGCATATCTTCATGATACAGTGAATATTTTTCCCACTTTCTCAAAATCACTTCTATCAGTGGCTTCAGTTCTATCAAAAGCTCACCAAAATCATCTGACTTTTCAGTTGCACAATATTTTTCTAATGCTGATTTTATCTTTTTTTTATCATACATGCTTGCCAGCCTCCAAAACAAAATTTGAATTATCTTGTCAGCTAGCATTTAAAAGCTCTTTTGGTTCATTTAAACCAAGATCTCGTAAAATAGGGTTTGGTTTAGTTCCTTGTCCCCAACGAAAACGCTTGCAGATGGGTTGTAAGAGGCGAACGAGAAAGGACTAATAGTCTTACCCTTAAGGATACTATGCATTTTCTTAGACATATTCATACAGACTTCTTTCTCTTATACTCTTTTTAATTTCAGGAGTCTAGTGTCAACTTTGTGAAGTAAGTGTATTAGAATTAATATCTTACTAGAATAGGCTCTACTCTCTGACCATTGAAATATTGATTGAAGAGTTTGTGTTCGACCTTAAAAGCCGCTTCGTCAACAGTGGGTGAGAAACCTTTTTTTTTGAGTAAATCTTCGGCCTGGCGGATAATATTTTTTGTCTGAGAATAGTGAGCCAGACACAGGCCTTGTTCGGTTTTTGCCAAGAAAATTTGACCGAGAGGAAAGGAGAGGATGGAGGTGATCATTTTGGCCTAGATGCCGACACCCAGACGTTCGGCAAGGGCAGGCGGAAGATTGGCTGCAATAATTTTCCTCTGTGCTTCGCCGATATCATACTCAAGACGGAAAAATTTGAGTTTTTTTGTTTTGGAATCATAGATGGCACATGCAGCACGGGGATTTCTGTCTCTAGGCTGGCCGATCGAGCCAGGATTGATGAGGTATTTTGTGCCCTTTTCGAGCTTGATTTCATTTGAATTGCCGGTAAGAAAAGTGCCTTCTACAAAATGATCTTTTTCCGTGTAAACAAATGGAAAATGTGTGTGGCCGAAAAAACAGATAGGGGTTTTGACATACAGGAAAGCTTCCGCAGCATCAAATTCTCCAAAGATATAGTGATCTTCATCGAACGGTGCCCCATGGCAGATGGAAATTTCATCGTTAATGACGAGGGGGCCCTTTTTTTGCCGCTCGAGATACGTGAAGTTTTTTTTCAAGATATTCTGTCTTGTCCAGTGTATGGCCGAAATAGCAATGGGATTAAAAGTCTGAACCGTCTCGATTTCACAGACGGCTTTATCGTGGTTGCCCCGGATTGAGGATAACGGTTTCAAACCCTTGATTTTTTGGATTATCTCATTGGGTGAAGCCCCATATCCCACCAAGTCCCCCAGAAATAAATAGCGGTCGATTTTATGCTTTTGGGCAAATTTCAATAAAACGAGGAAGGCTTCGAGATTGCCGTGGATATCTGTGAAAATCAAATAACGCATTTCTAGTCTTATATCACATTTTCATGGACAGAATCATACATTTTATGCGCTTGAAAAGAACTTCTTACGAGTGGACCCGAGACAACATCCTTGAAACCAAAATCGAAAGCGATCTGTTCGAGCTGTTTGAACTCGAGTGGGGAATAGTATTTCTGGACAAGGACATGTTTTTGAGTGGGCTGGAGATACTGGCCTAGAGTGAGGAGTTTGCATGCGGCGTTTTTGAGGTCGGAAAACACTTGGAGAATATCTTCCATTTTTTCTCCTAAGCCGATCATCATCCCCGACTTGGTGACCATCCCTTTTTTTGCGGCCGTTTTGAGGATGCCAAGTGACCGGTCATAAAAAGATTTAGGCCGGTTGATGAGAGGATAGAGGGAAACCGGTACTTCCAGATTATGGTTGAGGATATCCGGATGGGCGTCTATAACCGTTTGGAGTGCGGAGGTGTTTCCGTTAAAGTCCGGTATCAGAGCTTCAACTTTGGCTTGAGGAGATGTCTCTCTTATCTTGGATATTGTCTCCGCGAACCTAAAAGCTCCTCCGTCCTCTATATCATCCCGAGTGACAGATGTGATGACGACATAATTTAGGCCCATGAGAGACGCTGTTTCGGCTATATGAGAGGCTTCATCAGAAAGAGAAGAAG
>SDBT01008145.1_pt1 | contig 17166 bp, 15 predicted proteins | sample 2277101 | NCBI WGS metagenome assembly SDBT01 (sample SAMN10404973, study PRJNA504765) | marine sediment metagenome | isolation source: marine sediment core GS10_PC15, 103 cmbsf | place: Arctic Ocean: Southern Knipovich Ridge | collected 2010
GTATACTACGACCTGGCAAAATATGAAGACCCAGCTTGTAGATCAGATCTTCGACGCCACACCATTCTGGTTTTGGATGAAAGCCAATGGTGCGTTGGAGAGTGTCGCAGGTGGACGATTCCTTACTGAGCCTCTTCGCTTTGCAAAAAGCGATAAGGTTGCTTTCATCGGTAAGGGTGGAACAGTTTCTCTGAGCGATCTCGAGTTTGTGACAACTGCGGTAGATGATTGGAAATATCTCGTGGATTCGATTGTCCGCTTTGGTGTTGATGATCAGAAGAATCGCGGTCGGAATCTCATCATTAGTCTGATGAACTCCAAGCTAGCTAACAGCAAAGACAGTCTCGTTGATAAAATGGAGACTACTCTATTTGCTGACGGGACCGAAGCTCTTAGCTGGAATGGTCTCCAGGTTCTTGTTGATGACGATCCTACGAGCGCCGCTACTGTTCACGGCATTCAACAGGATGCTGCCGCTAACAGTTGGTGGAGGAATAAGACCAAGGATATGACTGGTCTTTCTTTCGCTGTTCAGGGTCATGCTGAAATGCGGACTATGCTCAATAACACAGGTAATAACCTGCGTGGAGATACTCCGAACATCATCGTTAGTGGCCAGACTCCTTATGAGTTCTATGAGGATACGGTTACGGAGCAGAAGCGGATTGTTAATAAGAAGCTTGGTGATGCGGGCTTCGAAAACATCCAGTTCAAGGGAATCCCGATGATCTGGTCTCCCGCTTGTGCCGCTACCCGGATGTACTTCTTGAACACACGCTTCCTTAAGTTCAAGTTTGATCCGGCGCTGAACTTCGATATGACTGAGTGGAAGGCCATTCCTGACCAGGTTAATGACCGAGCTGCTCAGGTTATCATAGCGGGTAATCTCATGACTTCCCGTCGTCGCGTTCACGGAGTTCTTCACACCATCGACACGGCGTAACCCCAGATGTGGTCAAAATTTGACCGGATCTATATAGGAGAAAGTAGAATATGACTGGCCAAACTCCTGGGAGCGCTGCAGGTGGACTAGCACAGTCCTTTGTGACTGCTCTCACTGAGACCTCTCTTACTGATCTGGAGGGTATCGGTAAAATTCGATACCAAGACGGTAAGTGGTACAAGTGGGTCAAATACGATGATGGTGCAGGTAATCTAGATATCGTCGCTGGTGATGTTTTGGTTTATCTCGCTATTCTCATGGGCTCAAACTTTGTTACTGCTGATGTTAGTGGTGGTGATACCATACCGATTGGGGCAGGTATCGCTGTCGCAACTGTTACTGTAAACGACACATTCATGTGGATGCAGACTAAGGGCTTTGCGACCCTTTCACTGGATGTTGGAGGTACAACTCCAGGCGATGGTGAGCGTATCTGTGCTAGTTTGAACGGTGGCACTGATAAAATCGCTATCGTTGACCCAGCTATCACTCAATTGGGGATGGGTGTTAGCGTTGATGACAGTGCTAAAACTGTCCTCTTGGATTGTCCTTTTTAGAAAGGAGGTAGAAAATGGCTGCTTATGCCGCTGCTGTTACCTCCGTTATGAAGAGGGCAGTTAAGATTGATGCTGTGCAAGGTATCTATATGTACGCAGGTCAGTGTGATGTAACCAACTATAACACCACTCTCGCCGAGATCACAGGTATCACTGGGCAGTTTAAGAGTATAATTGCTGTGGTAGCTGAAGGCGTTGCTGAGAATGGTTGGGTGCCTCATTGGGTTACTGCTACTGGGTCGTTCAAATGCTTTGAAGTTGGTGCTGATGGACCGATGTTAGAAGCAACTAACGACGACGACGTTGGAACCTTTGAGTTTGTTGCTTACGGACTTGCGTAAGAATGGGTACTCTCAACTTAGCAACGCTTATCACTGAGATTCGGGCTTTCCATGCGGGGAGGTCCGATCTCACTGATGAGATTATCATCACTACCCTGAACCACGTTCAGGAGAGAATAGCTCGTGCTTGGCAATGGGAAGAGTTAGACGTTGATGAAGAAGTAACTCTTTCTATTGCTGGCACAGCTAAAGCAGATAAAACTGTTACTCTGGTTAATGTTTATCGAGACATTTATTCCGTCCGACTTGTTACTGGAGACGGTCAGAGTCGGAAATTAGATTATATTGGGAAGAGAACTTTTGATAAAACCTTTCCAGAACCTGAATTTGATGCGCGAAATGATCCTCAGATTTATACCGTTTGGAAAGATGCTTTAGAACTCTATCCTGTTCCTTCAACAGCTGATACTCTTTCTGTCAGAGGCATGAAATGGCCTACGGTTTTTTCCAGTGGGGATACCGGTGCGAAAAGTGACTTCGATCGTAAAGATGATCTCTTAATCTACTGGGCTGTTTCCATGCTTTGGGATCGTTTGGGAGAATATGAGCGATCGAAGAGATTCTTTGGCATAGCTAATAACATGTTGGATAAGGCCAAGGATGAACAAGAGACCAAGCCTGATCTGGAAATAAAGCCAGCATTCGAATCTGGAAGTGGAAACCTAACAGGTCAGTACTGGCTTAATCCATTTATTAGAAGTGTGAGATAAAAGATGACTGTTTTCACTCGCACCTGGAACGCTGCTTATGAAGCTCAACCAGCGGATACTGAAAATATATCTACCGGAGCTTCTCGTATCCGAGATTTTAAGAGTGATGTTCAAGAGCGTTTAGAAGTTGATCACTTTCATGCTGGCGATGTTCAAGACGGGGAGCATAAGAAGCTAACCCTCGGAGCGCCGATTGCAACACCGGCTAATATTGCGAATAAAGGCTTTTTGTATGGCAAAGATGTAAGTTCAAAAATCGAACTTCATTGGGAAGATGAAGATGGGAATGAGATTGCACTGACAGCAGCGGGAAGCATCAACGCTTTCCCAGCTACAACCTCCATGCTGTTTTATCAGAGCGCAGCTCCCGCCGGCTGGACTAAAGACACAGCAACCTTTGATGATCATACAATTAGAATAGTTAGTTCAACTGCTTGGTCAGCAGGATCAAAGGGAACTGATCTCTTCTCGGCCGTTTTTAGTTCTTCTAAAGCAACTGATAGTCATGTTCTTACAACTGGTGAAATGCCTGCACATACTCATCCAGGTGATTCTGGCTTAACCTTTGCTATGGATGGTGCAACTGGAGCAAATATTGGCGATGGTGGTAGTAGTTCAGCTATAGCTAAAACTAACACTGGATCAACAGGTGGCGGCAGTGGTCACGTTCATAATATAACTATGGATGTTAAATATCTCAATGTTATCAGAGCAACTAAAAACTGATGAAGATTGATCCTGGAACATTCTGTCCTCTTTTGAAGGAAGAGTGTATTCAATTTAAATGTGTTTTTTGGACTCATCTTAGGGGAAAAGATCCTCAGAGCGGTGAGGAGATTGACGAATATAACTGTGCTGTTTCTTGGCTTCCAATGCTTCTTATAGAAAATGCAAAAGAGGTTCGTCAAGGTGCTGCAGCGACAGAGAGTTTTAGAAATGTTATGCTTGAACTAAACAAAGGAACCCCTCCAGAAGTTATTGAAGGGAAAGCTCAAGCAAGGTTACTAAAGAATGGCAATCTTTAAAAGTTTTCCAAAAGAATGGCCTCCACTTAACGTTGCCTCTTTCGGTAATGATCTTAATATAGCTTATCGGAATATCAGAGATGCTTTTAAATCTATAGATAACTTAAGAAAACAACTCGTACAAACATTCGAAAACATAAGCCCTATAGATGTTAAGAAAGATTTTGGGGCTAAGGGAGATGGCGTTACAGATGATGCTGTAGCGATCAAGGCCGCAGATGATGAGGCTTTAGTAAGCGGTTCGATTGTTTTCTTTCCAGATGGTCAGTATTTAATAGGATCATCTATTGCTAAATCCAACAAGACAGTTTGGTTTGGTACTCAAAATAATCGCTCCGCTAGTAGCATAGGAACTACTTTACTTTGTAACTTTGATGGAGATATGATAGCTGTTACGGGAGATGGAGTAAATCGCCGGGGTGGTATTTTTGGAATGCGGCTGATTAATAACGACAAGGTTACATTTACTTCCGCCAAGGGGATTGCTTTTTCTTCTGATGTACGAGATTTCTCAGTAAATAATTGTTACATTCTGGACTTTGATTTTGGTATAGATATGAACGGGGGTAAAGCTCTCTATGTTCGTAACTGTTTTATTTCAGGATGTTTAACTACTGGTTGTCGTATTAGGGTTGGGGCGACAGATTGTTGGTTTATTGAGTCTCAATTCTCAGGAGATAGTTTTGGTTTAGATCTTGATGGATCGGGTGGAGGTCTAGCGGCTATCCAGGTTATCAATTGCCGGCCGCAAGTTAGTGGAACAGCAAATCTCAGAGCTTTAGATGTTTCAAGATTACTCTGGAATGATGGGTTTTGTGATACAGCTATAAATGGATCAGGGGGCGCTGGACTAGGAGCACTTATTCAGGATTGTGAAAATTTTGTTATTCGAGGTGTTACTTTCTTTGCAAATGGTGATAATGTTCCACATCTTAAAATAGCTACAAGTGCTTCCGATAATAGTCTAGACGGAATGATTCAGGGAAATATGTTTATTGAGGGGAGTGGTAACACCGGCACGATTACGGGGATTGAGATTGATGCCGTTGGATCTGGTGGGATTTGTAGACGGATTCAGATAGTTGATAACAATATATTCGGTGTAGATCAATCAATACTTATTGATTCACCTACTGGAACTTTAGATACTATTGAGATCCGAGGTAACTTATTGGAAGCTACCACAGGGGTAAATGGCCCAGGAAATGTAGCAGAGCCTATGATTTTCAAAGATAATATAAATCAAAAAACTATCGAATTAACTATAGCCTCTGGAGCTGTTACTATCTTTCAAGATTTTCATACTATTGATACTGAAAGTGATGCATCCACAGATAATCTTGATACACTTAATGGAGGTTATAGCGGTCAGGTTATTGTACTCCGTGCTGCGGATTCGACTCACACTGTTGTACTTACAGATGGTGTAGGAAACATGAGCTTGGCAGGAAGTTTTTCATTAAATAATATTCAAGATACAATTTCTCTTATAAATGACGCTGGTACGTTTAGAGAACTCTCCAGGAGCGATAACGGCGCATGACCCTTTTTGATAACACTCCGCCTGAAGAACAACCCTCAGATGATGGGTGGGATTATAAGTTCATTGATAGATTGAATAGAGGTCTTAATACATCAGTTAGAACAGAGCTTATAAAAGATGAAGAGGCTCTAGCCGCGGATAATATTAGGTTTGAAAGGGGATCAGTTTTAGTTGATTATGGCTATAAGACTTTCGGTCAAGCTGTAAGGGGTTCGCCAAGAGCTACTTTTCAATTCTTCTTGAAAAATGGATCTTCGATTTTAACTCTTATAACTAATTTAACCTTTTACCGTTATGTAGCAGCTGTATCTGAATGGCAGTACCCTTCCAATGGTACAAAGACAACTATGAACACAGCAGAGGCTGCTGGCGGAACTACCCTTGATGTTGTTGCTATCGCTGGTTTTACTAATGGAGATTTTATAGGAGTAGAACTTGATAGCGGCAAGCAGCATCAAACTACCATCAATGGTGCTCCTTCAGGTAATAACATAACTATAACTGACGCTATTCCGAGTGGTGAGACGGCGGGAGCGGGTAATGATGTTATTCTGTCTGTTACCTTAACTGGGACCGATGACATACCTGTTTCTATCACAACCTGGGCTGCTTTTGATAAGATGTATTTCGCCAATGGCAATGATAAGCCAAGGGAGTTTGATGGGACAGATGTTTCCATCATATCAAATCTGCCGTCGAGTGGGAATACTCTTTGTCGTCTTATTGCAGTTTTTAACAATCATCTTCTTTTAATGCACACTACAGAAGGAGGAACTTCGTTTCCACAACGTGTGAGATGGAGTGAGCCTGGAGCTGATAATGATTTCAACGAAGCTGTTAACTTCCTTGATCTTTATGATAGTGAAGATTTTATATCTGCAACTGAAACCCTTGGAACTTTCCAAGTTATTTATAAAGAACGATCTGTTTATAGAATGGAGTTTCTAGGTCTTACCGATCAAACCTGGCAGTTTACACGAACTATTGATGGTGAAGGAGCGTTGAATCAAGACGCTGTTATTAATCTTGGCGACGAGCATCTTTTCATGGGAGCCGCGAATATATATAGATACGATGGAAATTTCAGTCTTGATCCGGTAGGAGATAATATTTTCGATAAGATATTTGCTCAAGATGGTGAGCTTAATCCTGAATTTACAAGTAGGGTTTTCGCCGTCTATGTTGAGGAACTCGATGAGGGCTGGTGGTTTTACCCTTCTGGAAATGATGCCTTCCCTATGAACATGCTTAGGTTCAAGGTTTCAACTAGAGCCTGGAGTATAAGGAAGTTTGGGATAACCTTATCTGGGTTTGGGTTCTTCCAAGCTCAAGCAGACATAACTTGGCAGACAGCTATTGGAACTTGGGCTGCTTATACAGGAGTTTGGTTGAGTAAGCAGGTTCAATCCAACGCTCCAACTGTTCATATTTGTTCTGAAGATCAACTTCGAGTTTATGAGTATGATTATATAACAGCTGCTGATGATGGAACAGCTATAGATTACACCTTCATAACTAAAGATTTTTATGTTCCGAATAGGGAACTGAGATTTGATCGTTTTGATTTCTTTATGAGGGGAGCAACAGTTCTTATTGAAGCTAGCTTTGACCAAGGAGCTTCTTTTGAAACCCTTGGAACTGTTTCACCGGGAAATGTTTTTTCAAGACAAAGGCTTTATAAACAAACGCTGGGGAGAAGTGTGAGGTTTAAGCTGACAGGAAGTGCTGACTTCGGTCTTAATTGGATTGGGTTTAAGTTCAAGAGAGAGAGCATCTGGGATGCTTAGTTCATCATTTACAAGACTTGATAATCCTGGTATATTATATCTGGTTGTAATGGAGGCTTAGATGCACGGCGATCGACTGCGGAATGGTGTAAAGCTGATATTACGAAATGGTGGTGGCGGTAGGGGCGGAGGCGGACCCAGTGGTGGTAGAGGTGGAGGTGGCGGTCTAGGCGGCGGGAGTGGAGACCGAGATAATGTTGGGTTTGGTCCGGGAAGAACTGGATTTGGTAGCGACAGAGGACCTGGTTCTCCAGCTGCCGCAGCCGCATCTCAAGGACCTTTAGCAGCTTTAGGATTTAATCGTTTTGGACGTGCCGCACTTGGACTTGCAGTCCCTGGTATTGGAATTGCAGATACAGTACATGACTTCGCACAGTTTAGTGGGAAAGCTATAAGAGCTGGATTGGAAGCTCTTGGACTTAACCCTGAATCAGCTGCTATCAGTTTTGATTTTGATGATCCTCCAACGGCTCCAACGGCTCCAGGTAATTCATCTCTCACTCCAGAACAACAAAATAGAATTAAACGAGCTCTTCTGGGTTTAAGATAAGGAGATCTTCTAATGGCTTTTCATGATTTTTTTACTGGAGAGAGTCCTAGTCAGGATATAACTCCTACATCTACTCTTACCCCAGAACAGCAAGAGCAGTTAAAACAACTTATTGCTCAGATTACTCAGGGCCAAGGAGAAAGTCCGTTTGGTCTAACTTCTAGCCCCCTTGAACTTCAATCTCTTTCTGGGTTGGAGAGTGTAGCTTCACAAGTTATTGGAGGACAAGAAGGAGCAATTCAGCAAGGGGGGCAGACAGCTTCTGGTGGTTTAGATGCACTATTAAATATCTTTACGCAAGGCCCGCAAGATATAGATGATTTTTTTAATGAGACAGTTCAGCAACCTCTTTTACAGGATTTCTCAGAAAATATCCTTCCTGATCTTCAAACTAGATTCTCCTCCCAGTTCTTTGGCGGCGAGAGGAGAGAGTCAGAAGGAAGAGCGAGAGAAGATCTAATTGATGCTCTTACCAGAGAAAGAGCTCGAACAGCTTTTGGGGCTAGACAGGATGATTTTCAAAATACTCTTCAAGGTCTAGGAGTTCTTCCGGGCGCTGTACAAGCTCCATTTGGGGCAAGTGGGGCTGCGATTGATAACCTAAGAGGTCTTCTCGGCGCTGGGCAGCAACCTAGAAATGTAGTTCAGCAACAGCTGAATGAAAGAAACAGGAGAGTCCAGGAAGCTCTTGCTGCTCTTGGCATTGGAGGGACAGAGAATATAGTCTTTAACAATCCTGGCTCTGAGGGACTTTTGAGTAGTGCTATTGGATCTTTTGCTGGAAGTGCTGGAGCAGGAGATTTCCTTGGAGGTCTCTTTGGTGGAAGTGGAGCTGCTCCAGGAACAGGGATAGGTATATTCTAATGGCAACAGTTATAAACACATTCCCTGATCGTAGAGGGGCTCTTATTGGTAAGGGCATAGGTACATTTGTTGGGAATGTTTTGGAAGCTCGGCGTAAAGCGGAAGATAAGAGAGTAGGGAATGTAGCTCTTGCAGCCGCAGCTGATCTTAGTAGAGAGATTCAGCTTGGAATTGCGGGAGATCGAGACGAGAGTGATTTAGTTAATCTTCTTGCTAAGACTGGGCTTTCTTCAGATCAAATTGCAGATTTCGCTAATAAAACTATTGCTGCTAGGGTTGCTAAAAGTAATAGAGCTGAGGATGCACAAGCTAAGTTGAGTTTGGAAACTCGCACTGCGGGAAGACTTGAGACACGTAGAACTGAAGATTTTGAGAGAGATTTGACTAAAGCTGATCTTGTTGAAGATAGAGCTAGAGGTCTAGAACAACGAACGCTAGAGGAAGCTGATAGAGTTAGGGGTGAAGTTGTAGCTAGAGATTTTAGAGAAGAGCAGAGAAGAAATAAGAGACAAGAGAGGATAGCTGGCGATAAAGAACTTACTCGAACAACCGAGAGGCTTGAAGATCAGGAGAGAGGAGATGCTAAGTTTGCTGATTCTCTTGCTTTAGCTGCTGCTACGGTAAAAGCAAAAGAACTTAAAGTAATCCAGGATAATCTAGCTGTTCAAGATATGTTGAAGTCGATTGCTCCAGATACAACCCCAATGCAGCTGTTAAAGACCATAGGTGAAGCTAAGGATATTCCTCTCGCAACTCGAATGGAGATGCTTAAACAGATTGGTAATATTACCGCAGCCGCTAATCCTGGTGATGAAGAGATAATTCCAGTTGATGTTTATAGCTTAGCAGATGGTCAAAAAGGAGCACTTCCAGCCCCTGAAAGCATTGCAAATCTAACTGGCCCGAATGCCAGAGAGTTAAAAGATAAGTATTTCCAAGATCAAGGTTATGATGTGACAACTCTCCCAACAGTCCAAACGACTGGTGAGGAAAGACTTCTTGCTCAGGATATAAAGAGTTTAGGTGACACTGACGAAATTAAACATATGGTTGCAGCTCAGAGACGCGGGCTGATTAAAGTTGAAATAGATGCTGAAGGTAATCAGTATTTTACTGATCTCAGTACAGGAGCCAGAAGTTTCCTTCCTAGTGCTAAGATGGGTAGGCAGCAAGCTGAACAGATTTCACTTAGAAGGAGTGCTATTGCTGAGGTTCTACCGAAGTTAAGGAAATTAGATCTTACACAGGTAGGATTAGAAGGTTGGTTAAGAGCAGAAATTGGAGGTTTGGCTTCTGGAATTCTAGCAGAAGGTTTTTTGGATTGGTTTGGTTTGGAACGATCAGAAATAATAAAGGCTCAACTTGCTAGGCAAGGCTTCTTTAATACTTTGATCCCATTCGCTGAGGCTATTGTTAGTGAAGAAGGTGAGAGACGATTGATAACTAGTAAAACTGGTATTGACATAGCTAAAGAGGTATTGGATATTTTTGATCTCTCATCTAGACCCGCTTTCGCTCAGATAGCAGTTACTAGGCTTATTAAGCAGTTTGAAGAGATGGATGCGATATTAAAGGTGCAACTTGAGACTAAAACTTTATTCAGGCCTGTTATTGTAGATACTACCTGGGAAGGCCCAAGTGGTCAGATAAAAGGTACGCTTGTTGGAAAGGAATAATAATGGCACATGATCCTCAGACAGCTGCTCCAGAAATTGAGCAACAACCACCTGTTGTAGTAAGGGGTGCGCTTGGCGAATTGGTAACAGTTCCTCCAAAATCTACTGCCAATGAAGTTATGGGGGCGATGCAGAACTTCTATAACGAAAATCCTGATGTACTTGGAGAGTTTCATAAGCGAAAGCAGCAGCAAGGAGCTTTGGATGTAGATGGAAATCCCATTCTTCCTCATCTTCCATCTCCAGAAGCTAGACGAGCCTTCCTAGTTACCCAACTTCCTTGGGGCTTAAAGCCGGGGGGCTTGGATGATATGGCAGTTATGTTTGGGTTGGGTAGAACAGACTCACCAGTGGAAATGTTGGTTGCCCTTCGTCAGAATTATCCAGATGCTGAAATTCAACTTATAAAAGATATTGATGGATCTTCTACTATAGCTATTCGTAAAAAGGGTGAGACTTTTGGAGTTGAAGTTGACGCTCCTGAGTTTGGTCCTGGTGATCTAGCTATGCTTGCCAGTGGAGTTATAAGTGAAGATGTAGTTCTTGAGATCCTAGCTATGATGGCGACAAGAACTTCTCTTGGTTCTGTTAAGGGACTCATGTTCAAAGCTTTTGCTGCGGCTGCAGCTGGTGAAGGAATTAAGAGTTTAGTTGAGAGAGCTAGAGGTAGAGAACTTAGCACAAAGGGTGCTATTGCAGAAAGGATTTTCATAACTGGCCTCTTTGGAGGAGCTGGGACGGCGATCTTTGATGGAACGGCTAGAGCTAGAAATATCATAAAAGGTGTTCAACCAGCCAAGGGTGGTATAGTTACTCTTAGTCCTCAAGCTCGAAGAGGTCAAGAGTCTAGTGCTAGATTGGGATTAGATCAACCTCTTCCAGGAGATCTTCATCCTAAGTTTAGGGCTGGTCAAAGACAAGCTCAAACAATTAATACAAAGCTTGAGATGGATGTTGATAGCCGGCTAGCTCGAGCTGCAACAAAGCTACAAGATGATGCAGCTGCTATAGGAGATGTTAGTAAGCTTACAGATCAAGAGCTTACGAATATTGTAGCTAAGCAAGAAGCCAAGTTCACTCAAGCAATTGATGTAGATCCCAATATGACCTTTGAGAGATCTGGTGGTAAGGTTCAGATGGGATTGAATAAACTTGATGAACTTCTTGCTGAATTTGAGGGTCGAGATTATGTTAAGGCTCTCAACGTTTCGGAAAAAGGATCTTATGATATAGGTCCAATTAAGAAGATAATGGCCAACCTGAAATTTGGAGTAAGAGCTCCCGTTACGTTTAAGGGAAAAGGTTGGACTCTTCATACATCTATCAACGTTAATCCCCCTGAGCACCCTGGTTTAAAGAGTGCTATGTATGATCTTGGGATAGTTGATGATACAGTTAAGCTTATAAAGTTTAAGAGTAGAGATTCTCAAAATCCATTAGATACAATGATCTCCCTTCGCTCAAGATTCTTTAATCTCATGGAGGATAGTGTTCTCAGTGGTAATGACCGGAGAATAGCCGCAACTATTCATAGTGCTATGACTGACTCTATGATGCATCCTAATAACTTAGGAGCACGTGAAGTTGCTATTTGGAGGAGAGCCGCGAATAGAACCAAGTTTAGGGAAAGTATTCAAGCTAAGACTTATCTTAGAATGATTGTGAACTCAGATACGCCTGAGAAGATAGCTAGACATCTTACCGATTCAGGAAATATCTCAGCGTCTCGGAACGTAAAGAGATGGTTGAAAGCTGCTGGGCAGGAGGATAAGTGGGTAGCTGTTCAGGATGCTTTTAGAAATCTTCTTATGGATGAACCTTCAGCCATTCGAGGAATTTTGACTGGGAAGAATACCAAAGCTACTAAGGGTTTCGATCCTATTATGGATGAGGGAGAGCGAGAGATCTATCTAGGCATTGGTGATAATATTAGTAAGATTAGAAGAGGCACTCTCAATAAGATGTTGAAAGATGGTCGGGATGAAGCTAGTAGATTAACTAGGCTAGTTGAGAATGGAACTCGTCAAGAACTTAGAGATTTCTTAGAAGTTGTTGGAGGTAAGGAAACTGCGAGAGGTCAATGGCTTGCTGCTAGTGTTATTTCATCTCTTTACAATAAATCCACTAAAACTGGAACTTTAAAGCAGATTTTAGATAAGAATATCTTTCTTAAAGGTCTTGAGGGTTTCAGACGTAGAGGTATTATGGAAGATCTCTTTACACCTGAGCAGTTACGGAGATTAGATGATTACGAGGCGGCTTTTACTTTCCTTCCGGAGAGTGTTGGTCAAGCGGATCTAATGGCAACCGCTGCGATTGCTAGCTCAGCTAATAGTATTGTAGTTGGCCAACCCGCAAAAGCTTTTGGAGGTTTCAGGGGTTTCCTCAAGAACGACATAATGGCTTGGATGCTTATGACTAAAGGAAAGATGTTGGTAGGAGGAACCAAGAAAATAAAGCCGAGAGGAAAGAAGGCTATGACCCCTGCTCAAGCTAGAGTTTTTGGTGGTGCTCTTGGTGTGGTTGTAGGGAATATGGAAGAGATTAGTGGTCGGCTTGAAGAATTCTTTGGGTTCGATGAGCGTGGGATTGGGAGTCTTGAAACACCGCAAGAATTCAGAGAAGGTCTGGGAATATCAGATGAAGAGTTTGACTCAATTCCAGGTTTAAGATAATCCAGATCGTGTCAAAATTTGACCGCTTCTATGATGGGTTGATAAAAGTATAAATAGCATCACCAGTTTCTGTGAGATAATTTACTTTTAAAACCATCATTTGAGTTAAGAGTTTCTCAACTCTTTCTATCGCCCAAGTGTCTACGTCTCCATAAAGATGTCGTATCATCTCACTTCTCTTACATGTCTTTCTAGCCATCAAAAAGGTCATGAATTTATCAGTGACCTTGGCAATATCACTATCTCCCATACCTCTAAAAGCCATAGCCATACTAGTTTCAGCATCTTCCAGAAGTATCTGGGAACGTTCGAAATCCTCACCGCTCACAACCATATCTCCGCCGCGAGAGGCGCTAAGGCACATGGAGATCTTCTTTACATGGGTGGCCCTGCGAGCTAGATAACCGCCGAAACGTGCATCAGGTATAGGGAAGATTCCTCTTGCGGCCCTCTCCTCTTGATTTTTATACCATTCTACATATAACTTTAAAGCTTTAGGATCGAACTTAAACTCTCCTATGATAAGATGAAGTTGTTCAAGATCTTTCTCAAGCTTTATGCGAAGAATCTCATCGGGAGGAAAGAGGTTGGGATTTGCAATAATCTGACCCTTTCCAGGTTCTACAATAAATATAACTCGAGAAGTCCATCCACCTCCAACAGCTTCGGAGGGAAGGATAGTTGGTATCCAATCAGGGGCAGTTGCGCCTAGGATGTTTATGCAAACACCAGAGATTGTGTCTTTAGTTTGATGACCGGTCTGGCCTTGATAACCGTGTTTAGTCTCATAAGTCCAAACATCGTGGGAGTCATAGAGATCCGTTAAGTCCGCGAGAAGTTTAAGGTTCTTTTGTCCCACAAAAACACTGAGTTCACTGGATAAGATAGTAATCGGAGCCTGGTATTGAGGGAGACCATCTTTGCCCATATAATTACTATTTATCTCTCCCATAGTTTTTATAAGAGCTTCTCTTGTGATGCTTTGAGAAACTATTTTGACGTTAATGTGTTCCATAAAAGGTCTGCCCATTCCCATAGCGTCACCTTTTCTAGCGGTGCCAGAGGGTCCAACCAAAACGATGTACTGGTTTGCATAGATCTTAGCGTGCCCCCACTTCATATAAACCTTACGCTGAAGGGCACTAGAAATGATAGAAAGAGCTATCCATGTGTGGTAAGATCTAGGAGGTTCTGTGTCTTTTGTAAACTCAAGATAGCCCCCCATCCAATCAGTTAACAATCGAGCCATAGTGAGCCTGCATGTAGTAAGCGAGATAGTTAGGGTTATCGCTGAGAGATATCGAGGTCATACCTTTGGGATTGGTTGTCCCAGCTTCTCCCCAATTCAAGCCGATAGAAAGATCAGTTCCGATCGTGAAGGATCTTCCGCAGTGAGATAGCTTTGGGGTCATGTAAGTCTCACAATCGATAATGGCTCTAGCCATGTTCTCCCATCTATCGATAGGATATGAAAAAAGGAGTTCGTCGTGAACTTGGGCATGAAGCCAGAGATCTTCCATCCATGGAGCTTTATCATTATATATAGAACACATAGCGTGATTTAGAACCCAAACGCTTGTGCTTTGTGGGAGATAAGCAATGGCTTGTTTGAAGAGATCATTTCCCCATTCTCCTAGGAATCTCCTAGGATGGCCGAAGCAATTTAGAATCGTACGGTTTTTAGCAAGTTGACGCTCAATCGCTTCCCACCAGAGAGGTAGGTTTATATAGGTTGATCTGTAAGCATCAACATAAAGCTTTGCTTCCTTTTCCCTTATCTCATTAGTGAGGGCGAACATTCGATAGCCTTCTCTATAATTACATCCGTGGTTTGTCTTTTTCCCACATTGACGGAGGGACATAGTTCGAGGAAGAAAGCTAGCTTCGATATCAAGGAGTTCCGGAATGTGCTGAAGGCGGAGTTTTTCAATCTCAATAGCATCTGTTAGATGACCTATGATCTTCTGTTCCTTTTTGATAAGATCCATAGGAACTCCAGTCATCTCACTTATAGTTTTAGCATGAACATCTTCACCCGCCTCAATCGCGCCAATCATTTTAGCATCGTTACAAACATAAGCCGTTATCACCCATTCGGCTTTGGCTTTGTCCATTGAGATGAAGATACGCCCTGGATCGGCGACAATGAAGCTTTTGAACTGAGGGTGAAGGTTTTGAAAATTGAGTCCTGTCCCGAAGATAGTCTGACTGCTAGAGAGCCGTCCGGTCGTCGTACCTCTAGGATTGAAAGAGCTTCTAATTCTCCCGTCGAAGTCTGTAGACACCTCAAGATATGTTCCAAGGAGCTTCCGGAGACCTCTGATGTTTTGGACATATTTCGCTTCCTTTACGCCCTTTCTAACAAGTCGTGCCATAGCTTTGTCGTCAGTAGTTATATTGCCTCGGGGGCCTAGGTAAACTTGATGACCCAGGATGCCATAGAAATACTGTTGACATTGTTTAGGGCTGTTGGGGTTAAGCTCGAAGCCACACTCTTCATAAAGTTTCTTCTCATTCTCGGTTATAAGTTTATTAACGTTATCTCTCTCAAGTGCCAAATTCTCTTGATCTATCAACATGCCTATGGTTTGCATGAAGATAATAGGATCATAGAGAGCCATTGTGTCTCTGTAAAGAGTTTCGTAACCTTGAGTTTTTAGGTCTGGTTCAATCACATTCCAGATCTTGAAATCAACTGCAGAATCTATACAGTTATACCTCGCCCAAACGTCGCTGCTCATCTCTTTGTGCTCCTCTTATGGATCTTCTCCAGTTTTGATGCTTATTGATGCACTTTTTACTTCCACAGGTTGCTTGATCTCGTCGTTTTACTCGGTAAGTATCTCCACACCATATACATCTATCATACTCTTCTTCTATTTTTGGTTCGTTATCTAATTTCCATTGTTTCTTTTGTTGTTGCAATCTTGTCCATTTACAAATGATGTTAGGACACATGATGTGATGGATCATTTTAGGTTTGAAACTTTTTCCGCAGATCTTGCAGTTTCTTGGTGGATAGTCAGTCATGGTATATCATCTGAATAGAGTTCAATTACGTAGTTTCCTTGGGTTGGATCTGGGCCAGTTATACAACCTGTTACTGGAGCTAATCCTTTTTGATCAGGATCATGTATAAAAACAACTGCCTGAAAAGGGTGCTTGAGAAGCATCTTGATAAGTTTTATATTTGTCATCTAACCCTCCGGGTTTTCTATCTGTCCATGCTTAACCATGCCCTTCCAGTAAGGCTGGTCTGTGTAGAGAGATGAAAGATAACCAAGACCTTTACGGAAATCAGGATACATGATGTGATGAGCTATCATGGTATCTTCGAGAGGACCCGCAACCAGAATACCATGGACGAATAAAAGGAATTGACAATCAAAGACTCCATTTTGGAAGATCTTGATTGGTCCTTCTTTTTCTAAGACCTCTGCTGTCAGCTTCCAAAGATTAATCTCTTGTTCAAGTGTCCAGCTCGCGTCTCCATATGGGATAGAGATTGCATCATTATCTGTCCAAGCCCAGGAGATTCTGGTTGCTTGCGCTAGAGGTTCACGATTAGGTGTGAAGAAACCAACTTCAATATCACAAGCGTACTTATCAAGAGTTTTGATGAACTCAAGAGTTTCTACACATTGCCCGAACGTCGGTCTAAGTCGGAAATTGTAAGGGGGTCTTCGGATGTCAGGGAATTTACTTTCTCTTTTTGCTCTCTTATAGTCGCCGCGTATAATATAACGCGTAATATACTGTCCGTGCAAAGCATTCGCAGGGTGAATTGATGGGATGGTCTTACGTCCGGGTATAAGGGTAGCGGGGAGTATACTGCCTCTCCATTTGGTAATCCCTCTACCTTCACAGATAGATCGAAAAGCTGGCGACCCCAGAGGTACGATGACATTAGCGGTTGTTTTTGAGAGCTCATCTTGAAGCCTTTCTACGCTTTTTTTACCCAGAGGAGTGAACCCCTCGTTAGTGTCAGAGAATAGTTTCTCAGTATAAGCCTTGTCTTTAAAAAGAACACTTTTCCCTTTTGGTTTATAAACTGGGAAGTCAAAAACATTAGTTGTATATGTACCAGAGCGTGGGATTCCAGCGAACTCCAAGCATTGATCATGGACGAAGCCAGCTGAACCAGAGAAAGGTCTACCATCTATCATCTCCCTCCTCGCTGGAGCTTCCCCAACAAAGACTATGGAGGCAGTTAGAGGATCACCTTCGGGGCGATAGGTCATTTTGAAGTAACCTCTTTGAGTATATCTACCAAGATGGGTAAGGTTTTTTCTATCTCTGTTATCTTACCCTTTAACATATACATCTGTTCTAAGACTTCTAAGAGCGGTTCTAGATTATCATGAACTACCTCTTGATGGAGAGGCTCAATATTTCTAGTACTATTACCCCATTGTGACACATTTATTTTATTCACATAATTATTACTTATATAATCATTAACTATAGGATTATCTTTAGCAAACCCAAGAAATAT
>SDBT01008146.1_pt1 | contig 17158 bp, 21 predicted proteins | sample 2277101 | NCBI WGS metagenome assembly SDBT01 (sample SAMN10404973, study PRJNA504765) | marine sediment metagenome | isolation source: marine sediment core GS10_PC15, 103 cmbsf | place: Arctic Ocean: Southern Knipovich Ridge | collected 2010
GCGGAAGCCCGTTCGATCATCCGGGCGGCGGAATTGATCGAGTACAGTTTCGTGAGTATCCCGGCCAACGCCGATGCGCTGACGACTGCTGTGAGCAAGGGAATGATTCGCGAGACCGAACCCTATTTCGAGCCATTCATCCGGGCGATAACGGATGCGAGTTCACGGAAGCGCATTGTGCGTGTGGTTGCACCGCAGCCAACCGTGAGAGTTATTCGAGCACCCGAGAAGCAACGGGTCGCGATAGCCAACATAGACAGAGACGTGAGGATTAAACGTGCGCTAAACGCTGGACGTATTTAGAGACAACACCCGCTGACCCAGGGGGTGGTGGACCGTACACGGCACCGCGTTGTCACCGCGTGTAGTACAAGCGACTGACTTGACTCTACGAGGAGACAACAGATGAGGTTGATAACTTTAACCAAAGCATGGTCCCATGATGACCAAGAGTTCGAGGCGGGAACTCAGCTTGAGGTCGACGACACAACCGCCAAAGCAATTGTAGCCGATGGGTATGGGACGTTGGCTGAGGACGCGCCAATCGTCAAAACGGTCGATGCTGGTTCCAACACCAAGACGGCCAGCAACGGCACGCCGGATGTAGTCACCGTCACACGCGAAGACTACGACAAGATGGTCGCAGACTTGGTTGAGGCTAAGGCTACCGAGGCGGCCATGACCAAGGCTAACGGCCGTGGAAACATGCGTGTGCGACTTGCCGCAGAGGGCGATGAATGTCGCGGGTATGCCAAGGGCGTGCGCGGGTTGGGCGACGTCCTGTCTGACATGATGACCGCGGAAACAACCGGCAAAATCCCCGAGCGACTACAAGCTTGCACGGCGCCGCCAGGCACGAAGACTGTAGGCACAGACGAGTTCGCTAGCGTCGAAGAGGCTATCGGTGGCTGGTGGATTCCGCCCGCACATGATCCGCGGCTGCTGGAAAAGGGTATCGAAGACGATTGGGTGCGTGCTAATGGCGCCGTGCCCATCCCCGTGGCCGGCCAAATGGTGACGGTAAATGCCATCACCGACGTCAATCGTACATCGACGCTCTACAACGGAATTCAGGTATTCACCACGAAGGAAAAGGGTGCGATGACCGCGGCTACGGGTACGTTCGAGCAGATCGAGCTGAAGCCCAAGGCTGTGACTGGTCTGTATTACATGACCGACGCGCTAATGCACTACGCCCCAGCGATGGGCGCGGTCCTCGGCGGAATGTTCCGGGATGCGTTGATCTACAAGCAGCTTCAGCAGTTCACGGAAGGCACAGGCGCAGGCGAGTCGATGGGGATCTTCAACGCCGGCGCCAAGTACGAGCAGTCGCCCGAAAGCGAACAGGCCGCAGCTACCATTCTAACGCCGAATGTGCTCAAGATGCGTTCGCACATGCGGCCCCAGGAGTACAGCAAGTCGGTTTGGCTCGCGAGCTTGTCGTGCATGGAGCAGCTCAACACCCTGACGATTGACGTGGGTACGGGCGGTAGCACGGTCGCTTTGGTGAACATCACCAACGACGGCATTGAGCGAATACTCGGCCGTCCGCTGATCTATACCGAGTTCGCTGCGGCTGTGGGCACGGCTACAGACCTGACTCTGGTATCTTGGCCGACGTACCTGATCGGCGAAGGCACTTACGCGTCTTCCGATTCGTCCATCCATGTGCGATTCCTGGAGAACGAAACTGCGTTCAGGTTTGTCATGCAACTCGATGGCCAGCCCTGGTGGCGTACTACGTTGACTCTCCGCAATAGCTGGGAAGTCGCTCCGATTGTCACCCTGGCGGCCCGCACTTAGAAAGGAGGCATATTACTATGCCTGGAATGCATACACTGATTCAGAACATTTCCGCGGAAGTCGTGCTGGATAGCACGGACATCGGGGGAACGACTGCAACGTCCAAATACCTCGATATGGCCAACTTTGGCTCCGTCGACTTCCTTGTCCAGTTGGGTACGACCCTTGAAGGCACGCCCGATGGCTGGAGCGCAACCGACTCGCTTGACAACTTCTACATAGTGCAGGCGACGGATTCGTCCGGGAGCGATGTCAAGATCGTCGCCGGTGCGAACTTGGACCAGACAGACGCTCAGACGGGCACCGCTGGGGACATCTACACCATCACGGTCCACAGTGACCAGTTGGATGTAGCCAACAACTTTACGCACATGGCCGCGCTTGTCGTAGAGGATACAGGCACAGGCACCGATACGGTGACCATTGTCGGCATGCGTTACAACCCGAGGTATTCGCACGAGGATCTTACGTCGGCTAAGCACACAGTCGGCTAGACTGGAAACGGCTAACTCGGGGCGGGGGCTTCGGCTCTCGCCCCTTGAGGCCATCGCTAACACAGGAGAACCCAGAGATGGCAGCAGGAAAATCACCACTTTTCGTAAAGAAGCAACCGGGCGGGCATCTGGCTATCATCGACCAATCGATGACCACTGGAGACGTGTTCTTTGTTCATAGTGGAACGGGAACGGATGGCGCGGGCTACGGTAGGAACCCCGACGCACCGTTCGCAACCATCGAATTCGCGGTCAGCCAATGCACAGACAGTAAGGCCGATCGGATCTACGTCATGCCCGGCCATGCTGAAGTGGTTGCTACTGTCGGCGCGTTGGCGCTGGATGTGATTGGAATCCGCGTCATTGGGCTGGGCAACGGAACGATACAGCCTACTATCACACTCACCGACACGGCTTCGACTATCACTATTGGTGCGGCTTCTGTCACAGTCGAGAACGTGAACCTCGTCCCCGGTGACGATGATGTTGCCGTTTGTTTCGATGTGAATGCAACGGACTTCACTGTCCGCGGCAGTCGGTTCACTTCGCCTACCGCAACCAAGAACTTCCACATTTGTGTACAGGATGGTGCGACTACCACGACCAGTCGTATCACAATCGAGGGATGTTCTGCCATACAGAACGATGCCTTGAATACGCATTTCGTAAACTTCGCGGGTACGGGTGACGGGCATATCGTCCGCGACAACATCCTGATCGGCGACTGGGGTACGATGTGCATCGGCGGTGCAGGTGTGATTACGAACGCAGTGATTGTGAACAACCTGATCGCCAACAAGGCGACTGACGCGGACGCTTGCATCAACATCGAAGCTACGGTTCTGGGCGTCTGTGCTCGCAACGCAGTTGGCATGGGGCACGCGACGGACGCGATAACGGCCACGGCCATGACGGAGTCAGAGAACTACGCTGCGTTGGTCACGGAAGATCTACAGGGCGTTCTCGAACCGGCTGCAACGTAAGAAGGGAGGTGACCTATGGCGACAGCCCAAGCAGTTACCTTGACGGAGATCAACCATACGTCCGTCAAGAAGATCACGTTCGACTGGCTGTGTACTGATCTCGGTGTGGTATCGCAGGTCACGGCGAACGCCTACGACGGCAAGATCCTTGCACTCGTGACCGACCCCGACGCTGGAGGCGATGCCCCGTCCGACAATTACAACATCACGCTCTTGGATTCTGGTGGTGTGGATGTGCTGATTGAAGGCGGGCTGCTTCGGGATACAGCCAATACAGAGGTCGTGGCGTCCGCGAGCTTGGGTGCGGTTGCGGGCTCGAAGCTGACCCTCGCGATTGCCGACGCTGGTGACGCGAATAAAGGTCTAGTGCACGTGTATATCAGGTGATGATGCTATGGCCCTGCTAAGCAATGCACTAACAACGGTAGACGACTTGCTGTCGTACATGGGCGAATCCCTGCCCACGACGGAGATGCTGACCGTCTACCACGACGAGAGCGACTCGGCCACAGCGGCGACCGTGGCGATATCGGGTAGCCCTCCGAATCTCGCGTTGACCATCACCGGCGGCGCCAATGCTGGCACGGTTATTGTGGCGACTGCTTCGGGCATGACTATGGCGGAATTACGTGTCGCGGTCGATGCACTAAACAAGGGTTGGGTCACAACCGTCATAGGTGGTGCGGGCGGTGCGGATTCGACAGGCTTGGACGCGCTCGCCACGGTCAGTGCTTTCGGCATGGCTGCGGTGCAGTACCTCACAGGCACCAATACCCATCGCCATGAAGAGGCGATCAATGCGGCTTCGGTTAAGATCGAGACTCACTGCAACCGGACATTCGCGGCCACGAATTACACGCATATGTATTCGGGCCGCAGTAGTAAGAAGCTACCGGTGAGGCAGTACCCGATCATCCAAGTCAACCGCATTGCCATTGGGCGGACCGACGCGTTCACTATCAACAATACGTCGACCGACGCCGTGCAAGCTAATGCCGCCCTCGAGTCGGCGCAACTCCGCCTAGATGTCGTGGGCGGTGCGAACGCGAGTAGCAGCACTGTTGTGTACACGAGTTCAACCACGTTGACGACTCTCGTAGCTTCCATCAACTCAGAGGGCAATGGGTGGGAGGCTGAAGTCCTATCGACCGCAGAGGGTAGTTGGTTGGTCGCCGACTGCCTGGACTTCGAGTCGCGCAATGCCCTGAATTCGTCGTTGACTGTATGGATGCCGCTTCAGGCTCAGGACCGGTATGAGGTCCACAAGGACGCCGGGATTGTCTATCGGACTGGAGGAAACTTAACTGGCTCGCCCCAGTTCTGGCCGATGAACGCAGCCTGGCAACTCGGCACCCGTCCCATCGAGCTGCGCCCACTGACCGCCGACGAGGCCGGGCCGTTTTGGCCTGAAGGTGTGTTTAACATATACGTCAGCTACCGGGCGGGATTCGAGACCACACCGGCCGACGTGAAACAGCAGTGCGAAGAGCTGGCGAAGAACTACTTGCGGAACGCGTCGCGGAATACAGCCCTCACCTCCGAGAGCATTGAAGGCTATTCGTTTTCGTCTGGATTCTCCGGGCCGGCAGGGCGTTCGGGTGCCGAGGGCGCATTTACCCAAGCGATCCGCGGTGCGCTTTCCGGGCGGGTGAATTATATGCCCCAAGAGTTCATTGAGGTGTAGGCATGGCTGCGCTGGATCATGGAGCGAAGCACGGGACGCTAATGCAAATGAGCCATGCCAGTGATGGCGGGTTCGGCAAGACTACTACGTGGTCGGCGATAGGTCCGTTGCGCTTGAGGCTGACCACGGTATCGTCCAGTCAGCAGCTCGCGTACCAGCGTGATGGGTTTGAGAATGTATTGCGGATTCAGGCAGAGAACTTCCTGCCGAAGAGGATACTTAGATACAAGACTTTGCGCGATCTGCTGGTTGGTATAACGCCGATCGAGGAACGCATGCGCATCAACTACGACGGCCGGACGCTGTCTATCATTGGCGTGCGGTTTCCGAATGATGGCGAGATTCACGGCAAGAATAGTTTGGTATCGATCGATTGTATTGAGACCCCGCAGACCGTGGGGATTATGGACAAGCCTTAGTATGGCCAGTTTTGTGACATCTTGGAAAACCACTGAGTTCATGGAGGAAATGGACAAAGCGGTAGCCAAAGGCGTAGGCCGAGCTGCGCAATTCCTTGCCCGCAGGATCAAAGAACGGATCAGCCGCCCCGGGGTAAAGAAGACGACTCCCTTCGGCTCTACGCGCGTGCGAGGCAAGCGGGTTCGACGTGGAACTGCAGGCGGCGACATCACGCGTGTCAGTCGGCCGGGTGAACCGCCCCGCAAGCGCCTTGGAATGCTTCGCAACAGTATCCGCGCGGAGAAGCACAATCGGACAGGCACGGTCTATCGGGTTGGAAGCAAGTTGCGATACGCAGCGGCCCTGGAGTTGGGCACCAGCCGTGGCCTTAAGCCCCGCCCGTACCTGAGATCGACGCTGGCCCAAGAGCGGCTTGCATTACGGAACGCCATCCTCACGGGCATCAAAGGCACGAAGTTCTTGCGCCCGTTACACGGAACCCCATCGTCCAGCGAGTTGACGACTGACGACGTGGATCGCGGCCGGAGTAATGTGCACTTTGCTGAGCCGCCCGATGTGGGGGAACTGTAATGGCAGCCCTCAATTTACAGCTCGTAGACAAAGCGATCTTCAGCGCCTTGGCCGCGAACGCAACGGTTAAATCTCTGTTGGGTGACCCGCCCAGGATCAGGTCTTTCCTTGAGGCGAACATAACATTCCCATGTTGTCGCGTGGACGAAATACCGATCGGGCCGTGGACTGGGACCATGCGGGGGCCGGGCGTGGATTGGATCGGGCGGGTCCACAAGCAGTTCACGGTGTTCTCTCAAGAGACGTCATTGGCTAAAGCGTCGGCCATTCTCAAAGCTCTCGAAGATGTCTTGGAGTTGATCCCGTCCGATGCGAATGCAGCAATCACAGGCGGGGTATTTGGTAGTGCGATCCGCGGGATCAGCGCACGAGACTACGATGCTGTGCTCGGAACGTCGTTCGCTCTCGTTGAATACACATTCTCTGTCGAGGCGACGTCTTGATAGAAGGTTAAGGAAGTGAGGTAGCAACATGGCTCACATAAGCGGTTACGGCGGGAGCATGACGTTCACCGCTGGCGAGATAGAAGGAACCGGTACGCCCAAAGTGGTTGCGGCTATTGAGTCTTGGACTGTCAACTCGACGTCTGAGACATTCGCGGCATTTGCCAAGAAGGAAGACTGGGAGACGGGCTTCCAGGGTGCGGCCGAGTGGGACGCCACTGTAGTATGCCTAGTGCAGGACGATGCAACCACCGGGCTTTTGCCGGAGCTTTATAGCTCGCCGACGTTGAACACTGTCATATTCTTATTGAATGCCACGCGGACGCTGGAGTCTGGCACGATTGCCGCCGGGACCAGCCCGATTCTGGCAAATGTGTCGACAAGTAATCCGATTGACGGCCCGGTCAAGGTTACTTACACGATAATCGGCAATGGCCCGCTGGATGCTGGTTACTCCTAGCAGTCGGGACGAAGCCTGAAGGAGATTGGTACGATGCCTCATATAAGTGGATACGGTGGCAGCATAACGATTGTGGGTGGGTGGCTTGCGGTGCCCATTAAGCTCGAAACGTGGGACGTGAACACTACGAGCTTAATCTTCGAGGGTCGCGCCAAAGGTGAAGCGTGGAAAACGAAGTGGGTAGGGCCTGCAAAGTGGGAAGCGACTGTCACGTGCTTGGTGCAGCATGACGCTGCGGACGGGCTTCTCCCGGAGGTATACGGTGAGGCAACGCCGATCTCCAACATCCAATTCCACAACACTACGGAGGACTATTTGAAGGCGACCAACGGGATCATCACTGGTGTGTCAGTCAGCAACCCAATAGATGGGCCAGCAAAGGCGACGTACACCATTACGGGAACCGGGGCGATGACCCACGTGTCGGGGAATCCTGCGTAAATGGCTTGGCTTTCTGGATATGGCGGGAAGGTAGTAGTCACCGCCGGTAGTGCCACCGGGTGGAACGCCGGAGTTACAGACTGGCGATTGCAGAATACGGTGCGCCTGCATGAGACTCCGTATATAGGCGGGAGTCTCACCAGTGGACTCGCTCCGCCAGTGAGTAACGGTATCGTAAGGTGGAGGGCGGTAGTCAACTTCCTGTTTGACACTGCTCTTGGCCAGGATGACCTATGGGTAGGCGACTGGAATGAAATAACCATACGGTTGTACGTTCTGTATAGTAGCAAATTTTTTGTAGGAGTCGGCATATTAGAGGCGTACAACTTCTCGGCTCCGATCGACAGGCCGATTACTGGTGTGGCTACTATCCGCGGTGTCGATGACACGCATGGCTGGACGGCGAGTTCGTAAGCATGGCAATCGTAACAGGCGCAAACGGGAGCATCTCGCTAGCCGCGCACAATGACGATGATGACGCGAGTGTCATGTTCGGCGATGACACTGGTTCCCAATCGTCGACCGCGGCAATGATATACGATGGGCGGATCAATAATTGGACACTTATCACCCATCGGCAAATGAACGATGCTACGCCCATGGGCGTCGATGCGGACGAGTTCTACCCCGGCTCGGGCGGCGGCGTCGTGCTGGTGCGAGGTTGGATTGATTCCACCGACACAGGTCTGACAACCAATGTCGGCAAGTACAACAGGGAGATTGGCGCCTTCGTTCCAGGTGCAGAGGACAGCGACTTTACCGCTCTGCTTGTACTGTCAGACAAGGTCGGTGCCGATGTGCGGAAGTACCGCATGCATGGATGGGTGGAGAACTTGCGTATAGAGAATCCGGTTGACGCACCCCAACGGTTCTCCGGTTTGATTCGGGTGTCTGGTGATATTTCAATAGTGTGGGCAACTTAACATGACAGCAACGCGTGGTACTACGGAGCACTTTTGGGCTATTGACGCGGCTTGTGGTGGTGGTGCTGAAGTGGAAGTCGACGGTAAGACGTGGATCTTCTCACCGCTGACATTCCGCGACGGGAAGGACATCGTCCAGCACGCGCGCTCTGAGGCTTTGAAGGCTTACTGGGCGGCGTCCGAGGACAGGCCTCGCGATTACCAGCAAGGCAATATCGACCTAAATACTATTTTGTTCGGCGCGGCGCCTCAGATGTCGCTGACTGATCCGTCGCTGCGGATGCTGCAAGTGAAGTTGTCGCTGCGGAAAGAGCAGCCGAAAGTCACCGACGCAGACGTTGACAAGATGTTCGATGATGAGGACGTGGCTAAACAGCTCTGGGCTTTGGTGGAGGCTTTGACTTACGGCCCGTTCACCGAGGAACAACTGCAGGGCGAAGGTGACGGTGAAGCAAACCCTACGCAACCCGAGGTCCAACCGCCTGGTGGCGATGTATCTGCGACCTGATTGTGAACTTCGGGATGAATGATAATGAGGCAATGGATCTGACTTACGGGCAATACCGGATGCTGAAGCAGTACACGAAGGCGTAACTATGGGCAACGAACTAGGAGCAGCGTTTGTCCTGATCGGTGCGGATATGAATCCGCTCTCGGTTGGGCTGCGCAATGCTCAGCGTGTGACCAACAGCGCCATGGCTCAAATGACCACAAGTGTCCAGCAGTTCGGCGGCGCATTTGGTAAGGCCATGAAGCTCGGTGTCGGCGTTGGCATAGCTGGCGGCGCTGTTGCTTTCGGAGGTGCTGCGCTCGCGGTGGGCAATCTGTTGTCACAGGTTGAGGCGTTGACGTTCTTTGCCAGCGAAGTAGGCAAGGCTGGCGGGAGCATGAAGCAGGCGTTGCCGGAGTTTGACGCGATCCATGAGAGACTCGCTAAGCAATTGCCGTTGACGCGGGCGGCGGGGTTGGAAATTGCGGCATACGGGAAACGTCTAGGGCTGGCGGGGAATGATCTTGAGAAGTTCATCACGCGATCGATTGGCCTGGCGACTGCGTTCGGTGTGCCTTTCGCGAAAGGCGGTCCGCTAGCCGAATCTATTCGGCGTGGCCAAGACCCCGGCCTAGCCAGCGTCGGTCTGCCATTGCCGCCCAATGCACCGGCATCGCAAGTCACGCCGGCGGGCGAAGAGTTCGCCCGTGTCATGTACGAGGCAACATTGGCTGCAGTGCCATTGCGCCCCGACAAGCGGATTGCAGCGATAGCGAAGGACTGGGCGGCGGCCATCGGCGAGGCGATGGTAGAAGGAATCGCCGATGGGCTTGTTGGCATTAAGATCCCATCGTCCAAGGAAATCTTGGACAGATTAGAGGCCACTACCCCCCGAGACCTGGTGCGTCGGCAGGTAGACGTGGTGCGTCGGCATGTAATAATAGCAGCTGTGGGTGCGCCCGCGGCCTTCGAGGGGCTCAAGAAGCGCGTGCTCGCAGTTGTGGGAGCATTTAATGTCGACAGGGTTGCGCTAGAGATAGCGAGATTTCGGTCGAGAAAGACATTTTTCGACAAGCCCCTGCTCTCCCCTGAGGGGCGCAAGCGAATCGAGTCGTTTCTCGGAATCACCCCCGCCACCTTGCGAGATCGCAGCAGCACCTTGGATGATATTATAGATAATATCTCGGAAGCGTCGGCCAGTGGTAGAGAGCAACTCTTCGGCATCGACAACCAAGGGATGCAGGATCGTGGCGGCATAATGCAGCCCGGGCTCAACACGCACCAGTTCGATAGAGAGATTAAGCGCGACGAGCAAACGCGACAACTAATCGAAGTGATGAAAGAGTCGGTCGACTTACAGCGCGCGGCCAACATGATACCGGCGGGATAGATACATGACAGGCATTTGGCAAGGACAAGAGCGGACATCAACTACGCAGAACACTAATGTCGTATGGACGGAGCAGCGCGATACCCGCACCATAGATGAGGACTTGCAGAACGGAGTCATCACTCAAACCTTCCTTGTCCCCGGCCGGCCGGACGAAGCCCTAGTCAGCGCAGTAGTCGGCGGGCTGAACGTGGGAGACGTGCACCCATTCTACAAGGATGCATATCTCACAAATCGCAGGTTCGCCATCCATACCGACAAGAAAGACGCGACCAAGCGCCGGACGCTGGTGACGCTGGTTTATCGCAGACGCCCGTGTATGGCGTGGCCGGAGATCAGTACGCACGTCACGCTAGTGTCTGTCCCTACGTGGTTCACGCTCGACACAATTCCGCGGGCTATCAACCGTTCGCAAATACCGACGCCCGTCCTGCAGCCGCAGACAGCCATTTCCTTGCGATGGCCCAACGTGGTTATGAGCAGGAAGAACTTGCGAATACTGGAGAGGCAAGTGGGGCATACCCTGGCGATGCAGGATTGGTATGTGTCGCGGCCCCAGCCTCTCGAGGAGGGCGGTCCAATAGAGGACATCAAGAATGAGAAGTTCCTACTCGGATATGAGTTCCAAATGCTATTCTTTGAAAGCTCGAACAAGAGGCTGCTGTACGGGCCGGGGAATATCACCGATGACACGCCAGCGAATTGGGAATTGGTGCTCAGCTTTCGGTATGATCCGATTCGGGAACACAAGCTCTGGTCGGCTCTTGTTAAAGGTGCTGGCCTGGCCAAATGGCCAGCCTCAATAGAAGACCTGCCGGAGTCTCACCACATCCTCACCATCTACCCAAAGGCGACGGAGGACTTCGAGCAACTACTACTCCCGATCACGCAAAATCCGAAGGACTGCTACACGCGAGGACCCGTGATCGAATGACAATAAGCGGCGGATCTAACAAGACCGGGGCACAACTTAACGCAAGAGACGTGCGCGAACTAGTATCCGCAGCGCGTAGCGTCCAATCCAGCCAAACCGAAGGCGGCATCGAATCGCAGACGGGGCGCGATGCGCAATACTTCACCATCAGCGCACAGATAGCCAACCAAGACAACATCCGCGAGTCTTTCCTTGGCGTGGTCATGGAGGACGGGCCTCCGCTAGAAGAGGGGCAGACCCGGCCGGACCTCGAAGGTTCTATGTACTGGGTCAAAGAGGTGCGTGATACGTCCGAGTCTATCGACCGGCTCGTGATGAAAACGATCGAGCAGATTTACCCCGCTGGTTCGGCGCCGACTCCCGAGCAGAATGCCCAGATCCTCGACTGGCACAAGTCAACGCGATGGCTTCCGGCTGCCAATATATCGGAAATGGACGTCGACGATCCGGATGCAGATACGCACGGGGTGTCCGTTGGTACAGTCGTCAAAGTATTCGTCACCAAAACCGCGGACGGGACTCCGCGTTTCTACTTCAGCGAGTCGCGCGGCATGGGTCAATTCGCCTTCGCCGTCGTACGTGAGATCCCGGAGAATGCAAATAGTTATTTGGTGAAAGCGCAGGAAGTGCAGCTCAACGCCGGCGACGCTTTACTGGTCGGCGCCGCCCAGGACATCCAGACGTACCCCGGCATCCCTGCGCGATACTACGCGCCGCTAGTGTGGAAGGGCTCGGTTACGATCTTCGAGGGTGGCAAAGTGTTCAATCCGGCTGTGCCGCTTCTTCGCGTCTTCATAGCCAACGGAGAATTCTACCTCGAACAGAGTGTCCGTTGGCCGTTGCGTAAGAGCAGTGGGGGCATCAATCTCAGCGACTGCACCCCGGTGGAGGTGGTTACCTGATGCCAGACTACGAGGCACCATCGGAGGCCGATTTCAAGCCCCGCGAGCTAAAGACGGTCATTGCAGGTGCGACTAAGAGGACCAGCTCTTGGGCTGATTGGCCCGCACCAGCAGTGCCTGGAACCCTACGCTCTTCCCCGTTGTTCCTTTTCAAGAATGTCCCATGGGACATGGCGGGAGGGATAATGCATCGGGACGTTTGGATTACAACAGAAATAGACGGCGACATGACGGACGCGGCTTCAGACCTCCGGATGAGTATGCAGCCAGGCCAGCACGACATCTCGGGGGATATGTTCACAACAACGGGGATAGACAAGTGCGGCGGGCAGCCAACGGCCTTCCTCTTGGACCCTTACGATCCGGATATGGGAGCCAATCCTATAGACCCCACCCGCGCAGGGAATAAGCAGCAATACCTAGTGGCGATCTCGCCGAGAACCTTCCTGGATGTGCGACGTTCTATCCTTGCGGCATCCCCCGACTCACGAGAGCTCCCCGACGGGCGCACATTCGACCCCCAGGAAGATGTATTGTTCAACTTCGCGCGACACCCGGCAGGTATGACAATTTGGGATGAGGGCTGCCTTCCAAGGAGGCACTTTGCGCTCCGAGTGAATCTCGACATCGAATTCAGCAGAATTGACGCTACCCCCCTGGACCTGAAACTGTGGAGTGAAGATACGTGCCAGAACGCAGTGTTCGGGCCGCGGTATCCAGAGATCCCGGTTACTGAAGCCAACCCTCATGGGAATGCTGTGCCGTTTCCCTTGCTCACGACAACCCATAAGGTGCGGGCGATGCCTGCCCTCACACTGTCCAGTGCACTCGATGAAGTTTGCAAATTCCATAACGGAGGGGAAAACCCTAATACCACACCGGGAAGCGGCTTCGTGGTTGGACCCGATGGGTTCGTTCGGGGGGCGTATTGCTCACAGCGAGCGGGAGTGCGGGCAGGCAACCACTTCGCTGATCCGTTTATAATCCAGACGGACGATGGCGACATCACCCAGGAAGATGAAAGTAAATGGGGCCTGCAAGGCCAAGTGCCTGCGGGGTTCTGCGGTTTTGTCGGCGGGTATGAGGCGCCGGTATGGACCGAGGTAGAGTTCTGGTCTGAGCAGCATATCTGCGGGGGGTGGATCTGATGCCCAAATGCCAAGGCATCACCAATTGCAATTGTACACACAACCGGGATGACCCCACTTGCAGGTCGTGTAGTGAATACGGCAACCAGAGCACGGCTAATGAGGACCGATGGATTGGGATGTTCTTCACGTCGGGGGGGCCGCTGAGCGATTGCGTGGCTAATGAACGGGGCTGCGAGCTAGGATGCCAGCCATGCAGGCAAACAGAGATGATTGCCGAATTCCTGCGACCGGGTGGCCAGCGATGGCTGAAGCCTCACGAGCCATTCGACCCCGAACTTGCCGCAGTGGCCCCGAATCGCATGGCCAACGGCATGGTCGGCCCCCTCCGCTCGCAAGGGCACGAGAACAATATCGCTGGCCGCGACCCTACCAGCGTGCGCCGATTCCATGGCAAGATGACATACCAGCGAGGGGTGTGCCACCAGAACACGTATGAGGGGGAGGCGTTTGGGGACGGTAGGGAATTCGGGGCGAACGCCTGCGATTGTGAAGCGGAGCCCTCGCAGACGCCTCCTAATTGTGGGAACAGTTCTACGTCTGGGCAGCCGGTCCCCGGTGCGTTCCAAGACCAGTTTTTCTACGACAACATACTAAACCTCAGCGACAATGGCATCTGGTGCCGAGAAGCAAATACATCGCTCGACCCGGACGCGCTTGGCTCGGAGGTAGTTCGTGTAAACACCGGCCCGGGGACGCTCTATCAGGTAGTCGTCCTGAGAGATACGCCGTGTGGCGGCAATATGCTACTGCCATGCACGTTGGCCGCTCAAGTCGGCGGCGAGTGCTGCGAGTACGGAGCCCTCGCAGAGGCCCAGGACATCGAGCCGGAAACGATCAGGGAGTTCGACTGGATCGGTATCGACCTGCGGAATATCACCCTTGGCGCCGGTGTCGGCAACGTAGGGTTCTATGGAGACAGAGGCGCAATCGTGATGAAAGCGCGAGCCCTCCAGGCGCTGGCCGACTTGCCGGGTGACATCGCGCAAAACCCTGGCGCTAAAGTATTCGACCAACTCGACAGGCATCCGGGTAGTGCGCACTTGTGGAGCAGGGAGTATTTCCCCGACACCTCCGCGGGTTGCAACGGATTGCCGACCATCCCCGGCTTCGAGATCGATGCGCACTTGCGGCAAGCGGGTGTGCCGGTGCGGGTCGAGGCGTACATATCGAGGGCGACCGTGTTCGCCAGCGTTGTAGCGCAGATGGTAAACACGGCACCACCACAGCAGGTTTTGGGGCATCACCAAGACAAGATATTTGCACACGTGCGGATACGTGTAGAAGTGGAACTCTCTTATAGAGCCTTCGTGGTAGGCGAAGAGCAGCCGAAGATTGTGGAGGAGTGGCATGAGCCGGACGATCCAGACTTCGGCAAAGAGACTGTTTTGCGCATCGTCAACGTGGACGACGTCGATCATCCCGAGCATGGGAGCTGCAAATTTTCGCCCGTCATTGCAGTATCGCCAGGTGAAGACGGGACAGTACCCGAAGGCCAAGAGCCGACGTCCTTCAACCAACCCGACGAGATTGTATTTGCTGTTCAAGACGATCCGGAGCATCCGCAGCCATGGAGTGCCCGACAGTTCAGCATGCCGAATCGGGCTGAATGGTGGGGGTTCTTGGGCACAGCGGGAGTAAGGTCGCCACGTGTGCCGTACGACGCAGTAGGCGACAAGTCAGCCTGTTGCCGACTGCTGCACGCCCTTGACGCGCTCCAAGTACGTGGATGGCCGAGCTTGCATGAGGCTTTCCCGGGTGCAGATCGTGGGCCGTATAGGGGTAGGTTTAGGTTGAACTTCTTATCCGGCAAGGTGTGCGCATGATAGCAATGTCGCCGAGCTTACGTGCTTCGTTGGAAGTGCAAGCGGAGTATGCGCACCTACAGCGGCCGGTGCGTCAAGCGTTGGGCACGAAGGGCGAGGTCGCCGCTCCCGCAGTGGTTGTGCCAGGCGTGGCACCTACGCCCCCGGCATCGGCACGAAGCAGCAAGGGAGAGGTGCCGCCAGAGGTACAGCGGATGCGGCGGTATGCGCGATTAGTGAAGTCGCTGGCCACGCAGCCTATCGACATACAATGGTCCGTCGGAATTGCAGAGTTCATATCCCGCACGACGGCGCGAGCCATGTTCTTCTACCAGGACGCACGGTCGTTCATCATAGCACACCTACTGCTCTACGTTGGCAGTGGAGAAGTTCGGGAACGCCTTGCCGAGTGCAGCCCATGCCGATTTAAGGAGCCATGGGGTGGTGATGATTTTTGCATGGGAGCAAATGACGGCGAAGGGTGCGGTTGCGGGCATCATCGCTTTGCGAAGTTGAGCCACAAAGTTCGCCTTGCCGCATGGAAGTGCCCACAAGAGCGCTTTGGGTACGGACGATTATACAAGCTATTTGAGAGGTTCTGTAATGCCGGATGTTAAAGTTTGGATAGACACCGCCACCGACGACGACTACAACGTGGCGAACAACTGGTCCCCGGCCGGCGTGCCTGGCGATGGTGACACGTTGATCTTCAACGACCAGGCGCTCGGGCCGATGACGGATAACATCGACGCAGCAACAGTAGGTCCTAAGGCGTTTGACGTCATTGTAGACCGGACATTCCAACACTACATCGGCGCGTCCGGGGACGCATTCTCCACGACAGGCTCTGGGGCGAGTATTTGCTTCGGTACGCTCATCTTCAGTGGTAGCGGTTTGACCCCGTCGTATTTCGATGCGAACACGGGGGACACTTGCACGCGCGTCGTACTCGATACCCAGAGTGCCAGCGTTGACGTGCTGGTATTGGGCGGGGCCGGTAGCTGGGGAGACTTCACTTTGCGCAACGGCAAGGGGAAGTTTGCTGCTACTACGGTCACCGGGCGGATACAAATGCTGGGCGGCTCGACTAATGCGTCTTCGGTGCTGAACATTCCCGCTGGGAATACGCTTTCCGGCACAAGGACCGGCATAGTCAGCGGGCGCCTTGTATGCGGCAGTGCGATCCCGGATGTGAATGTGTCCGGCGGCGAGTTCGTCCTTGACGGCACTGTAGGTATTGGCACGCGCCTCGAGATGTATGGTGGGACGACTTTCTGGGATGCAAGTGCATCTTCGACGATCGTGTTGGCTGATATATTCGGCGGGACGTTTACCATCCGCAAGGATCGCATCGGGCGCACGTTGACTAACATGGGCGTCTATGGATCTGGGATAGTGGACTTCAGCACCGGCGGTCACAATGTGACTTTCTCGAACGCCCCTAGGATCTATGGCACTAACCCGATGAAGATGCCCCAGGGTATGTCGGTGGTGCACGCAATCTAATGTTAGACTACTACTCTGATCCGGCCAATATCCAAGTGTTCAGCGATAGCGGCGTTGGCGACATGGGCAGCTTGGCCATTGATACGGACGCCAACCACGCTGCGCGCTTCGGGCTAACTGTGCCGTACATCCCGTCGTTCATCCGGGTGCACTTTAGCGGGACCGGGGCCACTCTTGCTAACGTGCTAATCAACATAGACAGTATGCGCGGAGAGCGGCACGATACGATATTGCATACGGTCAAGAAGCGAGGTCTAGGCGTGGATGTAACCTGGCGCGTCGAGTTGCACGAGATGAAGGACTGGATATTACAAGGCGCTGATGCGCTGGTGCTGACGTACACGAACCCGCATGCCGGCGACTTAGCATGGGGCATAGAGACAGGGCTGATCCCTGTGAGACGTAATGGCTAGAGATCGTAACATTACACGGCATGGCGTGGAAGCCGATGAATCGCGTGACATCGGGTATACGCCAGCGGACGCCTCTAAGTGGCCGACTGGCGACCCGCCTGCCGATGTCGAAGAGGCTCTCGATGCGAGGGCCGCCGACGCTGCAACCCATTCGCTCGTAGACGGCACACGGGCGTTCACTGGCACGGTGGGTGGCGTAGAGCCGGTTGCCAATTCGGACCTTGCTACCAAAGAGTATGTCGATACGAGTGCCGGGTTCCACTTCAACTACTTCCAAACGGATACGGCGAGTGACATCGGCGGCTACTTCGACATGATCGACATGAGCATGGGGGAGATCGAGAGTTCT
>SDBT01008147.1_pt1 | contig 17158 bp, 18 predicted proteins | sample 2277101 | NCBI WGS metagenome assembly SDBT01 (sample SAMN10404973, study PRJNA504765) | marine sediment metagenome | isolation source: marine sediment core GS10_PC15, 103 cmbsf | place: Arctic Ocean: Southern Knipovich Ridge | collected 2010
CGAGGAGGTAGTCCTGGAAGAAAAAAGCCTGGTGGCTTGCCCACCAATGGTGCCTCACGGAATCAAGGCGGAGGAGAGAGCCGTAATCCTGGCGATAATTACACCTCGACCTGAATAGAAGCCAGAGGATTACACCCGACGACGGAGGATCAAGGAAAGAATGCCTGAAATATTTGAAAGATTGAACGGCAAAAAAAGCAAAGACATAAAGGTACTGGCTAATTTCATTGCTATCTTCTGCCGGGAAAGCCATCGAGCCGAAGCTAAAAGTGTCTTCCCCGTTAAAGATGCCCGGCTGCGCCACAACCTGGGCAACAAAGACCTGGTACTCTGCCCGGCCTGCCAGAAACTGCTCAACCATGGCATAGCCAAGTTGCTTCTGTGCCCCTATGACCCCAAGCCGATGTGCAAGAAATGTGAAACTCACTGCTACGCTCCCGGCTACCGGGAAAAGATTCGCAAAGTCATGAAGTTCTCCGGCCTGTACCTGGTCAAGCACGGGCGTCTGGATTTAATGATTCATTACTGGCGGTGAGCCTATGGAAAGTATGAACACTACTAAAACAGCCCTGACGGAAGCAATGGAAGCCTACTTCAATGGAGATACCAGGAGAATCAACCACGCCCTCAAGGTAACTGAATACGCCGACGAGCTGTTAAAACGAGAAGGAGGAGACCATTCCATAGTAATTGGAGCGTCTCTACTTCATGATATCGGGATTCATCAGGCCCAGGATAAGTACGGCAGCACCATTGGCAAATACCAGGAGAAAGAGGGACCACCCATTGCCCGGCGAATCTTGACCAGATTAGGATTTGAGCCAAATCAAATTGAGGAAATTTGTCAGATAATTGCTCACCATCATAGTCCGGGGATAATAAACACCCAGAACTTTAAAATACTCTACGATGCTGATTGGCTGGTAAATCTGAAAGACGAGTATGATATTCAGGACAGGAATAAGCTGGCCAGCATTATTGATAAAGTATTACTTACCGAAAGTGGCCGGGAGATGGCTAAAACAATATATCTCCGTGATATCTGCTAATCTACCTGATGCGGTTACCGCTAGCCAAATTTGTGGCTACTTCCATAGCCGCCCCTGGGAAAACGCCACTCTATGTTCAAAGGGGGCAGGCAATCCGGCAGGAGCCACCCTCCAGACATCCCTCGTAATTGACACTGATGCCGTCTTCCTCCTGCCGATAAACACTTGCCGTACAGAGGTAAAGGCAGAGAGGTAAAGCCTACATCACCTTGTATTTTGGCCCGTCCCCGCCCTCGGGAACCTCCCACTTTATATTTTGGAGGGGACATTTTATCCGACACGTCAGACAATGTAAACAGTTTGATGGACTCAGCATCAGCTTGTGGTCTTCAAATCTATATACCTCTCCTGGACAGAACGATTCACAAGGATGACACCCATATTCCTCCTCACAGGGCTCACACTCCGCAGGGTCTAACATGGTAATATGAGAAGGCTCATCCTCGCGGTGGGTAGTCCCGGAAAGACTAACATCAGTCAGCCGGTCAACGCCACCAGCATACTGCCTGCCCAGCTTGGTCTTTCTCAAGCCTTCATAATCCGGTTTAGTGTCTAATCCAGACGGAATCCACTGCTGGATAAATGATAACGGCGCCCCCATATATAATCCAGCCCTCCCTGCCTTGGCAAAAACCTGCCTGTAGTTCCTTGCCGCCCGGATATCTTTGATAACGAAACTTTTCCATAACAGGCTTTCATATGTCTTTAAGATGCGCTTGGAGAAATCTTGCTCTTCAACAGCCTTAAAAATAGCCTCGGCGGCAAGCATCCCTGATTTAATGGCGTAATGCAGTCCCTTAAGCTTTTTCACACTAGTCAAACCGGCAGAATCTCCAACAATAACGGCACCATCGGTGACCAGTCTTGGTATGGAATAATAGCCGCCTTCTGGGAGTGTCTTGGCTCCATAAGCTACAACCTCCCCACCTTCAATCAGTCTTCTGATAAACCTATGCGATTTAAACAACTGCAGTTCTCGTTGCGGGTTCAGGTCACAATACCTCCAGTCCAGGGCCAGGAGAAGGGCTACCGCTACTACATTTCCCCCCATGCTGTACATGGTGCCGCCGCCAAAAACATCAGGGGTGAGTAGTTTATTAGGGAAACCCATGGTATGTATCACCCGGTTAAGTCCGAAGTTATTATTTTCAGGTAATCTAATAATCTCCTTAACTCCAACAGAATAGACCTGTGGATTTTTACTATATCCCAGGTTAAATCTTTTAACCAGCTCCTCTGCCAACAGCCCCAAAGAACCTTCACCAAAGACGGTTACTTTTGACTCCAGTATTTCCCCTGGTACATAATTTGATTGTTCCTTCCCATCTTTGTCTAGCCCTTTATCTCCAAGCTTTACCCCCTTAACCGAATTCTCCTCTACAAGAATCTCCTTTGCCGCAAAACCGGTATATATCTCAACACCGAGCGCTCGAGCGATACCAGCCAGCCAATTAACCAGCTCACTAACCGAAATAACGTGATCCTCTTTATGCTGCATAAACGGTGGCACCAAAATTTCAGGAATCTTTGCCGCCAATCCGCCAGTTAAGAGAGAAAACAACTCGTCTCTCTCTACCCTGTTGGCCAACATCTTGGCTACAAATTTGTCTTGGCTCTCCCTCCAGCCAGGAATTAATTCATTCAAAACATCGGCTTCAAAGACAGCTCCCGATAGATTATGCTGACCAAGTTTATCGGCTTTTTCTATGACTACAACTGACTCATTTCTCCCCTTTTGATTAAAAAGTTGTTTTAGCTTTATCGCCCCAGCCAGGTTTGCTGGCCCTGCTCCAACGAATAACACATCCACCTTATTTGGAGTATTCACCATCACCCTCCTGACGAATTTAACACACTAATAAGTTCAGCAACTATCTCTTCCAAATCTCCTATTATCCCATAATCAGCAACCTGAAAAATTCGGGCATTTGGGTCCTTATTTATTGCCACAATAATATCAGAGCCTTGCATACCCGTCAGATGCTGCACGGCTCCTGAAATACCAACGGCTACATACAACCTGGGCTTGACTGTTTGACCCGTCTGACCAACCTGATGGCTGCGGTCTATAAATCCTGCCTCAACCGCCAGCCTTGAAGCTCCTACCATAGCTTCTTGCTCTAAGAATTTGCCCAGGCTCTCGGCTAACGGATATATATGGATGTCAAAACATTCTTTTGTCTTCAAGCCTCTGCCACCGCTAACAACTACCCCGGCATCCTTAAGCTCAAAGGTACATTGGCCATACTCAACAGAAATTATTCTGGCGCTTAAATCAGCTTCAGTTATATTGGGTACATAGACAAAAACTTCCCCTGTCCTTGTCTTGTCCGGCTCTAAAGACTTCATGACCCCTGGCCTTGCCGTAGACATCTGCACTATTGAGTTCTGGGTAATTATGCTGGCCATTATATTTCCGCCTAACGCTGGTCTGGTTTGCATTAAAATTCCTACATATTCCCGACCACCCCGTTTAAAATCAATTACGTCTAATCCGGTACAATCAGCGGTTAACCCTGAGTCTGAGCTATATGCAACCCTTGGCGCAAGCTCCCTACCCAGGGGGGTAGCACTAAACAACAGCATCTGTGGTTTATATTTTGTAATCAGCCCTGAAATTACTTTGGTATAGGGAACGGGCAGAAAATTCTCCAACAACTCATGCTCGGCAATATAAACCTTATTCGCCCCGTAGGCTATCAATTCCTGGGATAACCCTTTTATATCCTTACCCACCAGAACCGCGCCAACCTTCTCATTAAGTGAACCGGCTAATTCAGTGGCTTTGCCCAATAACTCAAATGAAGCGTAGTTTATTTCCCCCCCATCCTGTTCGACATATATCCAGACATCACCTTTATAATCACTCTTTTTCCCCTCCGGAAGGTGGTATTTTGGCTTATCGACTTCTTCGATAACCTCTAATTTGCTGGCATATTCTTCTTTTATCATTCTTACCAGCTTCTTTAGATCATTTTCAAAAACGCAGGTCCCCTGGCTGACTTCTTTTGGAGAAAATATTTTTACTACGTTTGTTCTAGAGCCGGCTAATCCGATACGGGATTCATCGGCGTTTATATAATCAGCGCTCCACCGATAAAGTTTTTGTGAATATGCCCACCTTGTTCTACTGAACGTAGCATTTAATGGCTGTGTCCATTCGGTAACGGTCACTAGACAAGGATAATTTCTTGGGGCTATAGTTTCAGTACCTCTTCTGGTTATTCTGTCAACCATCAAGTTTCCATTATCAAAGCGAAAAGAGGTGGCATAGGCTATATGCACGATTCCAAGCTCTTCGGCAATCTGCGGAGGAACTTGGGCGGTATCACCATCGATTGACTGCATACCAGAGACAATTATATAGTCACTACTACCATTAAATATCTCTTTTTCAATTTTCCGTATCGCTTGAGCCAGCGGGTAAGCTGTAGCTGCTGTATCAGCGCCCCCGAGCTTTCTATCAGTCAACAGAACACCCTCATCAACTCCAATCGTTAAAGCATATCTCAATACCTCTTCGGCAAAAGGCGGCCCCATGGTTAGACTAACTATCTTGCCCCCTTGTTTTTCTCTCATCCTTAAACCGAATGCCAATGCCTGTTTGTCAAGTTCGTTGCAGACGTTATCCAACAAACCTCTTTTTAACGTGCCCTTCTCCCAGTCCCAAGCCTCTCCAGGTATGTTTTTTATATCAGGTACTTGTTTAATTAAGATTATGTAATTCATTCTCTCTCTTTTCCTCTCCCCTTATTTATCCAACGGGTTCGGTTGCGGCAATTTTGGCAATAATTCGGGAAAGGTATAGCTGGTAGCCAGGATGCCATATGCATTCGCTACTCCCACCTGTTTTAAGCCAAACGGCTATGCCTCACAAGTGGTGGAAATGGTTGCAATCATACTTCCTTGGCAGTACAACCCGTTAACCTTAGTTGGCCGAAGACTCCAAGGTAACTGCTTTGCTCAGACACTCCTGCCCATATTAACATTTTCGGGAGCGACGCACAAACGCATCTTGAATAATGGAAAAATTAGTGCTATAACATTTAACAAACAGCAGTTTAGATTAAACATTGCCTGTAGACAAAGGAGACAGCCATGAATATTGCAAAGTATGAGATTCCAGCGGATAAATTACGCTGGCAGTGTGATCCCTCCTTCTTTGACTTCGAGTGCACCAGTGATCTGGCACCATTACGAGAATTCATTGGCCAGGACAGAGCAATACGCGCCATTGAATTCGGCCTGTCCATGAACCAGGAAGGCTATAACATATACGTAGCTGGACTCGCTGGAACCGGCAAGACCTCGGTGGTTAAAACCCACATCAAGAAGCTGATTGAGAAGAAACGGGCTGAGGAAAAAGCCCGACCTCCGGAAGACTGGTGTTATCTCCACAACTTCACTGACCCTGACCGTCCGCAAATCCTGAGCCTGCCTCAGAAAAAGGGCAAAATCTTCAGGGACCAGATAAGTAACCTGTTGCAAAGACTCAAAGAGGAACTGGTCAAGGCCTTCTCCAGTGAAAAGTACAAAGCCCAGAAGAAAAAGACCGTGGAGGAAAGCCAGGCCGAGCAGCAGAAACTCTTTGAAGAAGTGTCAGAGGCAGCACAACAACAAGGTTTCCAATTTGAAATGACACAGGTGGGGCCAGCTCTGATTCCTCTGGTGAAGGGAAAACCCGTCTCCCAGGCTGATTACATGATGCTGGAAAAATCAGTACGAAAGGAACTGGAGACAAAGCGCCCTAAGTTACGGAAAAAGTTACAGGTTACTTTTGAAAAAGTTCGGGAACTGGAGAACCAAACTCTGGAGAAGCTGCAGAATACTGACAAAACTGTGGCTGATTTTACCATATCCCGCCTCTTCAAGAATCTGATGCAAGAATACAGAGACTCAGAAAAGATTTTCCAGTATCTCACCGACCTTAAGACATACACCTTGGACAACCTGAATATATTTAAGGAGGGAGAGGAGCAACCACACCCGGTTTTTGGCATACCCGCCAGCCGTATCATGGGTGGCCGAGACCCGTTTCTTCCTTTCCAGATAAATGTTTTTGTGGATAATAGCGATACTGAAGGACCACCGGTCATCATAGAACCTAATCCCAACTACGCCAATCTGTTTGGCAAGATTGAGCGGCGGTTCCTCTTCGGCGGTTATCTCAGTGACCATACTATGCTGAAACCTGGAGCCCTTCAACTGGCCAACAGTGGCTATCTGTTGCTCAGCGCCAATGATACTTTGACTAATCCCGGTGTCTGGCCCGCCCTGAAGCGTGCCATCAAGACCAAGGAAGCACGCGTTGAGGACCCCTTCGAACAGTTCGGCCTCATCGCTCCCCAGGGATTGCGGCCGCAACCGATGCCCGTAGATGTCAAGATAGTTCTTATCGGCGATGGTTTGCTGTACCAGTTACTATCTACGTACGATGAAGACTTCTGGGAAATCTTCCGGGTAAAGGCTGACTTTGACTTCGAGGTGGCCAGAACCAAGGAGCATCTGAAAGACTTTGCTGCTTTCATTCAAGGCTGCTGTGAGGAGTGTAAGCTACACCCCTTCGACCGGACTGGAGTGGCTAAGGTGCTAGAATATACCTCCCGAATGGTAGGTGACCAGGAGAAGCTTTCCTCCAGATTCGCTCAGATTAAAGAGCTGGTTGGAGAAGCGGAATACTGGGCACGCCAGGACAGAGTTGAACTGGTATCTGGACAGCACGTGGAAAAAGCGGTTGAGGAAAAATTCTTCCGCCACAACTTACCTGATGAGCGAATAAGGGAAATGATAGAGCGTGGCACTATCATGATAGATGTTGATGGCAAGGTAGTCGGCCAGGTGAATGGTCTCAGCGTCTATAGCCTGGGCGATATCACCTTTGGCAAACCATCACGCATAACCTGCCAGACCTTCCTGGGGCAAGGAGGTGTTATTAACATTGAAAGAGAGTCTCAGCTCAGTGGCAGAATCCATGACAAGGGTGTCCTTATCCTCAGCGGCTATATGGGCTGGAAGTATGCCCAGGATAATCCCCTTTCGCTATCGGCCAGTCTCTGCTTCGAGCAGTCCTATGAAGGCGTGGAAGGAGACAGTGCCTCTTCCACAGAACTCTATGCCTTACTGTCCAGCCTATCGGGCGTACCGATAAAGCAGAATATTGCCGTCACCGGTTCAGTTAACCAGAAGGGAGAAATCCAGCCCATTGGCGGCGTGAACCAGAAAATAGAAGGCTTCTTCCGGGTTTGCCAGACTAAGGGACTTAACGGAGACCAGGGGGTAATGATTCCCCGGAATAACCTGAAGAACCTGATGCTGCGACCAGAAGTGGTGGACGCTGTACGGCAGGGTAAATTCCACATCTACGCGGTAGACACCATTGACGAGGGTATAGAAGTTCTCGCTGGCATAGAAGCAGGCAAGATAAAAAAAGATGGTACCTACCCCAAAGCCAGTATCAACTACAAGGTAGGTGAACAGCTAAAGGAAATGGCGACAAAGCTGAAATCCTTTTATGGCCCGGCTGCTCTGAGGAAAAGAAGGGGAAATAAGTCTAACTGACGCCATTAAAGGCTAGCCATTTTTTGCGCCAGTTTCTTGCCCAGTTCAAATGCATCCGATAGTGCTGTCGGGTGCTCCTCAATCTCTCCCCTCTTATCCACACCACGGATGAGAAGCTCGTCTATATACTCAACGCCGATAGCTTTGAAGAAGTATTTCACGCCTAAGATTGACCCCTCAAACAGTTTCTCGCCACTGGTAGCCCCAACCCCAATAAACACGCCCTTCTTTCCTGAATCGGGCAGGGTATGAAGAACGTATCTTCTGGCCCACAGTGCCTGGCAACGGTCAACAAGCGCCTTAACCTGGGCGGTGAGCCCGTAGAAAAAAATCGGTGAAGCAATTATTATACCATCAGCTTCAACGAGCTTGGGATATATATCATCCATATCATCTCTTATAATACAATTACCATCCTTGAGACAAGCATAATACTCGCGACAGGGAGTTATTTTGAGTTTATCCACCACCACTTTCTCGACCTCTGCCTGCTGACTCTGTGCTCCCCGCAAAGCTTCTCCCAACAGCAAATCAGTATTGCCTTTTATCCTCGGGCTCCCCATAATTCCCAGAACTTTCAATCTTACCTCCAAACAGAGAATTTCAGCGTACAACGCCCTTTTTGATGTGCCAATCTTCAAGATACTTGATTACTTCTTCGTCAGTTAGATCATACCAGTGATGATAAAAGCCGGCGACAGCAAACCCGTACGTGCGAGCGATAACCAGACAGACCAACTCGTCAGCCAGTGGTTTGACCAGGTCATAAGCCGTCCCGGAAGCTACCGGCACTGCAACCACTATTTTAGTCGCCTTACGTCGCCGCACTGATTTGATTGCCGCTATCATGGTGAAGCCTGAGGCTAACCCGTCATCGATAATAATCGCTGTTTTCCCTGCCACCTCAGAGACTGGCAGTTTGCCTCGATAGATATCACTCCGCCGTACGATTTCAGCTCGTACCTCCTCAGCCTGGTGCTTTATCTGCTGTTCGGTCAACCCTAATCGACTGACTAACGGCTCATTTAGGACTATGGTGCCGTCCTCGGTGACCGCGCCGTAACCAGCCTCAGGATTATAGGGTATGGTAATCTTACGGGGAACGACAATATCAAGAGGGGCACTAAGTTTATCAGCAACTTCCATGGCTACCGGCACACCACCCCGGGGGATGGCAAGAATAATGACCTCACTTCTCTGATATTGGCCCAACTTGTCTGCCAGACGCTTACCGGCATCTGCCCGATTTTGAAAGAAAGGCCGTTCCTTATAAATAATCATATGCCCTACCCCGCTGCCGCCCGCACTACCCCGGCTTTACCTTCCGCTTGATAAGAAGCCAGTTACTGCCGTCAGTATGAATTAAGACGTATTCACCTGACAGTTTCTCTCCCCTCAGAGTGAACTCCAATCGGTCAGACACTTTCTCATCAAGCTCAAAGTTGCCTTTATCCCATATCTCCACAGTTCCAGCCCCATATTCTCCTTCAGGAATCTCGCCGGCAAAATCTATGTAGTCTATAGGGTGGTCCTCTACTTGGACCGCCAGGCGCCTCAACCCTGACTCAGCCGGCACGCCTTTGGGCACTGCCCAGCTCTTGAGTACGCCTTCCATCTCCAGACGAAGGTCGTAATGAAGATGTTTTGCCTGGTGCTTGTGGACAACGAAACGATTCCCTTCATCACCCCCCTTCCCCACCGTTGGCTCAGGTGTTTTGCTGAAGTCCCGTTTACGCCGATATTCTTCCAGACCCATGTTACCCTCACTTAATGATTGACATTGTAGCCTCAGTCACCGGGCAAGTCAAGGCACACCACCCCCTTGACAACTGTTGTCTATGGAACTATTATATTGCAACCTGTTATAAATCATAGCATAAACTCATTAAATGTGACTTAAGTCATAGAAGATTCTCTTTTGATAAGTTTACAATAGAAAAAATAATAAAAGGAGGCTCTTATGATGTAAGATTTACCACCGCAGATAACCTGCCGGCAAAAATAAGAAAGGGAGGAGAGGGGGAAAAGAAAGAAATGATACAAATTGATCAAAAAATCCCAGACTTTGATCTGGAAGCATTCCATAACGAGGAAATACATAGAGTCAAACTTTCTGACTACAAGGGCAAGTGGCTGATCTTAATATTCTATCCCGCTGACTTTACCTTTATTTGTCCTACGGAGTTGGAGGAAGCAGCTGATTATTATGAAGAATTCAAGAAATTAAACGCAGAAATATTAAGTGTAAGCACTGATACCGTATTTGTTCATAAAGCTTGGCACGACCAATCCGAAGCTATTAAGAAAGTTAGGTTCCCGATGGTAGCAGACCCAACCGGAAGACTGTGCCGGGAGTTTGGCACTTATCTCGAAGAGGAAGGGGTTTCACTGCGGGGAAGCTTTATCATTGACCCTGATGGAATCCTCAAAGCCTTTGAGATACATACCAACAATATCGGTAGAAATGCTAAAGAGCTTCTGCGGAAGCTGCAAGCTGCCGTATTCGTCAGGGAAAATGAAGGACAGGTTTGTCCGGCCAGCTGGTCGCCAGGAGAAAAGACGCTTACCCCGGGATTAGACTTGGTTGGTAAAATTTAAGCACCCGAATCTAACTACAAAAGAGAGGATAGAAATGACTTACCAAGCAAAGGACTACAGTAATCTCATCGGAATGGAGGGTTTTAGCGAAACACTACTCAAGAACCACTTCACTCTCTATCAGGGTTATGTCACTAACACTAATAAAATCAATGACCTGCTCAGTAGCAAAGCTAAAGACGCCACAAACCCTGAATACGCCGAGTTGAAGCGCCGGTTTGGCTTTGAGTTCAACGGCATGCGCCTCCACGAATACTATTTTGAGAACCTGAGAGGAAAGGCACCTTTAGACAAATCAGGCACTCTGGCCCAAAAATTAAGTGATGCCTGTGGGAGCTATGATGCCTGGGAGCAGGATTTCAGGGCTACTGGGGCAATGCGTGGCATCGGTTGGGTAGTACTCTATCAGGATAATGTTACTGGCGGACTCTTCAACCAATGGATCAACGAGCATGAAGTCGGTCACTTGGCTGGATGCAAGCCCATTCTGGTAATGGATGTCTTTGAACATGCCTTCCTGACAGACTACGGCTTAAAGCGGGCTGACTATATTGGCTCCTTTTTCAAAAATATCAACTGGCAAGTGGTTAAAAACCGCCTGGGTTAAGGTTACCGACAACTCCAAGAAGACATCAAACGTACCAAAAGGAGGAAGTGCCAATACGGAAGTATCATCATGTAAAGTCAAGCATGACCGGGCCCTTGGTCATCGGGTTGGTGCTCCTGACGACGCTCCTAACATTGGGCATATCTTGCCAGCCGTCTACCCCAACCCCTACCCCAAGTCCGACGCCAGCTTCGACTGAAGTAGCTATATCAGGCTTCGCTTTCGTCCCGGCGACTATCACCGTCTCCGTGGGAACCACGGTCACCTACACCAACAATGATTCAGTCGCCCACACTGCCAGTAGCCGGAACGCTCTTTTTGACAGTGGCAGTTTATCCAGAGATGCCGCCTACAGCTATACCTTTGGTCAGAGCGGGACTTTCGGATTACTACTGCAACTTTCATCCCTCGATGACAGCAAAGGTTATTGTAGAATAGGCTGGACTACTTGCCAGTGAGGCTGAAATGAACATATTTGATTCAGTGTTTGCCATCAGATTAATATTCATCCTCGGTATTGTTAACTTGGTGACAGCGTTGCTGATTTTCTTTTCCTGCCGGTGCCTCTCCGGTTCAAAGATAGGCAGTAAGCTCATGAAGTACCCACCATACCAGCGCTTCTATAGATATCACTTATCTCTGGAGAGTATTGTGACCCTCTGTAATTGTACACGCTCTCCTTGCTATAATATTATGGGTTGGCCTGCCCAGGCTACGTCTTAAGATAAGAGCACGTTGTTTGGTTAGCCCTTCAGGTTGGCTAATCCAGGTAAGCCAGTAAAAGTTTAAGGAGGTGAAAAAATGGCAGAGCAACTTTGCCCGATCTGTGGTTGTGCTATCGGCGTTGATGCCCACGAGAAGGAAGGGGTAAAATACTGCTGCGAGCCCTGTGCCACCGGTACAGAGTGCGAGTGCGGTTGCTGCACAGTCGTAGAAGAGCCGGAATAATAGAAAAGGGGAAAGTGAATCCAGCACTACAGTGATTCCCCTATGACACCCGCCGGAGCATTATCCATCGAAGGAGAAGTTGAGAGTGGGGCTGGTGACATGTATAATAGCTAGGACTGCCTACTTTTTGTCGGCAAGGCTATAACAGTAACAGAGGTGAATAGAAATGGCTGACGAGGCAAAACCACGCCTCACTGAGACCGTTCACGGCGCCGGCTGAGCTTGTAAAATAGGTCCGGGTGACCTCGCTACAGCCTTATCCGGTTTGCCTCTCATCTCAGACCCTAACCTGATTGCAGGTATGGAAAGAGCTGAGGATGCTGGTGTCTATAAACTGACGGATGACCTGGCTATCATTCAAACTATTGATTTCTTCACGCCGATAGTGGATGACCCTTATTCGTTTGGCCAGATTGCCGCCGCCAATGCTCTGAGTGATGTCTATGCCATGGGGGGGAAACCATTAACCGCGATGAACATCGTCTGCTTCCCAGTAAAGACGATGGATATTTCAATATTGAAAAAAATCATGGCCGGCGGAGTAGACAAGGTGCATGAAGCGGGCGTAATACTGGTGGGAGGGCATAGTATAGAAGACCCGGAGCTAAAGTACGGGTTCTCTATCACCGGTACCATCCACCCGACAAAAGTAGTCCTCAATATTGGTGCCAAGGTAGGCGACAGGCTAATTCTGACTAAACCGCTGGGTACCGGAATAATAAGTACCGCCCTAAAGGACAAGATGGTAGATGAAGGTACTGTAACCAGGGCAATAAAAAGCATGGTTACTCTCAATGCAAAGGCATCAGAGTTGATGCAGGAGGTAGGAGTCCACGCCTGCACTGATGTAACTGGTTTCGGGTTTCTTGGCCATGCCAGTGAGATGATTGAGAGAACTGATGTCGGCATGCTCATCCGCTCGGCAGCAGTTCCGTTTTTCCCGGAAACAAAAATGCTTGCCGAGAAGGGCTTTCTTCCCGGAGGACTCCACCGCAACCGCGAGTTTCGCCTGAACATGGTTGAAATAGCTAAAGAAGTCCCTGATTATCTGGCAGACATTCTCTTTGACCCCCAGACCTCGGGAGGACTGCTGATTTCCGTATCAGAACCAAAGGCACCACTGTTACTGAAAAGGATGCACCAGGAGGGTATTAAGGAGGCAGCTATCATCGGTGAGATTGTTGCCCAGCCGAGAGGTAAAATTATCGTAAGCTAAAAAAGCATAACCAGAGCCTCACCAGGCTTGACAAAAACAAGCTAGCTGGTTAAAGTGAGCATTAACCGAGTTGTACCAATATAACTGATAAAATAAATCATCGCCACGATTTTACTTGTTGAGAAAGGAGTCTCAGATGAAAAGAGTTATAATCTTACTGGGAGTTATTGCGATTTCACTGGCACTGATATTACCCGGCTGCGCCGGACCAGGTGCAGGCAAAGGCCCCATCACCATTGGCTCCAAAATTGATACTGAAGGTGCGTTACTATCACAGATGATCATAGCCCTACTCAAAGACAGCGGCTTCCAGATAGTTGACAAATCAGAGTTCGGACCAACTCCAGTCGTGCGCAAGGCTATTATCAGCGGCGAGATTGATATATACCCGGAGTACACCGGGAATGGCGCCTTCTTCTTTGATGAGACTGAATCGGATGTCTGGAAAGACGCTCAAGAGGGCTACTTGAGAGTGAAGAAACTTGACCGTGAGGCCAACAATATCATATGGCTTAAACCGGCGCCAGCCAACAATACATGGGCTATAGCTATACCAAAAGACCTCGCCGAGAAAGAGGGCATAAAAAGCCTTGATGATTTTGCTGCTTATGTAAACCGAGGTGGTTACGTTAAGTTAATTGGCTCTGAGGAGTTTGTTACCAGCCCCATGGCCCTACCGGCATTCCAGGAGGCATATGGCTTCACCCTCAAGCAGGAGCAGCTTCTCACGCTATCGGGCGGCAATACGGCACAGACGGAAAAGGCTGCCGCCGAAGGTACGGATGGGGTGAACGCCGCTATGGCGTATGGGACAGATGGTTCCCTCGCTGCCCTGGGACTCGCCGTCTTGAGCGACCCGAAAGGTGCACAGCCAGTCTATGCGCCAGCACCGATTCTCCGCGGAGAAGTCTTTAACCAGTATCCCGAGATTGCGAATCTTCTCGACATTGCCTTCGAACAGTTGGACCTAAAGACCCTCCAAACGCTCAACTCCAAAATCGCTTTTGAGGGACAGGACGCCGCTGATGTTGCTCGTGAATTCCTTAAATCAAAAGGGCTCCTGGAGTAGTCTCCCCCTGAGGACAAAAAAGAGATGATTCGGCGATTGGTCACCCGTGATAGCGTGGCCTCTACCGGGTCTATCATCGGTCTCTTTTCACTCCTGTTCGGCTGGTTGACCCTCAAGCCCAACCGACTCGCTGCTGGGACGGGCCTGAGCCTGTGGGAAAGTGTCGGCTGGGATGGCGCGGCTGTTATCCTTGGGCTATGGCTCATTTGCCTTACCCTCAGCCTGACCGAAAAAGAAAAATGGCGCACGGTAGTTCTGGGTATTACCGCCAACATCATCCTTCTCATCACTTTCCTCTTCGCCGGGATTGAGTCCGGCAGGATTATGGAGATGGAGTCACCCTTCGCCCGCGTCTCACTTGGTGCCGGGGTCTGGTTAACCTTCGCTGCCGCCTACATTTTGATATTTGCCACCCGCCAGCGACTCCGTGACTCGCCTGCCTGGCGGAATCTGGTTTCATGGACTGGACTGGTAGCTATTGCAGCCCTTCTTCTTTTCGGCTGGTTAAACGACCTCTCCGTAGTCCAGGAATTTATGGGACGCGAGGAACGATTCCGACAGGAGCTGTTACAGCATATCTTCCTTTTTGGAGGTAGTGTCGCCGTGGGCACCTTGCTTGGCATTCCGCTTGGTATTTGGGCGGCGCGCAGTAGCCGCAGCGAAAAGCCAATATTCTTCATTGCCAATATCACCCAGACAATACCGAGCTTGGCGCTTTTCGGGTTGCTTATTGCCCCGCTTTCCGCCCTATCCTTCGCCTTCCCTGTCCTGCGGGAATTCGGTATCCGCGGCGTCGGATCAACACCGGCAATTATCGCGCTCATTATCTATTCCCTGCTGCCCATTGTGAGGAATACTTTTGTCAGCTTACGCCAGCTCGACCCGGCGGTCATTGATGCCGGTCTGGGCATGGGTATGAGTCGTCCTCAGGTATTCCGCAAACTGGAGGTTCCTCTAGCCGCCCCGCTCGTTTTGGAAGGCGTCCGAACCGCCTCCGTTCAGGCAGTGGGAAATACTGCGGTGGCGGCACTTATTGGGGCCGGAGGACTCGGCTGGTTCATCTTCCAGGGCCTCGGACAGGCAGCTCCTGACCTTATTATTCTCGGGGTCATTCCCATTATCGGCTTGGCTTTGATTGTGGATACGGTGATGCGAACTTTCGTCAGGATAGCCACCCCCAAAGGACTGGCGGGAGAAGAACAATGATTCGTCTTGAGCATATAACCAAAGCCTATGGAAATACACTCGCCGTCAATGAACTTTCCCTTGAGGTCAGCGAGGGAGAAGTCTGCGTTCTCATCGGTCCCTCCGGGTGCGGCAAGACTACCACCTTACGGATGACTAATCGTCTTATTGAACCAACATCCGGACGCATTTTCATCAATGATAAGGACACCAGCCAAATTAAGCCGGAGCGACTTCGCCAGTCTATTGGCTATGCCATTCAGAGTGTCGGCCTCTTCCCTCATCTGACCGTGTCAGCAAACATTGCTATTGTGCCCGAGCTTTTACACTGGGAGAAAAGCCGTACTGCCCACCGCATTGAGGAGCTGCTGATACTCGTCGGTCTTAACCCGACTGAATATGCCCGGAAATACCCGAACCAGCTCTCCGGTGGCGAAGCCCAGCGCATTGGTGTTGCCCGCGCCCTGGCTGCCGACCCGCCAATCTTGCTTATGGATGAGCCCTTTGGAGCGGTTGACCCACTTACTCGAGAGAGGCTACAGGCTCAATTCGTTCGCATTCAGCAGGAACTAAAGAAGACCGTTATTCTGGTAACGCACGACCTTGATGAAGCAATTCGCCTGGCCGACCGGATTGCCATAATGAAGTCAGGAAAACTGGTGCAGTACGATACACCAGAGGCAATACTCTCCAGGCCAGCGAATAAGTTCGTCCACGATTTCGTTGGTACTGACCGCGCCCTTAAGCGGCTATCTCGTATCGGAATCGAGAGCTTTATCAGACCCTCTCCTTCGGTTACAGTGAGCGCCTCTAGTCAAGAGGTAGCATCGGCCATCGGAAACCGACGGTCAATCTGGGTCGTCAATGATGAGGGTCAGCTCATCGGGTGGATAGACAGAGCCAGTCTATCTGAAGCCACTTCCATCAGGGAAGTAATAGTTACCCAGGACCCGAATGAAACCGCTCTCACCACTAGCGCTACTCTGCGGGAGGCACTCTCACGAATGCTCGGACTGGGGTTTAAAAACATCCCCGTGGTTGATGATAAAATGCGCCTCATTGGCGAGGTAACCCTCCACGATGTTGAGTCAGCAACCGCCGAGGCGGAGGCTTAAGCAATGCGTAATCCACGGACGAGACGGTGGGTTCTTCTGGTCATACTGATTGCAGCTTTCACTGCCCTCATTGCCTATATGGACCTGTGGGAAATAACCCTCCGGTTCCTTTTCCCGCAGGAGACCCAGGTACTGCATCCCCGCGCCAATCTTCTCGTCCTGGTCTTAGAGCATATAGAACTTGTTGCCATCTCAAGCACTCTCACCATTCTAATCGGCATACCCCTCGGGATATGGGTAACTCGACCCAGCGGCAGGGAATTTTTGCCCATAGTTACTGACCTCACTTCCTTCGGTCAGACGTTTCCCCCCATCGCCGTTCTCGCCCTCGCCGTGCCCATGCTCGGTTTTGGCTTACTGCCAACGGTAGCCGCTCTCTTTCTTTACGGGTTACTTCCCGTCGTCCGCAATACCATCGCCGGCCTGAGCGCTGTTCCCCAGAATCTCCTTGACGCCGCTTATGGCATGGGAATGAGCCGGATGCAGGCACTATTTCGGGTGGAGATTCCTCTGGCGGCGCGGGTCATCCTGGCCGGTGTTCGTATTTCCGTCATTATCAACATCGGGACGGCTATGATCGGCGCGGCTATCGGGGCTGGTGGTCTCGGCTCGCCCATAATAGCCGGCCTCGTGCAGGATAACATTGCCTACATCATTGAAGGCGCCGTACCCGCCGCTATCCTGGCTGTCCTCGCCGACCAGCTATTAGCTAATATCGAAGGGAGCTTCGCCTACCTCCCTGAAGAACTTTAATGCCCCAGATGCTCCAGAGCGAGCTTCTTGCCAGCAGGATATTTTGGTGACCTCACCCCC
>SDBT01008148.1_pt1 | contig 17157 bp, 14 predicted proteins | sample 2277101 | NCBI WGS metagenome assembly SDBT01 (sample SAMN10404973, study PRJNA504765) | marine sediment metagenome | isolation source: marine sediment core GS10_PC15, 103 cmbsf | place: Arctic Ocean: Southern Knipovich Ridge | collected 2010
TATTGCCGCTATTTGCTTGTCCATTACGTCTTGTGCTACTGCTACAGCTACATGGTATTTGTCTTCCGCCGCTTCTATAAGTTTTGCTCTTTGCGAATCAGTCATTCTAAGCCTCGCTTCAAAATATTTTATTTTTCTATTGACTTTGCGCAGACGAGTCTGTATCTTGCTCTTTACCATTTACGGAGGAGAGGTTTTCAACAGGAGCTGGTTGCTCTTGTACCGCAGGGATGCCCATAATTTTAGCGTATTCAGGAGTTTCTTTTATGAGTTCTTTGAAGACATCCGGGGTTTTCTTGTTGACACCGTTAAGGCAAACCCTTTCAGCGAATAATTGGAAAGCTACCCATAAGTTACCGTCAAGTTTTACGTTTATGTTTTGTGTTAGCATTTTGTTATCCTTAATTCTGTTTTTGTTCTGACTAATGTAAATAATACAAGAAGAATATCGGTTTGTCAACTGAAAATCTTTATTTTTTCTGATGTTTTTCTTTTTAAGTTCTGTCTTGCTTCTGCAAGTTATGTGTGTATAAGGGTTTATATGGATAGCGAGAAAGTAAAAAAAAGTTTGCTTTTATTCGATTTTGTGGTTGATGACCTTGATCGAGAGGGCGAACGATACGGTGGACCGGGCATTGTCGCGTCGGCGGCGATATATCATTTTTGCCATCTAAGCAAAAAAGAGAAAGAAACGGTCTTAACTGATTTCAGGGTTACAGAGATAAAGGCTGCTTATGCTGATGAGGTTGACGAGATCGTTTCTGAAGCCGAAGCAGCAGCACAAAAACAAAAGCAGGGTCCGAAGACTTCAAGATCTGCGTAATTTTGCGAATTTCAAGTTCTTTTTGAAAGTTGATAGTGGGTACAGTTTCGCGTTTCATGCAGCTAACCCCTGAATTAACATGGCATAAATGCGTCCGTGCGAAGTGTTATCCGTAAAACTACTTGACATTTTACGGAGTAGTATGTATTTGTATATAGGCGAAAACCTGATTTTAGGGGTTTCACTTCCTGATATTAGGGTAAGGAATTTAGGAAGGTGGAAAAATGAACAACTGGCAAAAAAGAATGTGCCATGCCGGTGTGGTTTGGTACTAAACGCTTATGGGTTTTTGTAAGGAGTTAATTATGGAAAAGAAAATGTTACCGTTAGCTATTTTTGTAGTGGCCAATCTATGCGTTTCAATGGCTTTTGCCATTGCGCCAGTAGGGCCGCCGACGGCTGGCCTTGAAACGGGCCAATGGAGTGTGGGTTTCGACTATGCCCATAGTGAAATCGATTTTGACATTGACATGAAGTCCGATTTTGTCGCAGGTCTTCCAAAGTCAAAAGCTAAAGGCATGAAGTCAGATGCCTATTTAGTAAAATTTAATTATGGTATTAGCGATAACTGGGAATTCTATGGGTTCCTTGGAGTTGCTGACAGCAGAGGCAAAATTGAGGATGAGGGGGATATCGTTGACGGTAGTCTTGATTTTGATGGCGGTAGTAACTTTAGCGGTGGTTTTGGTACCAAGTGGACTTTTCTGAAAGAGGAAAAGCTCTCATGGGGCGTTGTGTACCAAATGAACTGGAGTCAGGGCAATGACAGTTTTATTGACGATTTAACAGCTTTTGGTGGTGGTGCAGCAGAAAAGGTAGATGCGGATATTGACTCGTATGACATTTTCCTTGCGTTAGGTCCGACATACGAAATGGGAAATTGGCGAGTATACGGGGGAGCGGTGTTATACTATTACAATGCTGACGTCGATGTAAAAGCTATGAATACCACCATAGCAACGGGTGATGTAGGCGAAACAATGTTCGGCGGATATGTAGGTGCTGAAGTCGATCTTGATGACTCTACTTCACTTTATTTGGACTACATGCTTGCTGATGATGCTTGGGCAATTGGTACAGGGGTTACCTGGAAGTTTTAGAATTAAGAAATGCAAAGGAAAGCCCCTTATCTGTTTTAGGGGCTTTCCTTTGCCCTTTTGGGAACTGCCGGTTTAGACGAGAGGGCTTATTTGTTACTTTCAAAGGCAAGGGAAAATGAGAACGACAGAGTTCAAAATCATAAATCGGTTTACCGGCAAAGTTATCTTTGAATCAAAGACCACTCATATAAAATTATGCGTAGAGGCAGCGATTAAATCTAATGCTGATTTGCGCGGTGCTGACTTATGGGGTGCTGACCTGAACGGTGCGGACTTAAGCGGTGCTGATTTGCGAGGTGCTGATTTGCGAGGTACTGATCTAAGGGGAGTTAATTTGAGCGGTGTTGACTTGAGTGACGCTGACTTGAGCGGTGTTAATTTGTGGGGTACTGACTTGAGAGGTGTTAATTTGTGCGATGCTGATTTGAAAGGTACTGATCTGAGCGGTGTTAAGATCAACAAAAAACAAGAAGGAATAATCACAGAAGCCTTGAAATCTAAGAATCCAAATGAAACATGACACAGAAAGTTCTTTTATCATAACCGTCGTGCTAATCGTACTTCTTGTCGGTGTAACGTGGATTTATCGCATGGTTAAGGCGGAAATAGAAGAAAAAGCCCACGCCGTCACTATGCCCTTGATCGAAGAAATGAAAAGATAACTGGTTTTGGATGCACTTTGAAAGAATTATCATGACTTTATAAAAGAGGGCCGGCCAACGCAGCCGACCCCAGGAGAAAGAATCTACCCTTTGACAAGCCATGTTATCGCACAGCCCATGATCGTGACCAGTAATGAACACCACAGGGGCGGGCGGTTTTTAATTGCGCTCATGTCCTTAAAAAGCGTTTGTATATCCTGCTTGTTTCTCTTGATTTCAGTTACACAGCCTGTGTGTTCATTGCACTTTTCCACTTTACTTCTCCTTTTTAGGTTTATCTGTAATTTCCCCTGTATCCCGATTAAGGGTTTTATCTTTGGGGAACCTGTTATCATAAATTGTTTTAGTTGTAGTTTTGATTTCGTCTGTGATGCGATCATAATAATATCTGGTTGTCGAGTTTGGGTTATAACAAACCTGACCGTCGTCCCAAGTACCAATTAAAGTTGGAACTATAAAGCCATCCCCGTCGGTTTTCTCTCCGTAAAACTCACCTGTCAAAGGGATGAACCATTTGATTCTTTCATCCCCAATAATGTTTACAATTGCTTTTCCCCCGGCTTTACTTTCTGGAACTTCCTGCCTTGTCCGCATGACTATCTGTTCTTTTGTTTGTAGGTCAATTAAAACATAAGGCGGGTCAACTCCCCCCACTACATCTAATTTTCCAGCAAAAAGACTATCATCAGTTACATCAATGTCATTAAAAAAAGTTGCAGTTCCTGTTACATTTAAACCATCGTCAACATCAAGCCGTTTTTCAACTGTAATCATATTTCCTGAAAATGTGTAATTTCCTGAAACAGTATCGCCTGTGTTAAGCATATAATCTGAATGTGCCTGTGAGTTATCAGCAATGTGTGAATTAGTTGCTGTACTACTTCCGCCAGTCCAAGTCACCGTCGATGTTGTAGTGATAGGTAATGCCTGTAAATTAAGCCCTGTTGATGAGTTCAAAACCATTCTATCAACACCATTACTTCTAAATTTCCAAATATCATCTCCTGTTGAAACGGTGTTAATGTCGAACTGAGTTGTATGAGTTTGGTCTGCATCTTGGTCGTCTGTCAACAAAATCCTGGCAATCCTGTTAGTCTCATCGAAGCATAATTCTAAATGTTCGTTAGCGTCTTTTCCAATCTTAACAACATTGGTCGCCGAGAATACGTCAATACTGCCAAATTTACCTGCCCCTGTGGTTTGTATAATGTTATCTTGAAAGTCCCAAGGGTTTCCTGCTGCTGCTCCTCTTCTTAATCGTAATGTACCATTAGTTTTAAAATCGAATCCTTGACTTGTTTGGAAGATAAGATTATTAGTACCTTCTGCGCCTGTGATAGTGCTGGTTGCACCGCCTTGACCATTCATGGTGAAAACAGGTATTGCACTGTCTAAGGTTAAAGGGCCGGTCATTGTATCGCCAGTCACTTCTACATATCTATCATCAAAAGCAGAAATAGTGGTTTTCACCTCAAATCGGCTGGCAAGATTTCCTTCGGCATAAAATGTAACAAGAGGATTGGTATTTCGTGGTGGGTCTCCATCTTCTATGTTAGCATAAATTTTTACAACAAGTCTGTCAGTAGAATCCAAAATAGTATCTGAACTTAAACTTCCATGAACTTCTACGGCTTCTTTTACATTAGTTAAAATACTGCTTTCTTCAGAAGTAATAAGAAGTGTCTCAACTCCGCCCGGATGTGTCCTTTTGTACAATTCATAATATAGTCTTACTGTTTTTACATTTGCTCCAACAGTAGTTTCGGCATGAATATGAAGACTATATATTCCTATAATTAACTCTGTAAAAGTGGGTTCGGATGTAGAAGTGGCAAAAGAATCAATTAAAAAATCATCACCAGTAATAGTATCAGAAAACGAAGACTCCGCTTCGCCTGTTTCTGATGGGTCCATTACAAAATAACCCCCTATATCAGAAGCAGTATCATTAAGAAAGAAGTCAAATGCAGCACCTTCTACGATGTCATTTATTTCGTCTTTTGTGTAGTACCGTGGATCGTGGTCGGCGTTCGTGGCCGAGGGCATGTCAGGTAAGTTCTCGTGATTAGCTATGGGGTGGATTTCCATTACTCTCTTGCCTTTCGCCTAAGTTCCGCCTTAGCCTTGTCCTTTGCGATCTGCACGGCATTGTCCACTTTTGTCTTCTGTCTGCTGAGGGCCATGCCAGCAAGGGAAAGTCGGGACAATTTCTCATCGAGTATTCGCGCAGTAACGTCTTGATATTCCTTGTATCTCTCGTCATTGAGTTGCCAAGCACCTATCTTTCTTGATAAGCCTAATGAATGACCGACGCTATCCAAGAGCTTGCGGTTCTCTGGCGATAACTGTTTATATGTTACCTTGCCCGCCTTTTTCTCATCTTCAATCATCCTGCCAACAAAGTCAAAATCGTCCCTGCGGACACCCTCTATGCTGGCTTGGAGTTTCATTTCTTCGATTGTCTTCTTGTTTACGCGAGTCAATCTATTCTGCTGGTCAGGGCCAAGGTCTTTCCAATTCTTATCGTATTCAGATTGAGCAACTCTGTCCTTGAACTTCGACAGCTTAGTGAAAGCGGTATCTTCGTAGGATGAAGTATTATTGCCGAAGAAAGATAAGGTTCCGGCAGTGAACCCCATCGGCCAACCGTCATTCACTGAGGCGTCAATAAAGTCCTGTACCCACAAAAATAACATTCTATTGTACGCTTCTTTGCCGACACCCTGAATCAGTTCCGGTATTTTCAGTTCGTCTAACACCTCTCCTGTTTTGCCCTCTGGCGGCGAGAACGGCCTTACGCCCTCAAACGTCTTGCCCTTGTATAAGTCTGAAATTAGCGAGACAAGCGGGTTTTCTTTGCCTCTTACAAATCTCCCCACAACTTCGCTGAACGGAACATCTACTATGTTACCTGACTGTGTTTTGTGTGTTCCGACACCCGTAATCGGGTTCGTAGCCGAAAGGACGGCCTGTACCATAAACTTAGCGGCCTGTTGGTAGCCAGCCCACAAGTCTATCCTTGTATTGCCTATTTTTATCTTGCCCCAGTCAGGAGAACGGGGGTCGAATTCTATGTCTACGCCAGCCAAGCCAGCCAAACTCATTATAGCAAGGTTAGTCCCTATGAACGATGCGAACGCCTTTGCTGTTTCCTTGCCGATTTCCCTTGCAACAGGATCTTCGGACGCGAGATGTCTTAGGTATGTCGGAGAAGTGAACCTCGACACTGCGAATCTTGGCGCAAAGAAGAAGCCAGAAGCTATCGGAGAAATCTTCCTGCCAATGGTTCCACCTATTTCCGGTCTGCCACTCATCGACATTAACCATTTACCTCTTAGGTCTAATTGTTCCAGCGTCGGCTCGAATCCATTCACTTTGTCTTGTGTCCTTAGTTTGTCCCAGATAGATTGAGTGAACATGTTAGATGTTTCAACATAGTTTCTGTTGCCCATTCTTATTAAGTGGCCAACGATAGGGATTCTTTCAGGATATGTGCTGACATAAAACTCTGGCCGGTCTGCCGGTTCAGTGGAAGCAAGGCCAGCAACATCAAAAAACTTGAGATGTTTCTTTGCCTCTTGGTGGAACTCTGAAGATTCGTATTCAGCACGAATAATCTCTGATAACTTTTCACTTCGGTAAGCGTCTAAACCACCCTTAACTGCGGCGGCGAACTCTTTCGGATACCTCTGGCCTAATACTCTAAGCTGTCTCCCTGCAACACTGGCATCGCCACCGGCTATCATTGTTCGCATAAAGTTACTTATGTCGGCAGCGGCATCCCATGCCCTGTCGCCAATCGGACGGCGTTTCAGTAAACTCTTGGCAAACTCTTTGCCCCATTGCTTTTCAAGTAATTGTATCTCGCCTCTTGTCGGTACGAATCCATCAGCTACCTTATTCCATGCCTGAGCCGTATTTAGTGTTGTGAAATGATCCGGGGTGTGCGGACGTTCCCATATATCGTCGTGTAAGGCATTTATGTCTTTCGGGGCCATTGTATCTCTTAGTGGTGTAAAGTCAGGCCGTTTATATTCTGCTAACGGGCCTTTGAGTTGGCCGAGCGCAGAAGTTAGTCGCTGTTCGCCTGTTGTACTTTGAGCGGCAGCGGCACTACGGGCGGCACGTTTACCGAGTTCCTTTGTCTTTTCGGCTTCGATTATCTGGCGTGGGCGTTCGGCTTTGCCGAGTTCGACAAGGGCTTTATCGGTGAGCTTCTTAACCTTTGCCTGCTTCTTAACCTTTATCTCTTCTGGGGTAGGTTCTGGCTTAACTATGGCGTCCGTGGCAGGCTTAACTATCGCAGTTGATGGTTTAGCTATGGGTAGTCCTGTGGTGGCGAGAACGCCCTCTTTCGGCCCTGCCGCCGCCCAATACGCTTCGGTGGCAACTCTCTGCTGTTCGCCCTTCTCGATTATCTTCCTAACCTTGCGGGCATAAGCCTTGACGACCTCTTGCGACTTCTGTGGTAGATCAGCAAATCGTATCTCTGGCCCAAGCGGGACGCCCTCACCTGCGAGTTTGGTTTTGCCAGCTTTCTTCATCTGTTCAAAGGTAGCGGCAACAATTTCTTCTTCGGGTTGACCAGCAAGGAAGTCGGCTATCTTCGGGAACTTCACCTGAAGTTTCGTTATCATTCTCTCCGCACCCTTAGTGGACAGTATTGCGCTACCGGACTCAACTATCAAAGGCGCAGCTAACGAGAAGCCTATGCCCCACTTTAAGCCCTTTATCGCAGCCTTTCCAACAGGTTCACCTTTCCGTGCCGCTTCACTTGCCTGCCATGCTGACAAAAAAGCCGCATTCTCTGGTGCTGCTTGTAAGAATCCCGACAAGACACGAACCCTGAAAGTGTTCCATCCGCCTTGTTGTAACAGAGCAGCCTTACCCCCCATTGCGGCAAGTTCCTTACCGACAACTTTCGCTGCCAGTTTCTTGCCAAACACTCCGAGAACTCTGGTTAGGCCAAGCGACTTGAACAGAAACCCCAACGCCTTAAATTCTGCGAACTTCTCAATAGCAAAACCAGTACCTTCGGGTAGTTTCTTGAACCACGGTAATTCCTGAATCTCTTTAACTGTCAATGCAAGTTCAGGAGACTGAGTACTCATCATTTCGTCTACCGGCAAACCTGCCGACTTGACTATTTGTTTGAGCATACGAGACGCAAAGGGTGCGCCAAACATTGGCGGTGGGACATCGCCCTCTAAGATAGGAGCTTCAGCAGGGTCATAAGGAGTACTGGATAGCAAGTCGGAATGAGAGATAACGTCGGACATTGGCATTTCCATGTCAATAGACGTATCGTATACATCTCCGGCCCTATCTTCAGCTTCAGGGTAATTTAATGGCGGAGGTAGTGGTGTTTGAATGCCCACTGCTTCTCCCTTGGCAATATCGAATACATCCGCTGGCTCTGCTATTGTATCAAAAATGTCTGGCATTAGAATTTAAGCCCTCGTTCTCGTGCTATTTTGCGGGCCTTTTCTTTGTCGCCGCCAGCTTCTAATAATATCTGGCGCGCAGTATCAATGTCAATCTTGTCCTCTTTTTTCTGCCTTAAATGGAACCGAACAAGTGCTGGATGGATTGTCTCGTAAGATTCAGCAAGCGCGCTTATTCTCACAAACAAATCCCTTGCTGATATATCAGGGTTGTCGGCCAATATCTGATTCTTGGCTTGGTTGAATAAGAATATGGTGTCAGGTTCATCTCTAAGTACTCTTTCGAGCGAACTGACGATAGGAGCAATAACCTGAACGCGCTCGTCGAATTTGATTCTTTCAAATCTGCGTATCATATCGCCATAGGTCTTAATTCCCCCTTTGAAACGTCCACCGAAAGAACCATCAAGATTGGCGTCTCTTATCCTTGATTCAATAGTTGGATCTACTATCCCCGTCCTCTGTGCAGAGTCAAGTTCTTGGTTAAGAGAATTAAGTTTAGCGTAGTCAATTTCATTAGTACCCCTGCGCCATTTCTCTAAACCAGTGAGCAATCTCTTGCGTTCCGTTCCGTCGATCTTATCAAAACCGAGTATCTTCTGTTTCTCTGCTTCGGCGGCAGCGTTAAACTCTGCTTGTGTCATATTCTCGGTGTTGTCTACCTGGACAAGGGTATCGTTTACACTCGCCTCAAAGTTATCGACAACAGCTTTTTCGTCTTGGTCAATCACATCTTCAAGTTTCTCTTTTTCTTCACTGCTTAAAGAGGATGATTCAAGGACTTTCTTTGCTTCGTCGTGGAATCCTGCCCGATACAGTCCAGTTATCTCCTCGGTTATAGCCGTCTCTTTGCCTTGTGCTTTTAATGCCGTAGCCCGTTTCGGCGAAATTAGTTCATTCTTGTCCATACTGTTTATGTATGAATCACCGGCCTCAATATCACCGTTCCGATAAGCTGTATTCGCCAATGTCTGCAACCTGTCCTCCTCGTAAGCGTGAAGTTTATCTCTATACGCTTTAGATATATCTTTCTGGAACCTTAGACGGTCTGATCCGGTGAAGTTATCATACCTTTTCTTTTCGTCTTCAGTTAGGAAACTCTGTCTTATCTGGCTTGTGGATTTGTCATAATCAGACATTGCATCGCCAACCAAACTATCCCATTTTTCGACAGACAACTGCTGGGGAGCTTTCAAGTAGTCGTCACTATCGGGCAATGGTTCGTCTACTGTAAAGTCTGTTTCAAGGGCAGTCCGTATCGAGCCTTGTGTAAATTCCGTAGTCTTTGTCGTTCCACTACCCCAACGCAGATCTTCGTCAATCTTCTTGCGCTTTATTAGCGAGCCAAGGCCCATGTGTGCTATGTTCGACAACGCCCGCCCCGCCCCAGCGACAGCCTCGAACCCTGCATTACCTGTATCTGTTAATGCTCTGGGGTCTGCGCGAACCAGACCTGTGCCTCTTGCGGCTGTACTTGCAACGAATTTTGGAAGTCTTAGTGCCATTATATTATCCCTGCCCGTTTAGCTTGGAATCCTGTTTGCGCTGTGCCCTGTAATAATGTACTGCCTGCACCAATAACAGCCGACCGGCCGAATCCTCTTGCGCGAGCCTTGGCCGCGCTTGCCGCCGATATATCTAAGATGGAACGGCTCTTAAATGCCTGTGTCCTGCGTTGGCCTGTTACTCTGATGTTACTTGCCTCAAGAGCCAGTTCTGCGGCTGTGTCCTCTTGTACGAGCAATGGTGAGCCTTCAGCCTCAACACCACTTGCACCAATAAGGGATTCTTGTCTCTTTCTTAGAGACTTGGCTTTCTTTGCGAACTGTGCAGATTCAAACTTCGCCGCTGCCGCCTCAGCTTCGGCTTCACGTTTGGCGACCTTAGAATTGAACAGGTTAATCGCAGACTGAGCCTTGGCCTGAGACTGTGCGTTCTTACCCTGCTGGTATTGACCATAAGCGGCTACGCCTGTGCCTGCTACTGCCAATGCTATTAGTACGCCTGTCATTCTTGTACCCTCTTGCTGTAAATCAACCACTTAATGTCGTCTATTGTTTTCGTTTCCGTCAACCCAAAGCCTAAGTATTCAATCATTCTCGTACTCACTTCAAAGCATTCCTTGATCGAGGCGTTAAGCTGTTTGAACGGATACGTTTCTTCTATCAATTTCAGTCCAGCTTTGAGCCATCGCATTGTACCTATCTTGTAATTCATACAGTCTTTACTCAATCTCAACCATAGTTCGCCGTGAAAGTCGTCTACTGGATGGACTCCGCCACATCCTATCACTTCACCGTCCTTGATACCTGTTATAGCAAGACTCGAATCCTCAATAGCCTGCGCGAGTTCCATATCCTTGAACTCGGCAGACGTAAGCGGTTCAATCGGGTCGAACGCCGATAGGTCAGATACTTTGAATGCGCGAATATAGATACTCATCGTAGATTGAACTCGATTCCAATAGATTGTAATGTAAATGGTTCCGGCGACTTCTGGTATACGAATACGAAACCATTCCGATCCCATCCGGGAGAGAACGTCTTTTTGTCTATATCCGAAGTCTGATTAGTGATACTGTAAACCTGCAAGTTGTCAATGTTCTTGCCGATAGAGAAGTCGCCGCTCTTATGCCAGCGAGAGATCACTTCGCTTATCTTCTTTATCTTGCCCTGAATCGTCTGGCCACCTACGAAGCTCAGCGGCATTGTCCTTAGTTGGACTTCATACACTAATCCCATTTGCACGGTAGAAGCCGTCGTGGTCACGTTATCAAGACTTAGGGTTATCGCACCGCCAGCAACTACCTCGGTATCAAACTCTACCCCATCAGCCAATACATGAACTGTCTGGCCGTTCAGGTGGTCAAGCCCTGTCATTGTGGACGAAGCTGTTGAATCGTAAGTCACGCCAGCATCAACAAAGAAAGCGTCGGTAGAATCACCGAAGTCTCTCGGCTGGAATTGTTCGACGTACCTTACCGTAGAACCGCCGATGGTTCGTTCGACAATCACCCACACCTCATCTTCCGGGCTACCGTTTATCACTGCCACGGACTCAATATCTGAATCAGTAAGTGTTCCGGCGAGATTCGTTTGAGTTATCATTCTTGACCATGCCGTTATATTCTCTGCCCGCTCGTAAGAGAAGATAGGCATTTCGCCATCGGTTCGTGTTGTCCACAGGATAGAGTTTGGTGTTCGCTGGAATGCTGTATCGGTTATACCTGTATTGGTTACAGCGTTTGCCAGTATCGTCATATCAGGAGCAACGTAAGAATCAAGTTCCCAGTTATAGGCAAGTTCCCGCATCTTCTCTGCGCCACGCTGGAAGAATAGGACGCTCTCGTTTGCAAGGTTGGCTTGCAGATTCGCACTGCCGTAAGTTGAATGCTGCTTGGCTATCACGTTAGATGGTGTCAGTGGTTCATCTGTACCACCTGCGATAGTCCATTCAGCACCCGACGTACCTATTAAGAGTTTGTCTTTGCCGACCATCCATTCGATTACATTGACCTGTCGTGAAGATAGAGTAAATATCACAGCATCGGAATCGTCTGCGCCAGCGGTCATATCGTCGTATTGGCTTGTAACCGATCCCCATATCGTATCAGGCTGGGCAGTATTGCCTCCGAACATAAGCCTGTCTTCAAAGAATGACGAGGTCTGCGGCCATCCCCTGAAATTACTCCACGATCCCTCGGACCATTTGTATGTCGCATCGGTGGAGCCAATCGTCTTCACTACTGTCCCAATAGCCACTGTCGAACTCGTAACAGACGTTATCTCGACAATGCCAATTACTTCTGTCTGGTCAGTAGTGAAATACGATATAACCGTACCACTGGTGTCATCAAGGAAAGCCACTCTGTAATCCGCGTCGCCATCGTCCTCTGATCCGGATTCGGTTACGTTACGAGCCGTTGTAACTCCGTCAAATGGAAGTACTGTTTCCCACCCTGCGTCGGCGAAAGCTGCGCCTATCGTGTAGTTTCTTTGGACGGCGACTTGGCCTAACCATGTTCCGTCCGTAACCCATGACCATGTTGCACCTTTGTAGAGTGTTCCGCAGGCCATCCAACTTACGCCCTCAGTCGAACTTGCCCCTATGTCGTCTTCCAATGTATCAGAGAAAGACAAAGTATCAAGTGGATGGACCAGCTTGAATAACGCGCCTGTATTGGACTTATCTGTATCATTTGCTCCACTCGGTTCATGCCCTGAAACACTCCCTTGGACGAAAGGCGAGTGTCCTGTCGCGGTCAGCGTAACAGAGCCAGTTGTACCCGACGAAGAAATGAAATCTGCAACGTCAGAGTTTTGAGTCCTGAATGGACCACTTTCTATTCCTGTTACTGGTATTATCCATAAGGCATTAGCAAGCCGCGATAACTTTCTTGTCTCGTAGTCTGGATGAGTAATGTATAACACGTCAGCGGATTGCTCGTACTTCAGATTAAATAAATCTGCCGTGAGGTACGGACATGCAATCTCAAGCGGTACAGTAGAGAAGAGACTTGCTATCTCGGTCGGAGTAATTACATCACTAAAAACAGACACTTCATCAATCTTGTCGGCCAAAAACTTTTCGTTTGCACTATCACCGGTATTTCGTTGCGACCCAATTCTAACCTCCTCTGCTCCGTTTTGCATGGCAATATAGTCCGAATCGTTAGTGGCAGTAGAATTAACAGCAACACTGTCAACATAAAGAATAATCCCGTCAGCGGCGGTAGTTGAGTTGGCGGGAGCAGAATAAGTAACTGTCAATAAATGCCATCCCAGAGGAACTGCATCGTCTGACACCGACGACACAATAGCGGTCGGCATTGACTCTGTGCCGCTACCTGAATTGTATAGCGTGTCTATATTTGCCTGTGTCAACTCTACATCGAATAACATAATATTATCTAACTTGTCAGCAAACTGGCGTGCCACTGAGCCGGTAAGAAAAAACCCTCCAATAACCACTTTCGTCGCTGTATCTTCCATCGCAACATAAGTTCCAACTTTGCCTGTTGAAAAAGACTTTGAAACCGAATCAACATACATAGTAATACCTGTTTCGGCATTTGCTCCACCAGTAGAATCATAGGTCGCTGAAACAAAGTGCCATCCCGTAGAAATCGCGTCATCAGTTGCTATAGTTATTTGAGCCGACGCACTTTGATCATAGAGAAAGAATTCAAGTTGTTCGTCGCCATTTAGAATTAGCATCCATTCGGAGTTCCCACCAGCATCCCATTTAGACAGTATGATCTGGCCGACAGCGGCATCAGTTACAAATATCCATCCTGCGATACTGAACGGATTCGTACCAGAATCATCGAAACTTAACGCCGCTGAATCGGCATCCACAACCGCTGCATCAGTACCGCCGAAATCAATAGCACCGTTTATTATTCCTGTTTCATTTATATCTTGTGAATTATTTACTTGTAAAGTTGCGGGGTGTGTCGTACCAACCTCAAGAATAACTTTAGTTGCGGCATCATCATTTAATAACCATTGCGCAACTCTTGAACTTGTTAAGTCAGATTGCGTATCCTTTAAATGCAGTTGCAGTTTTCTTTCCATCGACAGACTCATTCTCCACTCTTGCGTCGTGTTATCGTCTCGCCATTTCGACAACAGAACCTGGATATCATCCTGTTGCGCAACGAAAGCCCAACATGTAACACTAAATGCAATGTCGTCCGAATTATTCGTGAAACTAAAGTCGTCACTGTCAGCTACCACTACGTCGTATTGGCCATCTAAATCAAAAGAGCCAGAACCAACCTTGCCATCTGCATGGAGCGTTAAGGTGTCTATTGATGCTGTGCCATTATGTGTTCCACCATCGTCATCAGTAACTACTGTTCCCGATGCTTCATTCATTAGCCAGTGAGCAACCACATTGTCAAGGCCGGATATATCCTCCGTACCTACACCGTCTAATACCGGCGCACCATTAGTAAAGAATCGCATATACTGATTGCCAACTTCTATTATATATGATTGCGATGTAGAGAACTCGAACGGTAGCAGTCGGGTTTTCAGTGAAGATGTTTTCACTTCTGCGATAAACTTAGTTCCCGGTCGTTTCTCTGCGCCACCCTGCGGGGTAGGTATGGCGTTCTCCATTATAGACAGGCCAGTGTGGAACTTCGCTAAATCCTCACGAGCTTCAAGTAAGTTGAGTTCTCCAGCATTAAATGAACTCTGAACGCGGTAAGGATTCACTGCGAAGACTGTTGAACACAATACTAAAAATATGATTATCTTTCTAATGATGACCCCTCCTTGAACGTCTTGAAGTCAATAAAGTTCTTGTCGCTATTTGCATTGGGCCGCTTTCTTGTGCATCGGTTGTTCTAGCGATCTGAATGTAACCGAACACTTTCGGGCCACCATATAGCATTGACTGGAGATTCAAACTTGCATCTTCGTTCTGTTTGACGGCAGGAGCTAACATGCGAGCAAGATTGATAATAACTGCCTGTCTTGGCGATATAGGCCATGCGTCAATGTCCGTTCGCTGGAAAACGTATTCTACCGCCAATACATCTAAGTCTGCGCCCTGAGACGTAGCATTAGTCGAAAGGTCAGTGGCTTCCACCGCACCTGTAAATGTTGTGTCAACCAGATAAGTCAAGTCGCTACCGGATGTGTCGGAGGTGATGTACTGACCGGCGATAAATTCCTTGTCTAATTCCCACGACAAAGCCGCACTGCCCTCGTCGGTAAGAATCAAATTGCCCTCAGGTTCCCATAGAGCAGCAGGGTCTTCCGCTATCCCCCACACCTTTATAGCGTCAGATGGTTTAGTGAAAGCATTGCCCAGGCCAAATATAGGTGTAGTCGTCTCAAGAGCATAAGCACGTTTCTTGGCGAATCCCCATCTGCCCGCAGCTAAAATCTCATCCCTTGCATCGTCAAAGAACGTCGTGCAGTATATGTGGTTCTGGTCAGTTACGACACCAACGGTAATTTCTTCCGCACCTAACATGCCGAGAGACTGGTTGCAAACCGCTATGTTTGCCGCGTTATCGGTCATACTCATAATACACCTCTAATTAGGGGTTACTCTTGCGGCAGGAGTTAGCCTGCGATACGACATAAACCACGTTACTGCACCTGTAGATGTGGTAGAGGGGTTCATTTCAATCTCACCCTCAGAACAATACCAACTTAGTGTTTGTCCTGCACCTACATTGGCGGTTATATCAAGCACACCTTGGTCTATAGCATTCGTGAACCTGATAGCGTCGCCAACAGCAAGGGCGTCTATATCAACTGCGGTACTAAAGTTCTTGTCATAATCAGAACCCTCGTCGGCGTCGAGTGAGATTATTGTAGAACCAACAGTTCCAATCGCAGTTGTGCATTGGCCGAACAAAGACACAATCTCAATCGGGCCACCAGATACAGTAAACAACTGGGCGGGGTCAACCGTAAACAAAGAGTCCACCGTAGCCGTTCTTACTGCATTGTCAGGGGCGCGTGGCACTGCACCAACCGGACGAATCAAACTTATGGCCAGCAACAATACTAAGAATAGCACCGCTACTGAAACCTTTCCTATATTATTCTTCATATCGTTCCTTTCAAAGTATGGGGACGCCCGAAGACGCCCCCGTTAAAACTTACTGTACCGTTACCGTAACACCTTCTGCGAGAGGTCTAAAAGTCATGTACCAAGTTACTACCCCAGTACCTACGCCTGAAAGTGTCTGCTCAATACTTCCGACAGAAATGAACCAGCTTAAAGGAATACTTGCGGATTCGTTAGCTGTAAGAACACCAGCATTTTCGGAGTTAGTCAAAGCCCCAAATACAACAGTATCACCTAATGAACCGTCAGCGAGAGCCACAACTATACTTAAATCTGAATCATAGTCATCATCGGCGGAGTTTAGATTTATACTCACGTTACCGGGAGTACTTGCGATAATTGTGGTGACGTTTCCGAACATAGAGATAACCTCTATCGGCCCACCAGCGACGAGAAACAATGCGTCGGTATTGCCAGTAGTTGCGGCGTCTTTTGAAAGAACATAAACTTTACCAATCTCTAAGAAACTGCCTTCGGCGCGAGAGATGGAGTTGTTTAACAAGAAACCGTCCGCAGCTACGATTGCCAAATCCTCGGTTACAACGGCACAAAAAAGGTGGTTGTCTGTGATTCGTGCAGTTGTGTCGGATTTCAAGGTAATACAAGCGACAGCGTTTAATCCAGCCGTTCCACCAACCGTTCCATTTATTAAACTGTTATCATGGATGTTTAGCCAAATAGAAGCGGTTGTGACATCGACAATGCAAGCTGTCGAAAAGTCACCGTCAACAGTATTGTCGGCAATTTCCGTGTAATCTGCGCCTACATTAGTAACGAAAGACACCGCAGATGCAGCACCCATCTCTACTCTGTTATTGGTGATACGTCCGTTATCAGCACCAGCCGCTATGTCGATACAATCAATAAACTCATCTGTACCGACTACGGTAGTCGAAAATCGACAGTTATTGATAACGTAGTTCTCGAAACCAGCCTCAACGTCGATAGCATGAGTAACAGCGTTACCAGCAATGAAATTGATGTTATGAATCTCTACGTCGTCAGCACCGATAACAAATTCGCCATTTGCAGTATACGTCAGAGTTGGCCGATTTTCACCCACGCCAAGGCCGAAGATTCTAAGACCAGTTCTGGTAATGTCCACTGCATCACTGGCAGTTAAAGTCTCGGCATGACCCGGAGCAGCTAAGAGAACGTCACCATTATCTGATGCGCATTTAAGCGCAGCTGCTTTAATGGTTGTTACTGCGTTAGTCCAACTCGTACCAGTTCCAGAGCCGGATGCGTTACTGTCACAATAGAACACGTTGCCAGCATTGTTTATCTGACCCAGTTGGTCAGCAGCAAGCTGAATAAGCGCAGTAGTGTCTGTCTGCACACTGGCTATCGAAGTAGATAGATTTGACCTGCCAACCGGCGTTCCATAGGCAGAAGCACAAAGCAGTAAAACTAAACAAATTGTAATTAAACGTTTCATGTTCATACTCCTTTCTATTCTATATTAAGGTCAATAACAGCAAAATCGCCTGTTGCAGTAGATGCTCTCAGGACATGACCGATTAAAGTGTCGC
>SDBT01008149.1_pt1 | contig 17157 bp, 13 predicted proteins | sample 2277101 | NCBI WGS metagenome assembly SDBT01 (sample SAMN10404973, study PRJNA504765) | marine sediment metagenome | isolation source: marine sediment core GS10_PC15, 103 cmbsf | place: Arctic Ocean: Southern Knipovich Ridge | collected 2010
GACAAATAGATAGTCGTGATTGTAAGATGACCAATAAAACTAAATTGCAAGAATGGATAGATGATTGGGGAGAAGACTCAGACTTTGTTAAGGTTCGTATTAGAGGATTGTTTCCCACATTGGGAACACGACAACTTATATCATCAAAGATTGTAGAAGATGCAATGAAGCGTGATACTATTCCAGATGAATTCGCTGCACTCGTTATCGGTGCTGACGTTGCGAGGTTTGGTGAGGATCAAACAGTCTTTGTTTTAAGGCATGGTAAATATATTATTAAGATAGAAAGATACCGTGGATTAGATACAATGCAAACAAGTGCACAGCTCTGCAGATTTATAGATCGACATAAACCAGACATGACTTTTGTTGATGGAGTAGGAATTGGTGGAGCAGTCATTGACAGATGCAAACAACTAGGTTATAAAGTATATGACGTGCAAGCAGGTGGCTCTCCGATTGATAACCGAGTCTATTTAAATAAACGAATAGAACTCTGGTGCGATATGAGAGATTGGCTTGAGACTGCAAGCATTCCAAGGGATGACGAACTATTTAATGATTTGATTGCTCCTGAGTATAATTACTTAAAGAACCAATCAAATAAAATGTTCTTGGAATCAAAAGCTGATATGAGGAAGAGAGGTTTAGCTTCTCCTGATGTTGGTGATGCTCTCGCTTTAACATTTGCAATGCCTGTTAAAAGAAGAGATATTAAGACAAGGAGATTTCAATATGCAGAAAATGATTATCAAATATTTAATTAAGATAAGGGAGAATTGTCATGGGTAGTACAGGCGGATTAGATATAAGTGGAGCTTTAAAAGGTCTTGCATCAGTAGGAACCCTTGGGTTATCTGAAGGTAAGTTTTTAGATCCAGAAGCAATTATTAGTGGTGCTATCACAGGAGGTACTGCTGGTCTTGTTCAAGGTGAAGAATTAATTGGGGGATTAAGACCAGACCTTCCACCACCTGCAGGAGCACCTGGTGTTCCAACACAGGGTACCGCAGCACAAGAAGCGGAGCAACGGCGTAAAGAAAGATCAGGTCGCCGTGGAAGAAGATCAAATATTCTTACAAGTCCCTTGGGACGAACTGGTGGTGCCGATGTACAAAGGACACGTTTATTAGGACAGTAATATGGTTGCAAGATCAAAAGATATAGCTGGCAAAATTGTCACACGATTTGAAAAGCTAAAGAGTGATAGAGGCGTATGGGAAACACATTGGAGAGAAACAGCTGAAGTTGTTTTCCCAAGGCAAGATGAGTTTAATCAGGATAGACATCCAGGAACAAAAAGATTAGAGAGAGTCTTTGACTCAACACCTATAATAGCTCTTGATCGTTTTGCTGCTACATTAGAATCTATGTTAACGCCTCGTGGTCAAAAATGGCATCGACTTCGTGCAACAGACCCAGCCCTTAATCAAAATAGAGAAGTACAAGAATGGTTTGATAATGCAACACGGATTCTCTTTGAGAAACGTGGATCTTCTCGTGCAAACTTTGCATCACAAATGCATGAAGTCTATATGAGTATTGGAGCATTCGGTAATGGTCCTATGTTTATTGATGAGGATATTGGATTTGGAATGCGGTATCGTTCTATATTTCTAAATGATCTTTATATTCAAGAGAATCATCAGCGTAATGTTGATACAATCTATCGTAACTTTAAAATGACTGCTAGGCAAATTGAGCAGAAGTTTTCTCAAGAAGGAGATACAATACCTGAAGCTATAAAATCTAGGGCTAAGGATAAAAAAGATGAACAGTTTGAAATCATACATTGTGTTCTTCCTATAGCTGATGTGGAAAATGATATTACTCTTCCTGAAGAAATGAAGTTTGCATCCTTTTATATTTCTCTTACGGATCGTGAGGTAATAAGAGAGGGTGGGTTTAGGACATTCCCTTATATTACGCCAAGATATGTTGTCGCTCCTAATGAGATGTATGGTCGTGGCCCTGCTATGTCTGTTCTTCCTGATATTAAAATGCTTAATGAAATGGAGAAGACAACAATACGTGCGGCACATAAGGCAATAGATCCGCCACTTCTTATGAGTGATGATGGTGTACTCTCTCGGGTTAATACAAAACCTGGTGGATTAAATGTTGGTGGGGTAGATCGTAATGGCCGTCAAACTGTTCAACCTCTACAGGGTGGAGCTAACTTCCAGCTTGGTGAAGATCAGAAAGAAAGAAAGAGACGTACGATAAATGATGCGTTCCTTGTAACACTGTTCCAAATCTTAGTTGATAACCCTCGTATGACAGCTACTGAAGTTATGGAACGTGCACAGGAGAAAGGTGCACTCTTAAGTCCTGCTATGGGAAGATTACAGAATGAAGCTCTTGCTCCAATGATTGAGAGAGAGTTAGATATTCTTATGAATGCGGAGATTATTCCTCCAATGCCTCAGGTCTTAATAGAAGCACAAGGTGAATTTGAGATTGAATTCGATAGTCCATTATCTAGAATACAAAGGGCTGAAGAAGTTGTAGGTATCCAGCGTATGTTTGCTGATATGGTTCCTTTGATGCAAACAAATCCAGAGGTTGCAGATATTATTAATGCAGATGAGGTAACGCGTGTCTTATCTGAAGTACATGGTGTGCCATTTAGAATTATAAAGACAGATGATGAGGTTACACAAGTAAGACAAGGTAGAGCACAGGCTCAACAACAACAACAACAGCAGGAAGCTATCCCTGAACAAGCACAAGCCCTAAAGACTGCGGCTGAAGCACAACAGGTAGCACAAGGATAATATGGCGATTGATGACCCAATGAAAAATATTAAGAAAAGACAAGCTGCTTATCGGGCTGTCTTTACTGGTACTGAGTCAGAGAAAGTCTTAATGGATCTTGCACGGTTCTGTAGAGCTGTGGAGACTTCCTTTGATGAGAACCCATATAGAATGGCTTTTCAAGAAGGAAGAAGGGAAGTATTTCTTAGAATTATGACATATATAGATCATGATATAAGAGATATTTCAAAACTTATTAACAAAGAACAAGGAGAATTATACGATGACTGATCAAGCAGGACAAGTTCAACCAGCCGCAGCACCAGAAGCTGCGACAACTGTAGCATCCCCTGAGGCACACCCAGTACAACAAGAAACAACATGGACTGAAGGGTTTAATGATGCAACACTAGCATTTGCAACGGGTAAGGGATGGAGTAATCCAGCCTCTGTTGTTACTTCTTATCAAAATTTAGAGAAGTTAGCTCATGGATCTAAGGATGTTATTGCTAAGCCAAACTATGAGAATGTAGATGAAGTAAATTCTTTCTATAATGAATTAGGAAGACCATCAGAATCTAAAGACTATAAGTTTGAAGTACCTGATAATTCAAATGATAATTTTGTAGATTGGTATAGAGGATCAGCTCATGAGACAGGGTTAACGCAAACACAAGCTGAAAAACTCTTTGGAGCTTATATGGAATTTGAAGGTAATTTTGTAGAACAGCATAAACAAGAAACGGAGTCTAATAGACTTGGGGAAGTAGAGGCTTTAAAGAAAGAGTTAGGGGCTGGTGTTACAAAAGAACTAGAGATTTGTAAACGAGGCTGGAAACAAATGGGATGCGACCAGGAAGATATAAACTTTATAGAAGATGCTCTTGGCCCTAAACTAGCCTTTAAGATAGGTAGCGAATTTGCTAAAGCGAAAGGAACTATGGAAAGTGACTTCGTTGATGGCGATACAGATGGTGTTGGATTTGGTATGGGCATGACACCAGAGGCAGCTAAACAGAGGATAGCTCAAAAGTTATCTGACCCTGCTTTTAAGAAAGCCTATATGATTGATAAAGGTCTTGCTCATGATCAAGCTGTTAAAGAGATGGAACGGCTTAATGCATATGTAGAAGGTCTACAACCAAGTTAAGAAAGCAGAATTGATATGCCAAAGCAGACAGTATCACAACTAGTGAAAAGAAAAAAAAAGAAGAATGAAACTTCAAAGAAGAAGACGACTACCTCTAGGTTTCTAGTAGGAAAGACGGTTTCTAAAAGTCCTTATTAAAAGTATTGACTTCTTTTTAGTTTTGTTTTATCATAATGATATGCAAGGAGGGAGTAAACCTGCTTAGGTCTCCCAGAAGATCCTCGTACCATAGGCCCTGAATAGGATAACCGTTTATAATCTTCAGTCGGCCCCCTTAATATATGGGATAAGCCAAGTATAGTGGATGTGCATAATGCACGTCTGGTTTATTAATTTATATTACAGGAGGCAATTATGTCTGATGTATCTATTAATTCGGGTTTTGTAAGAACATATAAAACCAATGTCGAACTTCTTCTACAACAAATGGGTTCTCGTTTGCGGGGCAAAGTTATGGAAGATACTTATATCGGTGAAAGTGCTATGGCTGTTGAGCAAGTAGGAGCTGTTGAAGCTCAGACTCGGCTTACTCGTCATGCTGACACACCGTTAATTACTACACCCCACGATTCTCGTTGGGTGTTTCCAGTCTTTAAAGAATGGGCTGATTTAATTTCTGATCTTGATAAGATCCGTCGTTTGACAGATCCACAATCACCATATGCAAGGAATGGAGCGATGGCTCTTGGACGTGCAATGGATCGTGAAATTATTCCTGCTTTCTTTGCTGACGCTAAGACAGGTCTTAACGGAGCAACCACAACTGCTTTTGATACAGCTAATCAAACTGTAGCAACGACTGTTGGTGGTGCTGGTACGGGTCTTAATGTTGCTAAACTACGTGAAGCCAAAAGAATTTTAATGTCAAATGATGTTGATATTGACAATGAAGAATTCTGGTGTGCTGTTACAGCGACACAACATGATGATCTATTGGCTGAAACCCAAGTTACATCCCTAGACTTTAATACGAAACCAACACTTGTTGATGGCCGTATTACTCAGTTTATGGGCTTTAACTTTGTTCATACTGAATTACTTGAACCAACAGTGGCAGATGCTACAATTCGTAGACTACCTTGTTGGGTTAAGTCAGGTATGCATATGGGTATCTGGAATGACATTGTTACTCGTATTGAGGAACGGGCCGATAAAGGCTTCGATACTCAAGTCTTCGTTAAGGGTTGCTTTGGTGCTACTCGTATTGAAGAAGGCAAAGTAGTAGATGTTCAATGTCAAGAATAATTAATTTGAAAGGAGATTAATCATGGCTGTTACTCAAGAAAAAAGTGATCAAATCACTAACACGGAAGCAAAGCCTTTTGTTGCTTTGAATACAACTGATCATCACGGCAAGGATCGCAAAAGCTTTTTTGGCTTTACGCAATCTGCTGCTGCTGGTGATGCTGGGTCTCTTGTTGAGACAATCATTCTTCCTGCTGGACGTGTTCGTCTTTATTTGCTGAATTCCCGTTTTACGGTTTCTGCATATGGAGCGGCTCGTACAATGGATCTTGGATGGTTAGCTTATAAAGACCTAGATGGTGTTGCTGTCGTTGCTGATCCTAACGGATTGCATGATGGCGAAGATGTTTCTGGTGCTACCTCGTTTATTCCAGGTGGAACCGTTGGCGTAACCGAAACATTCCTCTTTGAATCTCAAGGTGGCGTTACATTAACTGCACAGGTTAATGATGATACTATTCCTGCTGCTGCTACCCTTGATGGTTACTGGGCGTATGTTGTTGAATAAATAATAGGGAGGGTCGAAAGGCTCTCCCCTTTATAGGAGAATTATTATGGCTACAAGACAATATGATATTGATCAAAGTGAAGAAAGCTTCGAGCTTACTGAAACTGTAGGTGGTGCAATCTCTGATGACGTTCGTGTTATTATTGATACAGCTGCAGTTACTAAAGATGAGGCACTACTTTTAATCGATAAGGTGGTTAGAGAAATACTTGATAAAGGTGACTGGCCTCCTGCATAATTAGGAGTCTACTATGACTAGTAAAGTTGAGATAATTAACAAAGCCCTTCAAAAGATTGGAGAGCAATTTATTACATCTATATTAGATGATAGTGAACAAGCACGAGCTGCTAATAGAATCTATGATACTGTTTTAAGAGAAGTCTTACGAGTTCATCCCTGGAATTTTGCAATAACAAGAGCAGCATTAGCTGCTGACGTTGAAACGCCTATTTGGGAGTTTGAAAATCAATTCACATTCCCTGCAGATCTTGTCAGGCTTTTAGGTATTGAAAATTTAACCCATACTACAAGAGAAAGCTCTTATAAAGTAGAGGGTCGAAGAATCGTTAGTAATTTCGATGCTCCTTTAAATATAAAGTATATCAAGCTTGAAGAAGATCCCAATCAATATGATTCGTTATTTGTAGATGCATTTGCAACTAAGTTAGCTATAGAGATGGTGGAAACATTGACGCAAAGCAATACGAAGAAGTCTGCATTGTTAGCAGAGTTTAGTGAAATATTTGTAAGGGCAAAACGAGTAGATGGACAAGAAGATCCATTTATCCGCTTTGAGGAAGATGACTGGATTTTAACAAGGTTCTAATATGCCAAAAGTATCACCGATAAGAACATCATTTAATGCAGGAGAATGGTCTCCCCGTCTAGATGGGAGAGTTGATCTTGGCAAGTATCAGAATAGCTGTCGGCTTCTAGAAAACTTCATTCCTCTTATTCATGGTGGTATTGAGAGACGTGCTGGTACTAGGTTTATCTCTGAGGTAAAGGAGAGTGATAAACAGGCCCGTCTTATACCTTTTCAATTCAGTGTTACTCAGGCTTATATGTTTGAATTCGGTGATCAGCATATTCGTTTTTATAAGGATGAAGGATTGATTGTTGCGGCTCGAACGATTACAGGTGCTGTAGATAATGGTGGTGGTCTTATAAGGATTACGGCTGTTGGTCATGACTTTGCTACAGGAACCATTGTAACAATTACTGGAGTCCTTGGTACGATAGAAGCTAATGGTACATTTACAATTACAGTTATAGGTGCTGATACCTTTGATTTACAAGGGTCTGTGTTTCTTAATGCATATTCAGCTGGAGGCTCTGCTGCCTTTGATGGAATTGAAACTCCATACTTAGAGACAGAATTATTTGGAATAAAGTTTGTTCAAAGTGCCGATGTAATGTATTTTGTTCATCCTAATCATATACAAAAGAAGTTATTAAGAACAAGCGATACTAATTGGGCATTAATCGATTTAGATTTACAAGATGGTCCTTATCTTCCAGACAATGATACAGCTATAACAATTACACCTAGTGGAACTGTAGGGACTATTACATTAACTGCAAGTGCATCTTTATTTAAATCTACTGATGTTAACCGTAGTGTAAGGATAAAGAATGGTGCTGGAGATTGGGGATGGTTTATAATCACAGTATTTACAACAGATGTACTTGTCACGGCAGAAGTGCAAGAACCTGCTGGTACTGGTGCTCAAGAAAGATGGAGACTAGGGCTATATGGTACAGAGAATGGATTTGCTGCAGCGATTGCTTTCACAGATGATCGTTTAAGTTTTGCAGGAACACCAGGTACTCCACAACGGATTGACTGTAGTGTCGTTGGTGATTTTGAGAACTTCAGGCCTACACAATTAGATAATACTGTTCTTGATGATGATGCTTTATCATTTACCTTACTTGCTAATGATGTGAATGTTATTAGATGGCTTCATGATGATGAAAGAGGTTTATTTGCTGGTAGTGTTGGTGGAGAGTGGCTTATCTCCAGTAGTACAGGTGGTCCTTTAACGCCAACGAATATTAGAGCTAAAAGATCTACAACTTCTGGATCTGCAGATATACAGGCAGTACGTGGAGGTAAGGCAGTCTTGTTTATACAGAGATCTGGTAGAAAGCTACATGAGTTATTGTTTGATTTCGATGTGGATGGTTTTCAGAATCCAGATCTTACTGTATTGTCTGAAAGGATTACAGAAGGTGGATTAAAGGATATATTCTTTCAGAAACAGCCGACAGCTTTACTTTGGTGTGTAAAGACGAATGGTGAACTCATATCTTTTACATACGAGAGAACAGAAGATGTTACAGCATGGCATAGGCATCCTATTGGTGGATTCTTTGATGCAGGAAAGACAGTAAGGGCTAAGGTAGAGAGTGTTTCTGTTATCCCATCTATTAATGAAGACTTTGATCAGCTATGGATGATTGTGAATAGGAATGTAGATGGTAGTAACGTAAGATATATAGAAACATTACAAAATATGGATGAAGTCGATGACCAGGAAGATTTATTCTATGTGGATAGTGGATTAACTTTTGATGGTGCTCCTTCAACAGTTATAAGTGGATTAGATCATCTTGAAGGTGAGACAGTTGTAATATTGGCTGATGGTGCTACACATCCTGATAAGATAGTCTCTAGTGGATCTATAACATTAGATTTGCCTGCATCTGTAGTACATGTAGGCTTGGAATATAAGTCTAGGGTTATAACAAGTAGATTGAATGAAGGAGCTGCTGATGGTACAGCTCAAGGTAAGATAAAGAGAATACATAATCTTACTCTAAGGATGCATGAAAGTCTTGGTGGCTTTATAGGTCCTAACTTTGATAATCTTGATGAATTACAGTTTAGAGATAGTGCTAATCCAATGGATGCACCACCACCTCTATTTACAGGAGATTTATTTTCTTATTTCCGTGACGGATATAGTAAAGATGGTATAATAGCTATTGAACAGGTACAACCATTACCGATGACTATATTATCGTTAATGCCACAGCTTAATGTACAGGATAGGTAATGAAATTTTTAAGGTATGAATGGAAAGATTTTTTAGAACTAGATGTAAGGGAAGATCAAAAAGAAATAATACCATATCAGAATGAAGTGACAGCTAAACGTTTAGAGCAGTCAAAATATATGTATTCTGTATATGCTGAAGATGGTAGGTTTATAGCAGTAGGTGGATTAAAACATATCTGGTATGGACGAGCTGAAATGTTTGTTATATGTAGTAAGAGTGTTACCATAAGAGACTTTGTAGATTTAACAACGTTTGGATCAGAGTTAGGTAACATACAAGAGTATAAAAGAATAGAAGCTGTAACATGTGCAGATAATGAGAAGAATATAGCTTGGTTAGAAAAGCTAGGATTTGAAAGAGAGTGCCTGATGAAAAAATATGGCCTTAAAGGTGAAGATAACTATTTATATGTAAGGATAAAATAATGTCAGAAGTAGCAACCCTTGGGGGTGATATTTTAAGTGCAGAGTCTGATCAGAGAAATCTGAAGTTTGAGAGAGATATAATTGCAAGAGACATGCAAATATCTCGTAAACAGTTTCGGCAGGAAGAAGCTAGTCAACGATTACAGAATAGACGTAGCGCTTCATCACAGATAGTTGCTATGAGTGGGGCTGGTATTGATTATACTACTGGATCATTTGCTGCAGTTAAAGAAGATGCTGATGTGCAAAGAGAGTTGGAAGCTTTGAATATAAGATATAAAGGACAAATAAAACAAACTGAGTTTAAAGATAAGTGGGCAGCAAAAGACTTTGAGAAAGACAAGGCCAAAAGAGATGCTATTGTGGGTGCAGGAACTTCAATATTAAAGATTGCAGGAGTATAAGATGCCAAATTTAAATATACCAAAGAATCAAGAGTTAATTACTAAACCTCAGATAGATCAAGCTCCTTTACTTGCACAAGATGGATTAAATGCAAATGCTCATGCAGAACAAACATTTATACAAGCAAAGACAGCCTTTGATAAACAAGTTGATGTAGTTAATCAACAATCTACACAAGGTGAGAATGTAACTACTTCTAATCTATTAGAAGGGTTTGATAAAGTAGCGGGTAATCTTGTGGATGACACATTGACTCCAGCGGCAAGAGATAAACTCGGATTACAACTAACAGAATATAGATCTACGTTTGCAAATAGAGCTTTAATGAATGAAGCAAAGCAATCTCTTCAAAGAAGAAAGCAATCTTCTGTTGATGCACTGCAAAGTAGTAAGGCTCGACTTACATCTAGCCCAGAGTTACTTGGGGAGTCCATACAAGATATGGAAAGGATGGCAGACTTCGTACCTACCTCAAATAGGAAAGAATTCCTAGATAGTGCTAAAAAAGATTTATCTAAGACAGCATTGTCAACAATGATTAGTAGTGATCCAGATCGTGCTGAAAAAGAGATGAGTCAATTCTCTGGAGTCTTTGATGAGAAAGAGATGGGTATCTTTAATAAGAATATATCTATTGAGAAGCAGAAGAGAAAGATTGGAGCACAGAAAGCAAAGGATACTGCCTTAGAAAACTTGAATTCTATTGATGAGAGAATGAATGATGGTATTGATTTCTCAGATGATGAGTTAGATAACGTTCAAAGAGAGTTAGAACAATCTATCGTTACTGATGAGGATAAGATACTTCTTGATAACTTCTTAGACTCTCGTGATGCATTAAAAGAAAAGCAAGAGCTACGAGGCTTAGATGCTTTAGAGTTATCTGAGAAAGCTAAAACGTTAACAGGTGCAACTAAGAAGTTTGCTGAGAAGATGGTGCAGAAGGCTAAGGATACTCCTTTGGAACATGAAGCTCAATTCGGAACACTTACAGTAGAGCCACTAGATATAAGGGATGCGGCTACATTACAAAAAAGAAAGGGAGATGCAATCTTTGCTGCTAAGAGACATAATACTACACCTCAGATTCTTACATCGGCTGAAGTAAGTAAGTTTACAGATGATATTGTAAAGTCATCTCCTGATGATGCAATTGATATTGCTCAGAATTTTAAAAAGGGATTCGGTAATGCAGCAATGGATGCATTAGATCAGATTAGTAAGAATGCTCCTATTGAAGCTCATGCATTAGGGATGGTTATGAATGATGATGCCAGTACAGATGCAGGTAAGTCTGCATTAGAAGGATTAAAGATGTTTAGGGAGAGACCTGATTTAAAAGCATCTCTTTTCGGTGGAGACAATGATACATCTGATAAAGCTTTCACAACATCTGTTGATGATGCTCTTCAAGCAGATCCTTCAGGACAAGAGGTTATTCAAGAGACAGCAAATGCTATTTATGCTAGTCGAGTTTCTAAAACAGGGCGAACACAGTTTAATCAAGAGCTGTATGATGAAAGTATAAGGTTAGCAGTCGGTGGAACTTCAGATCCCCGTACTGGCATTAGAGATATTAATGGAAAGAAGACAATACTTCCTTCAGGCGTTACTGATGATGACTTTGAACGCCTTGTACAAACACTACCTGATGATTTAGGAGATGTAGCTATGTTTGAGAGGATTGGTCCTGATCAATATAAGATAATGGTTTTCGGTAATGATATAACAGATGGAGCTGGAGTTACTATTAATAAAGATATTGTTAATGATGCAATAGCTAGACAACAAACGGAGTAAGTTAATGGGTTTATTTTTTGCACCTCAACCTGAAAATAAAGAATTTAAGGTCAGGGTTTTCCCAGAAGAAGAGAAGAAAGGAACTGAAACTCAAGGGTTGCCAGAAAAAAAGACAGCACTTGAAGTAGGAGCTGAACTTGGTATTGGTATATTCAAAGGAGAGGTAAGTAAACTTTGGAATGAAACTAAAGATAATTATGAAGCTGCATTTGAAAGATCCGCTAAGATTGAGAACTCCATTGAAGGAAGGATTGATCAAGATATTATTCAAGAGGAATCTGATCGAATATTTAATGAGACAGGGGAACGTCTTGACTTGGAATTTGTTAATCTAAGAGCAGAAGATGCAGAGTTACCATTTGGTTTATTTGAAGATAAAATAGATACAGCTAAGAAGTTTAAGCAAGATGAGCTTGATACAAAGATAAAAAAGATAAAGGAAAAGTTTCCTAACTTTAATCCACCTACAAGAGATGATATTCAAAAGAAGGTTAAAGAAAGAGCTAAGGAAATTGATCAGAGAGCAGAGAGATTAGGTGCGGAGGCTGGCGTAGCTGGAACACTTGGTCAGATTGCAGGAGATGTTATGGGGGGATTTACGGATCCTGTGAATGTAGGATTGACAGTAGCTACAGCACCTATTGGAGGTTTTGCTACATTATCATTAGCTAAAGTTGCTTTAAGAGAAGCAGCTCTTAATGCTGGGATAGAAGCAACTGAGCAATTTACATTTGTTCAGAAAAGAAGAGAAGAGCTTGAGTTACCTTTTGGGACAGATCGAGCATTACAAGCAACTGTTGGTGCTGCTGTTGGTGGTGCTGTTCTAGGAGGAAGTATTAATTTTGCTATTAATGCTAAAGCACATATTGCAAATTTAAAAGATACATTTAAGAAGTTTACAGATGGGGTTCCAAATCCAACATCAGCAGAAAAGGGAGCTTTAACAGAAATAGAACATGCTATTCATGTAGAGGAGACAAATGATCTTGCTATAACACCTATGGGAAGAGATGAGCATTTAGCTCGTATGGATGTTACTTATGCTGCTTTAGCAAATGATACTCCAGTTATTAGAAAAAACCCTACTCCATTAAAGAAGAAAAAGAAACGTGAGTCAGACTTTGTTGATATGGATCTTATGGATGTATCTACATTAAAAGTTGATGCAAAGACATTTCAGTTTAAAAGTGATGCTGATGCACAAGGTGTTAAGACTGGGCCAGAGTCATTGCAAGGTATTGAGCAATGGGATGAAGATCTAGCTGGAACGCTTCATGTATTTGAGAATAAGAAAGGAGAGCGATTTGTTGCTAATGGTCATCAAAGAGTTGGATTAGCTAATAGGTTAAAAGGAACAGATCCAAAGGTTCAGACAAATGCTTTAGTAAAAGTCTTTAAAGAAGAGGACGGTTGGAATGTAGATGATGTGAAAGTCAGAACTGCTGGTATTAATATAGCTCAAGGAACAGGGACTCCTATAGATGCTGCTAAGATCTTAAGAACAACACCTGATAAGCTTCCTCCTATGCCTCCTAAGAGTTCAATGTTTAGAGATGGGTCTAATCTTACGAAACTATCAGATGAGGCTTTCCTGGCTGCTACTAATGAAGTTATAAAGCCTACACATGCTGCAGCTATTGGTAAATTGGTAAAAAATAAAGATGCTCATGTAGCTTTTATAGATTTACTTAATAAGGAGAAGCCAGAAACATTAGCACAGGCAGAGAGTATTATTAATGATGCTTTAGCTGGTCCTTTTGTTAAAGAAATAAATGAAGATCTATTTGGGACTGAAGTTCTTACTCAAACATTGTTTAAAGAAAGATCTAAAGTATTAGAAGCAACGACTAGAGAGCTAAGAAAGAATAAACAATTATTCAAACAATTAGTAGATGAAGAAAAGAAGATTACCTCAACTGGAGATAACGTTCTTGACTCTGAAGCTAATAAGCGTAGTCTTAGTGGTACAAACAGAGTTAATTCGATGCTTAATGATTTAGCTCATAGAAAAGGAAAAATAAGCGATGCCCTTACCTCAGCAGCCAAAGAATTTAGAAAAACAGGAGATCTCAAGTCCGCAACCGCAGATTTCACCGACAATATCAACAGGGCAGTTCATGAAGGGGCTATACGAAGGGAAAGTATTAGCAGACCAGGAAGCATTAGTGATGCTGCAGAGGAAGCTAGTGCAAGCTCAGTCAGTCGGGGAACCGAGCTAGAAACCTTCTCTCAAAAGATTGATAGTGCTCAATCTTCTTTAGATACTTCAACAGGTAAATTAAAATTTGGTGAAAATGAAGCATCAGTAGATGATGATATTATTTCAGGTGTGGGTGAAGGTGATACTGCAGCCACTAGAAAACTTGGCGATGTTTTAGCAGAATCAGAGTCTAATAAGAAATTCATAACATCTGTTGAGAAAGATGGGATTGATGTTGATAGACTTGAGAAGGAAGGATTTAGTGATGAGCAGATAGTTCAGTCAACAGATCTCCAAGCTACAATTAAAAAAGATTTATTACAAGAAGGCATGAAAGAGTCTGAAGTAGATGCTATCTCTCGTACTAAGCTTGTTGAAGCTCTTCAAAATCAGAAAGAGGATACTGATAGAAAATTATTTAATACTGTTAATGTCCAAAAAAGATTTCAAAATGAATTTCAAAGATACCAAGATATGTATGGTGATGATGTGAGAGATTTCACTGAGCCATTGAACTCAATGATAGAACATGATGGGTTCACACCATTCCCATCATGGAAAAATCGCTTTGATAATGTAAAAGGTCAAGCTCATCGTATGTTTGTTGATAGTCTTCAGAAGTTTGAAACGAAAGCTGCTGGTTTATATAATCCTGCTACAGGTAAGGTTGGTGGTGTTGTAAGAATTAAAGAGAAGACAGGTTTGGATGAAATAGTTCATGAGATGTTTGATGCTGATACTAAAAGTGTTGCAGCAAAAGAGATGGCTCAAGAATATCGTAATGTTGTAGATTTCATGCATAGAAAAGCAACGGAAGTTGGAATTGATATGCCGAAAGCTTCTGATTATAGACTTCCTAATCCAGCACATGATGCCTCTTTATTATTTCGATTTGGAAAAGATGAATGGGTTAAGGATGCTATAAACTATATGGATTGGGATAAGATGACTCGTCCTAAGACAGGCACAAAGATTCCTGAAGCTGAAAGAGCTGAAGTATTAAGTGGTGTATTTGAAACATTAGTATCTGATGGTAAAAATACAATAAAGACTGGAGGCTCTTCACTTCTAGATCATTTAAGGACAAGACGATTCTTAAAGTTTAAAGATGGCAATAGCTATCTTGAATATTCTAAAAAATATACAAGTGCAAATCCTTTTGAACATATGGTCGATCATATAGATAAGATGTCTCGTGATATTGCCTTGGCTGAAACATTTGGGCCTGATCCTATAGCGACGAAGAATTGGATGAAACAGTTTGTGCTTAAGAAGGCAGCAGATGTTGATATTAAAAATGCAGGGAAGAAAGGATTTAAACCATCTTTACCGAAAGTAAAAGCTAAAATGAATAAGTTTGATGCTATGTTCCAACGTGCATCTGATACAGGAGACATGACAGAGAATATAATGTCTAATTTTGTTGGTGGATCTAAGAATATATTGGCGTCTTCATTCCTTCCTGCTGCTGTTATATCGGCCATCTCTGATTTTCCAAAGGCAGGTATGGCAAGAAGAGGGTTGCCTCTTCCAACCGCAAGAATGATGAAGTTATATATGAAACAAATTAATCCTGCGAGTGATGCAGATAGACGGCTTGCGACAAGAGCCGAGCTTGTGAATGAAATTGTTAATTTAGATACAAACTCTTCAGCTAGATGGTTAGGAGAAGTTCATGGTCCTGCTATAACTAGAAGGATTGCAGATGCTTCAATGAGGTTGAATTTATTGTCACCACACACTAGAGCTTTAAAAAGAGCATTTGCTTTAGACTTTATGGGTAAGTTTGCAGATGATCACAAGAAAGGGTTTGGAGATCTTGATGGATTTACTAAGAAGATCTTTGAGAGAAATAATATTACAGAAAAGGATTGGAATTTATTTAGATCAACACAGGTAAATAAATTAGATAAAGAATTTTTAGAAGGTAACTTTAAAGATACGAATGGATTCTTAATGCCTGCAGATCTAAGGGAAAGAAAAGACGTAAATCCTGAATTGGCAAATAGTGTTGCAGATAAGTTTATGCATATGATTAACAATCAAAAGAATTTAGGTATTGTTGATGAGTCAATTAGATCTCAAACATTCTTTGCAGGAACGGCTGCTAGAGGATCTTTCTCTGGAATACTAGCCAGTTCAGCAGGGTTCTTAAAATCTTTCCCAACAACCATAACAAGACAGATAGCTAGAGAAACACAATCAACAAAAGGTATTGGTAATAAAATGGTTTTTGGAGCAAGTATGATTGGTGGCATGACTATTGCTGGAGGATTGTCTGAACAAATAGCTGCTATAGCAAAAGGTAGAGATCCAGAGAGTGTCAGAACTCCTGACTTCTGGAAGAAGGCTTTCTTAAGAGGTGGGTCTGGTGGAGCTTTTGATATTTTGTTTGAAGGCCTTAATCGATTCGGAGGGGGTCTTGGTAAAGAGATCTCAGGGCCTCATCTTCAATTAGGAACGGATCTTGCTAATTTGACAATGGGAAATGCAGCAGAAGCTTTGGAAGGGAAAAAGAAAGTAGCTGAGAGAGTTAAGGCAATCTCTGTAAAAGATGTAGATCAAGAAGATCTTAATACTTTTCTAAAGAAAGAGTTTAAAGATAAAGAGATAAGAATCTTAGAGGGAAAGAAAGGAGCTTTAGATGTTCGTGTTCCAGGGATTAGCTCTAAGCAAGTTAGTGATTTAATTAAAGATAAGTTCAATGTTTCTCCAAGGAGACGTACATTAAAAGAAGAAGAGTTTGAGGCTTTTGGGATTGATCCAAGTAAAATAACTGTAGGTGGCGTTCCTGGAGAAATAACAGAAGCTGATAAAGATACAAATATTTTAAGAGAAGCTGCAAAGTTTGCACAAAGATATTCACCTTCTGCATCGGGCCCATATAGTTCTCTCGTATTTAGTAGAATGATTTCAGATCAACTATTACAAGCTGCTGATAAGAAGAATACTGAAAAAGGATGGGCGAGGGATGCTCAGGAACGGTTTAAGGAGACTGGTCAGAAATATTGGTGGCCGAAAGGATCAAAAAAACCATTGCGTTCTCCTGACTTCGGTGCTATGTTCAAAACACCAGAACAACTTCAAGAAGAAAAGGGTTTTGAGTTTAAGGGTAGAGGAAGACCAAAGAAGAAAAAGAGGAATAGAACGGGGGGTAAAAAAGAATGACCTTACCAGTCGATACAGCCAAAAGTGGCCCATTTAACGGAAATGATATTACAGTAGCTTTTACAGTTACGTTTAGATTCCTTCGCAATTCAGATCTAAGAGTTATCCTAGCTGATGCCGCTGGTGTTGAAACGGATCAAGTAGAGGTAACTGATTATACTGTTACTGGAGCAGGTGATCCAGGTGGAGGAACTGTTACGTTCTTAACTGCCCCTGCAACTGGTGAGACAGTCACGATTGTTCGTGATATGCCTTTCACTCAGGAGATTGACTATGTTCCAAATGATCCATTCCCTGCAGAGACGCATGAGACAGGTATTGATGAGCGTACTATGGAAACACAGCAGCTTAGAGAAAGGATTGGGAGATCGCCTTCTTTTTCTTTAGCTAGCGGACTTGTAGATCTAGAGTTCCCTGATCCAGAGGCTTTGCT
>SDBT01008150.1_pt1 | contig 17157 bp, 16 predicted proteins | sample 2277101 | NCBI WGS metagenome assembly SDBT01 (sample SAMN10404973, study PRJNA504765) | marine sediment metagenome | isolation source: marine sediment core GS10_PC15, 103 cmbsf | place: Arctic Ocean: Southern Knipovich Ridge | collected 2010
TCTTTTTTCTGTTGGAATGTCAACATTTGCTTTGCCAGAAACCTATAAACAGGATGTTCCTTCAGTGATAACCATAAGGGAAATAGAAAAAGATTCCCCAGCATTTTTAGCTGGATTAGAGTCCGGCGATATTATTTTAGGAATAAAGCATTTAGATAATCATTATAAAGTGGAAAGTATTGAAGATGTGCAGAATAGGACAAAAGAATTTCATGGACAAGAAACCCAGTTGATTATTAAAAGAGGAGCGGAAGACATGGAGATAGGAATTATACCAAGAGAATCTCCACCCGAAGGAAAAGGTTATTTAGGTGTAATTCTTACTGATGATGGAATTTTAAAATATTCTTTATTTGAGGCACCATGGCAGGCCATTCGTTTTATGGGGTTTATTACCCAGGAAACATTTACTGGTCTCGGCAGGGTTTTTGTTAATTTATTTAAACATGGTAATATAGAAGAACTTACAGGACCTATTGGAATTATGGCAATAACCACAAGAGGATTTCAATGGGGCTGGAAATATGGTTTGTATATTTTAGGGCTTATTTCTTACGCTTTTGCAATTTTTAATCTTTTTCCTATTCCTGCAGTAGACGGTGGAAGAATTTTATTCTTGGTAATAGAAAAAATAAGACAAAGACCTATAGCTCAGCGCACAGAGATTATAGTGAATAATATTTGTTTTTCTTTATTAATTATTCTTCTTTTTATTGTTACTATTAAAGATATTAATTTTTTTATTTTGAACAGGTAAATTATGAAGCAATCACAATTTTATTTTAAAACGAGAAAAGAGGTTTCTAAAGAGGAAATAGCAATCAGCGCCTCTTTATTAATAAGAACCAATTTTATAGAAAAATTAACAAGCGGGATTTACAATTTTTTACCCTTAGGTTTGCGAACAATAAAAAAAATAGAGGGGATTGTTAGAGAGGAAATAGAAGCTGTTGAAGGTCAAGAAATATTGATGGCGCTTTTAAATCCAAAAAGAAATTGGGAACAAACTGGGCGTTGGAGCACATTTAAGGCTTTATTTAAAACGCAATCCAGATATGGGCAATGGTTTGCTCTCGCTCCCACTCATGAGGAAGTAATAACGCCAATGGTAAAGAATTTTATTTTTTCCTACAAAGACTTGCCATTATACCTTTTCCATATTTCCAATAAATTTCGCGATGAACCACGTTCCAAATCGGGAATATTAAGAGGAAAAGAGTTTATAATGAAAGATTTATATAGTTTTCACACTGACGAGAAAGATTTAGAAAAGTATTATGAAAAAGTAAAAAAAGCCTATCAGCGGATTTTTAAAAGATGTGGGTTAAAGACTTTTGTTGTAGAAGCGTCAGGCGGGACTTTTTCACGTTTTTCTCATGAATTTCAGGTTATAACACCGGCAGGTGAAGACAAATTTTATTATTGCTCTTCCTGCAAATTTTGCCGCAATAAAGAAATCGCAGAAAATATTAAAAAATGTCCTGAATGCGGCAATACTCTGAAAATGTTTAAAGGTTCTGAAGTGGGCAATATCTTTAAATTAAAAGATAAATATTCCAAAGCATTTGATTTAAAATTTAGGGATAAGGATGGCAAAAATAAAAATGTTATGATGGGCTGTTATGGCATTGGGATTAGCCGTTTATTAGGAGTAATTGTTGAAGCAAATTATGATAAAGATGGAATTATTTGGCCTAAAGAAGTAGCCCCATTTGCTTATCATTTACTGAGCTTATCAAGTGGCAATACAAAAATAGATAAAATAATCAAAAAACAGGCCGATTTGTTTTATAAGAAGATGATACATAAAGGAATTGAGGTGCTTTATGATGATAGAAATGATGTTTCAAGTGGAGAAAAATTAGTTGATGCAGATTTATTAGGTTTGCCTTACAGAGTAGTAATTAGCGAAAAAACAATGAAGAATCGTAAGTTTGAATTAAGGGAAAGAAGAAATCGTAAAGTAAAATTATTAAAATTAAGTGATTTTGACAAAATCATTAAAGGCAGGTAAACTGATAAAACAACTAACAACTAACAACTAACTATTAGTAATAATAAATGCTTCTGTTAATTATTTATTATTAATTGTTATTTATTATTATGGCTAAAGGTTTTAAAGCAAATTTTTTTCGTAATATTGGAGTTGATTTGGGAACTTCAAAAACTTTAATTTATGTGAAAGGGAAGGGTATTGTAATTAATGAACCGACAGTAGTGGCCATGAACAATAAGACCAATCAAATTTTAGCTGTTGGCCATGAAGCAGAAGAAATGATCGGAAAGACCCCTTCACATATTAGTGCCATCAAGCCTCTTAATAATGGAGTAATTTCTGATTTTGAAATAGCAGAAAAAATGCTTAATTATTTTCTGGACAAATCTAAGAAAAAAGGATTTTTTGGACAGTTTTTAGATTGGCCACGTTTAGTAGTAGGGGTTCCTACAGGCGGCACTGAGGTAGAAAAACGAGCAGTAGAGGATGTTGTCAGAAGTGCTGGCGCTAAGGAGGTCTATTTAATTGAAGAACCAATTGCCGTTGCCTTGGGTGCCCAATTATCAGTTAAAGAATCACAAGGTATTTTTGTTGTGGATATTGGTGGTGGGACAACAGAAGTGGCAGTTATTTCTTTGGGTGGTATAGTTGTGTCAAAAAGCTTACGCATAGCAGGGAATAAATTAAACGACGATATTATTCATTATTTTAGGGATAAATTTAAATTATCCATTGGAGAGAAAACCGCTGAAAGGATTAAAATTTTTATAGGCTCTGCTTTAGATTTAGGCAGTAATCAGGAAATGAAAGTAAAAGGGCGTGATCTTACCCGCGGTTTGCCAAAAGAAATTAAGGTAAAAGAAGAAGACATTCGGGAAGCCATTACCTCATCTTTGATTAAAATCATTGATGCGATTAAAAGCACGGTAGAAATTACTCCACCAGAATTAATCGGCGATATTATGGAGACTGGTATTATTTTGTCAGGAGGAACAAGTTTGCTTCGTGGAATTGATAAATTAATTGAAGAATCCATTGATTTACCGGTAAAAATCATTGACGATCCTATAACTTCAGTAATCAGAGGTATTGGAATAATTTTGGAAGATTTAGAAGGATCAAAAGATATTTTAACTACGATTACCAGAGAAAAACCGCCTTTGTGATATTATGAAACAAAAGAATCATTTTCATTTTCTACTTTTACTAGTGATTTTAATAATCACTAGTATTTTGTTATTTAATCTTTATTTTTCTCAGGAAAAAACTTTGAAGCCCCAATTAGTGTATGGCTTGGAGAAGGGAGGATTAGTTGGGAATTATCTTTTTAATTTTAAAAATTGGACAGATGATCTTTTGCATTTTAATAGCTTAAGGAACCAATTATCAGCACTTGAATATGAAAATATTCAGCTTATCAATCAATTGCAAAATTTCCAGGAAATTGAGGAAGAGAATATCCTTTTAAAAAACGCTTTAAAAATTAAAGATGAAACAGGTTGGTCAATAGTGTCAGCTAAAATTATTTTAATGGATCCCTCTGGATTAACAGGTTCTTTTTGGATAAATAAAGGAACAAAAATAGGGCTGAAAGAGGGAATGAACGTGATTTTGGAAGATAAAATTTTAGTTGGGAGATTAATTGAATGTTTCAATAATTATTGTCGTGGTGAATCAATATTTAGTCCCGAAACTAAAATTAGTGTGGAAGATTTACGTTCGTCTACATTAGCCATAGCAGAAAAAGATATGAAAGGAAATTTTCGTTTAAAATTAGTTCCATATGAGTCAGATATTAAAATTGGGGATATTTTAGTTACATCTTCTGAAAATACTAATTTTTTAAAAGGTCTTTTAGTGGCTAAAGTTAAAAAATCCGGCTCATCTTCTGATATTAGTTCTTTAAAGGAATTTATTTTAGAACCTTTATTAAATTTTTCCAAAATATCTTCAGTTTTAATTATTTCTGACATTATTCCTTCATCACAATGATTCAGCGTTATTTATTAAATTTTATTTTGTTCTTCTGTATTGTTTTTATTCAAATATATTTTGGAATGGTTCTTTTTCTTTCCCCGGTTTTAAATATTACTTTAATCTTTTTAATTTTTACTCTTTTTTATTTTCCATTGCTTTATTTATTTTTTCTAATTTTTCTATTTGCAATTATTTTTGATACGCTTTCTGGATTGTTTTGGGGAATGAATCTTATTGTTCTTTTGATCTCTTTTGGCATAGGCATATTATCAACTCGGTTTTTGGAAAAATCCCATTTTTTTCCACGATTAATTATCGGTGAATCAATAATTTTTATATATTTTTTAGGTCTTTTAATAATAAATTTAGTTTTAAAAACTCCATACATTAGCTTTATTATTTTCCAACAATTTCTAATCACATCAATATTTTACTTATTTTTATCTTTTTTATTTAATAAAATCGCAAGCAAGTAACAAATAACAATTAACAAATAACAACTAATAACTAACAAATAATTAGTAATTTGTGGTAATTACTAATAAGGTGGGGAGATGTTGTTGAAAAAACTATAGCGTTTTGCGTGTTTTTGAAACAATATCTTCATCGTCTTAATAAGCATGAAAAATCTTTACATAAAAAGGGAAAAACATTTATTAGATCCAGAGGAGGTTCTTTTAGACAAAAAAGCTGAAGAAGCGAGAGAAAAGAATTTAGAGAGGTTGGAGTTTCCAATTTCCTCTTTTTTGATAAAGGCGGTTTTTGGAATATGCTTGGTTCTTTTTTCAATTATCTTTTTGCGGCTTTTTTATCTCCAAATAGTTGAGGGAGAAAATTATCAGCGAAGAGCGGAAAACAATCGTACTCATTATTATATTATTAGCGCTCCTCGCGGAATAATTTATGATAGGTATGGAGAGCCATTAGTTTTTAATAGTCCATCTTTTAGCTTAGTGATGATTCCATTAAATTTACCAAAAAAAGAGCAAGAAAGGGTAGATATTATAGAAAAGGTTATTAACATTTTAAATATAGAAAAAACAGAAATTGATGTCTTGCTTAAGGGCTACAAAACAATTTATTCTTTTCAACCGATTTTAATTAAATCAAATTTGGATATAGAAGAAGTGCGGAGTTTTGAAACAACAATAAAAAGTAATTCAGGGTTTAGTGTTATTTCTGATTATAGCCGACATTATCCGTTTAAAGACGCATTTGCCCATATCTTGGGATATATTGGTAAGATTTCTCCGGAAGATATTTTTAAATACAAAGATTATCCTTTAGCCAGTATGGTTGGCAAAGATGGGTTGGAAGCCTATTATGAAAGAACTTTACAGGGCAAAGCAGGAAAGAAAATAATTGAGGTTGATGCTAATTTTAATATTCAAAAAGATTTGGGTTCTATCGAACCTAAAAAAGGCGAGGATATTATCACCACCATAGATAAAGATTTACAAATAGTATTTTACAATACTTTAAAAGAAAGGGTTGAAACGTTAGGTGTTCAAGGCGCTGCCGGTATTATCTTAGATACTAAGACAGGGGAAATTTTATCTTTAATAAGTGTGCCAAGTTTTGATCCAAATGTTTTTACAAAAGGTTCGCCTCGTGAGTTAATAAACAAATATCTTCAAAGTTCCTCATTTCCACTTTTTAATCGCGCTATTAGTGGTCTTTATCCTCCTGGATCTGTGATTAAACCACTTATGGCTTTGGCCGCTTTAGAGGAAAATATTATTGACCCTAATCGAGAAATATTTACTGATGGCAAAATTGTTATTACAAGTCCTTATGACCCGCAACAAAAATATGTTTTTAATGATTGGAAGAATCATGGATGGGTAGATATGAGAAAAGCAATCGCTGTATCCTGCAATGTTTATTTTTGGGCAGTAGGCGGCGGATGGGAAGAAATTTCTGGTTTGGGTTTGGCAAAGATTAAAAAATATTGGTTAGCATTTAATCTTGATAAAAGATTGGGGATTGATTTATTTGGGGAGGCTCAATCAGTGTTGCCTGACGCCCAATGGTTAAAAAAACATCGGCCTAATGATCCATCTTGGAAATTAGGGGATACTTATAATATTTCAATCGGAGAAGGTGGTGTTACCTTGACACCATTACAAATGGCTGCTTATATATCTACTATTGCTAATGATGGTATTTTAATGCAGCCGCATTTAGTAAAAGAAACAAAGAATCTTGAATTAGCAAAATTAAATGTTTCCCAAGAAAATTTAAAAATTGTTCAAGAGGGAATGAAAGAAGTTATAAACTCAGGAACGGCTATGTCTTTAAAATATCTTCCTTTTCAGGTAGCAGGGAAGAGTGGATCTCCTAAATTTATTTCTAAAGGGGAAGAAAAATATCATGCTCTTTTTGGAGCATACGCTCCTTATGAAGATCCTAAAATTACTGTTTTTGTTTTAATAGAAAGTCCACCAAGTGATGTAGTTGCTACTTTACCGATAATTGAAGATGTTTTACAGTGGTACTGGGACAACAGAATAAACAAGTAGATAATAATAAATAATGAAGAATATGAATAAAAACTATGTTACACCTCAGGCATACAAAGCCCTGAAGCAAGAATTGGAAGAATTAAAAACTAAAAAAAGAAAGGAGATAGTTGAAATAATTCAGGACGCAAAAGAGCTTGGAGATTTGTCAGAGAATGCAGCCTATCAGGAAGCAAAAGATGCACAATCGGTTTTAGAGACGAGAATTTTGCAATTAGAGATGTTTCTTAAAAATGTTTCTATTATTCGTCATGTTTCTAGTAATCGCGTTGTAGAATTAGGTTCAACAATCGAGGTAAAAAGTTTAACTAAATCTGGAAATAAGAAAGCGTTTACTATTGTTGGGTCCCATGAAGCTGAGCCAATTGAAGGTAAAATTTCTAATGAATCACCTTTAGGCAGAGCGTTTTTAGGTCATAAAAAAGACGATATAGTACTTGTAAATACCCCCCAAGGTGAGGTAAAATATAAGATATTGAAGATATCTTGAATTTTATGTTAGATGATTTAATAAAAGAACGAATAAAGAAGATTAAAAAGCTGAGAAAATTAGGTATTGATCCTTATCCTGAAAAAACTCATCGTCAATTTTCTATTATTGGAGCGTTAGACAATTTTCCTATTTGGTCTCGCAATAAAAAGAAGATTATTTTAGCAGGAAGAATTTGGGGGGTTAGGGGACATGGTGGCGCCGTTTTTGTAGATATCAAAGACCAAACTGAAAAGATTCAGCTTTTATTTAAACAGGACAAGATAGGTAAGGATAAGATGAAATTCTTTGAGGATTTTTTTGATTTAGGGGATTTTTTAGAAGTACAAGGCATTCTTTTTAAAACAAAAAGGGGAGAAAAAACTTTAGAAGTCAAAGATTTCAAATTATTATCCAAAAGCTTAAGGGCGTTGCCAAAGGCGTGGTACGGATTAGAGGATGCAGAGGAACGTTTTCGCAGGCGTTATCTTGATTTATTGGAAAACGAGGAAGTGAAGAAGAAATTTATTCTTCGTAGTCAAATCATTTTTTCAATAAGAGAATTTTTAAACAAAAAGGAATATCAAGAAGTAGAAACACCAATTTTACAACCTTTATATGGTGGCGCATTTGCCAATCCTTTTGTTACACGCTTGGAAGCTTTAAAAATGAAAATCTATTTAAGAATAGCGCCAGAGCTTTATTTAAAACGTCTCATTGTCGGTGGATTTGAAAATATCTATGAGATTGGAAAATGTTTTAGAAATGAGGGCATGGATAGGGAGCATAATCCTGAGTTCACTATGTTGGAATTATATAGCGCTTATAAGACCAGAAAAGATTTAATGAAATTAATTGAAGAATTATTTAAATCTTTAGTGAAGAAATTCAGAAAGGATATTCCTGATGCAAAAGTTTTTCTTAAAAAAACATGGAAAAAGATTGGTTTTGAAAGATTTTTAAAGCAAGAAATAGGATTGGATCTTCGTGATAATAAAGATAAATGGTTAAAGGAAGCAAAATCATTGGGTGTTTCTGTAGATAGAGTAGATTCAAAAGAAAAAATAGCAGACACTATTTTTAAAAAATTACGCGGAAAGATTATTGAACCAACTTTTATTATTAACCATCCTTTAGAAATATCTCCTTTGGCAAAGAGAAAAATTGATGATCCTGAAAAGACAGCGCGTTTTCAATTTATTGTTCTTGGTTCTGAGATAGTAAATGGCTTTTCTGAATTAAATGATCCAATAGATCAAAAAGAAAGATTTAAAAAGCAGGCAGAAATGAAGAAAAAAGGAGATATTGAGGCTCATCCACAAGACATAGATTATATTGAAGCATTGGAATATGGTATGCCGCCAACAGCGGGCCTCGGCATAGGCATTGACAGATTAATAACAGTCCTAACCCACTCATCTTCATTAAAAGAAGTAATTCTTTTTCCGTTTATGAAACCAAAATCTTAAAACTTGTAACTTAAAACCTGTAACTTAAGTAGTAATTTTTGGTTACAAGCTATAATTAAAAAGTTATAAGTTAAAAGTTATAAGTTACACGATTATGTTAGATATTAAACTTATTAGAGAACAACCAGAAAAAATTAAAGAAGGCATTAGTAAAAAAGGTGCTGATATTTCTTTAGTGGATAAAGTTTTGAAGATAGATGAAAAAAAGAGGAATTTATTACAAGAAATAGAAACTGTAAGAGCAAAAAAGAATATTGCTGAAAAAAAGATTATGAAAGAGAAAGACAGGGATGAGATAATGAAAGTTTTAAAAGAAGCAAAACTTTTTTTAACTGGTAAAGAAAAAGAATTTGAGCAGGTAGAAGAAGAATATAAAAAAACAATGGCCCTTATTCCTAATCCTCCTTTAGATTATGTTCCTGAGGGAAAAGATGATAGAGAAAACATTGTTATAAGGCAAGTAGGGAAAAAGCCAAAATTTAATTTTACTCCACATGACTATCTTTCATTAGGGGAGAAATTAGATATAATTGATACCAAAAGAGCGTCTAAAGTATCAGGATCTCGTTTCGGTATTTTAAAAGGTAGCGCAGTTCTTTTGGAAATTGCTTTAGTTAGCTTTATTTTTGATAAGCTAACAAAAAAAGGATTTATTCCATTAATTCCTCCTGTTTTAATAAAACCCCGTCCTTTTTGGGGTATGGGCTATTTGGACAGAGGAGCAGAAGAAGTTTATTATTTACCAAAAGATGATCTTTATTTAGTTGGGACATCAGAGCAAATAATTGGACCAATGCATATGGATGAAATTTTTCAGGAACAAGATTTGCCTCGTCGATATGTAGCTTTTTCTTCCTGCTTTAGAAGAGAGGCTGGTTCTTATGGTAAAGATACAAAAGGTATTTTACGGGTTCATCAGTTTGATAAAATTGAAATGTTTATTTTTTCCAAACCCGAGGACTCAATAAAAGAACACGATTTTCTTCTTTCTATTGAAGAAGAAATAATGAAAGATTTAAAGATTCCTTATCAAGTATTACAAATTTGTTCAGGTGATTTAGGTGATCCTGCTGTTGCTAAATATGATATAGAAGCATGGCTACCAGGGCAGAATAATGGCAATGGCCAATATCGTGAGACTCATTCCACTTCAAATTGCACTGATTTTCAGGCTAGACGGTTGAATATTAAGTTTAAAAACAAAAATACAGGTAAAAATGAATTGGTCCATACCATAAACGGCACTGCTTCAGCTATGGGAAGAATGATAATAGCAATTATTGAGAATTATCAAACAAAGGACGGGAAGATAAAAATTCCTAAAGTTCTTTGGCGTTATTCAAACGGAATGAAAGTTATTTCTTATTATGAGTCGAAGGCGAATAACAAGGTTCTGCGAGTAAAACGAGCAGGTTCTTAATAATAAATTTTATGAGAAGAAATCGCCGTACCTCAAGAATTTACTGGTTGAGAATTAAAATATTTTTTATTATTCTTTTTATTATTTCTTTTTTTGGCCTTGTTTATTGGTTGATTTTTCTTTCCCCGTATTTTCAGATAAAAAAGATAACAATTGAAGGATTTAATCAGTCATTTTCCGAAAAAATTGAATTAATCCTTGAACAAAATAATCGACGCTTTACGCCCTTTTTGATTTATGAAATTTTTCCACAATACCTTGAAAATAATAAAAGTTATGCGACTTTTCTTTTCTCTGATTTAGAAAGCTTTCTTTTAAAGCAATATCCGAAAATAGAAAAAATAGATATAAGGTCAGATATTAGAAAAGCGACTTTGACTGTTAATATTCAACAAAGAATAATTGATTTTTTGTGGTGTATTAAGGATAGCGGTTGTTATTATATGGATAAAAACGGAGTAATTTTTGAAAAAGCTTTGGAAACACAGGGCTCTTTTATAAAAAAGATAATGATTCTTGATACAAAAAGAAGATTTTTAGGCGATAAAGTTATTTCCCAGGATCAATTAGAAAAGATCGACAAAATATTTATTCTTACCGAGAATAAAGAGAGCTCAATCTCAATTAATTTTTTGGAAATTAAAGAAGAGAATTTTTCAAGCATAAAGATAGTTGTTAATGAAGGTTTTCATATCTTTTATAGCTTAACTGATGATTTCTCAGAAGTGCTTAAGATAGTAGCGGAAATAAAAAAGCAAAAGCTCAAGGATGATTTTAGTAATTTAGAATATATAGATTGTCGATACCTTCCAAAAGTCTATTTGTCTAATTAGAACATGGTATAATATATTCAAATGGAAAAAACAGAAATAGATTTAATTAAAGAGCGAATACAGGTAAAAAAAGAGCAATTAACTCGGCAAGGATTATCTGTTCCCGAGGGAAAAGAATTAGTTGCTGAAACTATTGGAGAAAGAATGGAAGATTCTTTAAAAGAAATGCCTCCAGGTATGGATGTTGTAAAGCCTGATGCAGAAATGAAGGTGCCTTTTCCTTCTCAAATTGTTTCTCAGACTGATGAATCTGATGAATCTTCTGATTCGGTTATAGAAGAGGCCAATATTAAGCTTTCTGAGCTTGTAGTCATAGCAATGGAAGAAAGTATTGGCAAAGCTGTTCGTACTGCCTTAAAAAGCGGTAATGCTTTTTTAATTGATAAATTACGCGATTCTTTAGCAGATAAATATTATCAAATATTAAAAGATAAAAAATTAATTTAAAAAATGTTTTTGTTGTGGATATTATTCGTTTTAGTTTTATCAATTTTCTTGTTTTTCTTTATTAGAAAAAGATTTTTTCATTTGGAGATTAAAAAAAGCTTAAATTATCAATTATTTTTAATAACGATTCCACGAGATTTTCCTCCTCCAGTTGGCGGGGTAGAACAGGAAAAACAAAAAACTTTTGTTGATTTTGTTTCTGTTTTTGAGCAAGCGTTAGAAAGCTTAAGCAAATATAAAAAAGAATTTATTTTTGAAATAGCAGTCCATAATAGTTCCCAAGAAATTTGTTTTTACGCAGCTTGTTTTAAAAAAGACACGCAATTTTTTGAAAAAACTCTTTCGTCTTTATTCCCTTATGCGAAAATTGAACCAGTAGACGACTATACAATCTTTTCTCCCAGGGGGAAAGTTGTTGGGTCGAATTTTGCTTTGAAAGAATCATTTGTTTTACCAATTAAAACTTTTAAGTTTTTTGATCAAGATCCTTTATTAACTGTTGTTAACGCCTTTACTAAAATAATTCCACAAGGTGAAGGAGCGGCTTTTCAGATAGTAATAAAACCAGATACTATTGGAATGAAAAAGAAATTTACTGGCATCAAAAAGGCTCTTTTAGAAGGTAAAAGTTTGAATCAGGCAATATTAAAATCTTCCTCATTAATAAAAGAGTCATTAAAAAAGGAATCAACAGAAGAGTCAAAACCTAAAGCAGCTGATGAAAATTTAATTAAATTAGTTGATGAAAAATCACAATATCCACTTTTTTTTCTTAATGCTCGTTTGTTGGCGTCAGCACCTACTAAAGAACGCGCTGAAGAACTATTATCCCATTTAGAGGCTTCATTTAGTTCTCTTTCTAATCCTACTGGTAATAGTTTGGTAATTAGAAAAATAAAGACAAAACGAGGATTAAAGAAATTAGTTTATGATTTTTCTTTTCGGCTTTTTAGGAGAAAAAAAGCGGTTTTGTTGAATTCTTTAGAAATTGCTACTTTATTTCATTTTCCACATCCTTTTTTGGAAAATTCCCGTTTAAAATGGTTAAGTGCCCGTAGCGCCCCAGTGCCTTTGAATTTACCAAAAGAGGGAATGGTCTTAGGAAAGAATATTTTTCAGAGGGAAGAAAAAGAAGTTAAAATTTTAGATGAAGATAGACGACATCATATTTACATAATAGGTCAAACAGGAACAGGTAAAACTTCTTTAATGATGAATATGTTTATTCAGGATATTACTGCTGGAAAGGGCGTCTGTTTTATTGATCCTCACGGTGATACTGCTGAGTATTTAATGGGGTTGATACCAGAATCCAGGCATGAAGATGTTATATATTTTAATCCTGGTGATTTTGAAAGATCATTTGGTTTGAATATGCTTGAATGGGACAAGCAATACCCTTTTCAAAAATCTTTTGTAACCAATGAGCTTCTTGAGATTTTAGATAAACTCTATGATTTAAAAACAGTAGGGGGTCCTGTTTTCGAACAGTATTTTCGTAATGCATTGCTTCTTTTGCTTGACGACACTGAACAAATTCATACTTTGAATGATGTTCCACGTATTCTAATAAATCCTGATTTCCGCAAATCATTATTAGAAAAGACACCCAATCCGATGGTAAAGGAATTTTGGGAAAAAGAAGCAGAAAAAGCTGGTGGGGAATTGGCTTTGGCTAATGTTGCGCCTTATATTAATTCCAAACTTAATCCTTTTCTGGCTAATGATTTAGTTAGGCCTATTATTAGCCAGAAAAAATCATCCATTGACTTCCGAAAAGCGATGGATGAACAAAAGATTTTAATTATTAATCTTTCCAAAGGATTATTAGGGGATATAAACAGTTATCTTTTAGGAATGATTGTTGTAGGAAAATTAATGATGGCATCATTTTCCCGCGTTGACATCCCAGAAGAACAGAGGAAAGATTTTTATCTTTATATTGATGAATTTCAGAATATTACTACTGATACTATTTCCACTATTTTTTCAGAAGCTAGAAAATATCGCCTTAATCTTACTGTAGCCAATCAATTTCTGGCTCAATTAAAAGAACCGATTCTTAAATCTGTTTTTGGTAATGTGGGTACGATTGTTTCTTTTCGGATAGGAAATGAAGATTCTGAGTTTTTGGCTAAATATTTTGCTCCTGTTTTCAGCGCTTATGATTTAATTAATCTTGATAATTTCAATGCTTATATCAAATTAACGATTCAAGGCCAGGTTTCGCGGGCGTTTAATATAAAGATAAAGAAACCAATAGATTCTGATGCAAAGAAATTAGAATCATTAAAACAACTTTCTTCTTTCAAATATGCTCGTCCTCGCAATGAAATAGAAGAAGAAATCCGCAAAGGATACCAGTAATCAACGCATGTCATTTAAACTTTTATTTTAATCTGTGTTTTCAATTCAATTCATAAAATTCCTTACAGTTGGATTCTCTAATTTTGTCATTGCCTTTGGTATTCTAAATTTATTAATGTTTTTAACAGGAATTACTTCTGGTTTTTATTATTCAATATTTATAGCGATTTCCTTTGCTTGTGCCGTTATAAATAGTTATATTTGGAATAAAAGATGGACTTTTAAGCAAGGAAACAAACTTGAAAAAAAAGAATTTTCCAAGTTTCTTATAATTACTTTAATCACCTTTGGTCTTAATATAGTTTTGGCTTCTGTATTAGTAAATCTTGTTGGACCAATTGGCGGAATTTCTTCTTATGTTTGGGCTAATATCAGCGCATTAGCTGCTGCTGGCTTTACTACTTTAATTAATTTTTTCGGCTATAAATACTTGGTTTTTCCCAGTCATTTTGAACATTAACGAAGGATCTCACACACTTTTAAACTGCGTTATTTTTTGCTACAATATAAGAACCCTCGCTTCGCTTAGAACCTTGTTTCTCACTTTGTTCGAAATAAGAACCCTCGCTTCGCTCAGAACCTTGTTTCTCGCTTTGTTCGAAATAAGAACCCTCGCTTCGCTCAGAACCTTGTTTCTCACTTTGTTCGAAATAAAAAATTATGGCTCAACTTGTTTTTTCTCGCAAATATCGTCCCAAGGTTTTTGCTGAAGTAATTAATCAAAAAAATACTATCAAGGCCTTGTCCAATGCTCTTTTACAGGGTCAAATTGCTCATGCCTATCTTTTTGCCGGGCCTCGTGGAGTAGGCAAAACGACAGTAGCTCGTTTATTAGCCAAGGCCTTGAATTGCCAAAACCGAAAATCTAATGAATTTGAGCCTTGTAATAAATGTGAGTCCTGCAAAGCGATTAATATTGGACATTCTTTGGATTTAATAGAAATAGACGCTGCTTCTAATCGTGGGATTGAAGATGTTCGTTCTTTGAGAGAAAATATTAAGTTTCCACCAATTAATTCCAAATACAAAATTTTTATAATAGATGAAGCGCACCAGATTACTAAAGAAGGTTTTAATGCTTTGTTAAAAACCCTGGAAGAGCCGCCAGAATATGTAATTTTTATCTTAGCCACAACAGAACCAGATAAATTACTTGCGACTATCCTTTCTAGAGTTCAGCGTTATGATTTTAAAAAATTAAATTTAAATGATACAATTAAACGCCTCATTTATATCTGCAAGCAGGAAAAGATAAAATTTGAAGAAGAGGCATTAAGATTAATAACTCTTTATTCTGAAGGAGATCTACGCGATGCAGAATCATTATTAGGACAAATATCTTTAATAACAGAAAAAGATATTACAAAAAAAGCGGTAGAGGAATTAGTAGGTGCTATTAATTTTGAAAAAGTAAAGAGATTTATTGATTGCTTGGCAAAGAAAAATAAAGAAAAAGCATTGGAATTTATTAGCAAGATTTACGATGAGGGATATGATTTAGAAGTTTTTAACAAAGAAGTATTAAATTATTTGAGAAAGATTTTATTACTTAAAATCTCTCCTACATTAGGAAAACTATTGGAAAAAGATACAACTTCTGAGGAAATGACAACTTTATTTAAACAAGCAGAGTTTTTCGACACACCTTATCTTGAGAAATTATTAGGAAGATTTATTGAAATTCAGGTTCAACTTAGAAGAACTCCAATTCCTACATTGCCTTTTGAAATATGCATTAGTCAGGAGCTTTAAAGATCTATTGCCGGGTCGTCTAACGGTAGGACACAGACCTCTGGAGTCTGGTATGTAGGTTCGATTCCTACCCCGGCAACTTTAAAATCTTTAAACTTTACATCTTTATATTTTTATACGTTTAACGATGTATCTATCTCGTCATTGACAGTGCTTTCTTAATATGCTACTATAATAATGCTAAGGATAGTGGAACATAGCATCTTGAAAATAAGTTTTAAAAGAAGTTTATAGGTAAAATAAATTTAAATATAAAAAGGAGGGAATGAAAATGAGAAAAGATTTTAGTGATTGTCTTAAATTAATTGAGGATAAAGAAATAAGAAGATTTACTAGAAAAGCACTTCGAAAAGCAGACTCCAAATTCTGGACAGCACCTTGTAGTTCTTCCGGTAAATACCATCCGCCAGAAGATCAAGTCAAGGGCGGCGTGATTGTTCATTCCAGGAAAGCTGTGCAAGTAGCTATAGAGCTTTTTAGATTTTTCGACATTCAGAACCAGTTGACTAAAGATAAAATAATTACCGCTACTATTCTTCACGATATTTGTAAATCTGGTATGCCATGGGGCGAACGAACAGATTATACACATGGTCATATCGCCGCTAAATGGCTTCAACGATTTATACCCGAAAACAAAGAGGCTGCAGTTAACATCAAAGAGGTAGTTGATCTTATCGCCAATCATATGGCCATTTGGAATCAACCTGAATCGACGCCAGCAATCACCAGAGGAAGTATTTGCGACTTGAAAGAGATTATGTACCTGATTGTTCAGCTGGCTGATTATTGGGCCTCGCGGAAGTGGTGTCCATTTGTTTGTAATGAAATGATTATTTGATAAATTGGATAAAAATAAATAACCGCAGGTATTATATTAGGATTAAAGGATTAAAGATTAAATATTAAGGAGGAAATGAAAATGAGACAACTGATTGATTTGAAAACGGGAACAATATTTAGCAGAATTTTGAGTACAAATAATGATGAATACAGAGTAGGAACAAAATACGATAATAAAAGAATCGAAGTGAAAAATACAACAACGAAAGAATCTTTTTTGTTTCCCGGAGATCTTTGGGTAATAGTAATATCTATACCTACAAAAGAGAAATAAACTAGAGGCGCGGATAATAGATATTATCTTAATTGATGATATCTACCGCGCCACTTTTATTTGATAAATCAAAAGAATAATAGTATAATTTAAACATTCCGCGGTAGCTCAATGGTAGAGCGGCACGCTGTTAACGTGATGGTTGTAGGTTCGAGTCCTACCCGCGGAGCTAGAAATTGACCAAGAACATAAAATATGTTATATTTATGGTATCCTGTAATAGGATATTTTTAGTTCCTTGAAAAAGAATATTTCTACTATCTGCTATATAACTGATCATTATATATTCTTAGTGGTTAGTTATATGGTAGATAGTCTTATTGATATTAATAAAAGATTTAGAAAGGAAAAGGAGGTGAAAGAAATGAAAGAAATAAAAAGTATTTGGATTATGTTAGTTGTGATTTGTATAATGCTTGTCATCTTTATTGTAGCAATAAGTAATTTACAATCTACAGTAAAAGATCAACAGATAGCCATTGGAGATTTACAATCTATAGTAAAAGATCAACAGATAGCCATTGGAGATTTACAATCTATAGTAAAAGATCAACAGATAATCATACAAGAATTGGTTAAGTACACAGGTTATGACATAAACGCATTGATGAATGTTCGAAAGTAATATATATTGGTATTAGAGCTGAAAAATAAAAAAAGGATTGTTCAAAGTAAAGGCGGCCTAAAAACCGCCTTTTAAAAAATAATTTTTTGACGAGAGAAAAGAAATAAACGTATCATCTTCAAAAGAACCTTGGGGTAGTTTAAGAAGTAATTTAATTATACAA
>SDBT01008151.1_pt1 | contig 17154 bp, 19 predicted proteins | sample 2277101 | NCBI WGS metagenome assembly SDBT01 (sample SAMN10404973, study PRJNA504765) | marine sediment metagenome | isolation source: marine sediment core GS10_PC15, 103 cmbsf | place: Arctic Ocean: Southern Knipovich Ridge | collected 2010
CAGCTCGGACGAAGACCTTCGGCTGATTGGGCTCGGCGGGCTGCTGCGCATTGAATCACCGCTATCGGAGGAGGTAACCGAAGCTCTGATCGCCTGGCTCAAGACCCACGACGGTCGCATTTCCGCCGCTGCGATCAGCTATCTGAGAAAGTCAGGTCATCCCCAGGCCGGCCCGCTGCTGCTTGCGCGGTATGGCCAGCACCCCCGCAGCAATAGGGCGATCCTGGATGCGCTGGTGGCCTTAGACTATCAGCCAGCCCTGCCCGTGATCGTCGAGCACATGGAGCAACACATTCGCCAATGGCGCCGCTGCGTAACACCTGCGCAGAGCAAGAGGAAATCTAAACTGATCGCCAATATCAGCCTGGAAATGCTGGCGATTCGCCGCCTTGGCCCCGACGGGCGAGACGTGCTGATGGATATCCTTCGCGACGGACCGGACCTGCTCATCCGCGCCGAAGCAGCCGTGGTCACCACCGCTCAACGAGGCGTTGTGTTGGACCCCGAGCACTGGATGCTTACCAAAGACATGCTGAATCGACTGGTGGCCAATGGATTGGCCGACCCCTCGCTAACCGGCGACGAGCAGCAACGGGCGCATGAGTTTTGGTTCATGACCCGCGCGCTGCAAAATGCGGTGCAGGCCTACCCGGTCGAGACATGTTACCCCATCCTCCTGGACGCAGCCCTGCGCGCCGACGAGCCGGAGTTCCGCGAGGAGCTGTCCGCGCGAGTTATCCGACTCGCCCGGCAGGACCCCGATCTGCCCGCTGTGCCGCCTGACTTCCCGTAGCAGGCGTGTCCCTCCTGAGAACTCCATCCGGGACGACAATGAGCGAGGAATTGGATGTCAGACAACGGAGGATGACTCTCGACTCAGCCAGACCTGGCCTTATGGCAGGGCCACGGCGTACCAATCCGGCCCTATGCGCAGACGGATGACGCTCGGCTCGGGAGCGGGCATGGACTGCGTCAAGCAGCGCGCGTGTAGCAGTGATGCAGGCCACCGAGGTACGGCACGGCAACGACCTTGCCCTTCTCTGGCGGTTCGACGGCTCTGGGGGACGGCGCACAGCGCCGTACAGATAGCTGAGCAGTGCCAAGACGACTTGGCGTTCCTGAACGTCGCCTTGGGCTTCGAGCGGAAGACGCTGAACCTCGTCAACGAAATGGGCTCGCTCGTTCCCGAAGCCAACAAGGACGTCGTCGACGACATCACCTGTGAAGAACAGTCCCATCTCGTGGCCCTGCTGGAGGCCCGCGACAAGATCAAGGGCTAGCGGCCGGCTCGGTCGGGTCGATACTGAAGCGGCATGTGCACCCGAATGACGGTTCCGCCTCCGGGGTTGTCCTCGACGTGGATTTGCCCGTGGTGAATCTGAACGATCCGATCGACGATGGCCATGCCCAGACCGGTCCCTTCCCGGAACACCTTCTTGGCCTCGGGCGCGCGGTAGAATTCTTCGAACAGGCGATCGCGCGCCTCAGGTGTCATGCCGATTCCCGTGTCCGCCACCACGAGGTCGGCGGCAACCCCATCGACCCGGAGCGTTACGTCAACGCGCCCGCCGACGGGCGTGTATTGAACGGCATTGGCCACAAGATTCGTCACTAACTCTCGTAGCATTTCTTCGTTGCCTTTCATGCGGGCACGCTCGATGGCCGAATTGATCGTTAACCCCTGCTGAGTCGCCTGCGACGCAAACAGATCGACCGTGTTGCCGACAACCTCGTCCAGCGAGAACTGCTGGGTCTCGAAGATGCGATCCGGCATGCGAAAGCGAGAGTAGCGTCGCAGATCGCCTATCAATTCCATCAAAGCGGCTGTTCGTCGCTTCGCCCGGGAAAGGAGGTCCTGTGGGTCGGCGAACGGCTCATCGGCGCTTCGCAGCATCGTGTCCAGCAAAGCGTGGATGGCTGCCAAGGGCGCCCGCATCTCGTGCTCGGCCCGCCGCATGAAGAAGCTCTTGGCCTCGTCGGCTGAGCTCAGCGTCTGGTAGGCGTCCCCGAGCTGCTGCTCCCGCTGCCGCAGTCGCCGGGCAATGTTCTGGCTGACGAAGACCATGGCGAACATTGTGACGCTCAGCGCCGCAATGACAGCCAGAACGTAGTGGGAGTCCACATAGGCTCCGGCGCCCTGCAAAGCCGTTCCGTCGGCGCGCTTAATGTGAACGTGGCTGATCCAGCCCTCCTTCTCCGCCCACACCACCGCAGCCAACACAGCCGCTGCCACGCCGGCTGTGCCGTATGCCAACCCGCGCGGTAGCAGTTCGGCGACAATCGCCAGGGGCACGAGAATCAGCATGACGAACGGGTTCTCCACGCCGCCGGTGAAATGAACCATCGCCAGGATCGCCACCAAGTCGCAAATGATCTGCACCAGCGCGATCATGACTACCAGCTTTCGGGATATTCGTCTCCGGGCCCGAAGAATGGCATTGAGAAACGTAAAGGCGGCGTTGTAGAGGAATAACCCCAGGATCACGTGAATGACCGGCCCCATCGAGGCCGGCTGACTATCCAGACAGAACCGGACGCCAAAGCCATGCCACGCCGCCAGCAGCACACCCAGACAAAACACACCGAACACCCAACGCACGTAGGTGAACCACGTTAGGCGCTCAAAAAGCTCCCGGTCGGTAATACTCAGTTTCCCCGGGCCGAAATCGAAGTGATCGGCTGCGGCAGCCATGTCTCCCCGATCATAGCATACGTAGGGGAAATATGCCACCTTCCGCTTGGGGGAAGAAACTCAAGAATTCTCCGGGTTATTCTTTGACCGCCGCAAAGTGGCCCACTACACTAGGTCCACGTAAGTACCCCGGTGGGAGTTGGCCGGGCTATCTTGTTCCTCGTTTCACCGAGGGCGGCGATGACGTACTACGTACTTCAGAATGCCGCAGTGGAGCTTGTTCAGCAGTGCCGACAACGGCACGATATGGTATCTCTAGCCGCTCGCGAAGTATCCTGGGACGATATCGACGTAAGTGTATGCGTAGCAGCCTTCTCCAAGCCGCGAACAGCCCAGAGCGCCAAGGGCTTCCTAATGCCGGCCAGCGAATCGCTGGGGCGCTACGGCGGCCGGGCTGAGGACCAGCGGCGAGCGGAACAGCCCCTGGTGCTTGCCGGCGTTCGGGCCTGTGAGTTGAGGGCCCGAGAGTACCTCGACCGCGTCTTCCAGCAAGGTGAGTTCCGGGACCCGATGTACGACCAGCGCAGGCAGTACGTATCGATCATCTCATGTGATTGCGTCGAGTGTGCGGACTCGTGCTTCTGCCCGCTGGTCGGTGGTCAGCCGTTCGCAACGGAAGGATTCGACCTGAACTTCTCACCGGTTGATGGCGGCTTTGTCGTCGAGACCGGCAGTGACCGCGGGAAGGAGTTGCTCGACGCCTGCATATCGCAGCCGTTGGCCGAAGCAACGGCCGAGCAATTGAGTCGCCGCGACCAGCAGCGTCAGCAAATGGTCGAGCGCCTTCAAAGCCAGAACGGCGATTTCAGTTTCGCCGTAGCCGACGAAACGCCCACCCCCCTGCCCAAGGACAACGACGCGTGTTGGCAGAGCTTCGCCGCCGACTGCGTCGAATGCGGAGCGTGCACCAACATTTGCCCGACCTGCCACTGCTTCTACCTATACGATCAACTCCTCGGGACCGATGACTACGAACGCGTTCGCACATGGGACAGCTGCCTGCTCAGTTCCTACCACCGCATGGCCGGCGGCGCACAAATGAAGCTCACCCCCCATCCGAAACTTCTGGGCAGACTGGCCAATCGCGTTCTCCACAAGTTCACCTACTCCCCGCAGCAGTACGAGATGCTCGGCTGCGTCGGGTGCGGCCGCTGTGTGGACGCGTGCCTGGGCAAGATCGACGTTCGTCAGGTTGTGCAGGAGCTAAATGGATGATTAGCGGCAATCCCTACGTACCCATCCCAGCAAAGCTGGCCGACGTTATCGACGAAACGCCGACCATTAAGACATTCATTCTCGAACCCGACGAGCCCATGGCGTTCCGCGCCGGGCAGTTCATTCAACTCACCCTCCCCGGCGTAGGTGAAGCTCCCTTCACCCCCTCCAGTTCACCAAGCGACCCCAGCCGAATCGCCATCACGATTCTCCGGACCGGGGCGGTCACCGAAGGCTGCCACGAATGCGAGCCCGGCCAGACGCTCGGCCTGCGCGGCCCGTTCGGCAAGGGCTACCCCGTTGAGGAGTTGGACGGCAAGGACGTGCTCGTCGTCGGCGGCGGCGTGGGTCTGGCGCCCCTGCGGGCACTGATCCTGACGCTGCTGGAGGACATGAGCGCCATTAAGAGGATGAGCATCAAGTACGGCGCTCGCTACATGGAAGAGCTGCTCTACCGCGACGAGCACGAAACGTGGACCCAACACAAGAAGGTCGACTTCGCCTGCACCATCGATAACCCGCAGGACGGCTGGGACGGACACACCGGCGTGGTCACCACGCTGCTGAAGGACCTGGACGTCGACAAGGCCAACACGCACGCGTTCGTTTGCGGGCCTGGAGTGATGCTGAAGTTCGCGACCTTTGCCCTCATCGAAGAAGGCCTGACGCCCGAGCAAATCTGCCTGTCCATGAACCGCCGCATGAGTTGCGGGATGGGCAAGTGCGGGCGGTGCAATATCGGGCCGTACTACCTGTGCAAGGACGGCCCGGACATTGATTACGCCAAGATCAAGGACTACCCGAACGTCTTCTAAATTCTAGATATTGAGCACCCGATGGCTGAGATAGGACAAACCAACGGTTCAGCCCGATGCGTCCTCTGCCCGGCGGCCTGCCAGCTGCAGGTGACAGCCGCCGGACCGGATCGCTGGCGAAGCGAGCTCCCGCTCGACGAGGGCCACGGCCTGTGCCCGCGCGGCAGCGCGCTGGGCGAGCTGCTCGGCCATCCGCAACGCATCCTCTTGCCGGCATCGCGAGAGGACGGCAGCCTTACGGCCATGAGTATGGACGACGCGCTCGGCGGCATCCTGGCCCAGTCGGCGGACCGGGGTCTGACGATTCTCGTCGACAGCCACATTCCCATTGAACAGATGCTCGAGATAGCGGCGTGGTGTGCGGCCTGGCCGGAGGCGAACTTCTGCTTCGTCGTCGAACCGGCTGAGCAAATGCTGCTGCTTGGGGGCGACCACAGCGGCGTCGATCATTTCTGCGATGACGACCTGGCCGATTGCGACGGCTTCCTCATTATCGGCGACGCCTTCGCAGCCGACCCGATCTGCGCCCATAGCGTTTTCGACTGTCGCAAGGCCCAGTCGCATATGCCCATCGTTGCCATCGACGCAGCCGCCGGCACACCGGCGAAGTTCGCCACGCATCGGGTGGACGCGGCTGTCGGTCACCAATTGGCTTCTCTGGCGAGCGTAGCCGCTGCTGCTGGAGTGTCGGTCGATGGCGACCTGTTTGGCCCCGGCGAAGATAACCCCTCCGCCGTAACTGCCGGCGGCGCCCTGGCCGGATGTACGCGCCTCGGCGTAATCGTGGCGGCTGAGTATGGCCGGGGCGAAGACTGGCGAGGGATCGGCCACTTGAGCGGCCTGTTGGCGGCGGCCAAGGGCGGCGGCTTGGCGCTTCAGACCGTCGGGATGAACGCCTTGGCGGCCGTCCGCTTGAACGCCACACTGGGCGGCATGGAGTTGGCGAAGGCAATATGTGACGACTCGGCCATCAGCATCGCAATTGGGACCGATCAATTAGGGATGTTCGGCTGGCTGGGCGGCGGCTTCTTCGCCGCAGCCGCAGCATTGCCGAACCAGACGACCAAGGTCGCCCGATTCGTCCTGCCGCTAACCATGCCGGGCGAGTGGGTGGGCACATATCTTGCGGGCGGATCGAAGCTCGTCACCGTTGAGCCGCTATTGCCTCCGCCGGCGGGCATTCCGTCGCCTGCCGAACTCATCGCCGCGCTGGCCGCCCACATCGGCGTCAGTCGCGGCGAGTTGGGCGACGTCTCGGCGGCGACCAAGCGCCTGACGCCCGGTGATTCGGCGCCGCAGCCCCTGCTGAATCATTCACCTTCGCCGGCGCTGCTGTTGGCCCGGCGCGCGATGCATCACGGCTGCGGCGCGTGGACGGCCCACGGCTCGTGGCAGGCTGCCGCCGAGGAGCTGCCCCCCCTGCGAATCAGCGCCAAGTACGCCCGAGAGCTAAACATCGCCAACCTGGCGGTCGTCAATGTTCGCGTCGGCGAGCAGCTCTTTCACGCGCGGGCCCGCTACACGCCGGAGTTGAACGGCGAATACGTGGTGCTGCCCGAGGCCCTGGCCGAAGCGCGGGCCCTGACCCCCAGCTTCATCGAAGATGAAACCGGCGCACTGGGCGCCGAACCAATGGTCGTGGATGTCAGTGTGTCATGATGGACTCCGTAATGCACAAACCGGTCGTCGAGCGCGTCCTGATCGATCTGGACCGGTGCATCGAGTGCGGCTCGTGCGCCTGCGCCTGCCACGTCAGCCACGGCAACATGCCAGCCGTCAACGCCGCTCGGGCCGGCTGGGCCCTGTTGCCCGTGATCTGCCGACAATGCAAGGCCGCCTCCTGTGTGGACCCCTGCCCTGCCGAAGCGATGGTCCGCGACGACGATGGCGTGGTCCGCAGGCGGCTGTTCCGTTGCGTCGGCTGTGGCTCCTGCGCCAAGGCGTGCCCGTTCGGTGTAATCCCCACGACCCTCGGCGGCGTGCCGACGGGCTTCCGCAGCAACGATCGTATGAGCGGCCACCAGATCGCCAAGTGCGATCTCTGCTTCGACCGCACCGCACCGCAGTCCGACCCCCGCGGCGCGCCGCGATGCGTAGCCGCCTGCCCGGCCGGGGCGCTGATCTACGCCGACGAACACCAAGCCGACGAACTGGGCATCGAGACCATCGGCGGCAGAACGACCGGCGAGAACCCATACAAACGTAGGTAGACCATGAATATCGGCGAAACCGTCATCTGGTTTGTCTGTGCGGGCCTGGGGACGCTACTGCTGGGCCTGTTGCTGAAGTGGGTGGATCGCAAGGTCACCGCCCGCGTCCAGTGGCGCGTCGGGCCCCCGTGGTACCAGCCCATCGTCGACATCATCAAGCTGATGGGCAAGGAAACGCTTGTGCCCGTCACCGCCCAAGGCACGGGCTTTCTGTTGGCCCCTGTGATCGCACTGGCCACCATGGCCGTAACGGCCACCATCCTGTGGCGGTCGCTGTGGGATCCGGCCAATCCGTTCCTGGGCGACCTGATCGTCGTCGTCTACCTGCTCGTCATTCCGGCGCTGATGACCATGCTCGGCGCCTCAGCCAGCGGCAGCCCGTACGCCGCCATCGGAGCCAGCCGGGAGATGAAGCTCCTGCTGAGCTACGAGTTGCCGATGTTCCTGGCGATTTTGGTGGCTGTGGCCCGCTCGGGCTGGACATTCCAACTGGGCGGGCTGGTGACGGCGCAGGCCGAGACGACGCCGGTGGTCTTCAGCATCTCCGGCGCCGCGGCGATGCTGATCGCCATCGTCTGCATGCAGGCCAAGCTCGGGCTGGTGCCCTTCGACGTAGCTGAGGCTGAGTGCGAAATCATGTCCGGGGTGTACGTCGAATACTCCGGCCCGGCGCTGGCCAACTGGCTGATGACGCGAGCGATGCTGCTGGCGGTTCTGCCGCTGCTGTTAGTCATAATTTTCTGGGGAGGCCTGTATAGGCAGGAGTGGTGGGGTTTCCTCAGCTTCCTCGGCCGGTACGTGCTGCTGGTGGTGCTGGTCGTGCTGATTCGCAACACCAACCCGCGTCTGCGGATCGACCAAACGCTGAAGTTCTTCTGGTTCGGCCTGACGCCGGCGGCCATTGTCGCGTTGGTGCTGGCTCTGATCGGCCAGGCGGAGGGCATCGCATGGCTCTGACGACCTGGGCATTGCGGAAGTCGTTGTGGGTGTATCACGTCAACGCCGGCGCCTGCAACAACTGCGACATTGAGGTGCTGGCGCTATTGACGCCGCGGTTCGACATCGAGCGATTCGGCATGATCCTGATCGGCTCGCCGCGGCACGCCGACGTTCTGGCCGTCACCGGCGTATGCACCCGCCAGATCATGCCTCGCCTGCAGGAAGTCTACATGCAAACGCCCAAGCCCTGTGTGGTGCTGGCGATCGGCGCCTGTGCCAACGCCCAGGGCATTTTCACCGAAGCGTATCACGTGGGCGCAGCCGTCGACGAGACCATCAAAGCCGTCGACCCCAGCGCCATCATTATCTACGTGCCAGGCTGTCCGCCCAAGCCGGAAGCCATGATCGCCGCAGCCGTCAAGGGCATGGAGTTTCTCAAGACACTGTGACGACGGGAGACTGACGCAAGGAACTTGGACATGAGTGTGACGCAGACAGGCATTGAAGTGCCGCTGATGGGATTCGTCGGCGAGGTGATCGAAGGCCTCGGCGACGTCATTGTTGACGTCGAGCAATGCGGCCCTCGCCGCGGCATCGTGCGGGTCGACCCGGCGAGAACCGTCGGGGCTGCCGAGAGAATGTTCGCCATGACCGGCAGCCGACTGGCGACGGCCACCGGCCTGGAGGTGCGCGACGGAATCGACGTGCTTTATCATTGGGCGTTCGAGCCGCAAGGCGTGGTGGTGACGCTGAAGGTGCTGGCGGCCCGGCCGGACCTAACGCTCGACTCGCTGGCGAACGTGCTTCCGGCCGCCAACTGGATCGAGCGGGAGATGCACGATCTGCTCGGGGCAAACTTCCGCGATCATCCCGACATGCGACGACTGATTCTGGATGATTCCTGGCCGGAGGGCTTGTATCCACTCCGCAAGAGCTTCGACCAAATCAAGGATCGTCCTCCGTTACCGGTCAATCAGTCGCCGCCGGACGTGGACGTCAAGGCGGACCAGGGGGGGCACTCATGAGCCACAAAACGATTATCAACCTTGGCCCGTTCCACCCGCTCCAGGAAGAGGCCGAGCTCTTTCAGCTCTACGTGGACGGCGAGACCGTCGTCGACGTGGACGTGCGCCTCAGCTACAACCACCGCGGAATCGAGAAGCTCGACGAATCGAAGACTTTCGATCAGGTGCCGTTCGTTGTCGAGCGGGTCTGCGGCATTTGCTCGGCCAGCCACCCGTTGGCCTACGTCCAGGCGGTCGAGGAGATCGCCCACGTCGACGTGCCCGAACGGGCGCTATATTTGCGGACCATCGTCAACGAATTGGAGCGGCTGCACTCGCACCTGCTGTGGGTGGGTCTGGCCGGCCACTTCCTGGGCTATAACACCATCTTCATGTGGGCGTGGAAGTACCGCGAGCCGGTGATGGACGCGCTGGAGATTGCAACGGGCAGTCGCGTCAACTACGCCAACTGCAAGATCGGCGGCGTTCGTCGTGACATCACAGACGAGCAGTTGCAGGCGATCGACAAGGCGGCCGCCGAACTGGCCAAGCCCTTGGACATGCTGACCAACGCCGTTCTGGACGACCCTGTCCTGCACGCACGGCTGAAGGGCGTGGGCATTCTGTCGGCCGAGGATGCCCGGGCTTACGGCGCCACCGGACCGACCGCCCGCGGCAGCGGCCGCCCGATCGACGTGCGGCGCGACGACCCCTACGCCGCCTACGACCGCGTGGACTGGGACGTGATCGCCGTGCCCGAAGGCGACGTGTTTGCCAAGGCGGTAGTGCGTCTGCTGGAGTGCTTCGAGGCAATCAAGATCATCAAGCAATGCATCAAGCAGATTCGCCCCGGCGAGATCGACGCGAAGGTCGAGTCGATCCCGCCCGGAGAAGGCATCGGGCGCGTCGAGGCCCCACGCGGCGAGACGTTCCACTACGTGCGATCCGACGGGTCTAACCGGCCGGTGCGGCACAAGATCCGCGCCCCCAGCTACGTCAACATTCCGACCTTCAAGGCCTCGTGCATCGGCCAGCAGATTGCCGACGTGGCGATTACGCTGGCGGCCATCGACCCGTGCTATTCCTGCACCGAGCGATTATGCCGCGTCGTCGACGCATCGACGCAACAGGAGCTGTACCGGCTACCGGACCTCGTGAAGTTATCGCAGCAAAAGACCGACCGCATGCGGCGATCGTGACCCATGCGGCGCGTGCGAATGAACGAGATTGTTTGGGACAACCGAGCAGACGCCGAGGACTCGGCGGGTGAAGCATGAACGAATTGGCTGACCAATTGGCACATCCTCTCTTGCTGCCGATCGTCATTGCGTTCGTGGCGGGAGCCGCAGCTTACGTTCTGTCTCGCCTGTGGCCCATGGGGTGCCGCCTGATCGCACTGGCGGCCAGTCTGCTCGTCCTGGGCAGCGGCATCCGTATCTTCTATGGAGGCGACGGGCCGCTGGGCTGGCAAGGCCTGACGTTCGACTGGCACTGGATGACGTTAACGCCCGACATCTCGCTAACGGTCAGCCTGGCTACAACCATGTTGGGCATGGTGGTGGTGGTCGGCTCAGCCGCCTTTGCGCTGCTGATTACGATCTACAGCCTGCGGGCTGTGCGGGGCGACTACTGGGAGGGCAAGTACTACGCCTATCTGATCTGGGCCCTCGGCGGAGCGTGCATCGTCGGCCTGGCCGAGAACCTGCTGGTGCTGCTGGTCGGCTGGGAGATCGTCACGCTGATGCTGTTCCTGATGATCAACCAGGGCCCGCGCGACGCCAAGGCCGGCGGGGCCAAGGCCTACGGTATCCTGGGCTTTGCGGATGCGTGCTTGCTGCTGGCGGTGGCGCTATTGGCCGCGCTGGAAGGCGGCTCGGCCAACTGGTCGCTCTCGAAGGTCCATGACGTCGGCAGCATGGGCTCGTTGGGTTACGTGATCTACGCGCTGATTCTGGTTGCGGCGCTAGCCAAGGCCGGGGCGATTCCGCTGCACACGTGGATACCAGCCATGGCCAAGGATGCGCCAACGCCGGTGATGGCCTATCTGCCGGCGGCGCTGGATAAGTTGCTGGGCATCTACCTGCTGGCGACGCTGTCGCTACGGATGTTCGCGGTCGATTGGCCGCTGCGGGTGGTGATGATGGTCATCGGCGCGGTGACGATCCTGGCGGCAGTGCTGATGGCCATGATGCAGCACAACCTCAAGCGCCTACTCTCGTTCCACGCGGTTAGCCAGGTCGGCTACATGGTGCTGGGGATCGGGACCGGCACGACGATCGGCGTGATCGGCGGGCTGTTCCACATGATCAACCACGCCATCTACAAGTGCAATCTGTTCCTGATGAGCGGGGCAGTCGGCAGAGCGGCCGGCACGGACGAGATCGAGGACATGGGCGGGTTGGCGCGGCTGCTTCCGGTGACGTTCGTGTGCGGATTAATCTCGGCCGCGGCCATTTCGGGCATCCCGCCGTTCAACGGGTTCGTCAGCAAGTGGTTGGTCTACCAAGGAACGCTGCAGGTGGCCGACGTGAATCCCGGCCTGGCTGTGGCGCTGGTCGTGGTGGCTGTCTTCGGCAGCGCGTTGACGCTGGCCAGTTTTGTCAAAGTCATGTACTCGGCTTTTCTGTCGCCGGCCCCCAAGGGCGCCGCGTATGTCGCCGACCGGCCCAAAGAAAGCTTCTTCATGGCCGTGCCGATGGTCGTGCTGGCGTTAGCCTGTATCGGGCTGGGGTTGCTGTCCTACCTGCCGATCCAGCACGTCCTCATCCCGGCCATCGAGCCCTACGAATCGGCACTCACCGGCCAGAACGTCACCAGCGACCTCAAGAGCGTTCAAACAGGCCTGGGCTACTGGAGCGCGACCCAGACGACCGGGTTGATCCTGATCGGCGTGGTGCTGGGACTGATCTTCGTGTGGCTGTTCACGTGGAAAAAGCGTGTCCGCATCGTTCGCCCGTTCCTGGCCGGCGAGGTCGCCGCGCCGACCGACGACCGTTTCCGAGTGCCGGGCACACATTTTTACGAAACGATCGGCAAACTGCCGATCATCGGGCCGCTACTCAAGCACGGCGAGGCCGGAGCCATGGACCCGTACCACTGGTCGGCGCGCTACGGCAACACCTTCGTGCAACTGTTGCGTCGCCTGCACACCGGGCTGATCAGCCTGTACGTCGCGTGGGCGCTGGGCGGGCTGGTCATCATCCTGATCTATCTGCTGCTAGCGGCAAGGACGTAACCTATGGGCGTGGAATTGCTGATTGTCATCTTGATTGTGTTCATGCTGGCTGCGGCTGTGATCGCGCTGGAGGCGAAGGATTTGCTCAGTTCGGTCATTGCGGTCGGGGCGGCCGGCTTTGCCCTGAGCGTCATCGACCTGCTGGTCGGCGCGCCGGACCTGGCCATCACCCAAGTGGTGGTCGAGGTGATCATGCTGGTGCTGCTGATTCGCGCGGTCCTCAAGCGACGCGACGAGGCGGCGGCCATCTCCAGCGACTTGCTGCGGACGGGCGTGTGCCTGTTGGCCTGCGGCGTGCTGCTGGCGGTGATGTTCTTCGCGTTGGGGGGCTTGGCCGGTGATGACGCCCCCGACGGCACGATTCCACCGTTCGGCGAGCCCGTACTGGCCAATGACGAACGGGCGGCCGTTCCGCCTGGAGCCAGCAAGCAATACCTCGAGCAAACCGTCAGTGAGACCGGCGCCGTCAACGCGGTGACCGCGATCCTGCTGGATTTCAGAGCCTACGACACCCTGGGCGAGGCGACGGTGATCTTCGTTTCCGTCCTGGGCGCGTATGCGCTGCTCAGGCGAGTCGGCAGACGAAAGGAGCACCTGGCGCCATGAAGCGACATCACGGCATGACGTCCATCGTCAAGAACACCGCCCGCCTGGTCAGCGGCTTCATTGCGGTGTTCGGCCTGTACGTGGCGGTGACGGGCCACTTGGCGCCGGGCGGCGGCTTTGCCGGCGGGGTGATCCTAGCGGCCTCGGGCGTGCTGATCGTGCTGGCTTTCGGCCGGCGGTTCTCGGCCAAGATCATCACCGACCGCGCCGTACACGTTGCCGATGCGGCCGGGGCGGGCGTGTTCCTGCTGGTGGCGCTGCTGGGTTTCCTGGCAGGGGCCTTTTTCGCGAACTTCATCCCCATCGGTGAGCCGCATCATCTGAAGTCCGGCGGGGCGATTCCGATTTCCAACCTTGCCATCTTCGTCAAAGTCGGAGCGGGACTGCTGGGAGCGTTCATGGCGCTGTCGGCGTTCCGCCTGGGCGGCGGGGAAGGTGAGACCTAATACCGGGAGTCGAGCATGGGCATAGCCATCTACATGTTGGCATTCGCGTTGCTGGTGGTGGGCATTTACGGCGTTATCGCCAAGCGAAACGTCATCAAGATCATTCTGGGCGTTCTGATCATCGAATACGCAGTGAACATGCTGTTGGTGTTGTTCGGTTACCGCCGCGACGGGGTTGCCCCGATTCTGTCCGAAGGCCAGGACGCCCGCGCGTGGGCGGCCGAGTCGGTCGACCCGCTGCCCCAAGCGATGGTGCTGACCAGCATCGTTATCGGCCTGGGCCTGACGGCGCTGATGGTGGCGATGGCCATCCGCCTGTACCAGAAGTACGACACCTTCGATATGAACGAGATACGCAGACTGAGAGGCTAGGCCATGGAAGCGCTCGTGCCATTGTTGGTGGTTGTGCCGCTGGGGACGGCCTTTGCGATCGTGGCGCTGGCCAACTTGCCCCGCTTGGCCCGACGTTCCTCGGGCGCCGGCCAAGCCGGCCTGACCGAAGCGTCCCCCGCCGGTCATCGCGTGCTGTCGCTGCTGGCTTGCGCTGCGGTGCTGGCCAACTTCATCATCGCGCTGGCATTGCTGCGGGTGGATGTCGGCCAAATCTACGTCGGCGGTTGGGGCGACGAGAAGTCCGCCCTCGGCATCGAGTTGGTCTGTGATGGGCTCGCCAAGCTGATGGTCGTGATCATCAACATGGTTGCCTTGGCCTCCATCATCTTCTCTTGGTCGTACATGCGGCGGTTCACCAAGGGCTGGCTGTTCGAGGCCCTGTTCCTGCTGATGACGGGCGCCATGAACGGCGTGGTGCTGGCCGGCGACCTGTTCAACATGTACGTGTTCCTGGAGATCGCCGCGATCTCATCCTACGCCCTGGTGGCCTTTGGCTGCGAGGCCGAGGAATTGGAGGCGGCGTTTAAGTACCTGATCCTCGGCACGGTCGGCTCGGCCTTTATCTTGATCGGCGTGGCCATCCTCTACGCCCTAACCGGGCATCTGAACATGGCCAAGGTGCACGAGCTGCTGCCGGCCGTCGGGCAGACCAGCCCGGCGGTCCTGCTGGCGGCGGCAGCCCTGCTGGGTGGACTGGCCTTGAAGGCGGCGATGGTGCCGTTCCACGCCTGGCTGCCCGACGCCCACCCCTCAGCGCCGGCGCCGATCTCGGCCATGCTGTCGGGCGTGCTGATCAAAGCTTCGGGCATCTATGCCCTGGCCCGCATCGTCTTCAACGTGCTCGGGCCCACAAGCGAGTACGCCATGGTGCTGATCGTCCTCGGGGCCGCGTCGATGGTCATCGGCGTGTTCCTGGCGGTTGGTCAGTGGGACTTCAAGCGCCTGCTGGCCTACCACAGCATCTCGCAAATGGGCTACGTGGTGCTGGCGCTAGGCGTGGCCGCCGGCGTGGTCGCCGAAGGCGGCAGCCGCTCCATCGCGGCGCTGTGCCTGTTCGGCGGGCTGTTCCACCTGTTCAACCACGCGGCCTTCAAGAGCCTGCTATTCCTGTCCTCCGGTTCGATCGAGCATCAGGCCGGCACCCGCATGCTCAAGGAAATGGGCGGGCTGACGCGCCGCATGCCGGTGACCAGTTTCTGCTGCCGCATCGGAGCGCTGAGCATCGCCGGGGTGCCGCCCTTTAATGGTTTCTTCTCCAAGCTAATCATTATCGTGGCCTTGGCCCTGGCAGGTCGGCCGATCCTGGCTGGTTTGGCGGCGCTGGTGGCATTTATGACGCTGGTGAGCTTCGTGAAGGTCCAGCGCTACGCACTGGAAGGCGAACCGGCCGGCTTGGTCGCCCGCGCCCGCGAGGCACCGGTGATGATGTGCGTGGGCCTGATCCTGCTGGCGGTGGTGTGTGTGCTGGCCGGCCTGGCGATGTTGCCGTTGCGTGAAACACTGTTCGGCCCGGCGGGCGAGGCGCTGCTGGGCACTATCAAGAACGTATCCCCGGGAGCGACACCATGAGATGGTTGCTGTGTCTAGTGGCGGTGTTTGCAGTGTGGATGCTGCTGTTCTGGTCGGTCGATCCGTGGGTGATCGGGTCCGGGGCGTTCTTCTCGCTGATCATCGGCTCGTTGCTGGGAGCGGTGTTCCCCGAGGAGATGCAGATGTTCCTCAATCCGCGTCGATGGCTGTTCTTCGCGCTGTACCTGCCCTACTTCTTCTTCTACTGCCTCCGGGCCAATGTTGACGTGATGTTCCGCGTGATCCATCCCGACGTGCCCATTCGTCCCGGCATCGTCAAGGTCCGCACGACATTAACGACGAGCATGGGCAAGACGTTCCTGGCCAACAGCATTACGCTGACGCCGGGAACGCTGACAGTCGATATTCACGGCCAGGATCTATACATCCACTGGATCAATATCGATACCGACGACGCGCAGAAGCGCTCAGCCAAGATTTGCGGCCGATTCGAGCCGCTGCTGAAAAGGATCTTCGAATGACACCGTTTGAACAGATTGCGTTCGTTGTGCTGATTCTCTCATCGGCCCTGTGCCTCTATCGCGTCGGCCGGGGGCCAACCGCGCCTGACCGAACGGTAGCCATCGACATCCTCGGCACGCTCGTGGTGGGGTTCTGCTGCCTGATAGCCTGGCGCACCGGCCGTGACTACTACATCACCATCGCCATCGCCTGGGCGCTGATCAGCTTCGTCGGCACGCTGGCGCTGGCGAAATATCTTGAAGGCAGGAGCTACGATGCTTGAACAAATTGCCATGTGGATCATTGGCGTCGGCCTGGCGTTCGACCTGTTCGGCTGCATCGGATTGGTGCGACTGCCCGACGTGTACAACCGCGCTCAGGCGGCCACCAAGTGCGTCACGCTGGGAACGTGCATGATTCTTCTGGGCGTGGCGCTTCGGGCCTTCGGCGCCCCAGACGGGGCCATGGCCGTCAAAGCGATCCTCTGCGCGGCGTTCATCCTGCTGACTAGTCCCGTCGCCGCCCATGCCGTCTGCCGGGGGGCGTACCTCTCCGGCGTGAAGCTCTGGGAGGGCAGCGTGGAAGACAGCTTCTCCGAGCGGGCCGAAGAGATCCGACAGGAACAGACAACGGAAGGAAGTGCCGACCGTGAAGAAACCGAAACTGCGTGAGCTGAAGGAGGCCCTCTGGGCCGTTATCCTCGGCCCGGTGACCACCAAGTACCCCTTCGAGCCGCACACGCCGCCCGACGGGTTTCGGGGCAAGCCGGAGTTCAATGAGGATGAGTGCATCGGCTGTGGGGCTTGCGCGGAAGTATGCCCGTCCCTATCGATCAAGGTCGTCGATATGCCGGATGCCGCCCCGCCCAAACGCCGCCTGGAGCTGCGATACGACAAGTGCATCTTCTGCGGCCAGTGCGAACTGAACTGCACGACCAAGGAGGGGGTGAAACTCTCCAAGGAGTTCGACCTGGCCGGCTTGGATCGCTCGGAGTTCGTGGAATCCATCGAGCACGATCTTGTCATCTGCGAAGTCTGCGGCGCAATCGTCGGCACGCCCAAGCACCTGCGATGGGTGGCTGAAAAGCTCGGCGCTAAGACCTACGCCAACCCGACACTCATGGTGCTGGCCGATGGCAGCATGAAGCTCGCCACCCCCGACGCCGGCCGGCCCGGCGAGCCCACACTGCCCCGCAGCGACATGATGCGCGTGATGTGCCCCGCCTGTCGGCGAACGTCCGTGGTCCGAGAACTGTGGGGTGAGTAATACCGTGACGACTGATCGAGGCTCTGCTGGCCGGGGTGGCATGGCGGACGGGCTACAGTCCGACGTATTGACCCAAGACGATCTACAACAACGCCTGGGCCAACTCCTTTCCACCCGCACCGTCATCGTGTGCGTGGGCAGTGAACTGCACGGCGACGACGGCGTCGGCGTCGCCATAGGACGCCAATTGGCCGACCAGGTCCCGTGGCCCGTCTTCGAAGCCAGCCTCGCACCGGAGAGCTTTGTCGTCAAGGTCGCCGACTGCCAACCTGATCTCGTGATCCTCATCGATGCCGCAGACG
>SDBT01008152.1_pt1 | contig 17153 bp, 16 predicted proteins | sample 2277101 | NCBI WGS metagenome assembly SDBT01 (sample SAMN10404973, study PRJNA504765) | marine sediment metagenome | isolation source: marine sediment core GS10_PC15, 103 cmbsf | place: Arctic Ocean: Southern Knipovich Ridge | collected 2010
AGGCGGGGGCGGGGTAGGGGGGGGTGGGGTAGGCGGGGCTGGTGTAGGCGGGGCAGGTGTAGGTGGGGCCGGGGTAGGCGGGGCCGGCGCAGGTGGGGCGGGTGTAGGCGGGGCCGGTGTAGGCGGGGCCGGTGTAGGTGGAGCTGGTGTTGGAGGTGTTGGAGGGCGTGTTGGTTTCGACGTTCGTGTTGGTTTGGGTTCACAGCGAATGGCCACGGCTTCGTCTTGGAAGTGCTCGTTGGTGATGACGATCCACTTTACAAAGTCGTCGCCGAAGATTGGATCGCAGACCCACGTCAGATTGAATGCACGCGGATGTAGTCCCGGCAAGAATTTGAACGGTTGTCCGCGGTCAGGCCCGTCGGGTATGACGAGGTTCTCGTCGGTCGTCGTCCACACTGTATTGTTAAGTCTATTGAAGTACCCGAACGTCGAATGACACAGAGACGGAACTGTGACGTTGATGTCGGTGCAGAGTCGAAATATCTTGACGTCGGGCTGCCACCCGAGGATGTCTGGTATCGTCGGCTCGTCGACTTCCGCCACAGAGCTGCAGTTCACACACGCCCGAGCTATGGCGCGGTCGAACATGTCATCGGGATCGAAGATGGCCCACACCAGAAAATCGTCCTCCGAGCATAGCCAGTGGACCGTCATCGCGTTCTCGACCAGTCCGGGACTGAATTTTTGGATCGGTTTCGCCGGCGTCGTGTCGATGTGAAATGGCCAGAAGTAATTCGTGTCACCGGCCGGTATCATCACCGTCGTGTTCTTGTCGTTGTGGTAGCCGAAGAAAGACGTACATGAGCCCTCGTCTGATCGGTCGGTACGCTGGTGGAATACCTTGATCGTGTGTGCATCGGCGAGCACCGACGCGAACGCCAGGACGAGGACGAACCGCACCGCTACCGTCTGTACACGCGTCATTTTTTTTTTGGTGCGGCAGAGCGCCGCAGATTTTAGGGGGTTGCCATATGCGGAACTGGCACCCGTTTATAAAGAAGTGCGCCGAAGACGGTATTATTAATGCAGAGTGTAGACACGGCCTAAGCTGAAGTGAGGTCACGCTTACATGTAAATGGCACCCAGACGTAGACAGATGGTTTGTCCAAACACCCATATCACCGACCTCGATCACTTGTAAACACTGACCGTAACAGTCCCACATACGAATCGTCCCGTCGGTACTTAATCTGATCAGATAATTGTACAGTGACTCTAGGCCGGTCACCTTATTCGTATGTCCAGATAACACCGCTTCACAGGTGCGTCCCGGCCGATATCTCTACACCACCGTAACTGGTGATTTAATACGACGGTGGAGGACGAGTGGCGCGTCGTCTCCGCGACAAGAGATAACATTCAGACAGTTTGTACGTGCCATTGTTTTTCAATAAAACCGACTAGCGGTGCCAAACAAGGTGGCGAGATGTTGATGTTTCTTGGTTATGTAATTATAATACGTAAATACATCGAGAGGTTCCCGATTCACGGAAACACTTAAATCACATCTCTACCGATTCATCCACCATTTGTTTCTCCTCATCTTCCTCCGCGTGCTTCTCAGATCCAAGTCTGGTGAGCGGAGAAGTATGCCTTTACAAAGAAAATGACCGAGAACCGCAGACCCGGGACCATGCATGCATTCGACGGCAAAAAAACAACGGCGTTTTCTTCGATCGGCGACGAAGGTAGATTCCGAATTACACGAAGCCAATTGTCTTGCTCATCCTGGATCACCATATGGGTATAGATTTTGTTATTTCGCAATCTATACGTCCGACCACAGGAGAGCAACACCCGGCCTCTGCGATATTCATCAAATGGTTTCTCGGTCCGATTCAGGGCGAGTGGTGCTGAATGACGGGGGGGGAATGCCAGAACAATCGTTTCTATTTGTTCACTTGTCGTGGTAGGTCGTGATGAGTGAACAAATAGAAACGATTGTTCTCGCATTGCCCCCGTCGTTCGATTATCGGTCGGGATCAAGACGAGCGCGTAGAATGACAGGCTGACCACGGACGCCTTTTGGTCGCAACTATCGATTCACAGTAGGCTGTGAGCGGCCACATGCACCCAAAAGGCATTCGGGATAGTAATCCTATCGCTCGACGCCGAGTCCACATCGATGCTCCCGTCGTCCGTTGAGTCGCGAAAATCGGGGAGAATTCAGAACACTTTCAAAATTTCGCCGTCCGAAATGCACACATATGAGGTGGTACTTTCGAGGTCGAAAAATTCCAAGCGTCAATGGATTCTCCCCGATCCTTGCGATCGTCTGGCGACCGGTACAAACCTCCCCGATGAAGACCGAGACCACCGACGGAGCCATAAAATCATCACTTCAAATTGGCGACGTATACAGTGTTGCTCCGCTCAGTGTCGCCGGTGAATGCTGAATTTCATTGCTCCGCCCACGGCCTGTTGCTACCGATGTCGTTGTCATTGCGCACGCGGCGCCCTATTTATGGCTGTGGTCGCTGCTCAAAAAAAAATTTTTTGATGACTGTTTCCGGATCCAGAAAAAAAAACTATTTACGAATCCGGAGCAGGCGCAATCGCGGAACCAGAAAAAATGGCATCAGCGTACTATAAATCCGAACTACACGCATAACTACTCGACAACGTCGACGTTTGCACTGAGAGGAAATCCGGCGAAAACTCAACAAAATGAGTCTTGAACCGTCGCTGGTCGTCATCTTGCAGGATGAAGTGCTGCTGCACATTTTATCATTCGTCGAAGCCATAGACGTGGTCAGAGTCGGCCGATGTTGTCACGTGTTACATCGACTCGCTGGAGACGAATCACTATGGAGACGGTTTTGTGAACTAGAGGGATGGTCGAACGCGAAAGCGGCCGATAGTCCACCCGACGAAACTTGGTTCCAATTGTACCGGAGGAAACGCGCGTGGTGGAAGGCACCGAAACTTAGTGTATTGGTGTTCGCCGAGCCCTGTTCCGTGTTCGCTGTCCGCGGCGACTACAGATTGATGTTCGAAAAAGGAGACGTGGTCGCGGCTCGACACGACGGCGGCCTCGAATACACCTCTTGGCTGTTGTCACATGGTCCTCGGAATCGCATTCTGGCATTGGATATTGAGGAAGATATCGTCGCGACGGTTGCCCGGACGGGCCCTATCGTGGTGTGGTCGTTGGAGCTCCGAGCAATAGTCCGCTTCCACACCATACGGACGAATCCCGATTCGGCATTCGTTTCTGTGGCTGTAAGGTGTGGTCTGATCGCCGCCGGGAGTACGCTAGGATTCGTCAGTATTTGGTCGTCCGAGGACGGAGATCTCAGGGGACATCACAACTTCCCCTATCGGCGTGATCATGGCACCGTTAGCATATCGCTGGCTGCGGACATGACGATATCATGTGTGTCGATCTCGCGGAACGGAGACCGGGTCGCAGCCGGTACAGCTTCGGGGAGAATTTGCGCGTGGATTTATCGTCGATCTGGTTGGTCGCTGGCCGGGTGCGTGGATTGCTCCATCGGCGACGCAGCTTTACTCGATCGTTTGTGCTTCGGTCGAGACGCTGGCGCGGTGGTCTTTTCAGCGGTGATGCCAGATCCGATGTGCGAAGCTCGAATTGGGTATTACGAATTCGGTCGGCCGGAATCGTTATGTATCAGTGACGATTTACCAATATCGTCGTCGATCTTCACGGACGGACACGTGCTGATATGGCAGAACGGAGACTCCACACTGGGCGTCAGATCGCTTCGGACCGGTAAAATTCTGCACACGTTAGAAACCGGATTCGTGTTCGAAGGATTTTACATCGACAAGACGTCGCACCATGTGGCACTGTGCGCAGTACAGGAGACTGCGGATGCACTTTATGCACTCGAGGTTACGTAATAAAAACGATTGCTTTATTCTTCGAACAATGGCCACAACTTCGCACTGAGACACTGGTCGTACATCCATTTGGCGCCGCGTACCACCTGATCTCGCGTTTTTCCTCGTCCTATAATGAATATTCCGGTACGCCAGTATACAACAACCCCCATATTCAGATCGGCATTGTAGAAGTGATCACGGTATGCATATCCCTGATGACCGACCCGGACTCCCATGTGCTCTACTAGTTTTATCCGGTCAATTACGAAGCCGAGTCTCGCATTTGCAACGAGGTTCGGGTAGTACATCAGGATACATATTTTCGGCAAATCATCGCCAATGGAGAGAACTTCCAAGGGTCCGATGAAGTGGCCCATTCTGCGCTGCCACTCTCTACGTTTTCGCCACCCGACGTGTGTCCAGTTATATACATTCGTGAGATTTGTGCTGCGAAAAAAAAATCTATCATCCCGGTACGGCGAATGCGAGTTCCGGGAAAATTCCGGGACCAGGAATATGTGTTATAAGTGCAGCCATGGCGCGGCTTCAATAAAAACGCGAGTTTATTAATTTACGACGAGAAGTCTCGTCGCCGATTCAATGGTAATCCCAAAAAACATACGTCTGGACAACCCGTTGGTCCTCTTGCAACATTCCATCTGGGTGGTCCCTGCTCGCGAGGGTCAGGTCAAGTTTATACTCATCGAATCGTTTCATGAAGTTTCGGATCGCATCTGGCGGTGCCAGTTTTGTATCCACGGTGATCAGATCGTATGCTGTTCCACTTTGAGAGCACATCGCTGTCCACAGGGGATCATCCAGTAGCGACTCTGCGTCGCGTACGAGGTATGCGGTCGCCATCGACCCCTCTTCGTGGACGACGGTGATGTATATGAATTCTTCGAATTCTTGTCGCCTCCTCCTGCGGCCGGGCTCTACCGGGTCACAGGTCGATATAGCTCCCTTTTTCTCGTCACTGTCATTCACAGCTGTAACATTGCCATTGGCATCCGTTTCGTATCCATGCTTTCGCAAGTATTTCGCAGCTTCCATCAGTCCGCAATCCTCCGGTCGGGTAGCGTCCCATATCCGAGTTCTCAGGCTCGCCATATTATCGAATGACGGCAGCTGGCATCGGTGGGTCGTCTTTTGTGTGTTCAGTCGTTCGACAAATCCCAGGACCGCGATTCAGTTTTTTAATTCCTGGTATCGCGTTTTTTATTCCCAAGAAATTCCCGGAACCGAGATTCGGTTTTTTAATTCCTGGTACTGCGATTTATGATTTCCAGGAAAATCCCGGTGTCAGGAATACATGACATAAATACAGTCGAGGAGAGGCAGTAACGATAATCGAGAAAATGTCGAACACTGATATTGCTGGAAAGTCTGACACCAATCGCAAGAGAAGACGGGAATCGACTGATGAGGTTGTTGATGAGGTTGCCGACGAGTTTGTTCTAATCATAACATACGGCGAGGAAGATCTGGAATACTACATCTATTTAGTACCCACAACGGAACGGCGCCTGAAGTATGAAGTGTTCGAACAGATGACCACTCAAATTGGAATGTCATTCTTTGACATGAAAGTGAAGGGCACGGGCGAGCCAGACGAGCATGAGTGTGACGCCGGTGTGAGTAATATCCTCGAGACAATGGAGGGATTTAGCGACTACAGACTCCCAGAGATTAATGGCAAAACGTCTCCTCTACTGGAAACCGGCCAGAAAATCGTGCAGGTGTATCAGTTCAGGAGCTACGGATGAATCTGGCGTGCTTTCTTGTTGTCAATTTTCTGCCTCTCTATTCAGAAATAAATTGCAAAGAAATAATTCGCGGCGCCACATTAGCCCCATAAATAAAAAAACCCTCGTCAACAGTCGGCACAGAGCACGACTGATCGAAATTGCGCACAAAATGCCGTCGAAATCGACAGAATGTGACGGAACCGTCCACTCTCTCATCTCGCCGATCCAGTACGCAACATACAACCGACACAAGCGTGCGATAATAATGGCCGGTGCGTCGTCGTGTTTGATTTTTCTCCTGTTCATAACCGCCCTCTCCCGCGCCGAGGATGAAAATGAAGACAGGATAACGATCACTAAGCCCAATTTCGGTGTCTTGATGCCAGAAGCGGCACTACTGGCGAAGTGTATGCTGTTGCCATTCACGTGGTTCTTGGCCTCTGAGGAGTTATGCATAACGTTCTTCGACGCGCCAAAGTACGCGACCCTACACCGGAGCACACAACTTTCCTCTCCGATGTTCGTCGCACCGCTGTACATCTTGTTCCAATTCGCGTCGACGAACGCCGACGACAAATGGATCGCCATCGCCTCAGTCAAACTGTTTGTACTGGCGGCGGCTGGCTGCAGCACAATTATGTTCGGCTACATGGCTGACATCGGCCGTTCCGTGGGGGGCAACCCGGACGCGAAACACGTCACATGTTGGTGTCTCGAGCTCGCATGTGGCCTGCTATTTGCGATGGCGACGGTGGATGTGATCAGCACCACTCGTGACACCGCCACCATAAGCCAGCCGAAGCTGTCCGGGCTGATGACGGTGTGGGTACCGGGCATATTGATCCTGATGATTATGGCCCACGGAGCGTGGCTAGTGCCGAATGCCTGGTATGTGCGCGTTAGTCGCCACAATACTGGATTCGCGGCACTGTTCGGGTGGCTCGCACGAACCGGCTTTGAGCCTGCGCTCGCGCATCTCATCCTGGCTTACCTGTCGGTCGTTGTACACTGCTGCCTGGTGTTGTGGAGCCGGTTTGTATTTGTGTATCTTCAAGTGGAATAAAGGCGGAAGAGATGATGAATGAATGTTTATTCGCATCACATAAAATACACGTACTCGTCCGCATCTCAAGGCTTAGTCCATGGCGGAAAATATTCCCCAAACTTCGCTCCGAAGAATGTAAAGCCGCCCGTCGGCGTACCAATACCACATACGTCGATACCACAAGACATGACATCGAACAGCGTATCCCGATACTCCTCTCCAAAATCCCAATAATCGTCCACGTATATCCTATCGACACGCTGCTGGTGTCGCAAGGAGGTGGGTGTGCACACACGCAGATCATACGTCTTCGGGTGATCGCCACAAAACTGGGCTCGGAACCTAGTCCCGGTAGTCTGCACAACACACGTCGCGGGGAGATCGATGCGACGCAGTATTAGTTTCATCATCTTGGCGGCCTCCCTCCCATTCCGGGAGTACACGACAGCAATCCCGCGATCCTTCAACTCCCGCCTGGCCAATTTGGCTATCAGTGTCGTCTTGCCACTAAAGCCGGGACACGACGCAAATCCACTCCACGGGCCACTGTCCCACAGCCAGGGCTGATACGGCATTTCGTTTCCGGATAATGCCACTCTCAGCTCTCGTGCGAGCCAGTGGAAACCCCCCTCTGTACGTCGGACGACCTTGTGTGGCATCTCGAATTCGTCGACAAAGACGTTCACGGTAGCGATCGATTCCAGGTGCCGTATAAGGCAGTACGGTGACCCGAATTGCTCGGTGACGTCCTTTTGCGTCTTCAGTTTTTGCAGTCGTTCGAAAAAAATCGGCAGCGTGTCCTCTGCGTGTAGAGGGAAATCGTTCGGAATAATGACTACAGGGACATCCGGATATGATTGTTCGTCCCGGAAACCGACGCGAAGTTGTGCAAATTTATTCAATGTGTCTCTGAGTCGCTTGATGAATTCCTGGAGTTGCTTCAGTTGCTTGTCGATCTCGCGGAGATTCGACATTTCCTGTCTATGGGCGATGCGAGTGAACGACGTCACCACTTCTATACTTCCGTGGTTGACCGCCCGGGGTTTTTTTTTCGACTCGCGCCGGTTTAACTCAAAATATTTCACCAGCACCCTTCTATGGTGGTGTCAGTTTCTCCGTATCGGCAACGAGTTCACGATGTGCCGAGAGGGCCGTTGACGTGTGACGTCACCGGTCGGTCGAATTCCGGAATTCGAATTTCCTAACCACGTCGACGTCATCACTGACCGAACGAAAAAAAACAGCACGCGACATGGAAAGATTTTCGCACATGAACCATGGACGCTTGGATCCGCACCAACGTGGCCAATTGCATTTACGCGTGTGGTGCACTTTTCGTTTTCGTTTGGTTTCGGGTTTCGGTTCAGCAGGTCAAGACGGGATACGTGCGCCTCGTAGAGCGATTCGGCGTATTCCATCGCGTATTGAAACCCGGGATACACATCATTTGGTGGCCCGTGGAAATGACACGCTACGTCTACTGGCAGTACACCCAAGAGAAACACACATCCGGAGGCACTCAGCTCTGCGACGTCGTGGAGTATACGCCAGACATTCCCACACAATCTCGTACGTTCGATCTTGCACCGACGAAGACTTGTACGAAAGACATGCTAGATGTCACCGTCAACGTCGTGTTGACATTCAGGATATTGGAAGTGGCACATGCAGTGTACAATGTCCAGGATCTGATGCAATCGCTGGAAGGGTTCGTTCAGACAGCAATTCGCGAGACGGCGGCCTCGCTGAGTCTCACGGAGTTGGTGTCGGACAAAGGCGGGCTACGAACTAGCATCCTGGAGACGCTAAAAGACATGGAGACCGACTGGGGTGTGAAGGTCGGAGAAATACGTATCCAGAGCGTGGCGCCGTCGGTGAGGGTTCTGAGACAGACCGAAGAGCTGGTGCAGCAGAAGATGGAATTCGAACAGAAAAAACTGCGCGAGCGAGTCGAACGTGAAAGTCGGAGCGCCACGCAGCGGCTCGACCTCGAACTCGAGATGGAGCAGGCGAAACACGACTGCGAACTGGAGATGATACAACTCAGGGCGCGGAGAGAGAAGGACAAAGCCGAATCTGGGCGCATCGCCGCGCTTCTGAAGGGAGGGATGCCGACCGAATATTTCCTTGCCGAGCAGTGGGGCGTTGCCCTCCGAAATATGCCCGCAAAACTTAAGACACTGATCATGCCGTCGCCGATGGCAGCGGGCGCCGGCAACGTGAATCTTACGAAGATGTTGTGAGGTGATTTTTTCGCTGTATCGAGTAGTTTAGATATAATAAATGTACAAATCACTCGACGGACTATGCCCTGTTACTTTAATTGTGTGTTCGTTCGGTGAGATCTTTTGAAAACCACCAACCCCTGAACAAGCTTTCTAGGTTTATTTTATTGAATCTGTGTCGATATTACGTTCGAAAATATCTAAATCGATACCTCAACAGACATCCGGGGTCCCAAATTCCGTACATGGTAATAACCTCCCCGATAAGGAATCCAATGATAGCGCTGCCGACTACCAGGTCCGCATTATTCAATAACCACAGCACCAGGAGTATCCAGTAAATATTATTCCTAACGTAGTTAGTCATCTCGAGCGACGGCTCAAACAGGTGGAGCGCCAATGATCCGACGATGTTACCCACAACAAATCCTATCAACGCGGCGACCACCACTACCACCACGATCGGTCGACGCTGTGGCTCCTCGTCGCGGTCCAGTCGGTTGGGATTAGAGTAGTTGGGCACGTTGTCGTGTCCGTCGTCGCCATCGCCATCGCCGTCAGTGTCCAGTTGGTTGGAATTAAAGTCGTTGGGCAACTTGTAATGTACATCATCGACGAGGATGGCGTCGAACCTGTCCACCTGATTTGGTTTGGTGTCGTATTTGCAGAAGTCTACGTCATAGAAATACAGCAGGCAGATGCCACGCTTGAGGAAGATCTCGACCGAGTTGATCATACGCAGGTGGGAGTCGGTGATGCGCCGAATGATGATGCGCTGTTCGCTGCTGTGCCAAAAAAAAACTTCGAGTACTGAGACGATGACGACGTTAAGGCCGTGGAACGCGTCTTCGAATATCTGTATGTACGATTCCAACAGTCTGATCCAACGCGTCGATTCCGACTCGTCCGGTAACCGGGACGGCCTCGCGCGCCGCGTCAGTTCTGACTCGTCCCGTAACCAGGACGGCATCGCGTCGATCACGGCCTCCCATTCGCAGACGGAGCCGCCACCGGTTGTCACTATCCATCCGCGGCCAAATTGTACGAGAATCCCCACCGGTCGGTCAGAGTTCGATACCCTCCTGGTGTTGTAGATATGCACCGACACATGACCATCCGACACAGGACCATGATCGTTATCGAGGTCTATTCTGAGCTCGAGTCCGGTATCGCCCAGCGTGACGTGCCGGGGAAACGGTCCCGTCGTCGACTCGCAATCGAAGTCGGAAATTCGGTTTTTGATCTCGCTCAATTGTTTTGAGGTGGGCAGGTAGTGACTGCACGGTTTGACGGTAGGCTGTGATGTTGGCGGCTTCAGGTGGTACAAGACCGTGGATAACGCTAACAAGATCGCAACCACTGCGAGGTACGCGGCCATGTCCATAGGTTTTATGCGCGCTCGAGCCACCGGGAAATACGTGGTCGTGTCTCTAGTTTTTGTGGTCGCTCGGTGGTGGCCAATAACTTCATCTTCTTTGGAGTCTTCGACATCGCCACCGGAGATGTCGCGGCCAACTTCGCCGTCGCCGTTTCCAGAGTCTTCGCCATCGCTATTACAGCTGTCGTAGTCGTCGGTACGCGAATCTTTACACACATCGCAACCGGACGGGTCGTGGTAGTGTACCATCGAGACCGATAATTACTGATCGACTTTGCCCCTTCGACGTTCTTAAATGTCCACTCGCTGCCGGTTATGACGTCGACAAAAATTTTTTCCTGCGGTGATTACTATGTACGTATTTTTTTTTTCGATCTACCAGATTAACACGTGTGGCAACAATAAAAATCCGAGCGCAGGTGATTCATGCGTACAAAAGAAAAGGTGGCATAGTATGTATCGTCGGATCGGTGACCTGCCAAAAAATCGATGGATCATCATAATTACGTCGGAGATTTGAATGACTATAATCAGCGTCACCTGGTGATGCACTGTTGTCCTGTGTACACATTTCTCACGGACGACGGAAACGTAATGTGCGAACTCTCATTCGGTGACATGCGAGTTACTAGTTCATCTGGCGAGTGCGGAACGATTCGACACAAGGAGCTAAAACAAGAGGCAGCGAAACGACTTCTATCCGAGTTGAACCGTCACCCAAAAAAACCCGTGTCTCATCCAGACGCGCCGACACCCGACCGATCCGGCCCCTGTACGGTTGCAGTGGTATCTGTGATGCCCGAGTTTTACCTCGACGCACGCGATCCTGCTACCGACCAAGGCGTAAACACGCGCATCAATAATTTGCTTGGCAAAACGAAGGATACGATTGTCATCGATATCGAATATACCAGCAGCCGTAGTGGCGTCGACGTCATGTCCCTATGTCTGATCAGAGATCCAGAAAATGTCATCGTCGTGCACCTGACGGGCCGAAACCGTCTTCCGGCTTCTATAAAATGCGCACTCGGCGACGGGACTCGAGTCAAGGTCGGATTCGCTGTCGAGACAGATAACAGACGCATAACGGAGCACTTCGATTTGGAGATAGTGAACTTTTCGCTCGATCTGCGAACGCTCGCGGCGGCGCTCGGAATCACGGACGTCGGCCTGGACACACTTGCATCGAGACTCAAAATCGAAACCCGCAAATATCAGCTCGATCTGGGCGAAAAGACGAAATGGAACGGACAGCTTTCGATAGCACAGTTAGAATACGCGCGGAACGACGTTGCACTGACCGCGTTGTGCGCCTCGGCTCTTCTGAGCGAGACGTGGGCCGGTGCATCGTCCGGTGTCTGAGTGGGGATGTGCCAGACACTGTATTTCCGACATCTGTGTGTATCTGTTTATCGTATGTTTATTGTCTCCTTAAAAATACTGTATATGCTGGCCGACAATCTGTGAGAGATTTTTGAAGACGAGTCACCGATCAGTCGTCGCACCTCTGGTTGAACCGGTCCAGCAGCCAGAACGGCGTGCCCTTTCGGAAGTGGATCTCCAGAATGAACATGCAATCGAAGAAGATCTCGTTCCTGGACCCGAGATTGTCCAGGTTCACGGATCCCGCCAATCTCGTCGTCACCCTTTCGACCTTCATTCCACCAAAGTCGCCCTTGCTGTCTTGCCTCAGAATGTAGTTTCCGTCTGATTCCGGCAAGTGCCCGGCCCAGTGAGTGATGCGACTGCTGACGCCATGGTCTTGCGCCTCGACGCTCTGTCTCGTGATATCGTTGAAGCTACGCACGGCCAGTATGTGGCCGAGACCAAAGTCGAGTATGGTCGACCCGGCTTGATTACTCACGAAGAAGCTGTCGTCAGATAGTGCATCGATCGACGAGTTCTGGCTCCCGACCATTGCATCCATGACGCAATCGGCGAGCTTACCCAGGTTTTCCATGTCGGGTATTCTCAACATGTCGCCAGTGAAGCAATTTGATGTGGTCGAGCCCGAATCCGGCACGAACGGGATTCCACCGACATTGGCCTCTTCCAGTTCGGTGTCGACCCCGATGAACGTGCCCAGCAGCTGCACGCCGATCTTGATGAGTTTATTGGGGCAGAGATCGTCGTCACATCGGCGGCGTCGGTGATTGGCTGTGGCGCATGTCGCGGCCAATAAAATTAGAAGTAAAACAAACGAGCCTTTCATCGTGGGCTGGTTACACGTATGCTTGGTAGTTGTGTCTTGTCGATGCGCAAAGATCCTGGAGCGTGACGATCGCGAAATGCTCGATAACACTTCTCTCGGTTTCAATGCACGATGGGGGTCGGATCGGCGATTATAATGAGAGAACGTTCGTGTTGGGACTGTTTCGCGTTCATTCCAGAGTGTATTTCCGAATGGTTGCCAACTACGCAATGTTTACACCGCACTAATTCAAACGTTGACCAGCATCCCAGCGATGATTACCGCCGCCGCTGCCGGCGGCGGATTGGTTTCTAATCTGTCCTGTCCGTTGACTGGGATCGAGCGACATCAACCGAATGTAACATCGTGGAGTGGGAATTAGTCGCCGTCCCCCGGCCCGAGGATGTATGTCTTCCAGAAAGAAATACAAGTGTCCGACGAGGATCCCTAGTGTCGCACACAAGAATGCGCATGTGTCACAAAAAAATGCCCACGAGACGACGAGCTTGCCACATACCTAGTAGCTCTAGCAACGGAAATCTACGTTCTATGATCAATGTGAATGAGCACATGATCCACGGCAAGTAGATAGACTTGGTCCTAACTCCGAGCATGAATGTGATTACGCCGCTAGGGTTCTTACGCGACCAATAATAGATAACCATCATCACGATGCCCTCCGACAAAAACGGGAATCCAAAGTACAGGTTGATCACCGTCAGAGAAACGCATCCCACCGTGATCATCCACACAAGATCGGCCAACCGGCCCTGGAATTGTTTATTCTCCAGGGAACTCCCGTATCGATATAGCGCAAACATACGAACGATAAACCGAAGCCCCAGTTTGTAGTGGAAAAAGAAGTTCAACACCAACCGCCATATCTCAAATCGCTCCCAAATCGGCGACCACCGCAGCGCGATGGTCGACGGCGAAACAAATCCATAGCTTCCCAGCAGTGTGACGACCAGCGACCCGAACACGAGCGTTCGAGTCACCGGCGGAATCTCTGATATCCATTTTTTCAAGTCTGACATAGCGTTCATTGTAGCATCGCTTTGTTGAGATTGACCGAGAGATGGGGATATCCTCACTGAAACCCGTTCCCCCCGAGACACGACATAAAAGCGATGGAGAAAATAATTTTCCTGACGACGGTGACGTCATCGGATCGAAAATCTTCGTGCAGCAACTCCAGTCATGCATCAGCGTATTTTCTGTCTGTGTGTGTGTGTGTGAAAATGAGATCTCTTGAAAACCAAACCCGTCAACACTCCTGCGACATCTCCAGCAACCAGAATTATGCTGCAGATATGCATCGAATCATCGAAATTTTGAAAATCCACCTTAGTTGCCAGCAAGAAGCAAAAAACGGCCGATTTCTCTCAGCAAGGTGTTGTATAAAAGCAGATGGATTGTATAAGTTGTATAACTTAACAAACACGATTACGTGGACGCACGACCACTTCCGCACCCACCTACCACCTTCAGGAACTAGAACTATGCCGTAGATGCACATCAGGTGTTTCAAATTGCGAGACATAAGTGCGTCGGCGCCGGTGATCAGGAATCGATGTACCATGAGCCTGGGATATGGAAATTATACAGTGCCTGGCGGCGACGATTCGTCACCGAACTCGAAGAGGCGTCGAGTCGGCGACCAGGACGGCTTGGCGAGCCGCGACTGCGACGAGCCCGACGAAATCTTCCCCGACGGCAGCAGACGCTGGTTTCGGAACGGAATGTTGCACCGCGACGGCGACCTGCCCGCCGTAAGCGACACCGACGGCGCCCGGAGCTGGTACCGGAATGGAATTCCGCACCGCGATGGCGACGGGCCTGCCGTAATCCACTTCAACGGCACCCGGTTATGGTACCGGAATGGAGTGAAGCACCGCGACGGCGACAACCCCGCCGTAATCCGCTCCGATGGCAACAAAGAATGGCATCAGAGCGGAGTGAAGCACCGGCACGTCGGCCCGGCTGTTGTTCACGCCAGCGGACGGGGCACCGAGTGGTGGCGGTATGGGAAGCGATTATACGGGGGTCTTCAATTGCGATCACTGAGACAGACGTGCCTGGATTACGTGCGCGATCGGCCCCTTCAGTTCGAAGACAAACGGTTGCGGAGGTTGCCAGACGACATCCTCGTCGACACGCGCGAGCAATTCGACCGACCAGAGAGCTGGAAACTTGGAGGAGTGTAGTTGATTCAAATAAACGTGTATTATAAATTTACATCGAAGTTCGGCGTGGAGTAGTCGATTCACCGGAACAGTCACGGTCAAGGAAGGTGACCTTGATTCCCGTCACCGCCAGAGACTGCTGGTCGCCGAGGGGCTGCTGCTCTCGCATCACACCGCATCTACCGGGCGGCAGCGGATCCGTGTCGTTGTAGCGTGCGATCGCGTGGACGTGACCGCTGTTGATGAAGCGACAGCGGAGTTGGCCGTCCTTGATGCGGAAGTCCAGCTCAAAGGTTACGTTGACCCATGAACGGTAATGATGGTCAGCGCACTCGGTCGTTGCGACCCGTGACTCGTTGATCGACAGTTGAGCCGAGTCGGTGGTGCCGGGGTGTGCGCCCGGTGGAGCCGAGATGGCCGTCCTGAAGATGGCCATCTCTGGCGGCACTGGCCAACATAGCCACCCGAACCAACATGTCCGTGATGGGAGATTTCTCACCCGACACGCGTAGTTGCTGGTGCGCGAGTCGAACTGCAGTGTGACGCCCAGGTCGAGGCCGACATCCGGCGACGAGGACCGAATCTCGAATGTGGCACGTATCCCGACGTCGCGTCCCGTGGTGTTATTACCGTAGAGGATGCGGTTGTCGTAATCGAGAGTCTGCTCTCGGACTCCACCAGCTGTGACGTGACGTACATACGCTGCGATGAGGGAAATTCCAACCACCGCCGCCAGGTACCACCCCACCGTATGGCGGACCGCGCCGGTGGAAGTCGTCATTTTTTTTTTTGCGTCTACACGCTCCGGTTCCCTTCCGATCCTTTTGGTGTTCAATTTTATTGTGTTTTTTTCGACCAATAAATTAATTTAAAAAAAATTTTTTTTTTTTGATCGGATGTGCATCGGGCGCGCGGACGTTGACAGATCGCACGTGCGCGTGATTTTTGTGGTACCGCGAAAAAAATATCTGGTTCCGGGAATTTTCCCGGTGCCGCGATTTTCCGCGCGGAAAAAAAGGGTTCGCGGGCGCAGCGTGTCCCCGCGGGCCTGACCTCCAAGTTCCGGTTCCGGAAATTGCGCAACCGCGCATAGCTATAAAACAGCTGCGCGTCGCGGTGCTGGGATCATTTCAGTCCCAGAACCGCGATTTTCGATTTTTTTTTGATTTCATAATGGGAGACCCTGAAATACCGTGCTCGTACGACCTGAATTTCTTCGACCAGTCTCTTCTGCAACAACAATTTGCCATTGACGAGAACGATGATACCCATTACTTGAATGATCCGACTTTCGGCTCGAAGGTCTTTGGTGATATGGGATCTGTGTCTCAGGATTTGCTTGATCAATCGGCTGCCGAACCGGTTAACAATTCTATCACTCCGATTGACCGAGATGGCCAACTCATGGAAAGAGTCGCTGCTATGATCGTGAACGCCCACGAGACTGGTCGACAAGAGATGTACAAGACGATGTTGGGTTTGGTTAGGCCACTTGTGGAGCGCGTCGAGACACTGGAGCGCCGTGGCGCATCAGGGACGACAGCAGACACGGTCGCTGTTTCGCCGAGTGCACATACTGATGACGAAGATGTCGATGGTGATGATGCCAGTGTCGATGCCTGTACCTATGCCGACGATGCCACCTTCAAACATACTGTTTTGGCGCACGAGAATCTGATATGGTCGCTGATGTTGATAGAATGGTGGCAAGCCCGTCTACTGCTCGATGCCAAAGGCAAGCCTCTCCAATATGGCGACATGAGGAAGCGAGTGAGTTTCAAGGGGCAGAAGAAGGATCTCATCGTGATCAGCGCTACGTTGCTGCAAGAAGTGGTGGTAGACGGACATTTCAGGGAGCTACGGCTCAATCAGTCACAGATCTTCCAGGCCCTGTCGTTGTTGAGTGCTGTTTTCCCTGGACCAGTTCCGAAAACGAAGCTAGTACGCGATAACCTTCCTCATAGCAGCAAAGATCCTAGGAAAGTCGTGGCGATTCCTTGGGATGTTTACGACGCCGCCATCAAGATCGCGTTGTCGCCGCAGCTAGCTTCAACGTATAACCTCGACAAGCACAAAACAAAGCCTGAAAATGACGGCGAACGTTCAAGCATGCGAGGTATCAGGAGGCGCACGAACGAGTACCGAAACCTCCCTGGTGATAATCACAATCCGGATAATCCTACGTGGCTTCTGGATCTGGTTTCGTCGATTGATGATGTTGCTGCTCCTGCTGCTGTTGATGCCGGGGCACCTGACCGTCCGCGTGTAGTGAAGCGGAGGCGACTTAACACCGGTACATGTAGCGTCGAGTTGTGATTCTGTGTTTTTTCTGTAACTTCTGGAATTCGTGGATAAAATACTTGGTTGTTTTTCAACACATGTGGCCGCGAATTACGCAAGTCCATAAGGATTAGAAGAGACAAAAATTCGTCGGTGAAGTCAAACAGAACCTCTCAAGTTCTCGCCGCTGCGCGTGTGTCACACTTGTGAGTCAGACAGAATTTTCCGGGACCGCGTTTATTTTCGAGAAC
>SDBT01008153.1_pt1 | contig 17151 bp, 7 predicted proteins | sample 2277101 | NCBI WGS metagenome assembly SDBT01 (sample SAMN10404973, study PRJNA504765) | marine sediment metagenome | isolation source: marine sediment core GS10_PC15, 103 cmbsf | place: Arctic Ocean: Southern Knipovich Ridge | collected 2010
ACCGACAAACGGAATGGTGCTGCTTAATACACAAACCGGCAAAATTGAAAAATTTGAAAAAGTTCATAAGTTCGTCATGTCCAATGATTCAAAATGGCTGGCTTATCAACTTTTTAAAAACGACCGGAATAACACCGAAAAAGAAAAAGAACAAAAGAAAGAATCGGGCCAAAAAGAGGTCGGACAAGCAAAATTTTCAAAAAATAATATTGGAACTGATTTAATACTCCGGAATTTGGCAACCCACAAGACAACAACATTTCATTTTGTTAAAACTTTTACTCTTGACAGCACAGCAAAATATTTAACATTTACAATTGCCGACAGTTCCGGAAAAGAAAACGGTTTGTATTTTTTAAATCTTCAGGACACCAATCTACAACAACAAACAATAACAAAAAAGGAAAATGGTTATTTTGATTATCTAACCTGGAACAATAAAAAGAAACAGTTAGCCTTTTTATCCGGAACACTCGACGACGACGAGGAACCCGGATCCATTTCTGTTATAATTTGGGATCCTAAGACAAAAAAATCCAAACCGGCCATAACTAAAGCGGTCTTAAAAAAAGGCTGGACCATCCACACAAAAAATGATCTTCAATGGACCCGCGATGGCAACCGATTGTTTATCGGCATAAAGCCGGAATCGGAAATAATTAAAGATGACAAAGAAAAAAAAGATCCGGAAAAAGATATTGACCTTTTTAATACAGAGGAAATTTTGAGCGGCAGAGGTGTAGATGTCTGGCATTGGAATGATCCCCTGATTAATTCAAACCAGAAAAAAACATGGTCCATAGTTAAAGACCACACATATCGGGGAGTTTATTTTCTCGATTCAGAAAAATTTACCGCTTTAGCCGATGAAAATATGCCGGAGGTTCGGGTTTCTGAAAACCCGCGCTTTGCTTTAGGTGTATCCGACCTCCCTTATCTGAAAAAAATAACCTGGTTTGGCAGGTTGAATGATTATTACTTAGTCGATTTAAAAAGCGGCTCCCGAAAAAGAATAGTCGGGCAAAGCGGGGCCCGGGCAATTTTATCGCCCCGGGGTAATTTTGTTATCTATTACGATAAAAAACATTGGTTTCTTTACAGCACAAAAACCGGAAAAATAAAAAATCTCACCCAAAATATCGGGATCCCTTTCTGTAACGAAGATCACGACTATCCTTCACCGGTACCGGGTTACGGGGTTGCCGGCTGGTTAAAAAACGATAAATCGGTCTTAATTTATGATAAGTACGATATCTGGCAGTTTCCGACAAACTCTGATAAACCTGTCAGGTTGACAGACGGTCGAGAAGACAAATATATATTTCGAATTCAACGAATTAATCCGCAACAAGACTATTTTAAAAAAGGTGAGACATTATTACTAACCGGGTACCACGATCTGAAAAAAACAACCGGATTTTATTCGCTTCAGGCTGGAAAACCCGGTGTGAAAAAATTGCTGGAAGAGGATAAAAAATTTACATTTATTTCAAAAGCCAAACAAGCTGATGTTCTTCTTTTCTCTCGTCAAAGTTACACTGAATTTCCCGATTTATGGATTAGTGATTTAAGTTTTGACCATCCGAAAAAAATCACCGATGTCAATCCACAGGTGAAAGAATTTGCCTGGGGAAGCGCAGAATTAGTGGCATGGAACAGTTTAGACGGCATCCCGCTGCAAGGGGTTTTAATTAAACCCGGAAACTATAATCCAGAAAAAAAATATCCTGTACTGGTTTATTATTATCGATTTTTCTCACAACGCCTCCACGAATTTAATCAGGTTGTGATAAACCATCGTCCCTGTTTTCCGTTTTATGCCGGTAACGGTTATGCTGTTTTTTTACCGGATATACGCTTTGAAGTGGGACGCCCGGGATTTGCGGCAACAAAATGTCTGGTGCCGGGTGTTCAAAAACTGATTGACATGAGAATCGCCGATCCCGATGCTATCGTTCTCCACGGCCACTCCTGGAGCGGTTACCAAACAGCATTTGTTATAACTCAAACAGATATATTCAAATGCGCCATCGCCGGAGCACCGGTATCGAATATGACCAGCGCTTACGGCGGTATTCGCTGGGGAACCGGATTAGCTCGACAGTTTCAATACGAACAAACCCAAAGCCGGATTGGCGGAACATTATGGAACGCACTGAATCGTTATATCGAAAACTCACCCCTGTTTTTTGTGGATAAAATTAACACTCCCCTGCTCATAATGCATGGTGATATCGATGGTGCTGTGCCCTGGTATCAATCAATTGAACTTTATTTGGCCATGAGAAGATTAGAGAAAGACTGTATATTTTTGCAATACCGGGACGAACCCCATCATCCGCAAAAATATCCGAATAAACTGGACTACACGCTCAAAATGAAGGAATATATGGACTTTTATCTAAAAGGGCAACCGCCAGCGGAATGGATAACCGAGGGTGTGTTGTATAAAGGAAAATAGGAGCAGGTGAAGCGGTAATGCGTGGACGCGGATATGCGGAGAAGCGGGAAAGCGGGGATGTGCTTTCCCGCTTCTCTGCTTATATTTTACTTTTTTTACTACTTTGCAATTTTTTCCTTGCTATTTAGCTGTTCATTTTTTTTATTTCAACAGGTAAAGTATTTTTGTGTATCAGACGTTAAAAAAATTCAAAACTTTTCTATTCATTTAGGTATATTTATTTATAATATCTCTGCAAAATAGTTTCAGTTGAATACAACTAAATAACCCAGGGAGGCACTACTTATGAAATTTTTGACCAAAACAGCATGGAAATTGGTTTTTGCCGTATCAATTGTTCTTTTCTACACCGGCCTCTCCAATTCCGCTCAGAAAGTAGCCATTAGCTTTGACGATTATCACGGATATACCGGCACAGTAAAATATTTAAAAGATGTTGCCGGTGCTTATCCCAACATTACCAAACTGCTGGAAATTGGTAAAAGCAATATGGGAAGACCGATATACGTTCTGGTCATTTCTAATAAAAAAACCGGGACAACCATCGATGCCCATGTAAAGTTGCGTAATAAGCGAAAAGAAGGTGTTAACAATGTTACACCTATGGAGCCATATCAGGGTAAGCCCGGTTTTTGGATCTGTGGCGCTACCCACGGAAACGAATATACCGGTACAGAAGTCTGTTTGTATACCATAGATAAATTGGTTTCAGGTTATGGCTCAGATCAGGAAATCACCAAAATTATCGATAATCAAACGTTTTATATATGCCCGGTTGTCAATCCGGATGGTTTATACAACAGTATAGAAAGGAATATGTCACAACGTCAAAACAGTATGAAAAAAGATAATGACAATGACGGAAAAGTTAACGAAGACGGCCCGGATGACTTAAATGGTGATGGTTATATCACCCGATTCCGCTACAAAGATCCAAAAGGAAACTCTGTTATTGATGATGTTGATCCCAGAATTATGGTAAGACTCGGCAAAGATGAAAAAACCACAAAGCAGAGATATTCTGTTATTACCGAAGATAAGGATAATGATGGCGACGGCAAACGCGGTGAAGATTCGGAACGGGGCATCGATTTGAATCGTAATTTTCCTGAAGGCTGGTGGAAAGATGATGGCATGGCGGGAGGCCAGGGTAATTACCCGGTATCGGAACCTGAGACACATGCCATCGCTGAATTTTTAACCAATCATACCAATATATTAATGGGACAAAATTATCATACCTCCGGTGGTTATACTTATCGGCCTTTAGGTACGGCATCCCATAGCGAGATGCATGCCAAAGACGTAGCGGTGCTGGATTTTATTATGGGCAAAAAATACCTGGAGATTATAGGCGAAGAGATACCCAAAGCCTGGCTGCAGCCTGATTCTCTGGCAAAATTCAAAGCCCAAATGAAAAGGAGTCAAAACAAGTATGCCAGGGAACGAGGTTATGTTCTACCCAGGGGCTGGCATGTCAGTTATAATGAAGAAAAAGATACCCGCTACGGATATGGCATGGCGACGGATTGGATGTTTCTCCAGTATGGTATTTATGCACTGACAACGGAACTGTGGAATCCGGTCAAAGACATTAAAGATTTTCCTCAAATAGAGGGTGAAGTCACCCGGCAAAAACGTGAGCGGGCAATGCTGAAATATCAGGATGATAAATATGGCGGCAAACTGTTTGTTCCATGGAAAAAATACAATCATCCCGAATTAGGTGAAGGAGAAATAGGTGGTTGGATACCAAAATTTCGCAGCAACGCATTGCCGGGTCAACCACTCCTTACTGTCTGCGAAAATCATTGGCAGCTCGAACTGTTCAGAGCCGGACTAATGCCGAAAATTGCGATTACCGAGGCAACAGCCCAGGTTTTGTATACTTCAAATTCTGCCCGTGAGGGAACGGCGACCCAAAAAGGCGATGAGGTGACGATCATAAGGGGAAAATCAAAGGGAAAATTTAAGATTATAGAAGTTACCGCGAAGATCGAGAATAAAGGTAAATTGGCCACCCATACAGCGAGAGGCGCTGAACTAGCCGGGAATCGCCAGGATGCCGTCTGGCTGATCGGGGATCGCGATAAAATCACATTCCTGCAGGGGACCCCGTTCCAAAAAATCGGTGTTCTTGACGGCGCAGAAAAAGTTCCGGGATATTCGGAAAAAAAGGCTGATGAACCTTCACAAGTAAGAACTGCGGGACAAAGATCCCGTTTTATGAGACCCGGCATGCCGATGCAAATGAGGAGAAGGAGGAGTATGGGTGACGAGGAACCAGAGGAGGAACAGAAGGGACCGACCCGTGAAGTCAAATGGCTGATCGCAGTTGAGGGGGATACACCACTTAAGATCGTGGTGACTTCACAAAAAGGCGGCACTGTAGTAAAAGAATTATCAATCCGTTAACACAGGAGGCAAAATGAAAGCGAGATCAATTTATACAATTATTATAGCGACTACAGCCGTCCTGTTATTGTCGGTTTTTATGTCGCCGGTTTCAGCACAAAAAAAATTACAAAAAAGTCCCGGTGGTTATCACGGTGAACTCGAATTCCCCATCAGTTGGAAACGATATTATTCTTATGCCGAATGGACCAAAATTATGCATGATATGCAAAAACAGTATCCACAGTTAGCGGATATCTCAAGCATAGGTAAAAGCCGGATGGGACGGGATCAATTCTTATTAACCATAACCGCAAAATCAACCGGAAAACATTCCGAAAAAACTGCGATGTGGGTGGATGGCGCAATTCATGGCAATGAAGTGAACGGAATTTCATGTTCACTCTATCTCGCCTGGTATCTGTTAACCCGATATGATTATGACAAATATGTTTACGATTTAGTCAATAATAGCACATTTTATATTTTACCCGGATTAAATGTTGATGCCAATGATTCGTTTGTACTTTTTCCAAATTCACCCAATAATCCTCGTGAACCATACCGCCCGGAAGACAACGACGGCGACGGATTATACGATGAAGACCAGACTGAAGACGTAGATGGTGATGGCGAGTTGTCAAACATGTATATAGAGGATACGGAAGGTAATCTTAAATTATCGGAAGACAAACGCCAGTTCATCCAGGTCACAGATGACAATGAAAAAGTTTTACGGTTTCGCAGGATCGGTTCCGAAGGATTTGACAACGACGGAGATGGCCGTATCAACGAAGATGACATAGGCGGCCCGGATCCCAACAGAAATTTCCCCTACGGGTGGGGATTACGGCAGGGCAATCCATATCCGATGTCGGAAGTGGAATGCCGGAATGTCTTCGAATTCCAACTGGCACACGCCAATATTTTCGCAAGTTTTCATTACCACAATACCGGACGGCTGATCATGTTCCAGGCGCCGCCGGCAGTCAGGGGGCGCCAGCAAACAGACACACAGCGCCGTCAACAGCAGGAGCAGTTGAACAGGCAGCTTGAGCAGATGCGCAAAACCAACAAATATGCCCAGCTTTTTAACCGGCAGGTAGCCAGAGAATATCAGCACGATATGGATGTCCAGACCGCAATTGTAACCACAGGTGCCCGGATAATGAAAAATTACCGTCCTACTATCGGGGGACTCTCCGGTCAGGCCCACGCCGCCACATATTATATGCTCGGCGCCTATTCATACTTGATTGAACTATGGGGATCCTCGGCATTTGAAGCTGATGAAAACGGCGACGGCCGGGTATCAAATGATGAGACCTTAAAATGGATCGATCTTGAATTAGGCGGTGAGGGATGGATTACACCCCACAAATTTAATCACCCCGATCTCGGCGAAATATGGATCGGCGGATCACAGAAAAAACATCTGCGCAGAACACCGCCTGCCCGGTATATAGAAATGGAAGCTTTAAAAAACGCCCAGTTTGTAATGTACTGTGCCAGTCAATTTCCGAAAGTCGAAGTTGACGAGATAAAAGTTACCCCCGCAACTCAGGATCTATTATGGGTCGATGTTGCGGTAAAAAACGACCGGGTGTTTCCAACCTCTTCTGACCGGTCGGTACAGTTAAAAAGATCGGTAAAAGACAAACTATCTTTTTCCTCTTCAAATAATATTTCTTTGATAGAAGTTTCGGAAAAACGGACAACAATTGACCCATTAAATCCAACTAACCGCTATAAAGCTATTAAAGAAAAAGTGACTGAATTTCGGCTTAGAGGAAAACAAACTACCTGGTTTCGATACTTAATAAAAGTGACCGGCTCAACCGGTTGGGTAGAGTTTGATATCAAGTCGAAGTTCGGCGGTCAGGACAAAAAAAGAATGACTATCAAATTATCCGGTTAAAAACAATAGACCTTCCTTCCCGGTCTAAAAAACCTGGAAGGAAGGTCTTAATGATCTGCATTACCTTTTATTTGATAAGTATCATCTTTTTCATATACTTAAAATTCTCTGCCTTCATAACATAAATATAGACACCTGATGGCAAATAGCTGCCATGAGCATCCATACTATCCCAAGATACTGAATACTTTCCGGAATTAAAACCTTCATCAACCAAAGTTACAACTTGCTGTCCACGCAGGTTATACACCGTAATTGAAACTTGACATGGAGAATGTAAATCAAAACGTATCGTCGTTTTTGGATTAAATGGATTTGGATGATTTTGATACAATGTAAAATCTAATGGGACAAAATTGATTCGATCATTAGTAATTTTAGTCGCCGTTTGAGAGGTTTTAAATGAATATGGAGTATTGCATGAAGTTACGGCACTGTCGCGATCAATGGCATATACCTTCCAATAGTACTGACTGTCGGCAACAAGACCGCCGTCGATTAAGTAAAACGAATCGGCCACATTACGATCGATTAAAATATTCGTAAATAATGAATCAAACGCTATTAATACTTTATAGTATAGACTATCTCCGGTATCAATATCGCTAGATTCTTCCCAATCGAAGGTTAGATCTAATGTGTCTAACACTGCATTTATACCAGGATATAAAAGATTAAAAGGCCCCGGGGGGCGATTAAAGAGAGCATTTAAATCTACTTGTAAACTAGCACCATTGATGCTCCAAATTGGGGGATCAGGACCAAAAGGAGTAGCAGGATATCCATTAATAGTAAATGTTATGGTGTCACCAGGGCTGGCACCTTCATCAATATCAGGTGTGATCGCGTCATCACGATAAACTTGCAAAAATCCATACTGTCCTTCTGCAGTTACAGTAAATGTACCGCAATGCACACTGTCAGGATCATAGGCGTTAATTACAGTACCGATAGGAATGTGCATTTCATCAAATATAGTTTTCATGCTGTAAAAATTAACCCATTCAACCTGGCATTTAGCTTGATTAGGAATCAAAGCCAAAAAGAAAAAAAATAATATAGCTGTAGTTAATATTATCTTGCTAAACATTTTGCAGGTCCCCTTATTATAATAAAATCCATTGAATGAATTACCTGGTTTAAATGTCCTTATTTCAAATTTAGCATTTTTCTTGTTTTTTTAAAATCGTTAGCTTGAAGCATGTAGATATAAATTCCGCTAGTAACTTTTTTACCTTCATCATTGAGACCATCCCAGATAACACGGTAATATCCGGCCTCTTTATTATCATTTATTAACGTCCTTACTTTTTGTCCAAGTAGATTGTATATTTTAAGGATTACCAAGGCGTCTTCCGGTAACTGATAATTAAGAGTCGTTTCCGGGTTAAACGGATTAGGATAATTCTGAGAAAGATTATAAACATCGGGAATACTCCTTAATTCTCCGGTTAAGGAAGTAATTAGGGCACTTAAATCAATAACTTCACCAAAAGACTTCCAGGAAACTTTAAATGGGAGTTTAATATTATTGATATATATAGTTATTTCATCACCAGGTTCTGCACCTTCATCGAGCTTAGTATGTGGATCATCACGGTAGATATGCATAAATCCAAAACTTCCTTCTTTATTTACGATGAATTCTCCACACAGCACTTGGTCAGGATCAAATGCTTTAACCTCAGTTTCAACCGGCATTAGCTGTCCATTTAATTTTATATTATCGCCAAAAACACTTACCCATTCATTTGTTGGAATTAAAGTGCCTTTATTCAGAGTAAGACCATGTGCAATTTTAGATAATGTAAAAACATTGGAAGGGAGGGGAACGCCTGGTAATGGTTGGGGAAAGTTTAATGTATCATCCTCAGTTAAGTTCACCCAGTAGCCGGAAGTTTCGCTAAGAATGTGAAGTGTGCTGAATTGTGGCAAATCAGGATCATAAATGAATGCCTCGTTTTTGAATCCATATACTCTAGTCGCCTTGTCGATGATTGTAGTTAAAGCATGGGATACGGAGTCCGGATCTTCTGGTAAATAACTAACTAAGTTCCAACCAGATTCACAGTAAATTGGAGTTTGTTTAAAATTAAATGGAAACCCAGTGACGATTAATGTGTCAGGATTATCCATTTTAATCCAATATCCATGCAGATGATCCATCACCAATAAAGAGCTGAAATGAGGTAAGGCTGGATCATAGGTTAAGCCACCTTGTTCATAGCCTAATACAACATGAACATTTGATATAATTTCGGATAGAATGACCTCTGTGGAATCATTTGGTGTATCAACATTCCAGGAAACAAGATTCCAACCGTCAGAGAGCGGAATATTTAAAAGACGTAATGGGTCAACTTTCAAATCAACATTGCTTATACTCCCACGGTTGAGCCAGATAGGGCTATCCGGTCCCAAAGTATTAGCTGTTAATCCATTTATTTTAAATGTAATTATATCTCCGGTTTCTGCTCCTTCATCAATATCTGGTGTTGTGAAGTCATCTTTATAAACTGGCATAAGTCCATAATTTCCTGTCGTAGTAACTGTCCATTTACCACATACTACGTTATCCGGATCTTCTGCTGTTATAACATCGCCCACCTTGACAAGGCTTCCCCGGAACTTCGTGTTATCACTGAAAAAGAAAACAGATTCTGTTGTGGGTGTAACCTCCGGTACAGGTTGCAAAGTTAAATTTACGTTTTGAGTATTACCAGCTACACCCTCTTTTAATATGGGTAAACATTCTGTGGCATAAGCCCTAATTGTGTAAATGCCTCCGTCCAGAGGTAGTTCAAACAGGTAAAGACCATCCGTTTCCGTAGTATCAGAATCGATTATGGGGCCATTTGGATAATCATCCCAAACTTGAACGATAGCTCCGGCAAGCGGATTGCCGGCGCCTTGAATAGTACCGGTTATAGTTTCGTTAGTATATACGCTCATCTCTACAGGGATTACTATACTCGGATTTGCAGAATCATTAGAGATAATAACGATATTAGCATAAAGAACAGAATTCACATCAATATCTCTAGCATTAAAAAGCACTGGAATGCTGATAGTTGAATCTTGCGGTACTGGCTGCAGAGGATTTTCATGTGTAAATTGTATCCATGGAATATGTGTAGCGATTAAAACAGCCAGATTATCATGAATATAACTCGTGTTGAAAGCGATTTCCAAACCGTCTGTGCCAACCTCATTTTGAATCCCAACTGTAGCCGAATTTAACGAAGATTGCATATTAAGATATTGAAAAACAATTCTTCCATCCGGATAAATCAGAATTTCAAATGTATAGGGACCACCGCTCGAATAATGAACCACATTATCATATTGGATTATTAATTTTTCACCGTCATTATGATAATAAGGACTACCACTTATGTTGAAGTTCAAATCATCCCAGAAAGGGGCAATTAAATTGTAAACTGTTTGATTGGGAATAGGCCGATTAGTATAAGCATCAGAAGGACTGGTGAAACTTATGAATCCATTTGTACAGAAGCGAAAAGATGTAAAATTACTGCCGTAAAATGGAAAAGAAAAACCGATCGGAAATGGGCCTACATTAGAATCAATATTAATACCGGTGATTTGTGTTCCAACAGTCGAAATATCTTCCCATTGAAATACCGGTCCGCCTGCTTCGTCACTATCAATCCAATAATAGCCAAAATTATCCGGACCGCCGGAATTTAATCCGGCAGGAGCACCTTTTCGATTATCCGTCACTCCCTTTGCCAAATTCATGGAGTAATAATTTGCGGGATAATCTCTATTAGCAGACTTAAAGTTACGGTTGAAAGTAGAACCACCGGAAGGTATGCTAATAATCTGATAATGTAATTTTCTTTGACCTGTATTGCTGATTACAAGTGGCGATCCTTGTTTTGTTTCATTAACTCTCACAAATACATCATAACTTTCCGGTTCAACTGTGATAATTGGAGGCCTTGTTATAGAAACATCATCCACGAACCAATCGTCCCCATAACTACCTGTAGTTCCGGCACAGCGGAATCTTATCCTGAAAGCGTAGTGATATGCATTTTCCGGCAGGACAATTTCATCCAGCTCATAAGTATTCATATCCAATCCACTGCCTGCATATTGCTTTAAATTTACCCAAACCCCAGATGAATTTTGATAGTCAATCCAGAGATCCTCGCCGGATTCCGGGGAATTACCACCACCGGTACGTTGATAATAGTAACTGAGAATTACCAAACTATCGCCGGAAAGATCTATAAGCACTGATCGCACTTCATCTCCTCCGGTAGTATCCCCATTAAGATTCAAAGAATAAGATGGACTGGGTTCATCTAATCCGATATCGTTAACCTCAACCGGACCACTATTATTTATCCATTTAGCAGGATCTAAAGTTGTTGTCGGAAAATTATCAGACCAGGGAATAGTAGCAGTCATGCCAACAGAAGTTGTTTGTGTGGTTGTAAGACGTGAAAGGCTTGGATCTCCCACCGATGTAAAATGTATACTTGCGCTATCCCCATCTCCGAAAACCGTGCTGTTGGGAATTTCAACTTTAACCATGATGTTAATTGCTGCTCCGGAAGCCACAGAACCAGTATTACTGATTAGAGTTGTTCCCGAGGTTTCCCAAAAAGTCGTGGGCCAGATGTTATCGGATGTGGCCAAGCTGTAACTATCGCTTAAAAGTCCTTGGTTATTTACAGTTATTATATAATTCAGTGTATCACCAGCAATACTGGTTGAGCTTTGATTTTTCGGAGTAATACTGAAATAGTAATTTGCAGCATTAACCGTTAATGTGGCAGGAATGATTACCGGATTTTCATCAGGATCATCACTAGAAATAATAATATCTTTTGAGTATGTACTGTCCGGGACCAGTCCATCATGGGCAAGCACTTTTGCAGTGACACTAATAGTCGAATCAGAAGGGACTTTACTATATATAGGTGTAAACGAGATCCAGGTGGTTTCTCTGCCGATTAGGTAATTTATACTATTATGGATAAGAGTAGGAAAATCACCTGTCCAGTTATAGCCATCGCCCGAATAGATATTAATAGCCACAGTGTTGAGTTTTGTGGCTGCCAGCGGCGTAGTATCATCCCATTCTGCCACTAATTCTGCCCCTGGAGACAATGCCAGGTTATTATAAAATGTAGTTATAGCCAAAGATGTGACTCCCTGCATAATTGCATGATCAGAATTATACCAACCAAGTATATGTTCTGTGAATAACGGTGCGCCTAAAGAAGTAAATGGGGAATAGCCGCTGTCAAAATATCTGCCATGTGATTTCCATGGATCCTGGGAATCCCAACAATTAACTAAAGTAATCACTTTCCCGCCAGTATCAATAAAATCAGCCAACAAATTTCCAATGGCATATTCATCTGCCCAGGGATAGTTATTCCATGTCACAACTAGATCATAGGACAACAAGTCACTTAAAGACGGGATAGTCCCTGTATTGTTTTTAGCAAGCCAAGTATCAACCACTCCAATATCAGGATATCCCAGCAGAAGCGTTTGAAGGATAGTTGCACCGTTATCAGCAAAGATTAACAATATATTAACGGTGTTTTCTAGAAGATACTCTCCGGTTATATCATGACGAATGGCATTTTTCTTTTGAAGTGGTGGAGAACCGTTTATAGCCGCTTTACCACCAAAAGCAGAAATAGGAGCTGGAATATCGATGAATAAAAAGCCAGCTATTGAACTACTTGAATCTCTATTACTAATTTGAAATGTCAACGGTGCCTCTCCTGTATTGCTGATGTCTATGGTACCGGTAGTGTTATCTCCTAGATCTAAAATAAAATCAAAGGGATCAGGCGATATGTTCACTGTGATTTCCGGGGGATCAAGAGTCGCTATATGTGCATTTATTCTGCCGCCTGTAGATACCATACCGGATAAGTTCGACAATGGGTCCACACTTTCAAATATCTTTGTTCTCACTTGACTATAAGTTTTTGTTGAATCTTTTGACAAAATCAAGGCAGCTAAACCAGCCACTTGGGGTGTCGCCATGGACGTTCCGTGATAAAACTCATACTCAGTACCATCGTAAGAATAAGGTGGTGGAGGAAAAGCAGATATCGTTATATCGTCGATATACGCTCCATCATAAGTATTAGAAAAATCGCTTTTGAATCGAAAACGTATATAAACAGAACTTTGATTATCAAATTGGCTTAAATCTTCTTCCATAAGAAACCAAAGTCCGTCTGTGGACCCGGTATAACCTTGCAATATTATCCAATTAGTTGCATCTATGGAACCCTCAATAAATATCCCGTCATAACCTGATTCTGTTTGCAGCCACAATCTATAAGATAATTTAGCGCCTTGAAATCCTACCAGGCTTATTGGTGACTGCAATCTTAAAGAAGTGTTTGCATTATTTGAATAATCTCCGGCCGGGCTATCTGTCCAACTATGGCCTGAGCTATAATGTCGATCCGTTGTTAGAGCCCATGGAGCTTCCTTCTGCCAATTAAGTTCACCTGATTCTAAATCATCAAAAAAGATTTCTGAAGGATCTACAGTAACGGTACTATATATATTTACACCTGGTGCACCAACATCAACAGAAGTAAGACCGTAATTTGAAAAAGAGGCTAAATTATCATCTTGATCCGTAGCTGCTACAGAAATGATATTGTCTAAAACATAATCGGATGGATAATGATGGACAGAATCATTATAATTCCCGGCATTTCCTGCCGCTGCTACAAACAATACTCCAGCATTTCTTGCATCTTCAATAGCCGAATACGTACTAGAGCTATATTGATAGCTTCCAAAACTTGCATTAATTACTCTGGCCCCGTTTTGAACTGCATAATTTATAGCTTCAATAACGTGTGAAACGTAACCAGTTCCGGTGACACCTAAAACTCGTAATGGCATTAACTTTGCGGACCAGGCCACTCCGGTTATTCCAACGCCGTTATTACCCACAGCGGCCACAGTACCGGATACATGTGTACCATGTCCGGCAAAATCATAGGGATCATTATCATTATTTACGAAGTCCCATCCCCGAATGTCATCTGTAAAGCCATTTCCATCAGAATCAAATCCATCTAAGCTTTCATTTGTATTCTGCCAGATATTTGCTTCCAGATCAGGATGACTATAGGCGATTCCTGCATCAATAATTGCAACTATAATGTGATTGCTACCTGTAATTTTATCCCATGCTGCCGGAGCTCCAATATCTGCATTAGCGGTTCCTGGTGTATTATTCACAATTTGACCAGTATTATGTAAACCCCACAATTTCGAAAATTGAGGATCATTGGGAATTTGATCATCTGAATAAACAATGAAGTCCGGTTCGACATACTCAACAGATGAGTTTGTTTTGAATGCTTCCATAATAGCATTAATGTCTTTTCCTTTCTCTATTTCGATACGAAATATTCCTCGCCGATGAATCCGTTGAACAAATTTTACATCCAATCCTTTTGCCATATTTACCACTGTTTCCTTATTAATATTTTGATTAAACTTGACCAGAAAACGATCGGGTGCGAAATTAGCTCTAAAATTTTCGATAGAATTACTTTGTCCCTTTTCACGCTGCGCTGTTTTATTTTGAGATCTTAAGAAAGAATTATCTGTCAATAATAACAATAGAACTATTAGTAAAAACATTGTTTTAGTTTTCATTTCTTCTCTCCTAAAGATTATAGTCATATGCTTTCACAAAACTCAGACAGGTGAAGTATAAATCAAACAATATTATTCTCCATTGACAATTTACAGGATATAAACCCATCCTAAGCGAATCTCTACTTAGGTTTTCCTTAAAAAATCCTATTAAAAGGAATCGAAGAAAATATAAAAAATTACTCCTAATCCGGTATCGTTCATTGATTGATTTTTTTGTCATGATAATGAAGCACATCAAGTAGTAGTAATAACAACAGATTGTCATTAATTTCCTGACAACCGGTAAAAATATTGACAAATTTTAGATTGTTCCGAAAAGCTTAGGAGGTTATTGTTAGAATTAGGATGTTTTAATAATTAACTAAAAGTATCTCTTATTCTCAACAACAAATCTGTCCAACTTGTCCTGAAATGCTACACTAATGTTTAATAATCACGTTAAATCTTTTAACTTGAGGAAATGGATCAGAGATGTTTTAAAAAATTGAATGTTGTGATAGAGAAAAACTTGGAGTCAAACTTAGCGGCTATATTGTTTTTATAAAAAGAACCGTTGCCTTATCCCCAAATGGCAATGGGCCGAATAAAGTTGTCATGTCAAGCTCCATGGTTGCTTGATAAACACCACGGTATCCGGAATTATCAACAGCATAGTCATGAAGCAGCAATATCCCATTTTTGACTATTCTGGGAATAAAAAAGTCAAGTGCAAATTTTGTAGGCGCATACAGGTCCATATCCAAATGTACTAAAGATAATTGAATATCTCTAATTGATTCTAACGTTTGCTGAACACTACCAACACAAAAAACAACGCTATCCTTTTCAATCTGGGATTCTTTCCCCTTTATTTTAGAAAATATTCTACTTCTTGCCTGCTCAAGAGTTGTATTAATATGTCCCTCTCCCGGATCTCTCTTCAGACCTTTTTTCATCTCTGCTTTGCGATCATCGGTTGTGAAACCGGTAAAGGTATCAAACAGATAAAGCTTTTTAGCAGGAGAGGCAAAATGACGGATTATTTTTGCAGAGGATCCATGGTATACTCCACATTCAGCTATATCGCCGACTAGATTATTGCTTGCCAAAACAGCCTCAATCAGACTTGGGATTCGCACGGAGTCTACAACAGGACCATAATATTTGAGGTTGAATTCACGATAGTCACGAATAGCTGACTCAAGAACATAATCACTTACTCCGTATAAATCCAGGCTCCTTATTCTCTGGACACAATAGCTGTCCGGTAGTTTTTTGTCGATGTTGTAAAGTTTTGTTATAGGTAAAAGGAGCAACTTTTTTTTAATTTTTACCAATGGTTGGTAAAAGGATGATGGTAAATATTCTTTTGCAAGATGTTTTAGTGATTTAAAATTTAATTTCATCTGCTCGCTCCGAGATTTTTGTCCTGCAAAAGCGATCCTTTTCCCAGCTGGTGAAACACTGTGTATTTTGGTACAATTTCAAAACCAAATCCCAAACTTAAGAATCTCTCATATATTGGGTATTCATATTTTTCATCCGGTGTATTGGTGGTTCGTTTTCTTTTCCTGATTCCACCAAATATCCCTATATTTTTTTGTATATAAAACTATTGAACCATTAAGCTGCGAAATTTCTACTTCATTCATAAAATATGAATTTATTACTGAATAATTTTGAAATAACATATTGAACGATATTATTCTGTGTGTTACATATACAAGTCCTGCTGGATTAGAAAAACCGGATATCTCGTTTCCTTTTGTTGCGGTAACTGAATTCCCCATGGATATCGCTCTGCTATTGATAGAATCAAAGGTATTTTGAGCTTGGACTGATTTAGAAAATATTGTAAAAAATATAGTAATAATTGTATAATTTATGATTTTTAAATATTTAGTATTATGTTCCATGATTAATATCCCATACCAGTTAAATTTTTGAATTAAAAACAAATAACAAAATCAGCAAATAATTTTTTTTCCATTTTTAATAAACAGAAGTTAATTAACTATTGAATAATTGTGAAATTGTTTCACACAAAATTTAGTAGAATTTTGAGAGATCAAACTCCATCTATCAATTACGCTTCCGCGCTGTGCATCAGACAGTACCACCCCTTAGGTTATAATATCAATAGTACTTTAAAGAAATTCTAGCCGATTATTCATCGATTTTTTTGAATATTGGTGCAATAGCCTTAATAATCGATGCAATGTTTCACCAAGTGAAAGCTGTTTTGAGACGATTATACCACAATGTTCTTGTCCGTTTTCAACATATTCATTATGTAAAATTACGAAATCTTTTATATTATAGCTAAATATACATCTGGATTTTTCAACAGCAAACGTTAATTGCTCTGAATCTGTCTTTCCTTTTCCATCCATTTCTTGTGTGTGAATGACATCAAAACCTCTTTTTCTTAAAGCTGAACTTAATAAGAAATGAACATCTTCATCCAAAAGCAAAGCCATTTTATCCATTTACTTTGCCTTTTGCTTTGGATGTATTTTTGCTTGATCCCTCCAAAATTTTTCGTCATAATATTCTTTTAAATTTCTATCTATTTCGTCTTGATGATCAAAATAGTAAGCTAAAGCAGAATGAACCTGTGCCGCAGTAATATGGGAAAGGCTGGTTAATATTTCATCTACGTCCATACCCATTTGATAATAACCAGCTATAGTACGTACTGTAATTC
>SDBT01008154.1_pt1 | contig 17149 bp, 13 predicted proteins | sample 2277101 | NCBI WGS metagenome assembly SDBT01 (sample SAMN10404973, study PRJNA504765) | marine sediment metagenome | isolation source: marine sediment core GS10_PC15, 103 cmbsf | place: Arctic Ocean: Southern Knipovich Ridge | collected 2010
CCGCGAGCGATACTTCACACCCCACGCAATCGCGCGGTTAACGGCGAGAAGCATTCCCGAAGAGTCTTCCCCAGCGGTGGCAGTCGGAACGGCAGTGGAGTGATACCACTCCGCGCCCCAAATATCACGCTGGAAGCCACTGTCAGCAAATGCGAAGTCCTGCATTTCCTCTCTAGCTCCCTTACCCGTGCTTGCAGCAGGGGTAAAGACCGAACCGACCGACACAACGTAATCAGCCCATTGTTGGGTGTACAGAAGGCCACGCATGGTGCCCTTCTGGCGGTTGTTCTTCAGAGTTGTCATCGCGTCGATGACATTCTGTTCGGTCAAGTTCGTCTGTGTGGTACCAACCTGGTTGCTGAACCCTGAGGACAGAGCAGCAACATTTGCCATCTCTTCCTCAGCTAAAGCATCAGCAGCATTGCTGGCGAAATCCATCAGGGAAGCCAAAGACGAGAGTGTGAGCACATCCGTCGGCTCCACCATGAGTCCTCGTTCGGCTGCGGTCACCGTCACCTTGGTCGAACTCACCGGCGTAGCCGGTAGGTCCGCTCCTTCAGCGATAGCGCCCGAACTAAGCCGCGGCCAGAACCCAATGTCATGGGCCTTCGACGGCTTACCAGCCAAGTCAATCCTGCGTGTGAGCTGATCGACATGGTTGAGGTCATAGAGAGCTTCGAGGATCTGCTCGTTGGCTATCAACGCGGTAAGCGTGAAGCCATCGGTCATCAGGGCATACGTTGTTTCGTTAGCCAAGATGACACCTCCTTTACTCAGGCATAAATTCTGTCTTGTTTAGACGGAATCGAGTGTCGCCTGAGCGGCGGCGTTCTCATCGGTCGGAATAAACATTCCGTTGGCTATCGCCACATTCGCTGCGCGTGAGCCGTTCTCTTCGAAGTACTTCTTGAACTCATCTGATTTGACCGAAAACGGCCCTGTCTCAAGTTGTTCTCCGGCTGCTCCTGGCTGCGGGCCTGGCCCTCCGTCGTCACCGGCCATCGGTGGCGGTGCAGGATCGGCTTTGGTCAAGGGCTGCAAAGACGACATTTCCGCGACAAGTGCGGCGACTGCTTCCGGCACGTTCTCCGTATCTGATGGGATACGTCTGGCTGCGGCCTTAGCTGCTTCGTAGGGATTGGCCGGTTTCGCTTCGTCGTCTAACCCATCGAAGTGTTCGTAGATTTTGTCTACTAGCACCGTTTGGGCGAGAGCTTCGGTTGCGACTCTGGCTTCTTCCTTTGCTGCTGCTGTTTCGGCTTTCTGCCGTTCGTATGCCTCCGGTGGAACCCCTGTCGGTTGAGACTGTGGTTCCTGCTCAGTCGGCTCGATCTCGTCTGTCACGCTGAATCCCCGTTTCGTGTATGTCGCTTGGCCGTCCAGGGTCAAGGACGGTTGCTCTCAGCTTGCAGCCCTAAAAATCACACGATCTACCGGGCGGATGTGGATCGCTCGGAAAGGACTGTAACAGAAGTCTCGACGTGAGGTAGAGGTCCAACCTTGGTGTTTTGTAGTTGACAAAGAGTGTGTAGTCTGATAGATTCGTTTTATGTCCTCCTTAGCGGGCGGACTAGGGACTGGCTGAACAACCCCTACCGCCCAGGCTGGGGGGTAAGGCAACTCAGTACCGACAACAAATCCGAGAGGCCCCCAAGGGCCTTCCTGGTGGGACCGACAAGGGCAACTGCTTAGTCGGTTCGGTGCAAAGGTCAGCTTGTGACCGGCGCTGTACGGTGGCAGACATGCAATCTGAGGGTCCGACGGAAATAACGTTATCGCTAAATACGGTGACTCTGGGTCTGTCGGTCGAGGTAACTAATCCTCGGTTCCACATGGTGAGAACTGGTTCGCGGGTTCGATTCCCGACCTCACCACTAACTATGACTAGACAACCACTAGGACTACCAGCACATCCTGTAAAGGTGGCGGTTCATAACGAACCGCAGATACGGGCATACAGGCTCGTCATCGACGGTAAGGAACTACTCATTCCTCACTCGTTCGTAGAAGCCGCGCCTGCTGTTAAAGACAGCTTAGAGGCCGCTAGTACTCAACAGCCTTAGCCGTCCCTGCCCTGTTTGCTGCGATGACACAGTGAATCCTTGCGCCTCAATTTGACGGCGGCGAGCGAACTTAGCCAACGTCGCATTCACCTGAGCAGACGCAGTCCCATCCACAGCCGCACGAATCAGATCATCCCTCGTTAGCCCTTCACGTTCGGCCTGAAGTTCGATACCGAACCGGAAGATATTCGTCGCCACTTCTTGTGCAATTTGTCCGAACTGATTCGGATCAAGTGTTTCAAACGCCTCACCCGTACCGAGCGCCTCAGCCAACGCCGGTGAGATATTGATGCCTTGTGCTTGGAACGACTGAGCTCGAATCGCATCATTGATTAGCTCCTGCACTGCGAACGGGGTGCGTTCAGTCTCACCATCCAAAATGAGGTCCAACAGGTTGTCGTCGGTGATCTGCAAATCTGACCCTTGGAACGACAGGATGTTGTTGATCTGCTCACTCACACCTTCCATCTGACGTAGGACAGCTTCACCGATGAGGATGTCTTCTACTTCTTCGGGATCCCATCCTTCGGCCATGATTTCAGAGATGGTGATGTCTGTCACGTCCGCTTCAGTACCGCGGAATGCTCGAACGGAGTCACGGATTTGGTTGCGGGATTCGACATAGAAGTTGAATGCCTCGGTGATCGAAGCGCCGGGAGTGTGGATGCCTCGCACCTGTGAGAAGTTCGGATGTTGCCCTTTGAACGCATCAGTCTCAGCCACTAGTCCGAGAGTACGGCCAGGGGAGAACCCTTCCCTCGCTGCCAGCATCAGAGTGGTCATCACCTCAGGATCGTTGCGCTGCCATGCCGGAAGATCCTCTTTGCCGAAAACCCTCAAGTCACGGGTGACAGTTTGGGTGTACGACTCGTTGAGTCCGAACCGCTCATCCACCAACCCGGCATCAATACCTTCACGGGCGTTGAAGTCCTGCTCGGACACAGTGATCGTCTGTTCCCACTGTTGGGTGCCGAGTTCATCGAACGCTATTTGGTCACCAATTTCATGTCGGATGATCGCGCCCATGACGGTCCATTCAACGTAGTAGCGCGGTCCGGTTGCTTCGTTGACTTTGACCAGGATGGCGTTCTCAAGGTTAAGGAGGATCGCAGGTAGAGCACCGCTTCCGCCTCCACCACCGCCGCCCCCTCCTCCTGGTCCACGACCTCCTCCACCGCCACCTACTCGACTGGGAACGCGAGGAGTTCCGACAGGTTCCTGACCGCTAGTCCTGGGGTCACCGGTGAAGTCGTCGGTGCCGAATTCGAGGATTCTCGACCGCGGTGAGGGTTGGCTAGGGGCCGGACGGCGAGGATCGTTGATGTCCAGAAACCGCTGTGATCGGGTGGCGTCACGGGCTGCGTTTCGTCCCTGCTGTGATGCTTCATCGTGTGGCATTAGGCGCTCTGTAATGGTCCTAGTTGGTTAATCAGGTTGGCGAACCGACGTGAAAACGAGCCTTGACCGAGGGCTTGCACATCACGGGAGAACGCCACCGACTCAGCGAACGACGCCGGAGCCGCACCAGTGGATAGTCCTCGAACGACTTCACGGTTAGCGATACGCGGGTCCAAGCCGAACTGTTCTGCTGAGAGGAACCCTTGCAGGTATTCGACTTCGGATTGCTGTGGGTCTTTGCGGCCATACAGTCGCCGGTATTGAGGGGTTCCCTTCATTCGGTTGAGTACCCAGGTGTCGAAGTCTTTCTGTGCGCCTCCGGCTTTCCACATTGAGTTGGCCGCAGCCTCAAACTCTGATACCAGTCCCCCAAGGTTGGATGGGTCTTCGCGGAGAATGGTGCGCCAACGTTCTCTGATGCCTTCGGCGAGTTGATCACGGTCGAATCTCAGCGTCCCTCTGCCGCCACCGCTACCACTGGTCGTTGTGGCGGTTTGACCCATGAGGTTGGCGAGGACCGCGGGATCAATAACGGGACCACCAAGAATTCGAAGGGCACTTGTTCGTCCCTCTTCGGAAAGCGCCGGGTCGCGCTGTGATTCGTTGGCTCCGAAACCAACATCGAACCGAGATGAGGATGAGGGTGGTCCCAGCGCCTCCTCTTCTGTGATCTGCATCGGTCTGACCGAATCAATGGTGTTGCGGAAAATGACTCGGCCCTGTGGGGTTTCTACTTGGAACAGTGGAGGCAGAATGTCCGAGTTGTTACCCCGACGAGCTAGGCGAGTCCATACCTCTGGGTCGTTCTGTACGTCAATGAAGTTTTCAGGGAGTTCGCCGGTTCGGTCGCGGAATGATTCGCCGAATTGGTTGAGGACACGGGATGCTTCGCCTGCGGTGACTGGAAGGCGTGAAACGGGTACACCAAGTTGGAGCGCCCATTCTGCGAGTAGTTGGTCGCGTATTCCGAAAAAGAGCGCTGGGTCTACTGATGACCATGAGGGCGGTTCTCGGTCGCCGCCGACAACAACAACTTCGTCCCCTGGATGGAGCTTGTTGTCGGAATTCGCCAGATGCGGATGGGGATCACCGTCAACGATGTCCCTAGCCATGCGGGGGCGGTCATTCCACCACATCTAATCCCCTTCCCCCTATCGCCGCTCCGGTCGGACTATCCGCAGTGAAAATAGAGGTGTCCCAGACTGGCTCACCGTCTATATACATGACCATCAGCCATCTCACTTCGCCGCCGTCTACTTCTTGTAAGACGGCGAACTTGTCGGGTTCGAACACTACGAAGTCGATAGTAGTCGCCCCATCTATCAGGGCTTGAAGTTGATCAGTGTGACGTTGTGAAGCTGGAATCTCTCCGCGTTCACCGGCTTCAGCATCTTTGATGTGGTTCTTCTCCGCGGCATTCACACCAATGAGGCGGATACGTTGTGAGTCGTTATTGCCGGGTTGGCCCATGAACGGTGCCGCACCGATATCAGAGTAGGGGAGTGACACGGTGTCGCCGTCCACAACAGTGACGAGTCCTGCGGGAACCGTGAGTCGGTAGGTGTCTGCGGTGACACCTACTTTCACATCATTGAGTCGTGGTGGTTCGGCTGGTTGGAAATCTCGTTGACCATAGATGGGAGCGAAGAAGGAGTCGTAATCGCGTGGGTGGATGACTCCTGATTGGATGTAAGGATCGAACTCTGCTCGTAGCCCGTCCTGTCGTTCTTTGTTCCATGACAAGACATCATCAGGATCGAAAAGAGCTTGCTCGGCCAATTCGCGGCGACGGTTGATGATGTCCCGCAACGGTTGGGGTAGGGCAATAGGTGAATCTGGGGCAATGGAGTTGTTGACAATCATTCCGGTGGTGTCGTTCAGGATGGTGGCGAGTTCTCCACGAGTAGTGATATCTGTCGGGTCTATTCCCAAGGCGTTGAGATAGAGGATCGCGCCGCTGTTCATCGTTACCGGCTCTTCCTGTAATTCTGGAGATGCTTGATAGGATGCCAGTCCATCAGGATTTTTGCCTGTGCGGGTGGCGAAGTTCCAAGCGGTGTTGCGGACTCCTCGGATGGCACGGGCGGCACGGGCGAACGCGGCATCCCACACTATTTCCGGTGAGGTACGAGTTAGCCAGCCTTCCCGTTTGCCACGCGCTATCAGGTCTTGGCGGGTTCCTGGTTCTGTGATTAGCCGTGTGCCGACATGGTTCACGTCATCAGGGACTCGTTGTAGGTCTACTGACCAGTGGGAAATAAGATTGACCGCCAACTCAGGATGCAAGGCAATCACAAGGTTCTGGGTCACGTCCGGTAGGGCGAACAGGATGCTTGATAGGTCACTAGCGAGATTGGAGGATTCTTCGAAGGTGATATCCCCGTCTTCCCATTTGGCCCACAGGTTGCGGATGGTTTCTAGTTGAGCATCACCTACACGGCCATTGCTATGCAGCCAGTCGATCCCACCTACCGCGGGAGAGAGAGTCGGTGGCCGTGGCTGCGCCAACGATCCCATCAGTCGGGCGTAAGCATCGAGGAACCCACCCTCGGGAGCATCGAGGATGTATCCACCGCCAATAGGTAGCCACCTGGCGGCAGTAGCACGAGCAGCGTTGACGGATGATTCGTTCCAAGCGTCAGACACCATGCCGTCACGAATCGTTTGGTAGTCGAAGCTGTTGATGTCTTGGAGCGGGTTTGCCATGAGGGCTTCGACGATATTGTTGCGATTCTCAGCGTCGAACCCTTGCGGCTTACCCATCCAAGTGTTGATCGCACCCAAGTCGAACAGTCCGGCGATTCCTCTGGCCGCGGTAGTGACTACCCGTGAGGCGGAACGTGACGAGTCGGGAAACACCGATCCGACAAACGCCCCAGCAGTATCACCCCACACTGAAGGGGGCCAGAACGGTGTGACCGACTCATCGAACGCCATCGCCGGAAACGCGGCATCAATAAACCGCCGAACGGGACCGAGAATTCCGCCAAGTTCTGTACCGTCGTCTTCAACTGGCATACCGCCGATGAGCCATCTGCTCACCGGATCAAATCCCGGTTCCAACTGAATCCAGAGCTTGTCATCAAAGGACGCAGGAAGGAAGGTGAAGTCGTCAATGAAGTCACGGAACTTGTCATCTGAGTCTTCGGGGATAGTGGAGAGCGCACCGCCGAAGTCGGCCATCCGAGAGGCAAGTCGCAGGTTTAGGGGCAGGCCGGGGACTTGTACTAGGTCGGCCTGTCGAGAGCCGAACTTTCGTAGCGCCGCCGAAACAGTCGGGTTAAAGACTGTGCCGTTGGTCAGTTCCCGTTTGTAGAAGCCAAGGAAGTCCAGTTGTGCTCGCAGGAACGGGAATCGTTGTTGAAGGCGTTCCCCGCCCAGGGTGGAGGCGCCCATTGAGTAGGCCATATGGTCGGCATGTACTTTGGCGATCCGTGACGCTTCGACGTGCATCATCTTCTCGGTGACGAATCCCTGGTTACGCACAAGGTCATCGACGTAGGGGGATCCCATCCACAAGTGAGCTTGCGCAAGTTCGATTGGGGTGTCCATCTGTTCAGCCAATCGTGCTGCGGTGAGTACTCGTTCGCCGAAGCGTTCGGTGTAAATCCCGAGTGTTTGTTCGTAGAAGTCTTTGGCGACGTGGCCTGTGTGGACTTCTGCGGGTCGGGCGAACAGCCAGTGGAATCCTGAGTCGATCAGGTTGGTGGTCTTCGACGTGGAGGCAGGCATCCACTTCAACTGCCGAAGCAGGTTATCGGACACGTTCTCACCTGTGGCGAGTTTGCGCCAGAAAGCATTGCGAAATGCTTCGCGAGATGCTTCGGACATTTGGGCAGCGAAGTAATCAACCACTCCATCCATGCTCCGCAACAACTCAGAAGCAGTTAGATCTTCCGCTCCGTCCTGAGTGATCTTCACTCCCGCTTCCAGTCGTCCGCCCCCGTCAGTCCAGAATGAGAAGAACCCTGTCTCATCATCAAAGTGACGAGCACGGCCGTACTGCTGCCACAACGGCTGATTCGGCAGGACACCGTTGATGAAGTTCCGTGACGACGCCATGAACTCGCCCTTACCGGCAAACGCTGTTTCCTCACCCAACTCCCGCGCCCCAGCACGGGTACGAGCAACGAACTCGACCTTGTTGCCGAAGTCCGCGTAAGGCTTAGTCATCGGACGGGCGAAGGAGTTCGCTAGATCGTCCATACCTGCATCAGCCTTGAACGTCGCCTGAAGTCTCCTCATCCCTGTCACCCCAGCGCCAGGTATCCGTTCACCCAATACCTCGGACTGTCGGCCAAAGAATCCGCGCTGTATCCAGTGGCGTAGCGGTTCATCAAGGTTCGAGCGGATCCAGGTGAACGGATTCATCAGCACGTTGAATGCGAAGGCGGTTTGGATGACATCGGAGACTTTGCCGATTGCGTCACGCTTCGGGTTGCGGATCATTACCTTTGCCCAAAAGCTATCTGACGAACGAGCCTGATAAGCCACTGCCTGCATCACCGACACCGGCTGCGCCGTGGAACCTCGCACCGACGGCCCCATCGCACGGGCAATGATGTCAGTCAGTTTCGAATCTGAGACAGCACGTTCCGCCAACTCCCCACCGATGTCGGCAACAACCTTCGGGGTCTTCACGCCAGAGATGAGATCCCACGGCATGTCAGCCATCTCCATCGCCGCCAACGTCTCTTTGGTCAGAACCTCTCCTTCAACCTTCGCACCGACAAACAGTTCCTCACCCCAATCCTTCCAGAACCGCTCCACCAAATCGTCCTTCGCCGCCCGCGACGACGGCAAATCAACCTTCGACTTCAAACTTCGCAAATCCTGACGACGCTTATTCAACACACCCATCTGATCAGACCACTCACGCGCCGCATCCCTCGCAGCATCCCACTCGGCGGTGCCCGGTCGCAGCCCTTCAGGGAATCGAGCTCCGAGTGCTTCCAACTCACCGAATAACGCCTGCTGCGCGTCAGCAGCGACATTGATCGCAGGGCGAAGTTCGTCAGCACGGACTAGCAGTTCGGCCTGCTCTGTTTCCAAAACGACAAGTTCTTCTGGTGTGAATTCCTGGCCTGCTATTTCGTCGTTGATCTGTGCTAGTCGTTCGTCTACTTCTCGGCGTGCTACTTCGTCAACGTCCACGGCATTCCGAGCCGTACTCACATCCCGTGCAGCCTGACCTCTGAGATCGTCACCGTTTTCGAGCAGTTCGATCTTGCGTTCAATCCCCTCACGAACCGCCTGCTGAATCTCCGGTGATCCTTCAGCGACCCGCTGCATTTCCAACGCATCATCGAACGCCGCTTTAGTCTCGAAAGTCTGTTCTGCGGCCCATTTCGCCTGCGTCTCACGAACCAGATCATCTACACCAGACGCGTCGAAAGTGTCTTTGTCCAATGCCCGCAAGTCTGCTTTGAGACGGGCCAGGCGATCATCAGCAGTACGTCCTAGATCTTCGGCTTGGAGAAATCCGATGTGTCCGCCGTCACGACCAGCTTCAGTCCAAGCAGTCCGCTCCCCAGCATTCGCCTCAATCCGTTCCGCAATCAGCTTCCGAGTAGATCCCTGATTGGGATCGGCTACCAGCATCGTCTCGTCAATCCATCGGTCGTATAGAGCAGGGTTATCGGCCCATTGACCAATGGTGCTTCTTCCCAACAGTGTTTCACCGAACTTGGGACGAAATCCTGAGACGGACAGTGGGATGGTCCGTTCGTTGGAGAACTCACCAAGCATCCGCTTGAGTCCTTGTCCGGTTTTGCTGTCCCCCAATTTCGACATTCGCGCCACCCACTGTGCCGAATTGCGAAACTTCAACCCCCCGGTCAATGTGGGGACCATGAATCCTTCGGTCATCTCCTTGACCAAGATCTCCTGAATGTTGGCGTCGGTTCGCATCAGCGCCCGTAGCCCATCATCGGAGATGCCGGTGGTGGAGAACAGTGAGGACAGGGCACGGGTGTTGCCGCCACGAGAGAAGTCTTCGATCATTCCGAGCCACGGCTGGGTGTGCGGTTTGGACAGCCATTCGATGACACCTTCGGATGTTTTCATCAGGCGACTCATCTCCGCAGCGCGCATCACTCCACCAGCCAACGTCCAAGTGAACGGATCACCAACCATCGACGCTCCGAAGTTGACTGCGCCACGCCACGGACTGTCCTCATCCAACCCATAGAAGTCGGCAGCGTTCAGTTCTCCACGGTAAGCAGCAGAACCATGTTCCCATTCGAACGCCGCGGTGAATACCTCAAACCCTTTCTCACCGGACTCATCACCGACAAAGATCCCTTCCGCCAAACCTTCGCCGAGGTCTTCGAAGAAATCGACGAAAGATACGAAGTTGCCTTGGACGAACTGTTCCCACCGTCCGAACAAACCCATCGTCGCCAACGCGGCGTCGTCCATCGCCCGCTTGACTGAATGGCGATCATCCTCCAAGCTTTCGAGGTCTTGTTCGACTTCTTGGCGGGTGGGTGCTTCACGCAACTGATCTTCGATGGCTTCACGTTGCGTGGGATCTAGTTGGTTCAACCAATCAGTGAACTCCTCCGTCTCAGCCAAATAGGTGCCCGGTTCGGCTGCTGCCATAGAGATCCCTGCTACAACGAAATCGTCAGGATTAACTTCGGTAGCGACAGCGCGGTCCACCATTTCAGTGAACTCATCAGCCACGAGCTGCTCAGAGTTACGCCAGCGTCTTGGGGCGTTGGGATCAATACCCAAGGGATCAGTCCATGAGACTTCGCCGTCGAGCAACCAATTGAGCGGAGCATCAATCCTGTCCCTCAAGCGAAACACTGGATCCAACGCCTGATTGGTGAACTCAACTACCAAGCCGAAGATGTTCTGATCGCCTGGAAGTTCCTCAGCTTGAAGGATCTCATGCTGCTGACCCCACAACGCCTCAGTGAAAGCGCCCAACACGTCGCCTGACGTATCGCCGATCTCGCTATCCAGTCGCAAATCGAATGTAAACGTCTTGCCGTCAATGGTGAATTGGACTGGCACACGGTCACCGATCTTCACCCAAGCCATCTCCGAACCCCGCACGTTGGCGAGAAAGGTTCCTGCGGCGTCTACTCCTTCTTCGGGTGCGCCCGCTGCAATCTTCTCCAAGAACGATTCGTTGCCAGGGCCAAGTTCAAAGAACTCAGTCATTTCGGATAGTGGGATGGTGCCGAAATCAAGATTGCCTGGGATCTGTTCAGTACGAAGCCGTCCAAACACGTCGTCGGTGGCGGCTGCTTGAGCCAACAGTTGGTCGGCACTGCGGAGTTGGTTACGGACGGCGAACAGTTGATCGTTCGTGGCCTGCATCACCTTGTCCTTCAGACTGATGTTGAAACCAGGGACATTGGGCAGTACGTCGTCGAGTTCCATCGCTGCCAACGCGGTACCAAAGTCTCCGAGGAAAAGTTGTTCAAGTTCAGGGTTCTCGTCGAGTTGGGGCTCCATCAGATGTGCCCAAGCCAACGACTGCTGCGAGTCGTACACGCCTGTGCGGGATTTGGTCCAGGCGGCGTGAGCGATCGCCATGTTCTGCCGTCGTGGCGACGGTTCGTCTATGAGTCGGACGACCTCTTCCTCTTCGACAACAGGTTCGGCCGTTGGTCGGGCGACACGCCGAACGCGGTCGGTCATTAGAAGCCTCTGAGTCGTTCGCTCAGATCCCGCAGAATCGGATTGTTGGAGGTGGCGATCACGTCAAGTACCCGTGAGTCCTGTGACTGTCGGAGTTGTCCGAATCCTTGCGGTGTGCGTGACTCAAGGGCGTCGAACTCACCTGACTGACGTGGAGTTGCCTGACGCATCGGCGGAGGCGGCAGGCTGAAGTCTGAGGGTGCTTCTTGACTGATCTTTGTGGGTAGTCCGGCTTCTTGTGCGGCAGATACGTTTTCCTGTCGATCGCCTTGCGGTTCGCCACGGGGGATCAACGAGAGAGTCATCGTCCGCCCCCTTGGGCGAGTGCCAACATCTCAGGAGTCACCTGAGGTGGCGGTGCTTGCGCCGGATTCTGCGCGGTCTGCTGCTCAGACTGACGCAACACCTTGACCATCGCCGAACGAGGAGTCTCCTTGTCGGAATCAACCATGTCCCAGTAATCCAACACGGGTTCTATCTGACCGGCCTGAATCAGCGCCGGAATCATAAACTCCTCGAACGTCTTCACACCCTTTTCCAAGGTGATGTCCCGTTCCGCGGCCAGTGGGTTCGCCACCAGCCCACTTCGCAGCATCGCTTCACGCGACGGGAGCCATCCGAGTCGGTGGGCCGCGCCCATATTGAGCAGATTGGTGTGGCTGTCTACTCCGAGGGCGTGGAATGAAACGTTTACCCGGTAATCACCTTTCCAGAATTCTGACGGGGTGTACTTATCGGTATACGCCTCTCCGGCATCAAAGCCGTCGATCTCCACCTCACCCCTAGTCCACTGCTCATCCAATGAGGCAAGACGAGAGAAAGCATCGGCAAGAAGTATCGCCATATCGTTCTGCGCCCATGACTGCTGCGAATTGAATCCGCCCTGTAACTGGGTGACGGCCTGACCGGACGCGATGGAAGCGCCGGGTTCGCCGCCACGTTGCTGCGGCCAATGACCAGCGTTACGAGACGCAGTGAGTTGATCGTTGACGTGAGTAAACGCTTCGAACGCCGCAGGAGGACGGGGGTAGGCGATGACCGCTTCATCAGGTCCGGTAATTCCTTGCATGAAGGCGTCAGGTCCGTAGTCCTCTGGGTTCTCAATGTTCTGCATCAGCGGCGGGGCATGCAAGGACCGCTTGATGTTGGTCCACACCTCAAGGTTCAAACCATGTGCCATCTTGAGGGGTGGGAGCATTCCGTCGAGTTTGCCGTGGATCTCACGGTCAGATGAGAACGCCTTCACCGCCACAATCGGGCAGCCGTTCATCAGGTGCAGCGAGGGTGGGCGTAGCCATGCGACGGCCATGTTGTTGTATCCGGTCATGTTGGGTCGGCGGTAGTTGAAGTCGCCGGATGAGACGCCGGATTCGTGGCCTACTGCGATGGCCCATTGGTTACCGTCGGCCCACCAGATTTCCTCATACCAATTCTCAATCTGTCCTCTGCCTGACACGTCGAGCAAGCCAGGGTTGTTAGGGCCGTACTCACGGACCAAATCAGCGAAGCGTCGGCGGCGGATAATCAGTCCTTCGCCGAGTTGCCCTTTTGGGGTCCAAGAGAGCGGATATAGGTGTCGGGGTTCAATGACTTCGATGAAGGGTCGGCCTTTGGGGTCGAGCCAATCTTTCCATGTGAGAACTCCCATTAGGCCGTATACGAACCAGTCGGAATAGAGGTCAACTAGTTTGGCGTTGAGGCGCGATTTTTGGGTCATTGTGACGAAAACTCTTCGGGACAGTTGAGCGTTCTTTTCTGCTCCGTCGGCGCGGGTTCCGCGCCGTGGAGGTACATCAAAATTGGGGGGAATGGAGGCTGCGGTAGCTGACTTATCTTCCGCTGCTCCAAGGAAGATATTCTCCACTGATGGTTCGGATTCTGTGACGGAAAGATCAGGCCAAACGGCGTGCCATTCGTTTCGTAGGATGCGGCCTTCGCGGGTCATCCTTTGCTTCGAATGCTGGTTAGAAACCAGGCCATGATGCCTGCGGTCTTGGAGGGTGGCGAGGGTCATGTGGAAGTGTGGACTCATACGGGTTCCTCACTAAAAACCATCGACGTTGGGTCGAGGGTTATTCGCTTGTCCCCGATCATAGTCACCCTGTCGTTTCGTATCTCATCCCATTTATCCATCGGCACTTTGGCCAACATCTCACCAGTGTCTTTGTGACCGCAGACAAGGCATCGCACTACGTCATCGGTGTGTGTCTGTATCAACATCCCCGAATCTTTCAGGCACAGTCTCATTCGCCAATCCAAAACCCTTCGGGTGGGGCAGTTGTAGATTCCCCTATCCCAATAGTGAAAGTACGTGCCGCCGAACCGGACGGTGCAACTGGTTTCGGGCCGCGAGGTTCGCGGACCCCGGCTGTTCCATCTTCGTCTTCAACGGCGGCGGTCCACCTGAAATAGTCCACGATTCCTTCTAGCGTCCAATTGGTGTAGTCAGGATTCATATTCCGTAGCCGGAGAAGGCTTCCTCCACCCCTTGACTCTGATGAACAGTACTCCGCTTCTTCTCCCTCTTACGAGACTTCAAAACCTGATGCCCATGCCGCCACGCGAACCACGCCGCCATCGCCCCATCATCCGGCGTCCGCGCATAACCACGCACCTTATGACGCTCCGTATAACCGACTGATTCGAAGTTCTGGAAGTGCTGCTTTAACTGCCTAACCTTCAGCTTGTCCGCCATCGTTTTAGCCGGAAACCGCATCTTGTCATTACGCATATCCGTCAACATCGAAAGCACCTGATATTCACCCTGTGAACGGTTGTAATGAGTCCTATGGTCAACCAGATTGACATGGTATTTACGCAACACCTCTTTGGCCTCAGGCGACTTTGGGAGGTCGGGTTCAATGTTGACTTCCCACACCAAATCCCGAGGCCGATACAGCTCAATAGGTTGCCTAATCAGAGCATCCAACATCCCCGAATAACCTAAAGAGTCACCGATGAAAAAGTCGATAAGGGTAAAGACTTCAGTCTCAGGATTAAGCCCCCAACAGACCCACGCCGCGCCACCCGTTCTCGCCGGATCAGACCCGACTATGAGAATCTCGTGAGGTTCGGAGATTCCGAGAGTGCGGGTGGCGTCATCGCATGAGGTGAGTATTTCGTCGGTGAAGTCTCCGTAGCCGGAGGCTTTGGGGTTCTGTTGGTAGATCAGTTCAAAGAGATCTTCGCCGATGGCATCACGGATGTCTACCAGTCCGCGTAGTCTGCGGGCTCCGGCGTCAGCGAACGCCTGATGCTGCTCATCCGTCAGCCCATCAATCTCATGGATCTCACCGTTCAGAACGAATTTGCCTTTGACCGGGAACTTCTCCGGCCACGCTGAAACGACGATGCCTTCTTCACTGACCTCCAAAGCAGGAGTACGAATGACCGCCACACCGTTCGCATACTTCGTGTAATGCCGGTCTACGGAGACGATGCGGGCGGTCCCGATGTACTGCTCCATCAAAGTGATCAGATTACTCTCACCTGATTTACGGACGTGATGGTTGAGGAAGATCAGCCGCCCAGACTCGTCAAGCCGTGAATTGATCGTTCCGGTGATGAGCTCTAGTTGCTCTTGTCTGAATCCTGCGTTGCGCTGGTTCTCAACGGTGAATAGGTCGGAAGCGATGAGAAGCCGTACCCGTGACCCTGCAATCGCACTCTTAAGTCCGACGGCCCAAAGACTTGGGTCCGCAGCAGGCGTAGTACGACCGACGAACCACTTGTGCAAGGAGTCCCACTTAGTCGTCGCCGGTCTTGATCCATCTGGCAATCTTAGATCCTTGTGGAACTTGAACGGCCCCCACTCCTCAATAAAATTCACCGTCGGCACCGTCCCGCCCGGAATCTGCGGTGCCCTCGAACTCAAATTCGGATCGGTAAAGTACGGATCCAAATAGGCGTCAATCCTCTTCTTCGCCTGCTTCTCGTTTTCCATGATGCAGCCCATCAGGTCCATACCATCTGCCGCGGCGTGGGCGAGGGCTTGCATAGCGGTTACGTCTTTGCCGAACCCTGCGGCGGTGATCCAAAAGATCGTCAGATTCGTCTTATCGTCATACGCCTTAGCGAAATCCTCATGCGTATTGGTGGAGGGGAACCCGAAGACTTCCTGACGGAACTGCACCAAGCCTGGTGGCTTCCTGAATTCACGGAACGGATCGAACGTAATGAACTTCGATGGTTTGGCGCGGAGGCGACGCGATTCGACGGCTTCTTCTCGTCTGTTGAATTTGGGGTCTTCTCGCCAGTTGTCGAGGGTGGCTTCGGGAATTCCGGCTTCTTCGAGAGCGTGACGTTTGGTATGTGACGTTTCGTAGAGTTCGAGGTAGCGCTGTTGGCGTTCACGCATGCGAAGTGTTTTGCCGTGGACTTTGGTGGGGGTGTCTTCGGGTGTGATTTGTGTGAGGTCTGTCACGGTTGGGAATTGTAGTGGTGTGGGGCTTGACAACCAGTGGTGTAGTCTGTAGTGTTCGTTAGGTGACATGGAAAACTCTGTTTCCGTTTTGGGACGCCATGATCGACGGGCGTTGGTTCTTGTTCCGAGCCTCCATCGTTGTTGCCCTCTTCGTCTGGTTTGCTTGGCAATCAACACCATGATTCTCGCGTGTTCGCACCCTAAGTGTCGTAGGACGTATGTGGCGAGTAGTCGGGGGGCTTTGAAGATCCTCAACGACCGGAGAACATCTGTGTTTCATTCGTGTGTGCGAGGACGGCGAGAACTCAGACTGATGAAAGAAGTACGAACATGAACCTTGCCAACGTAATTTACCCCTACGACTTCGGGGACAGCCCAACTCTCACCCGCGACCCCTCGGCTCGCTCATGGTCATTTCATCTCAAAGAAATCAACATGGAAGCTATCGATAAACAAAAGATCAGGAATCACGTCTTCAACCTGATCGAAGAACTCCGTGAGGTAGAAAGGATTCTTGATTCACGATGACCGAACAGCTCGCCCTGTCCGATCAGCCGGGGACGATCACCGGACATGACCATCCGTCTACCAGCCATGAAGCAGCCGAACGTGTACTACCGAAGACTGGTACGCAGCGGGCAAGGGTTCTGTACGAGATCAAAGCGTGGAGTCATGTCGGTATGGGTAGGACCGACGAGGAACTACAAACCCTACTGGACATGAATCCGAGTAGTGAACGGCCCCGACGAATCGAACTCCTCAACATGGGATGGATCGAAAACTCCGGCCAAACCAGAATCACACGATCAGGAGCCAAAGCAATCGTCTGGAGGTACGTTTCGTGAGCATTCCCACCGTCGAAGACGAGTATTGGAACACCCAGCGCGAACGAATAACGATCGAAAGAGCGAGTGTTCATCCCTTCGACGGGCAACTGCTTCTTATCATCCATGACGACCCACCACCGAGGGGAACCTCAACGAAAGCGATGATGTTGCTCGATACGGGAACAATTCACTGGCTACATGAGCGTCTAGGCGAGATAATCGAAAAGGGCGGCTGGTAGCAATGATCTGGGTGTACCTCACCATCTGGCTAACCATCGCAATACGCATGCGAACCTGGCAACTGGACAACCATCAGTGGAACTCGGTCGGAATGATCATCATCAACTCCGCCACCGGCGGCAAACTCACCATCGAATCATGGGGCGATGTGACTGACATGAGCGACCTGACCATCAAGTTTCAACCTGACGAGACGTTCGTAGTCGATATGGACCTGCCCGCATGAATCGTGCTATAGTCGCCCCATGCGCGAATCAGAGCATCGAAGTATTCCGCCGTTGGGTCACTCCGGCCGCGGGGAGCGAGAGGGCTCTGGTCGCGCAACGGTCTTTTCCTCTCGCTCCGAAGTTTCGTCAGCCTCGTCCCACATGGGCGGGGCTGTTCGCATGGCCACAGCCGATAGGGTCCATCAGGTCTATAGCCATTCCAGATGGCCCACGTCGGCGGAAGTGCGGTCCCGTGAACCGGACCCATGGAGGTTCAACTCCTCCTGTGGCCTCGACAGCAATAAAGGCCCAGCAGGCACCTGAGCAGAACCTCAC